>JADMIO010806464.1_pt1 | contig 61656 bp, 81 predicted proteins | sample 8958161 | NCBI WGS metagenome assembly JADMIO01 (sample SAMN16585339, study PRJNA669376) | soil metagenome | isolation source: Crop rotation soil | place: USA: Cullars Rotation, Alabama | collected 2011
TAGGACTGTTTGGGTCGATCCCAAGACGCCGCAACCGCGTAACGCGTGAGCTTCCGTCATCGACCCACGTTAGTAGAGCACATGGGCGGCGGTGTCCGGAGAAGCAGCAATCAATGCAGCAATAGACTCCTCTGCGTTGATCCATGGACGACCACCTCTTGCTTGACGGCGATCGAAGCAGGCCAGAACGCCTCTCAGGAAATTATAGGCGAGGGCGGGCTGTCCACACCCACACATCCTCAGAACTTCGATGCTGTAAGCCTCCCACTCATGCCGATAGGTCCCCCCTTTTGGACCAACAAACCATCCGTTCTCGTCGGTCAGCATGAACAACCTCATTTCTCTTGTGGAAGAGCGTTGATCACATCCACGATTAGTTGCGCCGTTGGCTCATCCGGTTCGTAGAAACCGGAATCGGTCTCCACCACTTTACGGCCGTTGGCGTCAACTATTCCCCAACACAAGCCATCTTCCAATTCGACTTTCCACGGGCGGGGATGTTTCTGAAAGACCTTGGACATTCTAGTTTGCTCTCATTTGGCAGGAGCGGCCGCACTCGAACCGGCGATCACGGAGTCAAAGTCCGTTGCCTTAGCCGCTAGGCGACGCTCCCCGAAAGAATGGTCGGAGTGGCAGGATTTGAACCTGCGGCCCTCTGGTCCCAAACCAGATGCGCTACCAAACTGCGCCACACTCCGTGACCCTCATTTATCGTCGATGATCGGGATCAGCAGCGCCAGCACATTCGGCGGGATCGGGTTTTCATCCAGGTTGAGGTCAGCACGCTTGATCCGCCCGAAGGTCAGACCAGACGGCTTGTCGAGCAAAACCTGCTGCTCGTCATTGAACTTGTTCACGGAATCGTCAGGAACCCTCGTGCCGCCATTGGCCATCTGACGGATGAGGGCATTGCGGGCCGTTTCATAGGCGGTGACCACGCCACGGGCTGCGGCGGCATCCGAAGCGATGGTCCACAGCGCCGAGGCCGAGAACTTGTACGGCTTGCGGCATATCCGCTCCACGTTGTTGTCCTTGCAGGGCGTGTCGTAGCCATCCAAGGCCGTCAGCCCGTTACTGATGACGATCACCTGTCCCACGGTGGGCGATGGAGCCGTTTGCGCCAATGCAGGCACTCCCATTGCAAGGCTCAAGGCAGCAATCTGTAGCAATCGCATTCGTAGTCTCCTGGATGATGTGAATGGACTTATTCGCCGGGGTGATGCCAGCCGTCGCAATGCGCCTGCTCGTGGCGCAGCAGATAGGAATAGGTCGGATCGCCCACGATCGGCATGCGGATGACGCAGGTGCCATAGATGCGTTGCGCGCAGGCATTGGTGCCTTGACCGCATTCCCATTTCACAAGATTGAGCGGGAGCAGGCGGACGCACCGTTCGACGCCTCGGAGCGCGCCCCGCGTCAATTGCGCTGGACAGTCATAGATCGGCTTGCGCGGCGGTTGATAGTTATCCGGCGGCCGATAACCAAACTCGTGCGGGTCACCGAAGATCGACCAGCCTGGACCACCGCCACCGCCAAAACCATCGTAAGCCAGTCCCTGACTTGCGGTTGCCAGCAACGCCAAGGCCATCACGGTCGATTTGAGCACGGCACACCTCTCCTCGTGAACGGAGGCAGCCGTAGCATGGCGGCGTATAAAAATCTACAGCAGAATTTAGCCGCTCACCCGAGCGAAATATCAGGGGTGATCGGCGGTACTGCGTCGGCCGCCTTAACTGCGGCTTCCTCCGATGCAATGCGTTTGGCATAGGCAACGGCCTTCTGCGCCCATTCCTCCACGGTAGCCCTTCCCATAGCTGCGAGAACCTCGTTCACGGTCGCATCACGCGTGGTGGTGTTGCCCTTTTCGTCTGTCTCCGACACGGTCGGATATGATGCGCGACCGGCGGACACAATCATGTCGAACATTTCCGGGGTCACGGTCGCCCGGAGACGTCGCTTCGGAGGATCGTCGGTGTCGCGCTGAGCGCCGAAATCGAAGAATGCCATTTGCTGCTCCTACCGGCTCGCGCGCCGACTGATCAGGCTGCGCAGATTGTCGTTGTCAGCTTTCAACTCTTTCACCGCCTGCACGAGGACGGGGATCATCCCGACGAGATCGACCGAGTTCGGACGACCGTTTTTGTCGAGACCAACGAGGTCAGGCAGCGCCTTCACCACGTCTTCGGCGATCAGGCCGTATTGCTCGCGCGCGCCATCGTCGCCGTAGCCCTTCTTGTAGCGATAGGCTTTCGGCTCAAGCATCGCGACCTGAGCGAGCCCGGCATTGAGCGGAATGATGTTGTCCTTATAGCGAGCAGACGACGAACCGAGGCAGACCCCGAGTGTTCCTGTGCCAGTGACCACGGTCCCATCGCTAAGGATGCAGAGCGTGCTGTCGGTCTGAGCAGCATCGGTTCCGATACCTGTGAACTTAACCGCCGTGCTGCTGAATGTTGCGTTAGCAGCCAGGATCGTGCCGAGCGCATTATTCGCCGTCGTCCCGAATTGATGAACGCCGGCCGCGTTGCGCGAATAAGTCGTATCCTGATTGCCGTCCGCACGTGATGAGTCGGTGAAATAAAACTTACCCGAACTACCCTGCATACGAATGGCACTATTGACGATCTGCCAACTAGGTGCGGAACCGTCTTGGACATTCCCGCCCATATTGACGTTCCCGTTGAACCCGGCAACCCAGCGCCGAGTTAACGTGACGTTGGAGCCTGCGGCGGGTAAATCAAACCAAACATTGTAATAGTCGGAGAATGTCGTTGAACTCGAAGCCGCAATCGTACTGCCCGCAAACAGATTAGTATAGGCGACCGCCACCGTTCCGCTCGATGATGTATCAGTGAGAGTTACCGACGGCAACTTGAGACGGATGCCGCTCGTGGTCCACGCAGCAGACGAAATACTGCTGCCGAGATTTGCAGTTGCCGCCGCTATCGTTCCGAGCGCGTTCGCTGCAGTCGTGCCGACTTGAAGAATACCTGCCGCTTGGCGCGACAAGACGGCGTCAACACCGGCAACAGTGGTGTTGCTTGAAAATGCGAGACTATACCCGGTTGACATAACTTGGCCGAACGACGCATTTTCCCATTGAACGGCGAGTGCGCTGGCGAACGAAAGCCCGATATTATTAGAACCGATGCGATAGAAACCCATCGTTCCCGTACTAGACCAGGAATAGGACGGTGAACCTGCGGTGCCGTCTTTAGCGAGGATTTGCGCCGTCGCCGTGACGTTGCCCCCATCCGCGATCGTGAAGACGGTGCTGCCGTTATCCCGCGCCAGGAAGATCGCATCTGTCTGCGATCCATTGTCGGCGATCAGGGCAGCGGAGACGGAAGGCGTGGTCTGTTGGAGTAACGAAAAGAAACCGCCGATCTGGACAGGAGACGTACCAGTGTTAAGCCCTACACCAACCACACCGATATTAGTGGCACTGTTCTTCGCGAGTGTTGCAACGCCAATCAGGCCAACACTCTTGGTGCCAGCCTCAGCATAACCAACACCACCAATATTAAGACCGCTGGTGGAGCCGGACCCATCCCCCCACACGCCAATATTGCCTATTGGTCCTGCGCCAGCATCGTTAACAAGGTTGCTGCCCGTACCGGCAACTGCATTGCTCAAACGAGCGGCTACAGTCCGGGATGAGCCGGTGTACCCGGCAGCATAATTAAGTCGCCATGCCTGGTTTGTCTGTGATGCACTCCCCGCAGACGTAATGTCCCAGGTAATTGCGTTCTGCGCTCCTGTCGGGCTCGCCGGCTGTGTTGCCGTGATGCTGAGCACCTGTGCCTGATCGGCAAGAGTGCCGCCCGTAAGGATAGCCTTCGGTGCGTTAAGCGAGGTCCCAGCATACAAATTACGCGGTCGTGTCGCGCCGCTCGCGCCGATGTCATAGGTGTTATCCGCCACGGCCAGCATGTGGCCAGAGGAATTGATCTGCCAACGGTTAGAATTATTGGTCCCAAAGATCAGAGCGCCATTAAGTACATTACTGATAGTCAAAGGATCAGTGTTGATGCCTGTACCGTTAGCATTAAGGTAGATACCTTCCGCACCATTTGTCCCGTCAACCTGTACCCACCGTCCGTTAGAAGAATTAGTGTACGTCGTGTAGACTTTGAAAAGCTGGGCAGTAGTTGAGTTGCGCTGGGCGAGAACGCCGCTCGCTTCTCGCTCTAAAAAAGTATCACGCACTGCATTTCCTGGCCCAAAGCCGATCGATGCAATATCATTCGCGTTAATGCCCACTCGCACGCGAGGTGTCGTATCCCCTGCAATTTGCGCGTACCATCCCGGAGACGTTCCCGATGCTCCCTGATCTGTCTGTTGCGCAAGCCACGTGTTTGCCTGAGACAAATTAAGCGAGGCGACAACCGCACCCGTCGTCGGGCTGATCGTCAACGTGCCGTCGCTATTGGACACCGAAGCGACGTTCGCGCCGCTCGTCAGCGCGACGATGCCTGTCGCAGCCGGGAAAGTGATCGTGAAGTTGCTCGCCCCCGCATTGGCACTGGCCAGCGTCGTAATGCCAGTGGATGATCCGGTCAGAGCTGGCGTTGTCAGCGAGGGGGAGGAGGCAAGGACCACAGACCCCGTCCCCGTCGTCGAGGCCGCAGATATGGCCGTGCCATTCCCGGACAGAATTCCGGTGATGGTCGTGGTCAGCGTAATCGCCGGCGTCGTGGTCGCCGTCGCAACTGTGCCGGCAAAACCATTGGCGGTGACAACCGAAACGCTGGTCACCGTGCCGGTCGCCGTGCTGCATGCCTGATTCCCCACGACCATGCCGTTGACGTAGAGGCATTGGCCGTTGGTTCCGCCGATGACAGGCGTTTGGTTGATGACGATATCGTTGCCGCCGGGGATTTGACCGAACGCGGCAAACGGCATCAGCCAGAGCGACACCGCAACGGCAATCTTGCGAAGCATGTTCATTGCTATCGTCCGAGCTTGAAAAGCAATCCATCCGGCGAACGAGCGCGTATCTGCGCACAGGACCATCCCTGCCGCCACGCCCGGTAGACATCAATGTAGCCGAACTCCTGCACCAGAGCCCGGTATTCGGATGGCATCCCATCAATCGCGCGCATGGTAGGGACAGCCACCAATGCCGCATATTCGTCGGATGCGTGATCGGAAGCTTTTGGCGTGAAACCTTCAACCGATGAGTTATTGCGAGCCCGCATCATTGTGGTGTCGCCCCAAGCATGGCCCCGAGCGCAGTGTTCCCGCCTGGCAGTTGGGTGTCGCTCAGGGTCTTGGCTGCATCCACGGCCGCCAAACCTTCCGCCGGAACCGCCGCCTTCTGGTTTTCCTCGGCTCGGATTTGATCGTGCTGCTTCACTTCGTCCTCGGTGTACAGGCAATCAGCCGGATAGCCATTCAGGTCGGCGTAATGGCGCATCGACTTATCGAGGTCCAGAATGCGCAGCGGATCAGGCACACCCGCATTCTTGGCCGCCAGCGACAATTGCCCCGCCGTCTGCAACGTGTCCTTCATGGCCACCGATTCGGCCGCGCGCTGCGCCAACCTCAGGATCGAGGTGTAGTTGATCTTGAGCGGCACATTGTCCAAGGACTTCGGCTTTGGCTTGAGCATATTGCGCCGCACCATGATATCCAGCACGCGGCGGATGGCGATGCTCAGTTCACCTTCAGCCAGATCAATCACCGGACCCAATTCCTGCAAACGCTCAAGATCGCGCTTGGTCAGTTCCAGTTGGTTGCGCGGCTGGACCCCTTCCATGCGTGTGATCGCCATGAACAGATCAACGTAAAGGCAGCGCTCGATCCGGGAATTGACCTTGTCGATGTCCTGGGTGAGCGCCCCAAGCCATTGGGCATTCGGCTCAAAGAGTGGGAAGAATCCCTTCCGTGGGCTGCCATCGGTGGGGAAATACGTGATCTGGCCGGGCATGATCGACGCCGGCTCGTTTTTCAGGATCGGATCGGCGCCCATCGGGGGCCGAACGCCCTTTTCGATGAACTCTGCCTTGCGCCGCGTCTCAAGCTGGACCTGCTTGTTATCTCCCAGGGCATCCATGCAGGGCGATCGGCCATAGGCATCGTTCGAAACCGTGGACCAGCGCAGCGTAAAGAATGGCTGCATCACGAAACCCTTGAGCGACAACGGCTGATCTGCCTTCACGCCCTTGAGCCAATAGGTCTCCCGATAAACGAAATGCGGCGGGACAACCTGGACTTTGGACTTGCCGCCCCGTTTGGACTGGAGGTCAAAGTTGGGCTCGATCGAATGGCACACCACGAATTCGGTATCGAGTGAGCCGCCGCCCGTTGCCCACATGCTGGCCACATCCGGAGGGCAGCGCTCCAACGTAAACTGCTCCACAATCTGAGCAACGGTCAGGGTGAATTCACGATTCAGCACCGTGACATTCAGCCGTGATCCAACCTGCAGATAGTATTCGCCGGCACAAGGCAAATACAGCCGGATCACATCTTCCGCGTCCTCGTAGATGATCAGCGGCGCGGTTCCAAATACGGTCGTATCCTGGAACGCTTGCGCCATCATATTGTAGAAGTTGCTTTGATGCAGTACGGCGTAGAGGCGCTGCTCGGTGTCCTCCAGCCACGCTTTGCCGTCAGCGTCGAGCTGTATCCAAGGTAATGCAATGCCGAGCTTGAACCATGGCCGGCTGGGGCTCGTGAGGCCAGTCCACATTCCAGACGCACATGTGCGGACGGCGAGGAGGCCCGTGCTGTCGATGATGGCATCGTTGATCGGAGAGCCGCGCCACATACGATTCGCAACGGCCAGCCAGATATACCGGCGGGGAAGAAAGAATTCAGCCAGGACGCGCCAGTAAACCCAGAACGACCATCTCCAGCTTCGCAGTGCACCCAAGCGACTTTCGAGGTGGCCAAACAAGGTCTGCCAAGCCGAAACGCTCATGAATGCGTGTTTGAGCGGGGCGGCGGTCGGGGGCTGAGCCGCCAGCAGGGATGGCGACATTTCCTCGTAAGGCGCGGTGGCAAGGTTGGGAGCCATCAAGAAATGGCCTGTACTGTATCTGGATCAGACACCCCGTATCGTTCAAGCATGGCCAAATGTTCGGATCGGCGGAATTCCTCCGGGTCCGGAATCTGATCAAACCACTCCCGGTAAAAGAGGAGAGTTTCCGCCTCCTGTGAGGTGGCACCCTTCCGAATAACCCACTTTTCCTCGATTGTTGCGCGAGGTTGAGAGTCAGAACCGATGCGTTCGCCCTCGCTCACTTGTTCGAGCACGGCTAAAATTGGTTCTCCATCCTCTGCCATGGCGAGATAACGGCTAGGTAATACCATCAATTTTCCCCGCCGAGCGTCAGCTTTTGGCCAGGAGAGGTGGTCTTGTCGCCCTGAGGCGAGGTCTTCACGGTCTTGTTGAAACCTAATCCGCCAGCGGCTGCCGCAGCGGCGGCTCTCTGTGCAGCGCCCGATCCTTGGGCGTCAGCCAGAACGGGAGGATTGGGTGGAGGTGGCGGCGGGGGTGGAGGTGCCGATGCAGCGGCGGACACCTTAGGCGTTAGGAAGCTCATCCCCCCATCCCTCGTGGCTGGTCAAGACAATGGCCACCATAGGACGCAAGGGGGAAGGTTTCAAGTTCCGGTCACCATCCCCACGCGGATGGAGAGAGGTCCGGCGCAGAGGATGTGTAGACGACACGGCGCGGACGCTCCTCAAACCTTTCAATCATGTACATCGCCGCCGGGTCCATCTGAATTGGCGTCCAGAATGAGGAGGAGCCTTGGACCCTCACGAGTACAATGCCATTGAGAATGCCGTGGATTTCACCCGTTAACCGGACCAAGTCGCCCTCGCGAAATCCCTTCATGTGGTCCGAATTCATCATCGTGGCCTCTCAGGAAAATGGCCGCAACGCGCGGCCAGTCTCTCCATTGGGGATTTGCAACGTAGACGCACGAGAGTGCACGGGTATTGAACGCCGAATGCCGACCAATGGCAAGCCCGTCACTTGAACGGATCGTAACTCTGGCTCACGGCGCTGCCGATGCCCATCTGGTTGAACTCCGCGAACGGATCGTAGGTCGTCGGCGCACGCGGCCGATTGAACATCGTCTGGCTGATCGGCTGAATCGGCTCGGCAAATGTCATCATCGCGGCGTCGAATTCATCCGGGGAATAGCCCAACTTGTCCTTCACGTCCTCCTTGGGCTCCAGGATGAACCGATCGCCCTTGAAGGTGTAATTGGTCGAGACCAAAGCGGCGCCCAGGTTATCATCGTCGGCGATGGCTCCGCCGCGCTTGATCCATTCCACGAAATCCCAGGCCATCTCCGAACGCTTGTTGTAAAACCGCTGCGGATCGTGCGCCGCCGCTGCATATTGCACACCGATCGGCGCACGCCGCAGCAGCATCAGGTTATCAATCCAGGACGATCCAAAGCCTCCGGTGGCATCCACAAAGCAGGCGTCCGCCTTCCATTGCGTCCATTCGCGCTGGATTTCGCCTGCGCCCTGGATGCCCGTGATATTGCGCCATTTCTTGAGCGGCATCATCTGCAGGCCCCAGCGCTTGCACAGCACAGAGGCATCGTCGCCCTGCCGCGCCACATCCACCGCCATCACACGCGGAGAGCCTTTCAACTCATGCTCGCGGTAATACCGCTTGCGCGCCTCGTTCACCTCTTCGATGCCGATCAGCGCATTGAAGTCGGCCGGGGGGAACTGGCCGAAGATGTCGACCAGAATCCAGGGGTTATCGCGGCCATAGGTGGCAATCTGGTTGCGGGCATGCTCGATCGAGATGCGGGGCGAGCGCCTGGGATCGTCCGGATCGGCCGTGATCTCCACCACGTACCAGAGGTTTCGAGCGGTCACGCATGCGATGTAGAGCGGGCCTGAGCGGCGCCGGGGATTACCGGCTTGGACGATATGGGCCTCCTTGGGATCGCCCGCGAAAATGGCCTCTACCGCAGGCAGGATGGCATCCGGGTGGTCCCCTGATTCGTCAAGCAGCCACATGACATATTGGGCATGCAGACCAGCCAGCGCACTACCGATTTGCACCTGATCCGCATCCTTGGCCCAGGTTCGAGCCTCCATCTTCCATGTCTTGGGGTGATCGCGGGCGAAGATTTCCGTCTTCGTCATCTCGAATGCGGCCTTGAGGATAGGCGTCTGCTCACGCCAGCGGGCCAGTTCGGTCCAGAGATTGGCCTTGAGGTTGTCGCCCGAGCTTGACGTGGCACCTATAATAGGATGTGGTCGTGTAAGTAGAAAGTTCCAGCCTATCCACGCCAGGGTTGCCGTTTTCCCAGGGCCGCGACAACTTTTCATTGCAATACGCAACTTGTGAGGGAATTTCTCTAGCGCCTCTTCCTGCCAAGCGTCGGGCTCGACCTTGAACAATTCCCGGACCATTTGGGCCGGATGTTCACGCCATCGGCGGATGTTGTCAGAGGCAATTGCGAGCGGAACGGTCACAGTCTTGCGTCAGTTCGGTGAGTTGCGTAAATCGCGCCTCCGCACACAAACCATGGCACGAAGAATGCACAAACGGCGGCTGGCGCATACATTTCGAGAAATGTGAGGACAATCGCCAACGCGAGATAGATGCCGGTTAGGAAGCCATGCACGAACACCATCGCCATCCTTCCGTTGCTCATCGTCCAATCCACAGCTTTTAGTGGATAATTAGAGTAGTGGGCGCACTGCGCACTGCCCATTGGTTCCCCCTGATGACAGGGGATGGTGTTATTCTCCATCTTTCACCCTCCGGTCTGCGGCACGAGATAGATGGCAACCGGGACAGTACCCTTGGGCGCAATATAACGCGCGACCTCCGCAACCGATGTAATCGAGTTGGCCGTGAGCATCGTCGATGAACCGTCGCTGAAATCAATCTGCCATCGGGACGCGGGAGGGATCGATGGGATTGCGGATGGGCGCTCTCGTTCCTGGTCTAGAGAACTCATGACATCTTCTCCCGCTTGCGCTTGCGATACGCGCGCATGGCCAGCTTCACGTCCTCCCGGCGCTTGGCTGGATCACGGTAGTTCTTGTAGGAGGGAGCATCGTCTCGTGGGCCGGGCTCGACACCGGCTGCCTTTCTTACGCGGTTTCTCTCCGCAGAGCGGGCGAGTGTCCGGCTTGTGTCACGGCTCCGGAGAGCGGCGGCAGGTGCGTCACAAGTGCGAGCGTGTCCTTCCACGCCGCCACGAGATTCCTGGGTGGCCTCCTCAGCCACATGAAGCAAATTCACATCCCGAATCGTCTTCGGGCTCACAGTGACACGGGTGGTCACCAATCGCGCCGGAGCCGTGAATGCCAGCGTCGGGCAACTCAGCCAATGCCGCTCGCCACACAATCTGCATTTCGGCGCATCCATTAGATGGCGTCTATCTGCTTCGTTAGCTCAGCGAGAAGGGCCTTGCGTATCCTATCGCTCTCTTCGCGGATGGCGTGGTCACGGATTTGACCCTCAAGCTCGATCAACATGCTCACTGAAGTATCACCGTGCCCGGTGGCGTAGCCGTGGAATATGATCCAATCAGCAACAGTTTGCCGTTCCTCTAGCCGCCCTTGTTCCTTGGCGCACATGAGAGTCGAGTGAATGCGAACCGTCAGTTCATCCAGAGAGATCAGAGACGCGTCGCCAAGGAACCCAGTCGTCTGTTCCTCGCGCGCGAGGTCCGCAAGTTCCTTGGCTACGTCGAGCAAATCATCCATCCGAGGATGGTAGCACAGGCGTTATCTAGTCGCCAGCGTTATCGGCCGGCGGAATGACAGATGCTTCGATCTGTTTGGGCTGCGGGGATTGGCCGAAGCTGGCACCAACCAGTGCCTCTAAGGTGAGCGTGCCAGAGTGTTCGACCTTGTGGGCATCGCGCCATTCCTCGCGCTTGCGATTCTTGAGCCAGAAGATTTGAGCCGTGGTGTCCGGTGGAACCACTTCCCGATAGGGTGCATAGACAGGTTCCGATGCTCCGGCCGGCATGAAAATCTTAACGGCCTCGTAGGTGTAGCCGATGGCGCGCTGGTAAAGACTGCGCTCGACGCGGGTATCGGCTGCGGCATGGGCAGTTTTTAAGGCCGCATTGAACTCAGGAAACTGAGATTTCCAGCGCACCAATGTAAAATACACTACCCCAAAGAATTCGGCGATTTCTGCATCGGTCGCCCCGAGTTCACAGAGCTTTTGGGCTTGGATTGCGTATCCTGGCTGATAGGACGAAGGACGCCCTACTTTCTTGGATGGAGCGAGACCTTCGGCCCGGTCTGCGGCCTCCTTAACCTCGTCGGATGACAGCTTTTTTCGTGGGCGCGGCATGGTGATCAACAAGATAACGCGGTGTCGCAGCCTCAGCAAGGGTGAGAAGGGGGATCACGCGGACTCCGTAGGCTGGAAAGGAGCCACGGCCTTTTCTATGCGCTCTGCCGCATACCGAAGTTGTTGGGCCGTAGATTTCAGGTGCGAATATGGAGCCGCAATACCGGCAGAGAGAACGACGCGGACAGCTTCTATGATCTCTTCGGGTGGTGTCCATTCGTTTGAGCCCAGCGCTTCGCAGATGGCCTTATATTTTTCGGTGTCCCGACGCAGCGCTCTGGTTTCAGATTCAACACGCCGCTGGATTTCGGTCTCCATCTGTGCGCGGTCATCGGCCAAGGCTTTATCGACAGCTCCCTTGATGTCTCGCGCTTCCTGCGAACTCGCCCTCCGCAGCATTTGGGATACGAACTGCCGCGTTACTGGCTCAGCCTCAAGCTGAGGTGCTCTGCGTTTCTCCCGGAGTTTTCCTTCTTTGAAATCCAGAATCCCCCACGACGGCGGAACCTCGTCAGGTTGATACACGTAGCCGGGCGCGACCAAATAAAAATGATCGCATCGTCGAATGATCGGCTCAGCCTTGGTCGGCTGTTTCAATTCTCGGAGCCAATCCGACCGGGAGGATTTAACCTCAAAACCGCTGAGGGCATACCCGCGCGACAGCCACATGTTCATCGCCACGCCATCCGCATAAACGGTGCTGCGTGATCCCGCGTCGCCAACTTCCTCAAAGAATGCAAATTCCGGGTAAGCGTACCGTTCCCGAAGCGCAACCATGATCTCGGCTGTCGAAACCCGATCGATCGTAGAGGCGTCCGTGCGGGTGGTCATGCTGGGCTAGCCCTTGGGGTGGGCTCGTCCACGTCGTCGACTGGACATACGACCATGTCAAAGCGGAGTGATCCGTCTTCCTCAATGGCGATGTCGACAACGCATGTCTTCCATTTCACCTTGAGATCGATGTCGTTGCCGATCGCCTTGTACAATTTTCCGATTTGCGTAAGCGTGCCGCCGACGGTCTCTGTATCCATGAGCCGGCCGGGCAGCGGCGTGATCCGAAAGCTGAACTTTTGCTCTTCGGGGACGGTCGCAAACATGACCTGTTGGGATTCCGCCATCGTCTTATTCCGTATCTGGGAGGGGGGAAGGATCACCTTCCCATCCGATGGGCATTTGGAATCCTGCGGCGTTCTTATGGCCGCCACCACCATAGCGGGACAAGCCCAAGGCTGGCGAACAGACAATGCGAATTTGGGGATCACGTCCCTAATCCTCCCCGATTGCTGCTCTCGCACGGAGAGAGACAATGCAAATGACAATGGCTGGCGTCGCTGCCGTGTCGGTGTTGATCAATTGTTTGTTGTTAATATAGGCTCTACCGGAGTGCGGCGCTGGGGCTCGATTCGAGACCTGCCATTGCCAGCCTTCCGGCACGAGCGTCAGCGCAGCGTCGATGGAGCCGGTGTACCGCGGCCATTCCTTTTCCTGCGGTGTCCATCCAGAGCCAGGCACGCCTATCTGATTGATCACGTCGCGGAAGTGATCGATACTGAATCCGGATTTCCAAACGGCAATTTCAACGTCGACTGCCCGATCCGGCCCGCTCAGCCCTTCCAGTCGTTCGATCAGTGCGGAGATAGTCGTGGTCATTGGTTCGCGAGTAAGAGCAAAACGTCGGCATGGCATTCGACATCGAGGGCACACCAGCAGGCTAGATTTTTGCCGCACAATTCCGAACGCGCAAGTTGGGCGGGATGACCGTTGATCCTTTTCAGCCATTCATGGTGAGCGTTATATATTATGCTGAAAAACTCATCCGGCAGGTGGTTGGCAACGCTAGGGTCCCATATCCCGATGACTGTATTTGCGAACAACGCAAGCGAGGTGTCTCGATCCAGTAGCGGGGAAATGATGAATGGATTGGACCACCGGCTGGGTCGAGTCACGTTCACCGTGTTCGGCGGCATGCGCCAGCCCTTGACCCGCCGTCGCTGAATCCGCACCGGCTCACCCATTTCCCACCTCTGTGTTTGCCTTGGAGCGGGAGCGGATGGCCGTTTCGATGTCTGAAGCGGTTTGCGCTTGACGCGCATGCATTAATGCGGCCGTTGCGTGAACATCACGCAATTGGTCGTCTCGTCTGTCGGTAAATTCCTCAACAAACAACTTCGCAATCTGCGCGCAGGCTTCGCGTTCCTCAAGCCGCCCTTGTTCCTTGGCTTCGGTGAGGGCGGCCGCGATATAGATATCGAATGATTTATATTGTTGTGCGCAATTCTTGCAACCGCAACCCCATGAAACACCGTGCAAAATACTTAAGGCGGTCTCGACAATCAACGTCGCGCGTGCATCGTCGGTCATGGCGTTCCCTTCTTGTGTGCGGGAACTGCTGCAAGAATTGCCTTGCCGGCGTCGGTTAACTCGACAACGGAATGGTCTGCCAGACGATCATGCCAACTTCTTAGCCATTCAGCGTCGTGGCATTGGTTGAATACATCTGGCGCTGTTAGCGTCGAGCCATCATCGCAAAATGGGGCGAGGGCTCCGTCTTCATGGCTCATGCGTCCACCATGATCCGCGACGACTTGCAGGCAGCGCCTTCGATCTCCTGTCAATTCGTTATAGCGCGGAGCCATTCACACCTCCCCTTTTGCAGGAGGGGCGGGGATGGCACGGACCTCAAACCGAAGTGCCCAATAGCCGTCTCCACGCTGAACCCACTCGCCGACGTTTACCGAACGGCCGTCGCATTCGACCTCAACAAATCGGCCCGACTCGTTCGATGGTGGCCCATCGAATACAACGTCAATCGTCCGCCATCCCGTTTCCGGTGCAGGAGGGGCGGCGGAGAGCGCAATGCGCCTTACGATTTCAGCGGATGCGCCAGAAATTCCGTCGACAAACACTACATCAATATCATCTGGACGGACTTCGAGATATTCGGCGATTATCAAACCGATTTCTGTTTCAGAAAGCATGCCCTCCGGTATCGCCGCGCGGTCTGCGGCGGGGGATTGGGCTTCGCGTAGCCGTTTGTTCTCTTCGATGAGCGGAGCGATCAACCTGACAACGGCTTCGGCCTGGGCTTGTATAAGGTTGCCCCGTAGGGCATCACAATCGTTCGGGTAGCAGCACTTAGACCCGCAACAAATCTCCCGTGCAATCTCTTCCTTGGACGGGATCGGAGCGGGGGATTGAGACGGCGTGGGGAGGGGTTCGTATTCGCGCTTGAGTTCATCCTCGGAATGCCAAGTGATTTCGTTGTCAGATCGAACTGCAAGGCGGTTTAACAAATGGCGGTCTTCCCATTCATCAAAATCGTAGCCGGTGAAGGCTTGAATCTCTTTCGCGTTATCTCCCGTATATTGGAGAGCCTCGACCTCGACAGGCTTGCGGCGATAGCGGGTGATGGGCATGTCAGGATTCCGATTTGAGGGCGAGGGCGGCGCGACGAAGATCGCCATAGGTGAGCGCGCTTCCTCCGATAGGCCAGTGATCAATATCCGGACCCAACGCAAGATGCCCCCTCGCGTCAGCTTCCTTGCCGAATGGTTTCAGCGCCTCTTCCAGCGCCGCGACCCGTCGCAGAAGGGCGTCGCGACTGACGACGAGATCATGATTGGAATGGCGCGCGGTGGCCTCGTCAAAGCCTCGCATGAGCGCGTTGGCAAACCATGCGATCATGGTGCCTTCGTCTAAGAAATCGTCGCCCGCCTTTTCGTATGCGGACAAAAACGCCGTCGCCCAATCTCGTGCATCGAACGACGGTAGAGGCCAATCCGGCCGTTCGTGTGGGGGCGTGTTCGCATACTCGTTCTCGAACTCTGCATGGTCGCCGTTCAAGATAACGGGATAACCGGTCATTCCTCCCCCCTCACGGTCAAGACGATCTGGCGCATGGTCATCGCTCGCGCCCGGCCATAAAACGGATGAACGAACCGCAGAAATCGATATGGGGCAGCACGCCACCGATTAACTCGATCCTGTATTCGATCCGGACGTGAATCGTGCTGGTGAGAATGCGTCGGAGCATGTCGATCACGCCCCGGACAAAGCCATGGCAACGTCGATGACGACATTGCGTTTGGGTTGAGAGAGATCGAGATAGACGGCGGCAAGCTCGTCGGCGCGTGAGGCGGCAAAGAAAGTCGCATCAACGTCAGGTCGGTTGCCGGGGCCGCGCGGGAGAAGCCGGGCAATGTGGGTGTCGAGAGCCGCCGCGATCTTGAGAAGCTGATCCACGTCGCAATTTTGCTCACCCCTCTCAATCAAGCTTATGGTCGGCGCGGACAGTCCTGTTTTATCGCTCACATCAACAAGCCGAAGGTGCAGATATTCACGTCGCATTTTGATCTGAGAACCCAATCTCACATAGAACGGATTCCGAATGCGCTGATGGATTTCCGCCTCGATGACATCGACCATGGCGTTCACAGCGCACCTCCATACGGATAGGCTCGCGCGGTCAGGGCCACCCCACCGAACAATGCCACGATGATCAACAATACGCTGGCCAGGATTGTGCTCTTGCCGGCCTGCGTATGCGCCCATGGCGTTTCATCGACGGGGATTGCCGGCACCTTGCGGACCAGGATCGGCTCCGGGAGAGGCTCGGCCGGGTCCGGGTAATCCCATTCCCGGCGGTCCTGGTCGCTCAGGGGAGGCCAGCAGCACGTTTCCAGCAATTCCTCGGCTGCTGGGGCTGGCTTAGCCAAAACCGTCTCCTTGGCCTTCCTTGGGGCATGCCGATGCCTCCGGACATGACGGTGGCGGCGCCGGGCGGATACGTCCGTGATCTGGGGCTGGCTAACGCGGTATTCAGATGCGGGGGACGGTGTAGAAGCAACCGTGGAGGCCAGGATAACAGCCAGGCCGACCAGAATGATGGTGACGAGGCCGGCAGTCAGCCAAGGTGCCCAGATGTCACGGTCGGGGGACATAGATGCTTCTCCTAATCGCGAAGAACATCCACCGCGTTCTCGGGAAGCTCAAAAAATGGCTCTGATCCATCTAAGCTGCAGGCAACTCCGTCGCCGGAAATACAGCCATAAGTGATCCCTTCGTAAGGAAGCACTACCTCACCATTTTTGAAATCCCGGATCAGCCAAGGGCACTCCGATTGAGTGACATCGCGTGTCAATATGTACCGCATATTACGCCCCCGTCGCTTCGTCGAAATCGGCTTCCATTTCGGCCACACGCTGGCGCAGGCTATCCACTTCTTCGGCCGTCTGGCGCCCGAGCTTGATATGCGCCTGCAATCCAGCTTTGATCTTCGCGCCCGAAATGATCATGCGCTGTTCCAGCCGATCGATCTCGCCGCGCAATGCCGCAATCTTCTCGGCCGCATCGGCCACCGTCTTGTCCACGATCGCGGAAACCTGAATGCCGATCATTTCCTCCGATGTCGGGGCCTTGGGTGACATTGGAGCCTGCACCACATTGCCGTCCTCGGATGCACGCCGCAGGATTTCGCTCAGTTGCGACTTGCCGAACGGAACCTCTGGAATCTGCACATCGGTCATCGGCGGATTCCCTTCGTGGTGGAATAGGCGTGCTCAGCCAGAAGCAACAGAAAGGCGAGATCGATCAGAGGCCAGAGGTTCACAGCGACGCCCGCAAATCTTTAAGCCATTTGTTGCGTTCGGCGGTGCGTTTAATTTCTTCGGCGTGTTCTTTGTCGTGATAGGCAATATCGCGGGCAATGCGGTCAACTTGACGAGAGAGCCATGCCATGGCGTCCAATTTTATTGGCTTTGGCCGGGGATATGGCGTGTTCCTAGAGATTTTCAGTTGTTCGACCATGAAGCGTTTCAGCCCTACATGATCCGGTGGTGCTTTCCATGCCTGCACTTTGCCAAGCATCTGATCAATGCGCACGTTTTCCTGCTCAAGACGATCTTTATATTCTTGCTCGGCCACTATTTCCTGCTGAAAATCCTGCATGGCCATAAGTTGAAGATCAGCGTAGGACATCGAATTAAGCCGCGTCAGCTCGGCACGTAACTCTGCGATGTGATCAGTGTGATAAGATGAAGGCGCGAATGCCTCCGGAATGGGCTTGTCCATAGCATCGTCGCGCATATCGATGCAGGCCCCGAAAGCGCGAGCGCAGTTCAACGCAAATTCTTTGAACTCAGTCATGGTCCCATTGACCACGCGGGCAGTGTAGCCAGTGGGCATGTCAGCATCGCCTCCGATATTGCGGGATCATGTCGTACCGACCCTTGCGGACCAGATAGGATACGGCGCTCGCAATCGGCAGCCGCCCCAGCACAGACCAGAATCCGCGATACTGAGCGCAATGGGCATCATGCTGTTGCGGGCCAAAGAACGCATCAAACGCATCCGAGAAATCGGAGAAGGCGATGACCTTGAGTCCATGTGCGCCGCTCATCGCCATTCTCTTATCTTCCCGATGATCAGTCTTCGACTCTGCGCAATCCCTCAGGGGTGTATTCCCGCTGTCGCCGGACATGATAAATGCCCTTCTCGAACAGAATGGGTTCGTGCGTATCGTGATCGCGCAGATGCCGAAGCTCGGTCGGCCGATCCACGACAAGCAGACAATCCATGATGGAATCCGGAAGCCGGTACATGGTCACTGAATCGGCATCCATCACATGATGATGCCCCGTTTCGCTGTGTGTCACGATCACGCGGCCGTGCTCGGCATCAGTCTTGATCGCTCCTTTCGGCAGGGCCGCCACGCGACTGATGTAGATGTCGCCCTGCGCACAATAGTCCTTGAACGTCTTCATCGTAGTTCCTTTCAGGTTCGGATTTCAGGTTTAACAAACGACTTCCCATCAAGCCCCCAAGTCCAAGCATTCGCCTCAAGGGCTGTTTGCATGGTCGGGGGGACAGGTAGAGCAAAGCGCCGTCCCGTAGCACACAGCACACGCAAGAATCTCTCGCGCCCGATTTGTGGAATATCGACCTCGACAAGTTGCCCGATTTGTGGGTCGCCGTCCTCATTGATAATGCGGGCTGACAGTTCGGATAGGACATTGTCCCATCCTAGAATTTCACAAGCCGCTCGGCGCTGTTCGATGTTGGACCACGTAAGCGCAATCTTTGGCGTCAGATCACGACGCGACGTAATCCATTCGGCTGGGATTGACGTACCGTGCCAATGGTAGAGTTCCCATCCGTCGCGGTATCGAATGGAGGCTTGTTGCTCGGCGTGCAAACGGCCTTCCGCATCACGATTGATGAACTCGGGACGATCCGAAATCGCCAATATGTTTTCGTGCCACCAAACCCATCCGCAATTCCGGATAAGAGTTTCGTCAATCTCAAACTGCTCAAGAATAGGATTGGTCCAGCCGCACACATCTCGGAAAAATGAAATATAGGCTCCCCACGAAGCCCAGAATGCTCCGTGATAGGAATTACGAGCCGCGTCCCCGACCTGAGACCTGACCTGAGACCAGACCTGAGACCTGACCTGAGACCTGACCTGAGACCAGACCTGAGACCAGACCTGAGACCAGACCTGAGACTCGACCTGAGACCTGACCTGAGACTCGACCTGAGACCTGACCTGAGACTCGACCTGAGACTCGACCTGAGACTCGACCTGAGACCTGACCTGAGACTCGACCTGAGACCTGACCTGAGACTCGACCTGAGACTCGACCTGAGACTCGACCTGAGACCTGACCTGAGACTCGACCTGAGACCTGACCTGAGACTCGACCTGAGACTCGACCTGAGACTCGACCTGAGACCTGACCTGAGACTCGACCTGAGACCTGACCTGAGACCAGACCTGAGACTCGACCTTTTTATCGCCCGACAATTCCCGCAATAAGGCCCACGCAATTGTTCCCCCAAGTACCGCGCCGTATGGCGACGACATGCGCAAAATAACCATCGGCCGGTCAAGGTTGGCGAGTTTGTAACCGCGCAAGGCTGCTTCGGTTGCCTTCTCGAAATCCGCTGGAGCGGTAGACAGCCCAATCTCGATCCACTGCTTGGACCACTCGCCGAACCGTGCGACCTGGGCCTTTGTAAGCTTGGTAATTTTGTCCGCCATCACCGCCCCCATCGTGATGTAGAAATTTCTACACCTTCCACGGCCGATGTCAAATGGATTTTATGATCACGTATCCGAGCACGAAAATTGCGGACAGGATGGCCGATGCGGTCCAGACCTGCAGGATGGAGCTATAGCCGCGATACATGGTGATTCCTTTCGCGTCCAGGATAGGACGGCGTGGTTAATCCGGAATTAACGGGTGCGGTCCACGAGGCTCGCCGTCGCCATCCCATCGCATCAATGCGGACCAATCGCCGTGCGGCGTATCGTCCAGCGCATCCAGCCGTTTTCAGCCCACGCGTTCATACGCCTCGATCTCGGCATGCCGCACATAGCGGAATATCTGATCCTGATCGACGATCATTTGGACAGCATGTATTTCTGGTCCTGACAGGTGTGAACGACGCGTTCCACCGCGTGTTCCGGCACAGCCAGGGCCAATGCAATGTCCTGCGTATCCTTCCGGTTGGCCCACATATCCACGATTTTTGTGACTTGGTATTCGGACAGGTGAGTGAGCGAAGGACGGTTCATGCCACATCCTCCGCCTGTTGCTTCCGTGCCTGCTCTCCGAGCTTAATCGCCTGCCGGAATGTCAGATTCTTGAGCAAGTCCCGATCGCCCGACGCCAACGCCTTGTGCAATCCCCGCATCGCCGCCTTGCCGATCTCGACATCCTCGCGGGTATCGACAAACACCTCCGCGCTCAGCATCGGCGTCAATTCGGCAATCCGAGTGCGGATGCGAAACGCTTGCGACAAAGCCAGCCGGCGCAAGGTGGCGGTGCCCGGAGCCCAAGTGTAATCGTGATCCTCGCCGCACTCGCCACGATGCCAATGCCGAATCGCTTCCGCGACCGCCCATGTCGGCACGTCGTCGAGGGCGTCCATGTAGGCGTCTCCGGTGGCTTCGGCCGCATCTTCAGTCGCCCGACGTGCCGGCTTCGCCAACAGCAATCGGGTCAGAAGCTCAAGCATCGCCGCTTGATGCTCAGCGCCATTCTCCGGTGTCTGGGTCAGGAGTGAGGTCAATGCACGGATGTGTGCCTGGATCGCCGTCTTTTGCTCCCGAGACGGCAGCAGATGCCGGGGCAGCGTCATCACGTCGCGATACCGGCCCGTTGCCGGATCGGGCTGGAAATTCTCCACCAAGGCGCTTTTCCTTGACACGAGCCATGCCGGCCATGATGGCGTCCGCGTGGGTCGCAGCGGGTCGGGAAGGGGGATCGGCTCGATTCGGGCCAGGTCGTTTGCCATTGGGTTGATCCTCGAAATGCCAGCCGCCTTTGTTCAGCCACGTGGCCGGCAGTTTGATGTAACGCGGTTCGGTGTTCTGTTCCTCGAACGCATACCGTTCAACGCCAGCAATGAAGGTGGCCCACGGAACGCCAAGCTTGTGGACCTTTTCCAAAGCCTTCATCGCATCGATCTTGTCTTTGCGACGGCCAGGTGGATAACGGGACCAGAATTGCTCCTTGTAGTCGGGAGGCCAATCGTCGAAGAGGGAGAGCATCAGACCGCACTCCGATAGGTCGCTGCGATATGACGGCTGAGCGGCAGCGGTATCTTGGCGATCATGGCGCTCGCCTGCTTGCGTCCGATGGACTTGGAACCGTACCTCCGTTGAAGGCTGCAATCCTCGCCAGGACCGAACCAATTTTTGCCGTTTTTGATTCCCTCTGCCGCCGCAACACTCGCGCTCTGGAAAGACTTTCCAGAGCCGTCGAAACGAAAGCCATGCACCTTCTGTGTTCTCTGTGTGATCGGCATGAGCGCGGGCACGTCGCCCCAGAGATAGAAGCTGCCGAATGACCACCGCGCGCGACCGACCCATGGCTGAGCCCCTTTGACGTTCTCAATCACCAGCGGCACATGCCTGCCCGCCGCCTCGCAGGCTTCGCGTTGAATGCGCAGACACGCATTGAACAGGCGATTCAGTCGCTCAATCTCTTGGCCCGTACTATCGGCCCGGATCGCGGCAGCCTTCGCTTTTGCCTTGGACCACGGCATGGCCATGTAACTGTATTCCTGACAGGGCGGCGATGCGACGATCAGCGTGGCATTTTTGAACTGCGAGCCGTGCAGCGTCAGCACGTCCTGGATCACAAGCTGAGCCGGGTAGCAGTGATCGCCGTATTGATGCCGCTCAATGTCAAATCCGATCACGTCATATCCTTCGGCAAGCAGACCTTCGGTCCAGCCGCCCAAACCGCAAAAGAGGTCAATCGCGAGTGGCATTTTCCGGCTCAGCCGTGTCCTGGCGCTGTAGCGAGATCGGCCGCAATGGCTTCGTCAGCCATTTTCCTAAGTTCGGCTGCCGTGGCACGTGGGCGAAGGCGGCGATCATCACGCCCATTGGCAAATCCATGACGGTAACTTGCCGAGCGATTCAGTGATGGCTCTGGATTGTCGAGATTGAACCCGTCTCGATAACCTTCACGCATTTCCCGTTCTGGCCATGTCGTCATTGCGCGCCCTTCCATTTACTTTCAACCTATCGGCTGCAACTGATCTCGTCGCCAGTCGGTCATGTCTGTGCTTCCTTTGCCACGATTGCAGTCATCGCACAGCGCTTGAAGATTGGTCCGATCCAATCGCAAATTCCAGAATTTCCGAATCGGCTTAACGTGGTCCACCACAATCCGAACGTCCGGGGCCTTCGCGCCGCAACACTCGCACTTGCGCGCTTGATCTTTCATGAACTCGTACCGAAGCCGTTTCCATTCCCAACTTTCATAGAAGGCCGATACCATCGGATCATTGAAAGCCACCACCAATCCCGACGCCACCGTGACGGCTTTCGGCTGCGCCTTTCGACGCTCGCGCTTCGCCCTACGGAGGGATGAAATCGTAGGCGCACCCTTCATCAAGAAACCGATCTTGAGCGCAACCGCCCTTCGGACCTTCATCGTATCGGGGTTTCCAAGCCACCGAAAATTCACGCCCATGTGCCGACATATCGCCATCAGCGCGGCTTCCGAATTACGGTCACCCACAAACCCAATAGACGCGAGAGCCCAGTTAATTTTGACTGTGGCTATCTTATCTTTCTTCTTCATCTTCCTAGGTTCCCTTGTCTGGATTCTCGCCCAAGGCGGACAATATCCTTCCGGAACCGTTACCCCTCGCGCTCGCAGAATCTCATGGCACTGTATCGCCAACTCCGAGCGCCAAGTCCCATCGACGACTAACCCCAAACGCTCAGCAACCCAGGGGATCGTCTCTCGCAGGCTGGTCCAATCCAACCCCTGCGATTCGCAATAGAATGCTAATGTCAAACTCGCTGCCCGACGCTGCTGACTCCACTCTGAATCTCTCTTTCTTACTTTCTTCACTAGAGCCCCTGCTCAATGGTGAGGAACCTGTGATCCGGACGAACCAGACCTAAGCCAGTATCCAAGGATACTCGCCTAGCGGTCGTCCGGGGGAGCCTGCTCAATGGAGCCTGAACCCGCTTACCGGAGGCGTCCGCTTCGGAGTGACACGGACGGCCGAGGGACTTTTTCGTGACACTCGCACGGCGTTCATGGGCACCCCTCTACAAGAGACCAGACCCAACGACCTTCGAACGCATCCCTTCCTAGGCCATCCCCTGCGCGCAGCCGGACGGGTCTCCCAATGGACCGCGCACAACACGGGTACATGGGCTTTGGCTTGTGAAAGCTGGTCATTTTGAAATTGACGGAACGGACCCCGCAGGATATGAACCGCCATCGGCTGGATTTGACCTCGAAAGCCCATCCAGCTAAGGCCGGTTCGATCCCCCAAGGGTCGGCCGGCCATTTCTTTAGGTGCGGGAACGAGAGACCGCGAAACCGGCCGGTAAACTTAGGCCCCTCGCCCCGCGACGCGCATCCAACGCCCGAATTACTGATTTGGCAAGACCGTCCGAATTATCCACAATCGATTAACATTCAGCGGTGGAGAGTGTGGACAACTGGCTAGGACTTGTCCCGGCCACGACACACCCAAGCCCGGTGGGCACCCTTGAATTTCCCTAGATCGATAACCTCTGACGGCTCGTCCTCGGGATACCTGTTGGCGGCGGATAGCATCTGGCGGCGCACGGCCCGGTTGGCTTGCTCCAGATCGCCAGCGATCGCCACCACCATCCCCGAACTGCCCAGCACGTCCATCCCGTGCCAGATGAACAGCTTCATCAGTGCCTCCGATACGCGCTACAATCGCAACCGACCTCATTCGCGGCCTGATCGTCCCGGAGCAGATGCACCAGAAACGACAAGGCCAGGGTATCCGGCGTCCAGCGGGCGTCGAATTCACGATTGATCGAGGCCGCCATGCGCTCCAGCAGCAGAGCGTCCTCGTCCTCCAATTCCAGAATAAGGGTTTTCATGGGCGGGAGGAAATATGTGATTCGCATCGTCGAACATACGAACAATCACGACTGTCCCCCCTACTCCACATCCCGGAACAAAGGTCCGGCATCCAGTGGTTTGCCTTTGAGCTTTTCTTTGATGCTCTCGCGAGCGCGTTCCTCCGGACCCGCCATCACCAAAGCCATCCGGCGGCGAATATCTGCAATATATTCGGCCTCGCGCTCGATCAGAACGGCCCTGAATCCTTCACGGAAAGCGGCTTCACCCGTGGTCCCTGTGCCTGAAAAAGGATCAAGCACAGTCCCGCCGGTCGGCGTGACCAGCCGACATAGGTATTGCATCAGGTCCAGAGGCTTTACGGTTGGATGCTTTGAACCGACACGATCATCTGCATCGGCTTTATTTGAGTAATAAAACCGCTTTCCGCAATCCGACACCCCAACTTCCTCGTTCTTCTCGATGATGTCGAACGTGACAACTTCTGCATAGTGGTCTAACCTCGAGAGGCTTAGAATAATCGTCGTGATGCCAATCAGCTTTGGGATTGCCACACACATCACAGGACCCAGCGTTGCCGTGATGTTTTCTTGCGGCAACCCGAGCGAAAATCTTCTCTCGATATTCTGGATCATTTCGGTAGCGGCTTCGCATATGATCCTTAATTCCTTGTCCGAGACGTTCGTATTTTGTGCCCGGAAGCTTTGATCTTGCAGCTCCGATTTCCGCATTGACTGTGCCACTGCACTGCTTAGAGCAGAAACGGCGACCTCGCTTTGGAGCGAGAAATACGCGACCACATCGTTCGCAGATTTTTGAAAATGGCATGTTTCGTCCTGTTTAACCCTATAGAAGAATCGCGCCGCAGAACCGCTATCTCCCCGAGGCTCACTAGGTGGACGCTCGCCAAAATCGCCATAGATGCCACGTGACGGCCTCAACCCGTGCTCTGGCCCGACAAATCTTTGTTGGCCGGGAGCATCGGGAAACGCCTGCACGACCTCGTCAGAGCCGTCGTGAATGATATTGGCGGGCCAGCGGCCAATTGGCTGCTCAAACTGCTCTCCTACAGTTTTGCCCGGCTGAAACATACCGAGAGCGGCACCAATACGTTCGTCGCCAGATGGCGTATTGCGGTGTCCGGCTTGCGCATAAGCGCCGCCATAAAGGCTCTCTTGCGTGGAGACGCGGCACCCATCGATGTTGATAGCGCCGGTCCCGTACTTCGTCACGTTCTCGGCAACAGTGCCGATCAACGGCTTGCGCGCGAGACAGATAGGCTCCCATGCGGGCTTGAGCGCCGTACCCCAGCCGTTACCGGCGTTATGTGATTTCGGAAATCCTTGGCCAAATACCCAAGCGATTTGATCGCGTACCTCAAACCCGGAATCGTAGATCGCGGTCACCATGCGATGGTAAGTTCGCGTCCCGGAGAATGCGAGAAGGTGACCGCCGGGCTTCAAAACCCGCAGCACCTCGCACCACACCTCCGGGCGGAACGCGATGTCACCGCCATCCCATTGCTTTCCCATGAACCCAGCCGACGCTCTGGCGTAGGCTCCGGTCTTGCCGACTTTCGCCGGAGCCGCGTTCTCCGCGCCAAACCGTTTGACGATACTGGTCAGATGATAGGGGGGATCGGTAACGCACGAATCAATGGAGATGTCCGGAATTTCTTTCAGAACATCAAGGCAGTCGCCCGCATAGAGCAACACCCTTCCATTCAGAAAAACTTCCGGCGTCATCAATCCCCCAGCAGAAGCATGATTCGCAACGCGAGGACCGGATGCGAATCACGCCTCCGCAACGCGGCCACGCAACAAACATGAACCTCATGTACCGGACACTGATGCAATTGGCAATCGGAACGTAGAAAAATCTACTCCCAATCTTGGATCATTTTGCCGACAACCTTGGCGATGGCTTGGTATTCTTTCTTGCCGATCACGATCATGAGAATGTCCGGGTAATATTTGGCCATGCGCTTGAGTTTGGTTTTGCTGCGCGGGTCCATCCAGCCCTTGACCTCGTGATAGGAAATCTTGCCGCGCTCGGTTACCCGGAAATCGGGGAGATAGCTGCGGACACCGCGCTTGATGGTGTGGAACCAGAAGGTTTCCGGCTCATGTTCCCAGCCTTCGATCTGCTTCTGCTGGCGTAGCCATTCGAGATACCGGGCGTAATTGGCTTCCCATCCTGATCGGAAATAACAGCGCTGGCCTCCGATTTCACGCCAGCCGGCTGAGCTATTTTGCGGAGCGGCTGGACGACGCAATAGACGGCCCGTGGATGGTGGGAAAATCAGCCTGGTCGTAAGGCCATATTTTTTTGGCCTTCAAAATGAACTCATCGTATTTGCGCGGCGTGAATCCGGCTGGCTTCGGACGACGTTCCAGGGACGCGATGAAGCCAGGGTCTCCATGCAGGCGCCGGGATGCGGTGGACAAACTCAAATCCATCGCCTTGGCATAAGCCTTGGCGACCGTGATCAGGTCTGTCCGGAGGATCGGTTCGATGTCGTCCTTCATGGGCAGCGATGATATATCCGCGTTCGGTGCGTTGCGCTAGAAAAAACTACATCCCGGTTGACAGTGTAGAAAAATCTACGTAACGATTGCAACGCGGACTTGGGAGATGCGTTGTGGTCCATTGGCTCGGTTATGTCGCTCTATGCCTTATAGCAATCGACGGGGTGCTCCTAGCGCTGTGGATGGGGCGACCGCAAGAGCAAAGGCCGTTATACGCGAATTTCTTGGGGCTTGAGACTGGCCTATTTCTGCTCGCAGCAATCATCGCATTCAAATAACGGATGGCTTCATGTCCAAGGTCAAATCAATCGATGGACTACCAGTGATCGACGCAAAACAGCCGATCCGGATTACCATCACCAAAAATGATGTGGCTAGGGCCGACCCTAAAGAGCCTGCCGATTGTGCGGTTGCCCGCGCCTGTCGTCGCCAACTCCATGCCATTGAGGCACGGGTGCACCTTTCGCGCGTCTACGTGCGACTGAACAAGGGAAACTGGGCTCGCTACGCTACACCCAAGGCAATGCGTTCCGAGATCATTGCCTTTGATCGGGGCGGTCAATTCGAGCCTGGAGAGTTTGAGTTACAGCCTGTGCCGCCGTCTCAAGCCCTGACTGGGCGTCGTCAGGGTGCTCTAAAGCCAAAGGGTCAAAAAAGGGTAATTTCCAACAAGAAACGCAAACCTCATGTGGTCACCAATGTTCGTGGCGGCCCAGCATGAGCGCCGATTATTGGACCTCTGCGCTGCAAGCCAAAGCCGCCGGCACCAAAATGCCCGATATGCACGAAGGCGATCCGCAGCCCGGCTATTACCGCGCCCGCCGCAAAACCAGGGACGGCCAGATCACCTTTCACCCGGTCCATTATTTCCAGGATTGGGGCGGTGTAGTGCAATGCGTCGCGAGCGGCGCGAGCATTACCCCGGAATCGGGTCAGGAATTGTGGACCTCCTGCGGGCAGCATCCGGTGACGCAGGATGCCTATAATCGGGCGCTTGCGGGCGAACCATGGCCGGACATTGACAGCCTCGTGCATGAACAGGATCGATTGGCCATCGGTGGCAACAATCCACCGGAAGACCTGCCAACCCAAATCCGAGAGCAAATTGAGACCGCCAAGGAAGGCATCAAAGCCTATGCCAAGATCACGAGCGATGAACAGGCGCAGCGGGCGCAGACCCTCCGTTCGCGTCTGACGGAATTGCGCGGCAAGGCGGACAAGGCGCGCGAGGCTGAGAAACGACCGCATCTGGAAGCCGGCAAGGAAGTCGATGTCAGATGGAAGCCGGCGATTGAGAGCGCCACGGATGCCGCCAACAAGCTCAGGGCGGCCATGGAGGCGTGGGAGGACGAGAAGCGGGCCAAGGCAGTCCAATCCGAAACGCCTATCGTGGAGGCTCCCAAGCCCATCCGGGGGTCATCTGGACGAGCGGCCAGCGTCGGGACCAAAAAGGTGGCCGTGATCGTGGATCAGGATGCCGCCTATGCGTTCCTGCGAACGCAACCGGACGTGATTGCAGTGATTGCAACCGCCGCGCAACGGCTGGTCGATGCCGGCCACGATGTCCCTGGAACCAAGATCGAGCAGAAGGCCAAAATCCGATGAACGCACTCGCCAAAACCACGGGCAACCAGATTGCTACCGGCCAATTCAGTCCGGATCAGGTGGACCTCATAAAAAGAACGATCGCGAAAAACGCAACCGACGACGAATTGCAGATGTTTCTCATCCAGTGCCGACGCACTCAATTGGACCCGTTTGCCCGGCAAATCTATGCAGTGAAACGGCGGCAATGGGACTCGTCCAAGGGAACGGAAGTAGAGGTAATGACGATCCAAACCTCTATCGATGGTTTCCGGCTGATTGCCGAGCGTACTGGCAAATATGCTGGGCAGCAGGGTCCATTTTGGTGCGGTGAGGATGGGCAATGGTTGGATGTATGGCTATCCAGCAAACCGCCGATGGCCGCCAAGGTCGGTGTGTTGCGGCCAGACTTTCAGGAGCCGTGCTGGGGAGTGGCACGTTACTCTTCGTTCGTGCAGAAAAAGAAAGACGGAACACCGAACAAGTTTTGGGCGACGATGCCAGAAATAATGTTGGCTAAGGTTGCGGAATGCCAAGCACTCCGAAAAGCATTCCCGCAGGAATTGTCCGGCCTGTATACGAGCGATGAAATGGATCAGGCCGGGAACGAGGACGAGCGGCCAGCACCCGCGCCCGTCTCGACACCGCAACCCAACGTCTCGAAACCAGCCGAGCCCAAACAGATCGAGGCAACGGTGGTCCAGACTGGCCCGCATGAAATCTCACGTGTAGGCGAGAGCATCCAATCATGGGCGCCGAAATTCGAGGCCGCGATGCAAGAGGCTAAAACCGTTGGCGAACTGGATGCATGGTGGAAGGCGAATCAATCCACCATCCACATCGTTAAGGAGAAAGCACCGGCATTGTTCGCTGATCTGGACGCGGCCGAGAAAATGCGCCGGGCCGAGTTGCAGAAGCCGGCCGCCGTGGAAGAATTACCGTTCGCTGATGCTCCGCCCGAAGGGATGCCTGATCCTGAGAAAGACCCGGAAAAATTCCTGGCATGGGCCGACAAGCAAATGGCGACCGTGCTTGAACCTGTCCATCTGGAGAGCTTCTACAACGATCTGATTGCGCCGCATGGCGAGCGCATGTTCCCGCCGGATCAGGAAGAACTGGTCGGCTTGTTCCGCAAGCATGAGCGGCGGTTGGTCGGCTGACCATGAAAGAAATGGCCATGCGCCGTGTCGGCCATGCGCTGACGCCGATCGATCCGATGTCGGACGAGGAACTGATGCTTCTCAGTACCGACAAGGATGTGCTGGTCACCGCATGGGTGCCTCGGAACGTCAAACAGCACCGCTTGGCCTGGGGACTGGCCGGCAAGATCGCAGAGGCCGTGGATAACATCCACGATGCCGACGACGCCATGGACTGGCTCAAGATCAAATGTCGGCACGTCAAATATCTGACCGACCCGCGTACAGGCCAGGTCCAGATTATCCCGAAGTCGATCGCCTTTGCCTCTCTCACCCAGCAGGCATTCGGCCGGCTGCTCAACCGCATGGTCTATGTGACCTGCACCGAGATCATTCCCGGATTGGACGAAGGGGCCTTGCGGCGGGAATTGCTCAAGATGGTCGGCGGCGGGACATGGGAGAAGATCACTGGAGGCTCGCAGAACCGCCACAGGAAGGGCCAGGAGAGGCCGGAGGCGGAATTGGCCACCGAAGGACAGACAGAACCGCAACGTGCGCCAGCGACCACCTATCGCAGCCGGCGGCGCCTGGAGAGGTCAGCATGAGGCTGGTCCGGCCGCATATTCCGTTGTCCGTCCGGTGCGAGGTTGCGCTGCGGCAACTTGGACGCCAGCACGAGGCAATCGAGATCGTGGACGCTCACCACGGACAAATGCGTGAGCTTTTAGATCATCTCCTATTCGAGTTGTCGTGCTGGTTGGGTTGCTATGCAACGGAACTGCACTTGGATCACAACCCGGCCTTGGGCCTCCGCAAGTTCAACAAGCGCACGCAGAAATATACACCCGATGCCAACAGTCCCGATCATTTGGTCTACCGGACCAAAGAGGATCACGACCGGAAGACTCGGATGCGCGGCGATCACGGGCAATATTCCGACCTGACGATGATGAAACGCGAGCGTCGCCGCAAGAAAAAGGCAGCCGGCAAACTCAAGCCGAAGCGGAAGATTCAATCACGGCCATTTCCGGATGTGTCGAGGCCATTTCGGGGAGGCTGAGCATCCCCAAATGGAAACGCGATCCACCCGGTATCAGCGGCAACAGCGCAAAGATCACGATCAAGCATAGGACCACGATCAACAGCACATTCACCACCGTCTTGATCGGCTCCGGCAACGGGACAACACCAAGGATTGTGCTGACCGCCCACCAGATCAGACCAGCGATAACCAGATAGATGATGACGCTAATCAGGACCGAAATCATGATGGCCGCCTCCTGGGGACGATAACGCCCGGCGGCCATGGTAGGTTCACATGCGCGTCTTAGTCTGTGGAGGGAGGGATTACCGGAACATCGCCTTCGTTTGGCGCACCCTCGACAAGCTGCATGCTGAGACGCCGTTCACGGCCTTGATGCAGGGTGGCGCAAAGGGAGCAGATGCTGCGGCTCGGGAATGGGCGGCCACAAAGACCGGCATTCAGCGGTACGTCTGTCGTGCGGATTGGGATCGGCACGGAAAAGCGGCCGGGCCCCTACGCAATCAGCGAATGCTCGAATGGAAACCGGACCTTATAGTGGCCTTTCCCGGCGGGGCTGGCACCGCAGATATGGTGCGCCGCGCAAAAGCGGCGGGAGTGAAGGTTATCCACGCCGATTCTGACTAGACCGGAGCGCCATCCTCGGGCGGCAACGGGGCCTGCAATTCGGCGCTGAGTGCGTCGCTCTTGGTGGCCAATTGATCGAGATCAGTTTGCGTCACCTCGATCTTGCCCCCGATAGAATTATAGATCAGTTCGGCAAATGGCTTCACATCCTGTTCAAGCTGAACGGCCTGGCTGGCCAGTTTGATCACGGTCTCGATCGCGGAAATGATTGCGGCGGCGTCCATAACTAATGGGCTCCATAGGTGAGTTCGACATTCTGGAAATCCGCGACCGCCTGCCGCAACGCACCAATCGAGGATAGAGCGCTGATCTGGTCGTTGTCGCGGACGAAAGATCGGACGGCGGCCAGCGGAGGCTTCACCTTCTGGTCCGCTTGCTGCATTGCAATGACGCCTTCCCGCAGTGCACATCCGGCCAACAGGCTTTGCGGTAGGGTCGTCCCAGATGGGCAGAGCCCCAGGCGCCGATAGTTGACGGCCGCAGCCCGCGCACTGCCGATCGCACTCTCGATCACGGCCATATCGTTGCGGGTGACCGGATTCGGAATGGCCGCCGTCAGCGACGTGCCCCCCTGGAAGATCGACCGATCCCCGACGCACCCCGCCAGCAGCAACACAGTGGCCGTCGCCGCCAATATCGTCGCCCCCCATAGACGCCTCATAATGCTCTCTCCTTGTGACCCCTGGATGAGACCAGAAACGGTGTCGAGCCGTTGTAGCGTGCCCGTGGCAGCGACGGCAGGGCGATTTCCATCAATCGCAGCACGTCCGCATCCAGAGCACGGATTTCCTGCTCAAGATCAGCCTTGGCATCTTCAATCTGTGCCGCCCGAACCGGGCATTCCTTGATACGCAAGATGCGCTGGATCATCGACTTCAAGCCCTTCATCGATGAGTCTTGTGCAACTCGGTCAGCATCTGGATCGCGGTTCTCGTGGACTGAATTGCATCAATCGACTGCTGCGAAATCGCTTTCACGTCTTCAACGCGTTTGTCCTGCAAGTCGCTGGTGCGCCGCCATAACACGCCAATGGCCAGCGCCTCCATCAGGATAACAATTCCAAGAACGCCTTGTTCAAGCAATTTCGAGGCCAAAACCTCTAGCATTTCGGCCTCGCAGGCAACAGGCTATTTCGAAGTCACATTCTCAGGCAGCTTCTGCGCAAGATCGGCTTCCTCACGCGGCAGAATGATCTTCGGCGGTTCCACCCCCGGCTCAACCGGCTTGGCGGCCGACTTCATAATCGACTCACGGGTGTTGGCGAACAGCGACCAGATCACCCCGCCCAGGATCATCACCGGGCCTGCGATCGTCAGCGCCAAATCCACCCACTGATTCGCGGTCGTGGCTTTGACCCCTAGCAACGTGGACACCGTCCCCAGCGCCGGGATCAGAATCCGCAACTGCGCCATAACCTGGTCTTGAGAAGGCATCGGCATAATCAGTGGCTCCCCTGTGCAGCGGTCAATCGGGCCTTCATATCGAGACGTGTGAGCGGGCCGGCGATGCCATCCACCGTCAGGCCATGCTGGGCTTGGTAGAGTTTCACGGCCCCCTTGGTTGCAGGACCGATCACACCATCCACCTTGAGCGGGGGCGACGCCCCCAGCGCGTTGAGGGTCTTCTGAATCCATGCGCGGGAGGTCAATTCCTCCTCGGTCAGATGCGAGGTGTCAGCCTCGTGCGATGCCATGGGGGCATCGATGTGACCGCCAGGGTTGGACCCTTGCATGGCGACGACCACGTCGTGAACGAATTGAGGCTTTTCCAGATTATCGCCGGGGCACGATTTGTGCGTGGTTAGAGGGTCTTCCTTGTGGAAGTGAATGCCGCGCACTCCCTCCTTGTAATCGGCCGGATTGAGCCCCACGCGCGTATGCAGCGCAGCCACGGCGCCGATCAGATTGTCCCGGATTGTCCCCGTGAACGGCTCGCGCTCGAATTCGGCTACTGTCTCCACACCCCATGACACCGTGTTCCATGAGGGGGCATGCGTGCCACGCGTATTCAGAGGATTACCGACGCCAATCCCATCCCGCGCCACGAACAAATGCGGCATCCCGGACCAGCCCAGCCCGACATAGTAGCTCTTGAGATTGCGCAGCCACTGCTCATGCGTCCAATTCGGGCGCATCAGCCATTGCTGGTAGAGATGATCGTCGGGCGAACTGGTATTGTGGACCACCACGAATTTGGGGGACCAGCCGTTGAAGATCACCCCGTCCAGGTAATTCTCAAAGGCGGCAACGGTCGGAAACCAGCGCCCAACAAGTCCAGTCAGCGGCATGGCGTTAACCCTCTCGCGCCGATTGTAGGGGAAAATTCCTGACTTAGATACCGCCCCGTCCTGGGAAAAAGCACGTTTCTTCACCGTTATAGAGAAACAACGTCGGCTGGCCGTCCGGGGCGCTTTCTCCCCAATGAATGATATCGGGCGGGATAATTCTCCACCGTCCTCTATCCAACCAATGCCACTCGTCCTGACCATCGACGATGCGGACGGCGAATTGCGTTTTCGCTACCTCTGAATGATCACAACAATTTTTGAAAGGAAACCGCTTCTGCGCAGCGTCCGTCAGTTGGGCATTTCGATACCAGTCCTGCACCCATTGCGGCGCTTGGGCATATTCCGGCACCCAATCAGCCAGGCTCGCCTGGATCAGCATCGTTAATTCCAGCGCCACCATGACGGTGCCGACAACGAGCCCGATTGTCCGTCTGCGGCGTTTCATGGTTTGGGCACCAGAAGCGATTCGCCTACGCCACCAATCTCTCGGCACACCATGACGATTTCAGCATCGCTCATGTCGGTCGCAATCCAAATCCGCAACCGATCTGCCAATTGTTTCAGGATGGCTTTGGTTGGGCGGGTATCTCGAGGACCCTCCGGCTTGCTTTGACCAAGTATCCTCATCCCTCACCCCCCGCCTTATGGACTAGGCACTGCCGCCGGTATCGGTGCTGCTACGGGCCGTCCCGGAATGGGCATCCGCAGTTTTTGAGGTTTGCGGGCACGGTCACCACCGAACTCATATCCGTGTCCTTTCACTTCAAAGGCCAAATCGCCAATGTCCGCCTCTGATCCTTCGCTATTCAGGCGCGATTCCAGCATCGGATAGGCGGCAGCGACGGCGCGCCCGTCATAGATTTTGGCGGTCGCGTATCTGGTCTTGAGATCATCGGCCACGACAGGGGATAGTTTGGAAATCTTCTCCAGCGTCGGTGCGGTATCGAGAATGGCGCGGTTCACATATCCGGGCGTTCTCACGGTCACCAACGCATTGTACATTTCCATCTGCGCAAGTTCGCGGATATTGTCCCGGATTTGGCCGCGCGTATCTTCGCTCAGCTTCACCCCTTCATTGGTTGAAAAGGGCGCAAAGTTGTTCTTATCCATTTCCCTCCGCATCCCATTCAGGACACTGACGGCATCATAGGCACGCTGCAGCGGATGGATGCGCTTTTCATCGGCATTGAAGGCCGGCTTCCCATCCTCATGCGCGCCGGATTTTAGCGTGACATAAGCACGCTGGGATGGCGTCAAGGTGCCGAGATAGGCGCTCGCGTCCTGTAGTGCTTGTGACGAGCGGCGCTTGATATATTCGTCATAAGTGCCGACCGCCTGATTGAATTGCCCCGTCGATCGCGCCATGAATTTCCAGAATTGCGTGGTCACGTCAGAGACCTTCGTCGGGTCTTTGATGAAGCGACGCATGAAGACATGATCGGACCAATTCCCCACCGGCCGATCCTCTTCCATGGAATTGGACAGAGCCATGGCATCGCGACCCCATAGGCCGAAATACCCCCCGATGGCATGATCGACTTTCATCGGCGATACGCCGATCACCTTGCCGATCTGCTTGGCTAGGTTCGATGTGCGATCCGTGTATTGCTCTGCGGGGATCAGCCCCTTGAGCGTGTCCGGCACGATCGGGCGTCCGTTCCAGAAATTTGGATATGTGCCCATGCCGGTGCCGAGTTCGTAGGTTGTTTTGATGAACGGATTATCCAAGTACGGAACGGGCGGCTTGAGCACATCCCACGCGGCCTCTGCGAACTGACCAGCCGCCCGTTGATCATCTTGCATCATCCGACGATAGGCATATTCCCCGGCCGTAAATCCAAGCCCCAACTCGAATGGCTTCGGAATAACGACCAATTTGCCGCCGATCGAGGTCACGAAATGCGTGCCGACCAGTTCGGGGGGCGCGTCCTGGTAATGCCGATCGCTCTGATGAATGGCAGCCCATGCGGCACCGAGCACGCCGCCGACGCCCAAAAGCTTGGTCCACGACAAGAGCGCATTCTTGTAGGCATCCTTGTCGGCTTCCAGCAGAGCGCCGCCTTGTGCGCGTTGCAGAATCGGATCGAATAAAGTTCGCCGCGCCTTGTCCAAACCTTGGAGATGGGCATTGAGGAATGGTGTCAGAGCACGCATGGCTTGGGTCTTCGATCCCCAACGGGAGAAATCCAGGATGTCTTGAGCCTGGAACGCCGCTTCCCACATGGCCTCATAGTCAGACAAACCTTGCGCGCGCTTCTGGTCAAAGACGGTCTTGAAAATGGAATTGCGGGTTCCTGCTTCCGTCAGCGACGCCAGTTCAAGCAACCCATGCAAATCCTGCACGCGATGGGATAGGTAGCCGGAACGCTTGAGCGCATCCACCTTCATCATGCCGGCCTGTTCCAGCGGCGCGATGTGAGCCCCAGCCGACACGCCACCCGCTGCCCCATAGAGTTCGGCTGCCTGTCCCTGTCTCAACTCTTCGGCAATGCCTTTGACGCCATGGAAAAATGGGATGTAGTCGGATCGCAGAATGCCGGCCGCAACTTGGTCACGGATGAAATTGGTCAGCATGAAAACAGGATTGGTCGTAATCCCTGAGCGCAGCAATCCGGCCGATGTGGCCAGCACTTGCGTCGCGACATCCGACAGTCCAGACGGAAGGGCCGTAACCAGTTCATAGAGCGGATAGCCTTCGGAATTCGATATGAACCGCGCCGCTTTGAGTTTCCCATTTTCCTTGTAGAAAACGATGGGCTCCCCGCGCTTGGCCGCCGGCTCCATCTTGAAGAACGATCCCATCAGCGGGTCTTCACCGGACAGGTCAGACATGGTGCCAGCCAGCAACTTGGCATCATCCGGAGACATGCCGATGTCTACCGCCTTGTTCTCAATCGCCTGACCCAGATCGAAGGTATAGCGCCGTGCCTCTTGCGCGGGGACCTTCTCGACGAATTGTCCTCCCTCGATCCCAGCCCGTCCAAAGTAATTCACGAATGCCTTGATCACATCGTTATGCCGCAGCGTCCGGTTAACGAGGAACGTCTGGGTCAGAATGGATTCGATCGGGTCAATGATGTCGCGCGTTGATCCCGTTTGCCGCGCAACAACCTGCGTCATGCCCGGCCCTTCCGGACCTGTACCCGTCCCACCGCCGCCACCTAACGGTTTGTCGCTCCGGTCCCGCATGAACGGCACATAAAACGGCTCATTGACAAGCTTGGTTGCCAATTCCTGATCGATCAGGCCGCCTTCATACATCTTGCGGAGAAGTTGGCGCGTGTAGACATGCACCATGTCCGAGGCTTCGCGGAAGGTCGGATGGGCGCGTTCAAAATCCGCCATCGCCGTAATGGCATCGCCGCGAGAGAAGGCCACGGGTGGCCGTGGGAGGTCGCCGCGATTGAACTTGTCCCAAAGAACCGCAGCGCGACGCGCAATCAGATAAGACGAGAAGTTCGCCTTTTTTACCTCATCCCATTTGCCCCAGACCGAACTATCCCCCATGGCCTTCGCCATCGCTTCGGATAGTGAGGGGCCTTCATGTTGCAATTGCCCGTAAGGAACGACGCCTTTCATGGCGTCAATCACAGCCGCCTGTTGGCTGCGTCCCAGCATGCGCAAGCGGAATTCCGGATTATCGACGGCTTTCAGTTGAACGAAGTCCGTCCCCTCCAATTGCCGGATGGCATCGGCCACTTGGCGCATGGCGCGCGGCACCGATCCAAACTGATCAAAGATGGCATCATAGGCGGATTGAATGGCCTTGTTGACGGACGGGAAAAATCCGTCTTCCTTGATCCTGGCAATCGTGCCGCGCCATCCATGTTCATTCTCGGCTGAATGCCGACGCACCGCGCCGACGGCATCAACGGATGGCGCCTCAAGATAGGCCCGATAAGCCGCACTGGCGTCATCGACGGCTTTCAACATGGCGGGGTCGTTGTCCTGCAGAAAACGTCGGAATGCCGTCGTGAAGTTGGGCGCAACCAATTCCGCATGTGCAGGATTGCCGATGTATCGGCGGACAAATTCCGCAAAGCCTTCCTTCACATATTGCGATGGATCATAAGCGGCCGGATCGGAAACCAGCGGCGTCAGTTCGGAGGCAAAGCTTTCAGTCAGGTCCGTTAATTCCTGTCCGAGCTTGGCCTCGATATGATGTCCAGCCTCGTGGGCCAGAACCTCAAAATCGGCAATCTCCTTGGTCCGAATCACGCCGGAGGCAGTGTTGAATGTGCCAAGTGCAGTGCTGGGACGCACGCGCCCTTGCCGATAGGGAACACCCAAGGCATCAGCCAATCCCATGGCTTGCTGTTGCAGGCTTTGGATCGCCACATCTTGCTGCGGACTGGTTGTCGGGACCTCCGTAAGTTCGCGGCCAGTTTCAGTGGCAGCCTCAGTCGGCACGCCTTCTTCTGGCCGAGCACGCTCCATCGGAAGAGTGTCGCCAGAAGCGCGAGCCGCTAGAGTGTCCCCAAGGTCTCCAGGTGTGGCTGGCCCCGATCGATTGCCTGTTGTGCCTGTTGTTCCAATAGGCCGGCTCTCTTGCCTAGAGCCTTGTCCTTGTACTTGTCGGCCAGCCGCTTCTGCGTTCGCGCCACCACGAGGGCGGCCACGGAGGAATAGGGTGGCTTCTGGGGTTCGCGCTCCACTGGCATTCTCCCGTGCTAGACGTTGCAACTCCGCAACGCTGACTTCAGGCAGCCCCAGATCAAGACCGCCTTCGCTGACTTTGCGTCCTTCCTCAGCGTAGAATTTCAAAGCGTCCGCAATTCGGTTGGCACCCGAAGCACGGCGCCCAGATGGATCATAAAACATCCGCATGAAATCTTCGACGATTGGTGACACTCGCTCAAACGCGTCCTGTTGATCCAGAAAGGTGTCAAGTTTCTGCCCCTTTGCCCGCAGGTCAGCAGTCCGACCAACGGCCTCGACGAGAGCCGCAGTCTGATCAACATCAGGACGAACCAGACCAGACGCAATGTCTGCCCGCAACTTGGCCCATTGGGGAGCCGCCGAAACCAGACCATTCGAGATCGATTTGACATCGTCGGAAACCGCCTCGGCTATCCGAGCCAGCGCCGGTGAATCCCCATAAGCGCGAGCAATTACGGCATTGCGAACACGCGAGAGACCTTCGACCGAAAGCCCTCCCTCAGCATTCATCAATGCGCCGTGCTCAGCCTGCGGAAGCTTCCCGACAAACGCTCTCACAAAATCCCGATTTGCAATGGCCCCGAGATCGTCTGGATTGCGGATCAGGTCCAAAGTCTGCGGCTCCAGCAATCGAGCATCCGCCATTGCCCGTTCCGGCGCAGAGAATGCCAGAGTTGACGCTTGATTGGCTGCAAGTGCAAATTGTTGCCGTTCCTCCGGCGTCATTTGGGTTACACGCTCGCGGACTAGGACCGGCTCTCTAAACCCGGAAACGTCTATACCTTGAGACGCAATCCAATTTCGATAACGGTCAGCGGCGTCGGGGTTAGATCGATAAGCCTCACGGATAGACAAAACGCGGCCATTGCCGCTTTCCACCATGAAATCTGGACCAATAATCGGTGCACCTCGATCGGCCTCTGCTGAAAACCCGAGTCGCTCAGGATCAAGATTGGCCGCAATTTCCCTGATCTGCTGATCACTGGCAGCACGCGTGCGATCCCGTGGTTGCAGGCTCGCATCATATCCGGTGTCTGCGGAGGTCAGAAGGTGGGAAGCCTCCATTACTCTGGGCTTCACCTCCACGCTTTGGCCACCCGGAACCGAAACCCTATGAACGACGCCTTCTGGCGTTTCAGGTTCTTCCTGCACTTCCGTAATTGGACGCTCGCCAGCCCGCCCGCGTGTCGCCTGCTCAGCCTCAATATCCTCCATGAATTTGCCAAGCATGTTCGGACGAGGCTCAGCCTCAGGTGCCTCAGCCCCCGGAACAATTCCATCCCGATCACTCGGGAGCATATCGGGCAACGCATCCTCAGCATCAAAGCGCTCGGTCACGCCGCTGCGGAATTGCGGGTCTTCGGAGGCAAGCGACGATTGTATCTTGCGCAATCCGATATTCGAGATCAGTTCCCCGATCCCGTGCATCCCACCGCCGATAATAGCCCCAGCCCCGAACGCCATGGCTGTTTTGGACGGATCGTAGCCATGCTCAACGCCAGCCCGATTGCCCATCCACTGCACGATCGGATCAACCGCAGCCTGGATTGATCCCTGCTGAACGGCCGCCCTGATGGTTCGACCAATGGCAGTCGCGCCCCGTGCACTCCATCCCAGCATGCTTTCCGGAGACAACATCCCGCCGCCAATGGCCCCACCGAGAGCAGCCGCGCCTTCCAGGGTATCGCCCCATGGTCGCAACGCATCGTATCGCGCCAGGTCGGCAACGATCTGCCCGTATTCATCCCGGAGGCTATCCCGCGCACGCTTGGTTTCAGCCGGAGTGGCTTCCTCGTCTGGCGTGGTGACGAAATGCGCCATCGTGGACAGGCGCGTGGAGCCCATCAGCGTATTGCGATAGTAGGAATTTACGAAGCCCAGACGCGCCCGCTCATGCAGATCGACTTCGCCGTGGTCAATCTCATCCCGATCCGAAGGCAGCAAATCATCCGATTCCGGGGCACTGACAGGCTCAGGATGCGGGGCGGCATATTGGGTGGCCTTCCCTTGATAGGGCCTTCCTAGACGCTCTGCCGCAGCCGTGGCAGCTCCTTGAGCTTGGTCCGGCTCGGAACCTTCCGCAGGCCCGGCACCTAGATCATCATCGGCCATCGGCTGGAACCCCGACTGGGTAGGTTTCCAGAATGCGCTTGGCCTTCCCCGGCCCATATTTCTGATCGAACCGATCGGATAGCCGTGGATTGGACCTGAGCGCTACGATGTCACGGGCATCCGGAACGCGTGCCGGTTCTGGCTTTGCCGCTTCGCCAACCGATTTGCTCTCCGGCTCGGTCTGTCCCATCTGCCGTTCACGCAATGAGGACGTGCCGCGCGCCATGATTTCTGGTCCAGAAGCGGTGGCATATCGTTCCGCGGCACCGCCCATGACCCCTGGCCGGGGCGATATGGCCTTCAAGGCGGCCACCGCTGCGTCCACCTCGTTTGACCGATCAGCGCCTTGGATATCCGTCCGGGTAGGCGTCTCGCCCAAGCCTAGCTTTTTCACCACCCGTGCTGCAGTCTGCGAGGCTTCGGCGCTCAGCTTGTTGGCCTTGATCGCATATTCAAATGCCTGATCGGCATAAGGGCCGAAAGTCTCCTGGAATTGATCGGCCAGATCGGACAACACTTCCCGTTCCTGGCCGGGCAGCATCCGCCGCAGAGGAACGGTCAACCGCAGAGCTTCCGCCTTTGTGATGGGAGAGCGGCTATCTTCGTCAATCCCAAGTCGCTCCTGAGCAGCCAATCGCACGGCAGCAAGTTTTTGCATTGCGCTAGGTTGTTTCGGGTCCATACCAGCCGTCGCTTCGCGCACCGCAAGATCACGGCTGACAGCCAAGGCAGGATCGTCATTGCGCTGTTTGTTGATGGCACCCGCTGCGGCCTGCAATTTGTCAAACCGCACTTGCTGATTGGCAAATCCGGATTGCCCAGCAGTGGGACGCTGCCGTTCGATGAAGGAAGCCTGCTCGTCGGATGACATCCCGTCCAGCGTATGCACGTCGGCGTGATACTGAATTTCTCCGACATAGTTGCGGTACTCAGCAATCCCTTGATCCACATTCTTGTAGCGCTGGACGAACTCCGGCTCGCTCAAAGGCTCGACCACGTTTCCGGCCGCTTGGGATTCAGCCAACGTGTCCTTCCGCCGCTGATCAAAGGCAGCATTCCGGCTCACTTCTTGGGATTGATACACGCTGTAAATCTGATTCACACGGGACAACGCCGCGCTCTGTTCCAGCGGATTATCATTGGTCCTGTCGAGCACACGCTCATAGGCCACATTCTTGTCCACGAGCGGAAGGGTATCTGTTTCAGGGCGTCCCTGACCAAACCATTGCGCCTCGCGATACCGTCGCGCGGCCAAGCCGGGGTTCAATTCCCCGCCAGCCTGATTGTACTTCATGAACAAATCCCGCGCCGTATTGAGGTCCCCTTTCTTGATGGCCTCGCCCAGCCCCGAGGTCGCCCATGTCGTGCCGGCGTTGAATGTGAGGGAGGTCAGCGCAGCACGCGTACCCGCATCCAGGTTCGGATTGACGGTATCGACGAAATTCGCTGCCTTGGTGATTTCGGTATTGAAGCGTTTATCGGCTTCCTCTCGCGTGATGGTTTCGCCCGCCGATAAGGCGCGCGTGCCATATCCAACGGTGTTCTGCTTCACATCCCATCGGGCAGTCGGCGAATATCCTTCGCTGGTCTTGATAGCTGCGATGTAGGGCGCGTCGACCTTGGCGACTGGCTCAGCCCGCACGGCATGGCCGGTTTCCTCATCCGCAATCTCGCGGCCAGTGACTTGGGCCGCCCCGGATTTGAACTGGTTGTACAGCGTGGCATAGGACGAGCCAGCGATATTCCGATTCTTTTCGAGGATGGAAAGCGCACGTACCGGGTCCCGGACACCGATCGCCTGGACTTGGGTTTCTAAAGCCTCGCGATCCGCCTCCGCCACAGCAGATGCAATCATTTCATTGCCGCCACCCTTCAGTTGCGCGTCTTTGACCTTGGCGCTTCGGAGATCGGCGGCGCCGGCCGCCACCGCTTCCGGATTCTCCGCATTGGCCGCAATATGCTGTTTGGCTAGATTCGCTGTGGAATTATTGACGTTGGCGTACCAGACATTGGCTTCGCGATCCGCATGCGTGCCAATCTGGCCAGCGACATAGGATCGATACCGACGCGAAATCTGGTCGAATTGGAGTTGTTGCTCTGTGGTCGTGAGTTTGCCCCGACCCTCTTTGATCACATCATCAATCTGCCGTTGAACGCCGGGCCACGCATCCAAAGCTGCGCGGCCTTTCCTGCCGAGAAAACCCACATCCGGCTGAGGGGTCCCCTCCGGACCTATGACCGTCTGATCGGGATCGCCATGCAGGATTTTGGTTATCCGGTCCTGGGTGTTGTTCCAAGTATCGTCGGCTGCAACCTGACCGAAGACCTTGCCGGCTTGCAGAGCCCCGGCCCCGAGCTTTTCAAGACCTTGCGCCACCGCGCCGCCGAACTGGGCCGGATTGGTCTGGATGCGTTGCGTCGTATCCGGAGCACTCGCTGGATTAACATCCGGTACACCTTCGTTGTACGGAACCTGGGCCATGGCTCATGCGACCCCGAAGGATTCAGCATCGCCCAATGCGGTCGGATTGCTGCCAGTCACCTGGCCGCCCTGGCCGCCGGACCATTTCAGCCCGAGACTGGATGCGTTGCTGAGCAGAGACCCGGCGGCGCCCACCGTACCCGCCCACCGGGATTGCTCGCCCTGAGCTTCGTCCAGATTGGCCTGGGCTTCGTAATTCTTGCCCTGGGTTCGGTATCCATAGGCTTCAAGGTTGGCATTGTGGAGGACAGTCTCGGCATCCAGCACATTGGCTTCACGCTCGGATGCCTGCACATCCACCGCTGATCCGGTGTTTACATCTACGCCACTGGCAGCCTGCCCCGCCTTGACGCGGGCGAGTTGCGCGGCCCCTTTCAGCGATTGATTTTGCGACCGGACCAGCCCGGCCTTCTCAGCCGATTGAGCCCGCTGCTCTGCAATCTGCGCATTGTTGCGGGCAATCGCGGCACGATAATCCGCCTCGCGTCCCGACGCCTGCCCGGATTCATAGGTTCCATAGGCGGACAATCCAGCTCCCGCCACACCCGACGCCAGGGCCAGGGCCGGAAGCACGTCCCCCACGATGGTCATTCAGGCCCCCAAATCCAACCGCATCACCAAGCCGGTCCCGGTTCCGACCGGCACACGTCCTGTGTCTTGGAACTCGCATTCTACATGCATGTTGCGGCGACCGAAACGGCTGACTGGAGGCGACCCTAGATAACCGATCGGTACAAACCCAAGGAAGATCGCAAACCGCAGCGATGCGTCATCATCGTCCAGGATCACCGTGACCAATTCGCGCCGGGTCCGCGCCATGTCTTCCATCTGCCGCCGCGCCTCGCGCACCACGGCCACCGGATGGGCTCCGGTATCCCGCGCTAGCGCCAACCAGGCCATGCCCGTGGAGGCAATCGCAGGCCCGGTGACGCCGAATACCGCCATCAGCCTGCCATCCATGAACCATGCGCGGCGAAACGAAAGCGAATCATTGAAATAGCGGCGCAATTCGCGGTGCACGCTGAAACCCAGACGAACGATCACATCCTTCTGTTCATCACGGATGATGTGGCGCATTTGTCCGCAATGATAGGACTTCGCCTCTGTGACCATGAAATCAGGCATCAGCCTTGGCCCCCGCCGCCGATCTTGTTCTGCGGCAAATCTCCCGGCAGAAATTCGGAGACAAACGCGAGCACATTCAAGGGGAATGGCTTCTCCTGTTGCACCGCAACCTGACCCCGGACATTGAACCCGCCATTCACCGCAACACGCGTCGGTCCCGTATAGAGCGGAAGCACGGTGCTTCCGTAAGGCGGCCGAACGCTGGTCGGCGTATTCGTCAATTCGGCGTTGGCCAGTTGGCCCCATGTCGGGGAAATCTGGATCGGACTTTGCACCGCACCATCGGGTTGGTTGGTTCCCACCTTGAACGGCGCAGAATCCTGCATCACGACCGTGACGGCAGCCACCTTTTTGCGCTGACCCTGGACGGTTGGATCACCGCCATCCAGATACAGGCTTTGCAACTGAGCCGTGAAGCCGAGCCCCAACGTCACATCGCTAGCGGCCGTGTCCAGCGTGACCGACCCTGTGGCCGACACCGTGCGCGGCGTGACTTCCTTGCCATCGGCCAAACCCGTCACCGTGGCGCCCGCAAGATGGTTCAGGCCCGTGATCGTGGTCGTGGGGGCCGTCAGGGTCCAATTGCCCGAAGTGGCCGTCTGCGGTGTCGTGGTATTCGGGACCAACTTCACGATCGGCGAGGTGATATTCGCCGTCACCACCGTTGAACTCGTATAAGCGGTAATCGTGGCAATGCCCCCGCCCATACGAATGACCGAGCCCACGTCTCCCACGACAAAGACGCCAGTCGACGCGGTAAACGTAGCCGCATTGTTCAAGGTGACCGTGGCGCTTGCCCCGGAGCCTCCTGCAGTGCCCGCCGTGTCCGTGATCACAAGGGCCGGACGGACATACCCCGTTCCCTGCGGACTGATCGTCACTGCGGTGATGACGCCACCGGCTATCGTCAGGGCCACTACGGCGCCAGTCCCTGGTCCCTGGCCGTTATCATCCACGATGGTGGCGGTCGTGCCAGCACTATAGTTCGTGCCGCCCACAAGCCCGGTGACACCCGTACAAGCTCCAAGGCCCGTGGCGCTCGAGGCCGTCAACGTAGCATTCGGCTCCGGCTGCGGCAGGCTGAGAGCGCTATCGACGCACCAGCAATCCTCCACGCTGCTCCAGAGCCGATTGTTCATGCGCTCGATCATGTAGGCGGTATTGGTCCCCGGAAAGCGCTTCACTGCGGTATAGAGCGCATCCACGGGCGGCTCCGTCACAGAGCACACGCTCTGGAATAGCCCATTCGTGTCATGCCGGGCCCATCCCGCCACTTCCTGCGGCTTGAGATAGGTGAGCGACAACAGAATGCCGTCATCGCGCACCGCCCATGCGACCTTGTAGGGCTCTTCGCACCACGCCCATTCCAGGACCGTGAATCCGGTGAACAATTGCGACGAATTCAACGTGAGATCGGTGCCGGAATAGACGTTCGCGTTGATCTGATAGGTGAAGCTGCGGACGATCGAGCCTTTCGCCTGCACATAGAGAATATCCCAATCAATACCCAGCGGCGGCACCGTGGGAGAGCATCCGTTATAGGCCTGCTGCAACGCCTGCTGCGAAGATGGCGTGATCGGCTGCGGAGAAAACGCGGAGCCGCCAGCCCCGGTCAATTGCCATGCGGAAAGCCCGGTCAGGATCACCAAGCCATTCGGCGTCGGCACCATTGCCTGGATGCCATTGACGGCCAGCGCCCATGGCGTTCCGGTAATCGCGTCCGTCGCGATGGTCGGAATGCGATAGTCGAAATTGGTATATGATCCCGGCTGGGACATGAAATAGGTGTCGGGATTATTGAGCGTGTTCGCGTAGACGCGTCGTTCCTGGAAATAGGACGGCACCGCAGGATAGGTGCCGGTCTGCGCTCCAATCGTCAGCCGTGCCGTGGCTCCGCTTCCATCGCCCGTCACAGTCACCGTATCAGTCGGCCCGTAATTCTTGCCAGGATCGACAACCACGATCGACCGCAGGGTTCCCCCCGCCACAACACCTTGCAAGATCGCGCCTGAGCCCGTCGATGTGGTGATGCTGAAACCGACGAAAGTATATCCGCTCCCCGCCGCAGTCGGAAATGCAGAGATGATCTGGCCGCGCTCGAATGGATTGCGATGCAACGGCGGTACTTGCGAGAAATCGGCCACGATGTTGGTGTCGAGAAACACCGTCCCGTAAGCCTTGCCGGTATATCCGAACAAAGAGCCAGCAGGAGGGGCTGTCAGCACACCAGGCACGGCCTTATAGACATTGTATTCCTGCACGCCATCAACCGGCGTCCAATTGATGGAATTCGTGCCCTCGGTCGCGGTGATGTTGACCGCATAATTCAGGCTCAGAATCGGAGAGGCCACGCTCTCCGTCCCATCATCCGGGCTCACTGAGGTGACGCGGTATTGATAGAAGATATTGCCGGCGGCACTGGACTGGCCTCCGATCGCCACCGGAGGCGTGACGGTAGGAGCCGTCGCGATTTGCGCCAAGGTCCAATCATTGTTGGCATTGCGCGTCAAATCCATCGCCGCATATTCGGTGCTGGTCTCCTGATTGATCAGGCAGAGCGACATGACATCGGCACTCTGCGTGAACTTGAGATATTTCAAATCCTGTTCGGCATAGGGCGTCGTCAGCGTGTAGATGCGGGACATCGTGCCGCCGCTGATATACGTGCTGTAGGAGGTCGAATTGATGTTGTTGCCGTAGACATCGCCCAAGGTGATGTTGCCGCCGACCACGAGCTTGACCACGTAAATCTGGTTATTGAGCTGGGTCATGCCGACGACGCCAGTGATCTGGACCCAATCCCCGATGGCATAGGGCGCGATCGAACCGAACGTCATCGTAAAGGTGACACCGAGGCCCGTTCCTGTCGTGGATGCCTGAGCGACGGGATTGGATGGCGTGCTCGTATAGGAGCCAGCAGTAGCGATGGTGGCCGCATTCGGTCCCATCAAGGCGGATTGAAACGTGGCACCGATACCCGATCCTGACGTGCTGCTCTGGTTCATGGTGCCGCCGGACGGGTTGGTCGTGAACACGCCAGCATTCGTGATCGTGAGGGTATCAATGCCCATGAACACACGCAGCGTGCATCCGGTCAGGCCAGCCCCCGTGACAGGTTCGGCCGTCAAGGTCGTGGGATTGACGGTATAGGAGCCGCCCACCGTGACACCTGTCACAGCAAGAGCAACACCGCCGGAGATGAAAACCGTGGCCTGGAATTTGGTGCCGGTGCCCGTGGTGCCGGTGACGGTCTGAAACCCGTTCGTGCCGCCCGTTCCGCCGGCATTGACTTGCGCCGTGGTGACCTTCGTGGTGGCAACCGTCAGGACAACAGGTGTGCTCTGGACACCACCAGAGACATGAACCGTATCGGCTGGCACAAAGGCAGTGCCTGGATTGTTGACGGCGATAAACAGCAATTTGGTATTGGTGACACTCACAACGGCCGGGGTGACAGCGGTTCCGCCCGCGATGGTCACAAGTTCGCCCGGCGCGTAGGATTGGCTCACACCGGTCGTGATCGGCGTGGCAGCGGTTGCACCCATCACGGATGAACTGACCGTCACCACGGCGGGATTGGCTTTGGTGGCCCCCGTGATGCTCAGTGGCAATTCAGTGACAAACGCGCCTTGCGAAATGACGCGCATGTACAGATTGCCAAACTCAAGCGCCAAGCCCTGATTGATCGAGAATTGGAACGTGATCAGTCGCGGAGGATAGGACCGTCCCGTCTGTTTCGAGAAGCCGACGAAGGCCGTCCCCGCCCGGCTATAGGCGCCCCCTCTGTAGGAGACGAAGAAATTGCGCATGGTCGACGCGCCGATATGATAGCGCGCCAAATCGGCCCGACCGTAAAGGCTCGGAGAAACCTCCCCAACCGTAAACGCCGATTGAATGATCGGTAGCGCCATCAGAATGCACTACCGTTGGCAAATCCGCATGATCCAACCCAGCCCGAACCCCAGCATCCATATCCTCCGGGACCCGCATCATTGGCTCCGGTAACGCCGCCATAATAGGAGCCGCCACCGCCAAACCGTGTCTGCATCCAGTCCACGCTCAGGTCTGAGTTATGCCAGCCCTCTTGGCCGTCATTCGCGCGAGCCTCGGATAATTGCTGTTTGGCAATCATGATCTGCTGATTGCGCACTTCCATCCCGAACTTCTTGTCCTTGGCCAGCGGGAAGGCGATGCAACTCGCGAGATAGGCCACCATGGCTTGGCGAAACATATGATCCCACATCGAGGGGTAAAGCGGCGTCGTGGTGTAGACGCATTTCGCGTCCTTCACGTTGGTGAGGATCACCACGCGGCCGGTGGGGGAGACGCCTTGCACATCCTGATAGTTCTGACCGGGAGACGGCGGATAGTTCGGATCGTTCGTGATCAGGAACCGTGCCGGGATGATGCGGGTGCCGACCAGCGGATTGGAATTGGATACTGTCGTTTGTGGAGACGATGCGTTCGAGGGCTGGATATTCGTGCTCGGAACATACGGCTGGATGTTTGGATGCCACGGGATATAACGCACGCGCGCACAATCAGTGGGATACTGATATTCGTAGACGAATCCGCTCGGCACGATGGTGCCCACACTGGCCGTCTGTCCGCTCGCGTCAGCCAAAAGCACAAGCGGAACTTCACGGCGCGCGAATGACCAAGGAGCCGCACGAAGCAGTTGACGGAAGCATTCGCCATACCAGCGCAGACAGACTTGAGCCGGGCGAGTGCCTTCAGCGATATCGCCGAGCGTAAAATCTATTCCAGATGCGTCTAACGCCTGATTCGCGATGTCGGTTGGGGTGTTGGCCATCTATTATCCCTGCTCACGTTCGGCGATGGCTTTGGAATTGGCCGCATCCGCAGCCGCGATCTGCACTGCATTTCCGCCCACAAGCACAGGCGCGAGACGGCGTCCCAACTCTGCCGCCAGCGCCTCCACGAAATCGGCTTCCCATGTCGTCGGGTCAGTCACTTGCCCAGTGTACACAAGCACAGCCGGGGTCGGGACATTGCAAAGAATTACCTTTTTGGTTGGCGTGTAGGAGTTATCGTTCTCCAACCCGAAAATGACAGGCTGAGGGTCCACGTCAGGGAGAAACAGTGGGACACCCTTGATTGCCCTAACCTTCAGACAATCTGACGGCCATTGATATTCGTACTGCCAAGGCAAAGGCGGATAGGTCGTGGACCACGTGGTGGGTGGAATATACCCGCCGATCGGTGCCGATTTGAGCAACGTGAGCAGCACATTGCGTTCTGCAAATCCCCAATCGTTCTCGCGCAACAGCGCGTCACGCGTTTGAGAATAGATGTCGAGAGTCTGCTTGGCCGCTTTGGAGCCGTCGTAAAGGCTGTTGACGCGATCCTTGAACCCGATGCGCGTGAGCGCAAGGTTGACGACATCGGCCGGAGACGACACGGAAGCTGTCATTTCCTATCCATCCATGCGATCTTACACGACGGCTCGGATGCTAGAAACATCCGAGCCGTCAGACCCACTTGCCACTTTACAGGAGCAGCAAATGGCACGCGGAATACCGAAAGACCCTCAAGCCTTCCGGCAAAAAAGAATATCCTCCTTCTGGGAAAATGTTGATTCATCGGGAGGTCCAGATGAGTGCTGGCCATGGCTGCGCAGCCGCCACCGCAATGGATATGGGCAAAGTAGTCTTGATGGTCGGAAACAAATGACCCATAGACTTGCCTACGCCTTCACATATGGCCTCAGTCCAGGACTCCACATCCTTCATTCTTGCGACAATCCGCCATGCTGCAATCCTCGCCATCTTTTTGAAGGAAGCGCCAGAGATAACGTGGCTGACATGTGGGCCAAGGGAAGGCATCCTCCTCTTCCGCGATCGGACGGACAGCACAATGGGAATGCTAAATTGACTGACGCTCAGGTAGCAGAAATTAGACGCCTTTACGTTCCAAGGAAGATGACGTACCGAAAGCTGGCAGAGAGGTTTGGAATGCATCCATCCTCTATCGCCCTTTTGGTCCGAGGAAGGGCCAGAACTCCAAGTCAATCTTGCCTCCCCTCACCAAGAGATTCAAAGGCCGCACCTGACTGAAGCATTGCCATCGCGGTATCTTGGCGTCCATCTAGAGCCATGGCTAATGCACTAGCCAAAAGCCTTACTACAGCCTGATGAAACAACGCATCCCAAACGCTCTCATCGGGATTGTTGTTGTACACGCATTTGGCATTCTGGACGTTGGTCTGGATCACCTTTTTCTGCACGCTGCTGACAAGAGCATTTGCCACCTGCCATGTGGTCGGCAGCGGATTATTGGCATCCGTGATCGTCGCAGGAACGATCTGCCACACCTCGATCCCGTTGGTGGGATACAGATACTCGTAGGTCCAGTAATCCGGGGTGTTGCCGGTGAGCGAAAGCGTCACGGTGTTGCGCGCGAAATCCCATTCGAACTGCCGCCCGACCGCTGCAACGCATGGACCGTAGAGCTTGGACAGAGCCACGCCAGCAGGCGAACTATCGAAGGTTGGATTGACCCCCGTGACGGGAGGTTGATTGTCCCCGATGAGTTGGATGGCCTCGTTCGCAACGTCTGTACTGGTGACCGTCATCTCATTGCGCCTTGAATACTGCGACGACTGCCGTGTCGATCAAGCCGTCCGATCCAGTGCCGTAATCCGTCGAAAAACCAAACAGCCCCGTAGAGGGTGTCAGAGCATATCCGGTGAAAAACCCCACCGCATTGCCGGAATCGTTCTCGTCTTCGGTTTCGACAATCCCGCCGCCCGCCGTGTAGGAACTACCACCACCACTACTGAGGACCGCCCTGGCCCCGACGCGCACTCCAGATGTTGTCGACGTGGTGTTGATGTTAACCGTGTCCGATCCTGGCGTATTGGCGCTGCCGGATGTGTCTAGTGGCGATGAAGTCTTGACCCCGCTCATGGCGATGATCTGTACATTTACAAAGATGGCACCGATATCACTGCCGTTGGTGTTATTGGTCACCACCAAGTTATGCGACCCGGTGTCCGGAGCATTAAGATAATAGACCTGCGTAATCTGACGATAGGTCGGCCCCGCAACAAACTCGCCAAATGTAGTGACCGCCTGTGTCACGGATACACCGTTCCATGTCACGCCTGAAATGGCGAACGGCGTCGCGCCTCCATATGCACCGAGGCCCGTAACAGATACGGCAATGAAATCTGCGGACGCATCGACATCATAGGTGACCGTCGTTGTGTCAGTCTGGCTTTCATCAATGGTTGGTGTCGAATATCCGAGTACGGTGATGGTGGATGGCGTGACTGGCGTCACCACAATCGGCGGCACCGAGAAGATGGTGGCCAGAGCAGGAGCGCTCAGCAAAGCCAGAATGAGAAGGACCCCTACCCGAATCATTGCAGTGCCGTGATCAGATAGTGGCTCACGCCGTGAATGCGGATGATGCTGACTTGGAATTTGTGGCCGTTCGTGGTGTCCAAGGAATCTCCGGAATTGGACCCCTGCGAGAAGCCAGAGAAAGTCACGGCCCCCGCACTGCCAGCATTTTCAATTTGCAGAATGCAGGTCCCATCGTTGGATGGTGCAGTGATGCTGAACGCCCCGTTATTGGAAATGTACTGGCCAGGATTCTTCCCACAATCCATCACGATGTTGCCGGTGCTCAGTGCCGTGACCGTCAGATTGGCACCGCCGGACAAGGTTTGATCCTGAAGGTTCAGGGAGGCCAAGGAGGCGCTGGACGATGGGAATGTCATCGCCGTCGAATCCGTCCCGATGAACTGGATACTATTCGAGAATTGAACCGTCTTGCCGTTGGAGATCGTCAGCGTGCCCGTCGATGACGTGATGGTCAGACCATTGATGCTGGTCGCCGTGGCCACCCCAATCGTCGGGGTCACCATCGTGCACGAGGTCGTCATGCACACGCTGCCAGTGCCGGAGATCGCATATTCCCCAGCCACCCCGGCATTATTGTACAGCACGCGCGTGGTCGTGCCCGAGGCAATCGTGGTCGTGCCGATGGTGATGGTGCTGCTGCCACCTCCACTGGTCCCGCACGTCACCCCCGTGCCGTTCACGTAGTTGAGATGGTTACCGCCGGTATCCGGACACGACGGCATCACATTCGCGGCGACATTGGCCGTCGATCCGGTCCAATTGCCCAGCATCGTATTGGCCGCACCTTGGACCAGGATGGCCAGCGGGATCGTATTGTTGCCGGTGACAGTGCCGCTCAGGGCCGGGCTTGGAATGGCCAGACCCGATGGCAACGTGGTGGAGATGGACGGATTGCCCGAACTGTCCGTCTTGAGCACACCGCTATTGGCGGTCGCCAAGCCGCTGACCGTCGTTCCGGTGCTGGCGTAATAGGCCAGTTGCTTTGCTGTGCCGCTCGAGACCGTGCCACCGCCGCCCCCCGTGGTGCATGGTCCGCCCGCAGCAACCAGATTGCCGGCATTGATCGAGACACAGTCGCCGTTGGTGAAGGCCCCGGACACCGTCGCAAATACGCTCGTGCTGCCGGATATGGTGCCTTGGGTGACCGCCGATGTGCCCGCCCCGATCAAAGGAAGGCCAGCGGTGAAGGATGTTGCTCCGGTGCCGCCATTGGACACCACAAGCGTTCCGGCCAGCGTCATCGTCCCTGAGGACGTGACAGGGCTGCCTGAAACGGTAATGCCCGTCGTGCCGCCCGAAAGGCCCACACTCGTGACGCCGCCACCTCCACCGCCTCCGGTGAATGGATAGGTGATGCCATCGACGATGAAGTTGAGCCCGATCGCAGACGCGCCACCCGCTGCGCCCGTCGCAATCAGCGCGCCGCTTTGGGCATTCGCAGAAAAGCAGAGGTAATGATATTGGCCGGTGGTCGGCCCGTCATAAATGCAGGAAACGGTCCCGTAAGGTCCGGTCCCTCCCGCTGCGTATGGACCCGTGCCGGCCCCGCGCGCCACCACGAGGGATTCGGCCATGCCGATGCCAATGGCCCCACCCGAGGCCGGCCCGCTGTCCACGACCACGGGCTGTGAGCCCGAAGATGTGTACATTGGTGCGTGACCCGGAGTCGTCGGGCCACCTTGGAGGATGGTGCTTTGTGCGAGAGCCTGGACCGGAACCAGCAGGGCCAGGAGGAAGATAAAGCGCCCCAGCATGGTCCATAGCCTTTAGCAGTGGGTCACAATCCCATTGGTAGCAGCAAAGCTGCTGGTTGGCGAACCAGCCGAACACGTCACCGGATTGACGGCCACACCATTGATCTTGAAACTGAGCGGGAGCGGGGATGCCGCGCCACCATAACCAACCGAAATCATCGGCCCCGACTGCGAACCATTCGATGCATTCGGCGTCAGGCAAACGTAGTGATAGCCGGCCGCCGCATCGATCGGGCCATCATAAAGACAGAATATCTCACCGTTCGGTCCTGTCCCGAGGCCAACATATGGAGGAGTCGAACTGACCGGCCCGCGCGCTACAATCCCCATTTCGCCGGCATTGACGCCAACAGCCCCGCCGGCCGCGCTGCCGCCATCCATCACCACCGGCTGGCTGAATTGGTTCTGCGATGTCCCCACATATTGCGGGACATGACCAGCCGTCCATGCGCCCCCGTTGAGCAGCGTCGTCTGCCCCCATGCGCCGGACAGCGATGCAATCAGTGCAATCAGGGCGATGACAGGACGGGCCAACCTAGTCGTCCTCGCTCTCGGTCATCTCGTCTTCAACCGCGATCTTCTGCAGTTGAATTTCGACCCGGCAATTGTCTCCGTCCTTGGAAACGCTGGTCACTTCGCCAAAGCAGCGCATGTCGATCAGGTCGCCAATATCGCAGTCGGCGTCGAGACCAAGTTTTTCCAACTCGGAATGCGTCAGACAGACGCGGAGCCCATATGGGTAGGTGGGCTTGGTCGGCATCGGAATAGGCATGACGGCGTCAAGCTTTTCGTCGTCCGTCAATTCCATGTCGACAAGTTTGCTCCACGCCATTGCCCGTGTCCCCTCTATGCCGCAGTGGGTTCCGGCGGAGCGGCTGCCCCGCCCTCTCCCCCAGAACCCGCCGCAGCCCCGCTCGCCATTTCGGCTTCATGCCGCTTCATCAATTCGGCAATCTGCTCCTCATGGCGCCCCTGCATGTCGCGATGCTGCTGACGGTGTGAACCGTGCAGATCACGACGCTCGGTCTCATGCGCCTTGTGAAGGGCCATGCGCTCGTCAGCGTGCTTCTCGGGCATGCTGGCCATCATGGGCTTCTCTTCGGCGCGATCCTTGTCAGCGACCTTCGTGCCTTCGCTCTCGCGAACCTTCTCTTCGATCTTGCGCTCCTCGCCTTTGCGCTCGTCGGTGCGCGCCTTTTTCGAGGATTCGTGGTCGTAAATCTTGTCTCGGGCGGCCATCGGTTAGTCCTTCGAACTGCGAGGGTGATCGTGGAGTTTCTTGCGCTTGGCCATGCTGGACAGCCGCAGACCGAGATTACCCGCAGCGCGCAAAGACGGATTGGAACTGCCCTTGTCCGTTTCCATCTGCTCGCGGACGGACACGCCATTGGCCTTGGCGCGCTCCGTCTCCCGGCCGGGATGCTTGATCGCTTTCGAAATCCACTTCTTGGTTTTCTTCTCGGCCATCGGTCGTGTCCTGCTCGCTACGTCGATGAGCGTGGGATGCGCCATCACTTGGAACGCGGATGATCGTAGAGCTTCGCTTTCTTCTCCGGGAGTTTGCCCGGCTTATCTGCTGCCACGAACTCCTTGGCAACAGATTGGGAGACGCCACCGACGCCTCCCTTTTTGTTGGCCGCAGCGTACATCAACCGACGCTGGGCCTGCGACCGCATGGGCACCGATCAGCTCGCGTTCGTGATGCACACGTAATCGATGAGGTTGCTGCTCACCGCGCTCTGCGTGGTGGTGATCGCCGCCGTCGATACGGTATAGGCCAGCGCCGTGGTGCCGTAGGCCGTGCGCGAGGTCACGACACAATGCGGAGCCGCCGAATAGGCCGTGTTGAAGGTGATCACGCAACCCGTTGGCGTGCCGGTGCCCATGGTCACCGTGCCGGCGAAATCATTGCCGGAAATCGTCGGCGACGTGCCGCACGAAGTCAGCGCCGGGGCCGTGGCACCCGTCCGCTGGCTGTTGCCGCTGAACAGGTATGCCTGCAATTGCAGAAGCGACGCATAGACGTTCCCGGCGACCGGAGCCGCATTCGGAACCACCTGCATCACATCGGTCGAGCTGAGCGACTGCACGCGCGGGATCGAAATCGTCTGGGCATAGGCGATGCTGCCGATGCCCAAGGCGGCGGTCAGCAAGAGTGCGGCGAGCTTCTTCATGGTGATCTCCTGTTCAATCGCGTCGAATTAGGCCCCAGCCGCCGAAATGCCCATGGACTGGACGGTAAGGGTGGTCAAGGAATTGATGGTCACCACGAAATAGCGGGTCACCGTCTGCGCGATCGTCATCGTGCCGGTGAGCGTGACGCCGGTATTGGTGGTGATGGTTGCGGTGTTGGCGCTACCCGATGAATTGCGGATGGCCAGCATATAGGTGAAACCGGCCTGGCAATTCGGGATTGCTGCGACCACATCGGTGGCGGCCGGGAACTGCAGGTTGGCTGGCGTGGTGCCGGTATTGTCGAAGTTGACAAAGGACGCGCCCGAGACTTGAGCCGCCGTCATCGTCGTCGATTGCAAAGCGGCCGTCGCATATTGCGCGGCAGGAACCACCACGGTCTGGCCCGCGCTGATGCCGACAATGGTGACCGTGGACGCCGCCGTATAGGTGACGAGATACTTGGCCCAACTATTCTTCGGGACGACCGTGATGACGGATACCGTCGCCCCGGTGCCACCGCCGATGGTGGCCGCAGCATCGGTGTTGTTGCGATAGGTCCACTCGAAAGACTCGCCAATGCGCGAGTTCGGTGCCGCAGCAATGATCTGGTCTGCCGTGGCCGTCGTGTCGGAGAATGCGGCACCCGATTGGGCACCACCACGCGTGGTCACGCCGCCCACGATACCGGCGGCGGTGATAGTTCCGGCACCAACCGTCGTCAGGGCCGTGACGACCTCAGGCGATCCCACGGTGAGAGAGACGACATAAAGGCCCTGAATGGTGACGGTCGACGCAGTCGCATAGGTGACGAGGTAGACGCCAGCCGAATTGGCTGGGATCACGTCCTTGTTGCCGGATAGGGTGACACCGGACCCCGCGCTGAGGGTTTCCGCGAAGGCGGTCAGGTTCTTGATCGTCAGGATACGCGAGGCTCCCACGAGGGAACCCGTGGGCATCGCGGCGATGATTTGGGCCGCCGTGGCCGTGGTGTCGGTATAGGCCCCCGTTGGGCCCGAACGAACAATCACGCCGCCGACGATACCCGCAGCCGTCAGGACACCATTGCCGACAGTGGTGATCGACGTGCTGGTGATGGCATTCCCGCCACCCGCCGCAAGAGCCGCGATCGAGGCTGTGGATGTATCTGCAGTCTGTGGACCAGCGGTCGCGATGTTAACGCGTTCGTTTCCAGTGAGAACCGTAACATGAATGGAACCAGGAATTGCTGGAACGGCGGTCATAGTGCTGTCCTTCCCTAAATCGGGGTGCCGAACGAGAGCGACATGGCCGCCCCGCCGTTCTCACTGAAACGATAGTTGATCGTGCCGGACGTATAGGCCAGACAATTCAGGCGATACAGAACCTCACGTTCCGGCTCGCCAAAGGTCAGAGATACCGGCGTGCCCGCCGTATATTGCGCCAGCACGCCGTTGCCGCCGATGTTGCAGGGCAACCACGTCTGTCCGCCATCAAAACTGCGCTCGATCTGGATGGTTGCCACGAAGCTGATGACTTGCGTCCCGGCCACAAGGCCGCCCGTCAATGTCGCGTTTGCATCCGCGCCACTGACCGTGATCGCATTGCCGGTGCGAGCGAATACGAATGGGAGACGTGCCGGCTGAACCGGCGTGGTCGTGGGATTGGCCGAAAGCGTCACCGTTCCCAGCACGCCTGGATTGTCGTTCGTCGCCGCAACAGCGGCAGTCGTGATCGACGTGACCGTCGTGCCGGCCGGGATGTAGGGTCCCGTCACCGCAGCACCCACCAATCCATCGGTCGATGCCAGATTGGTAATCTGCGGTTCGCTCGCGGCGATGTTTCCCGTCAAGGTGATCGGCGGAATAGCCAGCGTGCCTGAGGTGCCGGAGAATGCACCCCACGTCGTCCCGCGCGGGACGTTGACGCTGTTGACTGCTTGCCCCTTGTTCACACCGGTCCCGCTCCCAACCGAAGCCGAAAGCGATCCTGCGGTGGTGGTAAGCGTCACACCCAAGGAGGCCCAGATCGACACGTTGATCGGCCCGAGAAAGGCAAACGGAGCCGTTGGGCCAACCGCCGTGATCTGCCCCGTCACGACCGCATTGGCCTTATCCCCCGCCGGGGGAAGGCCCGATGCGCCGACGCCAAGAGGTGCGGGCTGACCCATGGATGCCTTACGCCGCCTTCACATTCAGGTTGTTCTGCTTCGCGGGCGCGGCCACCGTCCCCAAAACATGGATTTCCGGAGCATTCGGATCATCCTGCGTCTGGATTTTCAGATCATCCGCAAACGGAAGGATCGCTCCGGCCGCATCCTGCCGTGCCGGCGGGTCACCTTTCACCACGAGGCCATTGTAGGTCATGTGGATCGGGCGCCGATCAGCCGTCTGCACCATCTGCGTGGGCGAACCGATCGATGCCATGAACTCGGTGTAGATCGCCTTGGCGATGTCATTCACCGGGCGCATGGCCTCGTTCGGCATGCCCGTCCATTGGATTTGCGTCCGCTCCGGCGGCTTGCCAACCTGAGGCCGCATGAACGGCTCAATGAACCGCTCATTCAGATAGACCTTGGAGACGAGGAAATATTCGGGCTTCAGTTTCTCCTGGCGCACCTTCTCCAGAAGCTTGACCGCCCGTTCATGCGCCTGACCACGAGCCTGCATGACTTCGGGGGCCACCCGGCGTCGCTGATTGCCCTGGTCGTTCAAGGTGCTGATCTCGAGCGCGAGACGCGAGATCAGGTCCGTGGCATCCGTGGACGATACCCCGCCGCCATTGGACGGGGCCGCAGTGCCAAGCCGGGCGATCAGCTCGGCCTGGATGGAGCCCACCGCATCCCGGACGGCGAGGGCGGTCAACTCCGGCAATTGCTGGGCCACAGCCTCCGAAACTGCCTTCTTGAACTCGTCCGTCTCCGTCACGGGAACTTGGTCCGTCATTACACTGCTCCTTGGGGGTCTGCCACGGCGTCCCATTAGGCAACCACGAAATTGTTGAGCGGGCGCGCCCCCCGTGCCACACTCACCTTATGGAACTGATCACGCGAGAGGAAGCCAAACGGCTTGGCCTCAATCGATATTTTACGGGCCAGCCGTGCCCGAAGGGACACATTTCCCCGCGCCGAACCATAAACCGAGCCTGCACCGAATGTGCTCGGGAATATGCGGCGACGAAATACACTGCCTTGGCTCAGGACCCCGACTACACCCAAAAGGCCCGTGATCGCGCGAAAGCATGGGCACAGAAGAACCCGGACAGATACCGCGCAAATCAGCGTCGGTATCAGGAGGAAAACCGCGAAAGCTTGGCCCAATACCGCCGCGAATACAGTGAGGCAAACAGAGAGAGATTGAGACAGCGGGATCGAGATCGCGCGCCGTCCCGCCGGGAGGCCAACAAAAAGAGACACAAGAAAAGCTACCAAGACCCGGAGTTTGCTCAGCGCGCCAAACAGCGCGCCAAAGCTTGGCGCAAGAATAATCCGGAGCGCTATGCTGAAGCCCTCAAACGCTGGGCCCGGAATAATCCCGAAAGACTGAAGGTTATCCAACGGGCCGGCCACATGAACCGGAGAGCCCGCAAGCTCGCGGCCGGCAAGCTTTCTCCCGCCGATGTCAAGGCCGTCCTTGCTCGCAAGCGATGTGAAGGCTGCGGGAGAATTCACCCCCACATGGAGATCGACCACATCAAAGCCATTAGCCGTGGAGGGTCCAATCATCTCTCTAACCTTCAACTCCTTTGCCGCCCATGCAACCGATCCAAGTCGGCCAAGGATGCAATCATATGGGCACAAGAAAACGGCCGACTCCTTTAGCCAACGACGAAATTCGAAGGAGAATAGCGATTTGCCAAATCATCGCGGACGGTGGTGACCAGAGCCGATCCGATGGTGCCGGCGGTGAAGGTGGTCCCGGCGGGAACCTGGAACAGCAACCGCAGATAACGCGGTCGCAGATTCGCAGGGAAGGCCGGCAGCCACGGAAACCGGGCAATCACCTGGCCGGCCGTCAACTGAGCCGCCGTGAGTTCGCCCGTTTCCGCCAAGGTCTGCCACGTGCCCGGCAGGTAGGTGACCGCCGTATCCGGGGCCGCCTGGAACGCCACATTCAACGTCGCCGACGTGCCCGTGGTCACCGCCGTGCCGATGGTGACATTGAGCTCCGGCCGGAAGCGTGCGCCAACCCCAGCGTCCTCGCCGAACAGCGTGGCGTTGCCGATGATGTTGGTCGGTGCCGTGCCAACGCCCTGCCCCAGCAGATCGATGGTGTTGGTCGATGGAATGTCCACGCCCGCCGCTGCAATCAGAGAGAGATTGCCGCCAATTGGAATGAAGGCCAACAAGGCATCTGTTATCATGACAACGCTCCCAATTGGGGGGTTAAAGACGAGAGAGGTGACCTTTGGAACTGGTTTCCAGACAGGACGCAATGAGGCTTGGCCTCAAGCGATACTTTACCGGCAAACCATGCAAAAATGGTCATGTCGCCGAAAGATTTACCAGCATTCGTGGCTGCACGGAATGCTGCCGGAAATTCGGCGCAGAATCCTTTGCAAGGCGCTACCATTCCCAGGCTAGCGCGTTCAAGCAACATCACAACGCCAGTTCTTCCGCGTGGAAGAAACGTAACCGCGAAAAAACACGCGTTTATAATAGAAATTGGTCTGCGGCCAATCCGGAGAAAAAGAGAGAGAGTTACCGACAGTGGCGCAAAAACAATCCAGAGAAGGCCAAAGAGGCCGGCCATCGCTGGGCTAAAGCCAACCCCGACAAGGCGAGGGCGGCGGTTAAGAAATGGGAAGCGGCCAACCCTGAACGGGCCAACTTCATTCGTCGGGCATCCAAGATCAACCGAAGGGCCAGAGAAGTAGCCAACGGTGGTCGTTCGAATGGTGACGACATCGCCGCTCTGTTCAAAAGACAGAACGGACGGTGTGCTGGATGCCTGCAACCCGCAAAGTTGTCGATAGACCACATTCAACCAATAGCAAAAGGCGGCACAAGCGATCCCTCCAACCTGCAATTGCTTTGCATGCCTTGCAATCGAAACAAGGGCAAGAAAGATGCGATGGATTGGGCGAGAGAGCATGGCCGCCTTCTGTGATACGCGCCGACCTCAGGTCAGCGCGCTTTCCGTGTTTACCAATTGATCTACAACCTTAACGGGTATATCCCGGAAGCCGTCGATCGGCATGCCGGCATAGTCGGTGATGCGGAGCAACACGTTGCGGTCCCGCATGGCCTGGATATCCATCCAGTGGCGGACAGTACGGTTGCAATACCACACCGGCCGTGGGGTCGGATCGTCCATCACCGCGTCGGTCTTGACGATGCCCGAGGTCGAACGCGTCAGCTTCGGGAACAGCATCAGCGCCTGCGACATGGTCGCAAACAGATCGAGTGCGTTGGGACCCGCCAACCCGGCATTGGTCACGTCGATATTGGCGATGCGAACGGCCCAGCGCCAATCCTTCGGGCAGAGGCCGGCCTGTTGCCGAAACCATGTGGTATAGGCCTCGAAGCGGTTGCCGACCGAGTCATAGCCAGGAACCACATCGCCCTTGTCTTCCTGATCGAGACCGGCCTTGGACCCGCGCGGGAACACCGCGAAGATCGTCTCCGGGCTCCAGCCGATCAGCCATAGCGAGGCATTCGAGTTGCTGGACCCGCCGCCATTGATGACGTTGGCCGCATTCTGCGCCGTGGCCGTGGATAACGTATTGTAGAAGGGCGAGAAGCCCATGAATTCGGCCGGCGTCAGGGTCGTGTTGCCGTAGAAGAACGTCTGCGCGATCGTCTGCGACATGCCTTCCAAAAAGGCCACATCCTCGGAATATCGGAACTTCTCCCGATCGCCAGAATGCTCGGCCAGCGCGCGATCGACCTGGCTGTAATCCTCAAGCATGCCGATGCCGACACGGGCCTTGGCGGTCGTGCTCTTGGAATAGGGGACGCCCATATTGTAGGAGCGCCAGGAGCCCGCCGGGATCGACGTGCGGAACACGAACTCGTGGCCCGTGTGCTCGTTCGCCTCAACCCACGGCATGTCGTCGTAGTAGTCGTTACACTGCGACAACATCTCCGCGATGATGGGAATCTTCCCCTCGGGATCGAGGCGGGAAGAAACGTCTGCCAGCGTGGGCCAACTTCCGGTGGGAATTGTAGCCTCCTATTTATCTAAGGTTGCAGACAACAGGCAACCGGGTTGGGAGCGTCTTCATCGTTTGAAGTTCGTGTTTTCGTAGAGCATCGCCTTGCGGCCACCGGGAGCCCGCCCATTGCTGGGGGATGGCCGGATGTCCTGAGGCAAATCCCGCGCTTGCGGTTCATCCAGGAACTTGGCCGCGCGGTTCAGCAGTTTCAGATAGACAGGATGATTGCCGGCGCCGGTCGCAGCCATGAAGGCTTCGTGGTCCGCTCGGTCCTGCTCATATTGAGGTGTACCGGGCTTGGCGCTGGAGATCAGAAGATCACGGGCGCGAGCGATGGCCTGCATCGCGGTGTTGTGGCCAGAGCCGCCGATTTCGGGATCAGCCAGAACTTGCGTACGCCAATTGGCTTGGGTGTCATTGAACACCTTATGCTGGCGCTCCAGCACGGCGGAATCGTAGGCCGCTTGATAGTCGTTCATGGCCTTCACATGCAGGTCCATGAGGGCTTGGACACCAGCGGCAGGATCGGCCCGGAATTGATCCAACGCCGAATGCAGAGCCGTCTTGGTGGCGTCATCGACGGTGAAACCATCCGGAAGCTTGTAGTCGTAGGCGACCGGCTCAACCGCAGAAGCCTCGGGGGCCTTGGCCTCTGCATCCGGCTTGGCTTCGCCTTCTGGCTTGGCAGCCTCAGCAGGCTTTGCCTCAGGCTCAGTCGGCTTCTTTTCCCCTTCGGCCTTGGCCTTCTGCTCAGCGTCGAATTCGCCCAGCAAGGACGGAGGAGCACCGTCGCCGGGCTTGGTCTCACCCGCCGGGCGGGTTTCACGTGAAACATCGGACGCTGGCGCTGGCGCAACATCCACCGGGGACGGCGGGGCTGCCGTGGCTTCGGCAGCGGGAGGAACGGTAGCCGCCTCAGGTGCGGCCGGGAAAG
>JADMIO011403852.1_pt1 | contig 61636 bp, 45 predicted proteins | sample 8958161 | NCBI WGS metagenome assembly JADMIO01 (sample SAMN16585339, study PRJNA669376) | soil metagenome | isolation source: Crop rotation soil | place: USA: Cullars Rotation, Alabama | collected 2011
CCGCCGATCAGGTTCGTTCGACCGCGGTAAGCTTCTGGCGGAATGGCTCTTCGTCCTTCCAGAACTCCCGAATGGGCTGCGGGTCTCGTCTGGCGACGCGGTACGCGCCAACGGGCGGATGTGCTGACCGTGCGCCGACGCGAGCTGGTGGTTCTTGCTGCTGGTACTGTGGCATCCGGTTTGATTCCCCTCGGCGATGGCACGCTGCGCGCTCACGGTTGTGGCGCTCACCGGTCTAAGCGACGACTTGTTTTACATAAAGCCGAGCCGAAACGTGGCGTTGGCCAGACGTGCCTGACGAATGGCACGCCAACTCCTCCATTATCTCACCGAGTTGCAGCGGCACGCAGCGGAAGTGAAACAGACTCCCGGAGAGTGGATGCCGTGGAACTACACTGGGGCACTCGTAGGCGTGCGGTCGCGAGTTGCCGCGTAGTATGCTGATCTCCGACATGGCCGGAAATGATCGACTCCGACGATGTTTGAGTAACTTCCGAAATACCCAGAAAACGGGCTTCTTAAGGAGGAAATCCGAGAACGTTTTTGGCCAGACGCGGCAGGTCTGTAACGGACCTACTCGTCACAATCGAGGAACCTGGAGCATCCAGGCGTCGGATTCGTTTCACTGACCGGAACGCTGGATTGTCAGCGGATGGGCGAGCGAAGTCCGGAAACCCAGACTACAGCGTCCACTGAGATCTTCCTGAGCCCGCGACGTGAACCGATTGGGATTCAACAGGAGTACAATCGTTCCGTGTTACGACTAATAACGGTGTTCATACTGCTGCGCGCGGCCGCATTCGCCCACTTTGTGGAGGCGAGTGACGCCACAGTTTCCCAGAGATATAGAAATGCATTCCGTGCGATTTGGGAACAGCCCTCCGAGCCCATGCAAGGAGAGCTTCTTTGTCTTGCCGTGCACCTCGGAACTCGCGGGGCGTTGACGGTCGAGGAAGTAAGCAGTTTCAAGACCTCCCAGCGAGATGCCACGGAATGCAGGCTCAAATGGCTGTGGGCTTTTGGCGAGCGGCGCGACTCGGACACCCGAAAGCAGCTCATGGCAGGGTTTTTCCCGGAGGACCTGCTGCCATACGGACTCGATTCCGAAGAACGGCTCAGCCCGGAAGCCATTAACCGTCTCTTCAGCTCCTATGCGTCCGATGCCGGCTTGGATCGATTTCCACAAAACAGGAACGAAGAGTTCACACGAATCCTGAACATATGGCGCCTTCGGCGATTCTGCCAGACCCACCCGGATTTTCGGTGTGATCAGGTTGCGAGCCGGGTTCGCAAGCATCTGAACAGGGCTTTTACTTCGAACAGCATTCCTCATGATGCGGAGCGCGATATTCCGTTTCTCTGGGCGACCGTCAGGAACCCCGAACCCGGAACCATCCTGGATTGGGCGAAGAAAAACCTCTCCGCCAGCCCCTGGAACACCGACTTTGAAGAGGTGCTCGAATCGTGGAAGACACCGGAGGCAGTCGGGTTTGCCATACGCCGCTCGGATGTGGGCGTTCTTTTCCGCTTGGGAAAACAAGTAAGTGAAATAAAACCATTACCCATAGAGGTCTTTAACCAGCGGCGGTACTATTCCCGGTGCTTCGCCACGCCCCCCGATGCCGACCAATCCAGCCTGATTACGGCGTTCCCCAGCATCTTCCTGCCGTTCTGCGCAACAGATCCACGGCTGGTCGCCCGGCATCTTTACTGGATCAAAGATGGCACGACCTTTGATTTGAGCCAGGATCGCGATCTCCTGAGCTTCCTGGTAAAGGTGCCGCAGTACAGGGACCACAGTATGGGGTATAGCGGCGGCTTCATTCTCACGAGATTGGCTATCAGAGGGCAGGGCACCTGGACATCAGGTGATTTGAGCCTGTTGCGCTCCACGATTACCGTGCTCAAAGCCAGTCGCGCCTACGAAGTGGACGTAGCGGCGCTGAACCACGTCGCTGATAGCCTCGCCAACACCCCTTCCGAGACCCCCGGCGAGCTCGCCCCCGATCCCGACGTCGCCGCTCTATTCTCCTCCCCCGGCTCCTTGCTGCTCAACGGCTCGCCGGTGGAGGCGAAAGTCGAAAACGGCCGGGTCACCCTGCTCGGCGAAAAGCCCGCTGCCGGCCTAAACATTTTCCAGAAAGGGGAGCAGCGTCTCCTGGCTTGGTACGAAAGCCGCAGCCTCACCGCCTTCGAGCACCCCTACAAGAACAGCTACGCCGTCATCGTCGCTGTAGATAACTACGAGCGCAAAGGAGATTCCCGCGGCCGAGGCCCCACCGGCTTCGGTCCCCTCGGCCAGATGGTGGCCTCGGCCGAAAGACTCAAGGCCGCGCTCGTCCAGCGCGGCTTTGCCCCCGACCACGTGCTCACCTTCTACAACCAGGGCGCCGATTCGAAAGCCGTCAACACAGCGCTCGAGACCTTCTGGGCCGGCGGCGCGCGCGCCGATGCCGACCGCCTCTTCTTCTACTTCGGCGGCCACGGCAGTCACGTCGGCGATGTAGGCTATCTCGTTACCTACGACTATGACCGTCAAAAGCCCACTCTGACCAGCCTGTTGATGCGCGACCTCACCGGCCGCCACGCCGACAATATCCTGGCCCACCACTTCTTGATCGCCCTGGATGCGTGCGACTCCGGCCTCGCCGTCTCCACGCTCGGAGACCCGGCTCGCGAGCGCGCCGAACGCCAGCACACACGCGCCTTGCGCATCATCAGGAATGACACCGCGCCCAAGGCCCGCAACGTCTTGCTGGCCGGTAACGCCGACCAGGATGCCCTCTACGATAACGGCGGTGTCTTTACCCAGTCGCTCATCCGCGGCCTCGAAGGCGCCGGCGATTTGAATCAGGACGGGATCATCCAGTTCCCTGAACTCGCCCTTTACGTCAGGGATGAAGTCGCCGACCTGACTCGCGGCAGAGTCGATCAGACCGTGGGATACTTCAAGCTGCCCAAGACAACCGGAGAAGTCCTCTTCCTCAAGCAAGGGAACCGCTGATGTCCCTGACATTTCTCGGCGTGGGTTTCTGTGCTTTCGCCGCCATCCTGGCCGCCCGCAGGTTGGCGTCCGCCGCAGTCCGCCCATGGGCTGAACTGGCAACCCTGCCGCTGGTTGCACTCGCCGGATTCTCGCTGCTGCGCTCGCCTGAGACCCTCGGTCCCTCCGACTGGCTGCAATCCCCCTTCTGGCGCGGAATCGTTCTCTTCCACTGTATGATCGCCGGAATGGTAGGCCGCTCCCTGTCCCACGCTATCGAGGACCGCCGCGACCGCGTCGTCAAATGGCACCTTGCCGGCTCGCCCGGCCAGCCCCCCCGTATCGAGTTCGACCGCTGGGAGTTCGCCTATCCGCTCCTGTTTTCCGCCATCACCTTCGGCACCCTCCTGGGCCAGTTGAAGACCCAGGAAATTACCATGGAAAGCGTCCTCCTCAGCTTTCAGACCGGCTTCTTCTGGCAGACTCTGCTTGCCGCCAGGGGAGCCGCTCCGGCCGCCGAACCCGCCCGCCAGGCCGCGCGCACCCGGTAAACACGCACGCACTCCTGCCGAAAGCTCACGAACGGTTGCAGAGGGCACCGGACGCGTAAGGTGGTGCGGCGCTTCCGAGCACCCCGTTTCGGGCCAGTCTCAGCCGTTGGCGACTGACATGATCAAAACCCACAACTACGACCGTCAGGTTCGTTCAGACCGTCCGCCTATGTTGCAAGGGTAAACAGGATTGAAGCAGTTGACGTCCTCAGGTGAAACGCAAACCGGGACTGATCCTGTCTCGCCGAAGTTCCAGGGCTCTATTTCCACCGGTGCTTACAGTACTCAACCGCCTCACGCGACGACAAGAGTCTGCTTGTGTTCCCGCTTCGGCAGTAAAACTGATCGGCCCCCTTCTCGTTTAGGTAAATGGCCGCCGGCGAGGGGTGGACGCTGACATGACATACATCCTTGGCGCCAATCTCCAAAAATGAGATCCGAAGCAGCGATCCTACATGGTTGCCGAAGGCGTCGGACAGACGGCTAATCAGCCAATTCTCAAACGCGTCACGAGTTTGCCTCGGCAAGGTTTCGAAATCTTCCCGCAACCCGATCACCGTACCATCATCCTGGACGCCGATGAATAGGTTTCCGCCAGACTCGCTATTCAAAAATGCGGCAACCGTCCGAAGTATGACGATTTCCATCTCCTTGCTAGGTTTTGACTGCCTTACGTCCCAACGCGCTGATGACTTGAACTCGACGTTGTAGCTCTCGCCGCCGCTTATGAGCAGTTGTGCATCGGTGACAACAGCTCTTTCAATTCGCTCGACCAACTCCATCTCCACATGATCCTTAATAACGTAATCGCGCGCACCGAGCCGGATCGCTTTTATCGTCTCGACTTGGGATCCTTCGCCCGACACAACAACGACGGGTATTCGCACTTCGAACTCGCGGAGACGTTCGAGAAGCCACAGGCCGCCCCATTCTCCCGGAGGCATCATAAGGTCAGCTATGACCACGTCGAACGCTTCCTTTCGAAGGCGTCGAAGCGCATCTTCGCCGTCCGACACGAACACAACCTCGTGTCTTGTTGGATCTAACAACGTACCGCAGCTCTGTGCGACTCCGACTTGATCGTCTGCCCATAGCACTCGCATCTATTTGCTATCCTTCGACGCTTCCTTTTCAACTGGAATACAGAATTGCCAATACGTACCGGAGCCCGGGCTACTCTCGACGCGCAAGCAGCCATCTAACTTTGCGAGCATTCGCTGAATGCTGACAATACCGAGACCCGAACCATGCCGCTTCTGAGTTGGCAGCCCTTCCCCGGTCATGACGCGCTGAATACTTTCCGCGTCCAATCCTGGGCCGGTGTCCCACAAGGCGATATAAAGCTTTGATTCCGATTGTGAGAACGTCCAATCAAGGCCAACCTCACCACCGTTCGGCATAGCCTCGACCGAATTCCTCAGCAGGTTGTCTAATATCGACCGAATGTACTCCGCGGGAATTCCGACTCGATCATCAGCGAGATTGCGCGGTGATTCGAGACGGATATTACCTGGAACAGTTCCCAGCCGAGTCAATAAATAATCACGAAGCAGGTCTCGGGGGGAAATGAGAGAAGCCACCGGAGGCAGGATGCCACCACGTACCCCCTGCAGTGATTGGACAAGGGCTAAGGCGGCATCGAGATGAACACTTGCATCGAATAGTGCCCGATGTCGAGCGGTTCTATCCGGCTGCGGCTGCCGGAGGGACAAATCGTATCCAATCAACTCGTTTTTTAAGTCGTGGAGAAGCCTAGCGACTATCTCGGCTTCCTCCTTGTCCATCATCTTGCAACACCGAAGGAATGCAATCAGCGCGGCTGATATAAATGAGCCATCGTTGCTGACGACCGGCATCCGTAGTCGGATACAAGTCGGATCGGCCGAGACCTGCGTCACAAATAATTCCTGACGCAACACCGGCCAGAGCAACACATCTTCGGCGGAGGCTAATCCTCGCCCTGCGTTGTCAATCGCATCTGTCGAGAGGGTTATCTCGATGCTCCGATCACACTTCGCGACAGTGATCGTCACCTCCTTTGAGCCGTGTTCCTCTAAAGATGTGATCACGCGGTTCAGCATGGAATGAAGAGCCCCTTCACGAAATACTACCTGCACGCTTGGGACACCCAGAACCACCACAATGGGGCTCCTCCTATTTCGAATTAGCAGGAAATCATCGAACACCTCTGGCAAGAAATGGGCTACTAGGTCTTTAGTCTCTACGCGGGCGACCTCGGCGAGAGCGAGAAGCAACCTGAACTCTGTCGTCGTTCGCATTGCGGGAGCAGGCTTTTCTGGGCTGAGACTTGCAACAAATTCCGTAACGCTGCCTAGCGCGGTCGAGAATTGTTCGGCCTGAGCCGTTGAAGCCGGGGCCAAAGACGCGACGTAGGATGTGAAGTTGGCCGCGTCGAATGCCAATGAGGAGTCCTCAAACAACTTTGCGACATTCTCTGCCCATAAAGCGGTGCGAAGCCAGTCTCCAGAGGCGAACCTCTCCGCGCACAGTAGGTTTATCCGCCGCCATGATTTTGGCTGGCTGGGAGGCCAAATCCGCGCCGCATATGCTATCAACCCCTCGCCAAACCGTTTGAAAGTGGGGTTCGTCCAGCAGTCCGGCGGCCATTGCGATTCGCCGAGCAACGTTTCTAGTAAGCCCACGGCAGCTTTTGCCGCGTCCTCTTCGGCAAGTGATTTTCGCTTGGCAGGGCAACCTGAAAGTCGGAAGGTATCCGGGGCACCCGGAATTGAGATATGGAGGGTCGCGTTAAAGCTCTGGGAGTGCTCTGGACCGGCAATCGTCGTCGTGTATTGAGGCTTTAGATTAAGGGGCTGCAAGTACTCTTGTAGCCTGCTCTTGCTCTTTTTGTTGACGGCTGCCCTTTCTAGACCCGCCACGCGGTCGACTGCATTCTGAAGCCAGTCGTATAGATCATCCGATAAGATGTCGCTGAGGTCTCTCGGCCTTCCCTTTGACCGCAACATAGCGCCGATAATGGCTTGGAATGCCTCAGTTTTCATCGACGGCAAGACGGTAAGTACTGAACGTCCCGTCTGTAGAAGTCCTGAGAGCCGCAAGATGTCAAACCCTTCTTCGATATGCGCATTGCTCAGCACGGCCGCGATGACAATTCGCGGATTGTAGCTGCGGAGCCGTTCAAGAGGCCACCGACTTAAGGACATCAGCAGGATCTCACTCGCAACCGCGTCGAGGATGTGAGAGCCTAAGTGCGCCAGAAGTGTATTGTCCGAAGGTGTACGATGTTCCCGCTGGAAGCTTGCATGGGTCAGCGCAATATCGAGCAGTCCCAGCGCGTTCGGACCGATCTCCAAACGCTCAGCCAGCATTTTAAGGTCGCCTCGTCGTTCGCTTGAGAGACTACTCGGAGCAGAGGGGCGCATGCGGTCAACTTGGGGAAGTTTGCTGATCTTTTGATCAAGGAAATCTGGGGCGTACTTCGAAAGATATTGCCGGGCAGCAGCCTCTTCGGCTGTCTTCCTGCTGTTGCCGGTACCGACGCCCAACATCTGTCTGCCGGTGGTCACCTCTACCGTGAAGGTCTTGGCGTGCTCTGGCCCGCTTGCCTGGAGCAACGTGTATCTGGGCGGAGAGTCCCATCTGCGTTGAGAATACGCCTGAAGTGCAGTTTTGAAGTTCGGATGCTCTGTCTGCGGCGGACCTTGGATTTCACAGTACTGCTCAATGACGCGATGGAGGCCGCCGTAGCCTTGGCAGATCGCATACGCGCCGATGACTTGGTTGGTTAAGCTTCGAAGCATCGCTAGGGATGGGAGCGATTGATCGCAGCTGACGCTCCGACCGAATTTCGCCAGCGTTCTGACTTGTAGGGCGGGTATGAGTTTTAGATAAAGCGGTTGGATGGCATTTGCGGTTGCACGGCTCGCGTCGCCAGCAGTGGCGACAGCCCCCGAGAGATGAATCGTGTGGGCGACTGCTAACTGAATTATTGGAAGTCCAAACAACTCCAGCAACCGAACGGCGGGTACCCACTCGCCACGTCCAAGCTGATGCAAATGCGATGAATGATGTAGCGAGATGCCAAGAAGTCGCGCCATGTCCGGATCAGAGACTTGAAGGACACGGCCAAGTGCATTATCGACCTCGAGGTCAGGTGGGAACAGCCGCAAGATGGCCTGAAGCATGAACGTCTATTCTAGAACCTTTGAGCCCACGTGTTCGTTTGACCTGATCCCCGGACGAGTTTGCGGGGGCCTACTCGGCTTCCAACCGCTAGAATGGGATGGTCGCCCCAGCGGGCCAGATGTCCGCTTCCTGGAAGCTCGGGCAGAATCCGAGCATCCGGAACTGCGCCAGGCTTGGCGGGACAATCGGGTTTGGAAGCCCTGTAGCGTATTATAATATCCCTTATGGACCGATATGCCTAAAGCGGCTGTTCAGGCGAGGCTCGATCCGCAGCCTCTCAAGCGTCTCGTACTCGACGCTGTTTCGAGTCCGCTGACGAAGACTATGTACAACCGGGCTCTTGACGACTTCCTCGCGTGGTTGGCAGTCCAGGGACGGCCTCTGCTGTCGCGGGCTGTCGTTCAGCAGTACCGAACTGTCATGGAGACGAAGGGCCTGTCACCGGCGAGCGTCAACCAAAAGCTCTCGGCGATCCGGAAACTAGCCAGCGAGGCAGCACACGCAGGACTTCTCGACGCCGTAACTGCGGCGGCGATCCGCAGTGTGCGCGGTGCGCGCAACGACGGTCGAAGAACAGGAAACTGGTTGTCAGCAGAGCAAGCTGAGAAGTTGCTGGCCGCGCCGAATGTTGAGTCGCTACAGGGCAGGCGTGATTTTGCAATATTAGCTTTGCTGATCGGCTGCGGGCTTCGACGCCGAGAAGCCGCGTCCCTTCTTTTCAGCCAGGTCCAGCAGAGAGATGGCCGGTGGTGCATTGTGGACCTGACCGGCAAGCACAACCGCGTCCGCACGATACCTATGCCCGCATGGGCGAAAGCAGCAATCGACGATTGGGCTGCCGCAGCGGGAATTACGGAGGGCCGAATCTTCCGCGGAGTAAACAGAGGCGGCCGCCTGACCGGTGACTCGCTAACTGCGCAAGGTATCCTTCGATGCGTGTACAGGTACGCGGCGGCCGCGCAGATCACGATTTCACCACATGATTTGCGGCGCACCTATGCCAAACTCGCACATAAGGGTGGCGCAAGGCTCGATCAACTGCAGTTGTCGCTCGGACACGCAGCCTTAACTACGACCGAACGATACCTGGGGCTGTCACAAGACCTTGAAGATGCACCCTGCGATTACTTGCAAATCGATCCCGCTAGACGGAGGAAGAGGCCTACGAATGCGGCTCCGTAGAGATCCGGCACAGGGGGGCGAGCCGGACGGGGAGGCCCTGCAGGAGATCAGCACATTCGCAGAGCGGGAATGCCGTCGTCCAGGATGGACCCTCGAGCGATGGACGCAATTGCATGATCGGGCTATGGACGCCACTAACGGCCACGGTGAATTCACTGAGTTCATGGCCCTCTTTCGCCCGACTTCCGAACGTTGAACCGCGACGTGCGCAAGATTGGCCCTTCGGCAGCAGAGGGGGACGAGATTCCTGCAGTTCCTCTCGATCGCGACGGTACCGCCGAAGCGCGTCCATATCGGCATTCCGGCTTCATCGGCTTCGGGTGCCGCCCGCGAACTCGACCAAACCACACTAACATCCAAAGGGTTCGGCGTGGACGTTCGCCTAGATTGGAATACCGCGACGGCTACTCGGCCGCACCACGACAGAGATGCTCTTTAGCCCTGCACAAATCCGCTTTGTTAAAGAGTGGCCGAGGTTTTCGCCCCTTGACCCATTCAAGCTTTTTGCGGACGTTCTTCTCCCTTACGATCCGCTCCACAGATTTGGCTGACCGATTGAGGTATTCGGCAGCTTCGGTTTTCGTGAGCCACGTGTCCTCATCCTTGCCGACCTCCGCCGGGGCTAGCGACTTCGACTGCCCGCAAACGTCTCTTTCGACGGCGGCATGAATGCCCCTAACGACGTTGTCTTCGGCGCTTTCGAGAATTGACCCACTGCCGCTTTCCAAAATTGACCCGGTGGCGTGAACATCCGGGCACGGTTAGTACCTGAAAGCACGCGTCACCGGCGGTGACCCGCAGATTTGTCATCGCGTCCGAGCATTTCGGCAACCCTGCCATTCAGTTCCTTCACCTCTTTGGCATCACGTTGCGCTCGTTCATGGTAGGCGTTTGCCGCCCAAAACAAGGCTTTGGTTTTGCGGATCTCGCCTGCTCGGAGGCTCTTTAAAGCCCTTTCGGCATATGACTGAGCTTCGGCGTGTTCGCTTTCGATGAACTCGGGCAGATCGCGTTGTCTTTTCACGGCCTCTCGGGTGGTCGTGATTTGATTGATCAGATCGATGATCCGGTTTTCTTCTGGACTGAGTTTGGCGACGCGCTCACGTAAAAACTCAGCGAACATCGAGGAAACACTCTCGCCAAGTTGTTCCTGAGCCTGCTCCAACAATGCCAGATCGGTGTCTTTGACATAAATGGTCTTGTTCGGCATCACGGTATGAGTATACGCTATATGTATATGCATGGTCAAGAGGCGCGCTGGCCGGCGCTCGCCGTCACCCCGGGACGGGGCATCTTCCTCATCAGCCGAATCGGTGAGGCGGCCACGGATGCGGCGTTGTCTGCTGAAAGGATGCGATCAGCGCTTTTGTCCGGGGCAAGCGCGCCAGCGGTATTGCAGCAAACAGTGTCGGGAAGCGGCACGGAAGTGGTCCCGGTGGAAAGCCCAGCAACGATATCGCGAAACGGCAGTGGGCCAAGCCAAACGCAACGGCCAAAGCCGGCGCTACCGGGAGCGGATCAAAACGCTGAAACCAACCGAACCAAAAGCAGTTAACGAATCGGCGAGGGTAATCACTCAGGAAGACTTTTTTCGAGCGCACGTGCGACCGGCCGGGCTGCTACGAGCACTTCGCCCACCACCGGCGAAGTCCCTTGCAGCGCTTTTGTTCTGTGTCGTGCCGGCGCGCGCTGGAGCGAGTAGTGGACCGGGAGCGGCGCTGGAAACAAGCACGCACTTAATCTGCACATATTGATCGCCAGCGAGGACTCTCTTACATTCAACCTGTCGATGCAAGTGGAGTTTCATCAGCTCGACCGGCGTTGGGAACACTTACGCGTGCGCCATCCGGTGCGGCAGCGGCGGCTGTTGGCATCGCTGGCCGAGGCGGGACAACAGACGCCCATCGTAGTGGTAACGGCGGAAAACCAGGCGGACCGTTACGTGGTCATCGATGGCTACAAGCGGATCGCCGCGCTGGAACAACTGGGACGGGACACGGTAGAGGTAGTCGTGTGGCCGATGAGCGAGGCCGCAGCCGTCCTGCTGGATCGTTCGCTACGCCTTGCCGAACACGAGACCGCGCTGGAGGTGGGCTGGCTCCTGGCCGAGATGGAGCAACGTTTCGGCTACGGCTTGGAAGAGTTGGCGCGGCGGTTCGACCGCAGTGAGACGTGGGTTTCAAGGCGCCTGGCCCTGGTGGAACTGTTGCCGGAAGCGATCCAGCAGCAGGTGCGCGACGGCAAGATCGCTGCGCAGGTGGCCATGAAGTTTTTGGTGCCGGTGGCCCGCCAGAGCCTGGAAGATTGCCAGCGGATGGCAGCGATCTTCGCCGAGCATCACTGCGATAGCCGCGAGGCAGGGCAACTGTATGCCGCTTGGCGGCGGGGATCGGCCGCTATCCGCAAACGCATTCTGGACGATCCCGCGCTGTTTTTCAAAACGCAGCGGCAGGAGAAAGCTCCGCGGCCAGCCGCCGAACTGATCCGCGATCTGGAGATGGTCACCGCGATTGTGAACCGCGCTCACCGGCGGCTCGCCGGTGCGGAGGGCGTGGAGCTGGATCCCCAGCAACGTGCCGCGGTGCGGCAGCAGATCGAGCGGATTGAAAAACAGCTCCGGCGCATCGACCAAAAACTTCTTCCGGAGCAAGCACCACATGTTGAGCCAAGCACAACGCACCACGATTCTGGAGCTACACACAAAGGGAATAGCGAAACGCGAGATCGCGCGGGTGCTGGGGATTTCCCGTGTGGCGGTGCGCCGAGTCCTACGTTCAAACTCCACGGATGTCCCGGAATTGCAGCGGCCGGAGAAAGCCGAACCTTACCGCCAGCAGATCCTGGAGCTTTTCGACCAGTGCAAGGGGAACCTCGTGCGAGTCCATGAGGAGTTGCTGGCGGGTGGAGCGGCGTTGTCGTATCCCGCATTGACGGCATTCTGCCGACGTCACGGCATCGGATACCAGCCACCCGCGCCGGCGGGCCAGTATGAGTTTGCGCCGGGCGAGGAACTTCAGCACGATACCTCTCCACACGTGGTGGAAATGGCTGGCAAGAAACGCAAGGTGCAGACCGCGTCGGCGGTGCTGTGCTATTCGCGGATGCTGTTTTTCCAGTGCTATCCGACGTTCCAGCGCTTCGACTGCAAGGTGTTTCTCACCGACGCCCTGCGCTATATGGGTGGCGCCACCGCCCGCGTGATGATCGACAACACCCATGTAGTCGTGCTGCGCGGCAGTGGACGCGAGATGGTGCCGGTGCCGGAGATGGCCGCCTTTGGCGAGCGGTTCGGCTTCGAGTTCGTGGCCCACGCCATCGGCAATGCCAACCGCTCGGGGCGCGTAGAACGGCCCTTCAGCTTTATTGAAGGAAACTTCCTGGCCGGGCGCACCTTCACCAGTTGGGGGGATCTGAACCAGCGGGCGCGAGAATGGTGCGATAAGGTCAACTCGACCTACAAAAAGCACCTCCGTGCCGTGCCACGCGAGCTATTCGCGGTCGAGCGGCTGCATCTGAAGCCGCTGCCGGCGTGGGTTCCCGAAGCTTACCGGCTGTATCAGCGCTTGGTGGATATCGAAGGCTATGTCGTACTCCACACGAACCGCTACTCGGTCCCGCTGGATTGGATCGGCCGCCGTGTGGAAGTCCGGGAGACCAAAGACAAGATCGAGATTCAACTGGATGCACGGCGCCTGGTGACGCATCGCCGCATTACAGAAGCCGAGCACCAGCGGGTGATGCTGGCCCAGCACCGGCCGCCACGGGGCCAGCGGTCGCCGCGCCCCGATCCGCATCCGGAAGAGAACGCCATTCTCACCGCCGCGCCCGAGTTGGCCGAGTATGTGGCGGGATTGAAGCAGCGAAGCCGTAAACTTATCACGCTTGCCCTGCGGCAACTGCTGCGGTTCGTGCGTGAGTATCCACGCGAACCGTTGCTGGGTGCGGTGCAGGAGGCCGCTCGCTACGGGCTTTACGACCTGGACCGTCTAGAACGGATGATCCTGCGGCGCGTGACCCGTGAATATTTTCTGCTCGATAGGGGGCCACAGGAAGATGAGTGAAGAACTGGAGCAACTGCTGAAGAATCTCAAGCTGCGGCGCATCCTGGAAATCTATGACGAGCAGTTGCGGGCCGCCGACAAGGGCGACATCAGCTACACGGAGTTCCTGACGCGCCTGGTGCGCGCGCAATGGCAGGCCAAACAGGAAGGTGCCCTGGAGTGGCGCATCCGGCGGGCTAATCTGCCGGAGCGCTGGACACTGGAGACGTTTCCCTTCGCGCGGCAGCCCGGAGTGAACCGCAAACAGATTCGCGGGTTTGCGGAGCTGGAGTTCATCGCTAAGGCGGAGAACATCGTGTTTTGCGGCAAAACCGGCGTCGGCAAGACGGGATTAGCGTGCGGCCTGCTGCTGAAAGCCCTGGAGAACGGCTACCGCTGTCAGTTCATCAAGGCCCAGGACCTCTTCGATGAAATGTACGCCTCTCTGGCGGATCGTTCCACGCGTCAGTTGCTGAAGCGCCTGGTGCGACTCGACGTCCTTCTGATTGACGAATTTGGATATCTGAATCTGAAACCAGAGCAATCGAACATCTTCTTCAAACTGATGGAGGAGCGCTACCGCCAGCATCCAACGATCATCACCACGAACTTGGGATACGACGAATGGCCCAACTTTCTGGGCAATCGGCCCATGGTGGAAGCGTTGCTGAGCCGGCTGCGGCATCAATGCCACACCGTGCCCATCGACGGACCGTCGTTGCGCGAACCGCAAGGCTGAGAAACTCGATGGACCTTGGCCAGGAAGAATACGTTCGCCAGGTGCTGGAAGTATACCGGAAAACGCCGGGCACTATGGGGACGGTGCGCCGCGCGGACCGGTTGCTGGCGTTGCAGCTCTATCGACGCGGCCTTTCGGTGAAGGTGATTGAAAATGCGTTGGTGCTGGCCGCCACGCGCCGCCTCATGCGGCCGGCCGATGCGCCTCCCCTCGGCACGATTCGCTCGCTGGCCTATTTCCTACCAGTGATTGAGGAAGTCCTGGAGCTTCGTGTCAACCCCGAGTACTTCGAATATCTCCGATACAAGCTATCACGGGTCGGGTCTGCCCGATAGCTCTCGCCTGACGCCACGAGAGCCGCTGCGGATGATGGAAGAGCAACCCGCACGCCTACGGCGTGGATGATATCGCTTCCCCTCATCTCAGCCATGCACGCCTTGCGGCGTGGATGATACTCCTGATCTTGGTCCTGTTCCAGATCCCGTTCTCAGGATGGGTCACTTCAGGCAAGCGCTACCGGGTCACTACTGCTTAGCGCTGAAGACGTTGTGCGTGCCCCCGCTCGAGGCAAGAACACCGATCAACTCCCAGAGGGCGTCTTGAGCGCCTTTCGATTTCGCGGTGAGGCCTAGCCTCTGATCCGAGGTTTCTCTGTTTTGCAAGAAAGCCGCGTGCAGTTCCGTGACGAAAATGTACGCTTTCGTGAGTAAAGTGTTTCGGAGGTCCAGACCCGGACTATCCATTGCTCTCTCCTTTTGAATCTCGCCCATGCGTCAGCGGGATCAGATCGGCGTGATCGACAGATCAATCCTTCTTGATCCGATGCCTAGTATATCCCTATTCGGGATATCCCGTCAGAGGATTTTACGCTGGGTGCTCATGGAGCAGGCGCGCCGAAAGGTTCTCTCGAACGCTCGCGACCGAAAGCTGCTCCAAGGCTTACTTCGGGCCATGCGCATGGAGGCTGGCCTGCTTCAGACGGACGTAGCGCACAAACTGAAACAACATCAGTCTTTCGTTAGCAAATACGAATCTGGCGAACGGAGATTGGATATCCTCCAGCTACGCTCTATCTGTGACGTGCTCGGCGTGAGTCTCCTCGATTTTGTCAAGCGTCTGGAGCGCACTCTGAAGCGATCCGATTGCTCCTGATTGGCGCACTCTCACTATCGTGGGATTGGCCGATCGGCCGCGGGCAAGCTTGACGCAGGTGTCAGCCGGCGTTTTGCGACGCGTCAACAGGGATTGTCGCTAACTGCAGAAATGTCTAGAGCGGTGGGGTGCTCTACCGGGGTAGAAACTGTGGTGCCGCAACCCCGGAGAGCTACGGGCCGCTGCCGGTCTGGATGGGCAGATGTGATGCGGTCAACGGCAGGCAGAGATGCTTGCGTATACAGCAGGACGCGAGCGCGTATCACGTGTAAGCCTGCACGACCGTAGATCTGTCGCTTGACTCATCTTCAGTCGGTTGATCTGGTACTCGACTTGGCCGGGGCTCCGCGACGTTTCGACCGCCGCGCACAAGGCGGAGAGGTCTTCCTTAAACGGTAGGCGAACCGGACGAGACCACCGAATCCACAGCGCCTGGTGCCTTCAACCTGTCGCCGCAAGTTTCCAGGTTCGCCGCCGGTCAGTGCGGCACCAACTCGAGGACTATTGGCCGCAGTGTGGTGGTAACAGGACATTGCACCGTAGATCCGGCGCGTTGCACGTTTATGGCACAGCGCTGCGTCGGTGCCTCTCCGCCGGCATAAGCTTTCGCCGCCGATGAGCGGCTTGCTGGCATCCAGGACATACAATGGCGTTAGCTGACGTCCAGCCCGCGGTTGCATCAGGCTCTCCCGCTAGTTTTCGAACCTGGTCCGCATCAGCAGTTCCATCAGTTTCAGACTCGCTGGCGGATCACGAAGCCGGGGCTAAATGGGGCTTTTTGGGGCCACCATTTCGTATCGTGCGGAATTCGGTTTTTATGCCGAATCCGTTCCGCCGCATAGTGGTAACCGAGTCGCGGCCCGATAGCGGCGAATTTGAGACGGACGAAACAATCTCGTCCGTCTCTCTTAGGATCTCTTTCTCTCTCTTCATCCTTATATGCGCGTCACGATTTGCGCACTCGTCTGCACAATCAGACTGTCTCGTTTGCCCACTCATCTGCTTCTTCTGTCGGCGCTTCTTGCGAGCGCAGGCTCGACAGGAGAGCCTGTTGAAAGATGAAGTGGTACGTGTCCTTTGTCAATTCCGGGTAGTAGCCGATTAAACCAACTCTCAGGAGCTCTCGGCGAACGCGCCGGAGCTGTGGTACCGAGATCGCCATTGTCCGGCCAAGTGTGTCGTCGGATGGGAAGCAGCGGCCGTTCCGGCCATAGAGTGCAAGCAGCCCGAACAACAGCTTCGCTTCTGCGCTGATTTCAGTCCTGTTCACCAGTGAGGTCGGGATCAGCACGAACACAAACTTTTTCCACGGGCTGTAAGCTTCGCCCAACTCCAGCTCACGCATCCAGCGGTGGCTGCTGCGGAGCCCAGCCGCAAGCCTGTCGTGCCACCGAAATGAATATTCGCTGGCCCTGCCGGTCCGGCGGTGGCGGACCAGCCGGGCGTTTTCGAGACATCGGAGATCACGACGGACCGAATCCCTGGATACGCCGAGTTCGACGGCGATCTCGTCCAACTGCAAATCGGCCGTACCACATTCGCCGACGGCTTTCGCCACGACCGCGAACGCAAGTTTCGCTCGCGCCGGCATTTCACGCCAGCCGAGTAGTTCCCTCGGCACACACACGCCGGTAAACCTGTTGCATGGGTAGTACCGTGCGCCGATCGGCGGGACCTTAAAAGGGTCTTCGACCACGACGGGGGACGGGCCCGCGAGCACGACCCAGTTCATGTCGTCTTCAGGAAAGGAGAACGAGCTCAGTTTGATGGCTCGTTCGACAAAATGTAGGGGATTCACTCGTGCACTCCATTGCGGGTATTGGAGCGAATCCATTCAACGAGTGCTGCGCGCGGCACCCGAACGGCTTTCCCGCCGGGTATCCGGACGACCGGCAGATGGCCTTTTTGCATGAGTCGGTACGCGAGGGCCCGCGAGCAGCCGATGAGTTCGGCAACTTCCCCGCCCTTCAACAGGAGCGGTTCGATTTCTTTTCTTTGGTTTCTGTCCATGAGTCTTTCACCTGGTCTCAATAGTATCGAGATATATTTTGACGAACAATGATGTATACTATGACTTGAGATGACGAGCGCCCAACTGCGACAGCTTGGATACACGGAATTCCGGAGCCCTCGAGGCAGGCCGATTCCCTCCGGGAGCGTGCTAGTCCCCGAAAACATCTACTTGGTCGGGGATTCACTCCGGTGGGGCACTCAGGAAGGCCGACGCGTCGAGTTCTCGCCAGAGGCATTCGACACGTTCCTCCAACTCTGGAGCGCCAAAGCAGAAAAGATCCTTGAGTTCGCTCAAAAATGGGGTGTCCTCGTGATGCAGCGAAGTGCCAGCGACGCCAGCCCTAACGTTATGCGCCCGTGCGGCGACAATCTCGAAGCGGGCGAGGAGCCTTTGGACGCTTGGCGATATTTTTCGCGCCGGGCGTCAGCGGTTCTCGGCATTGCAGACTCGCTGCGAAACGACCGTGTTGGCGATGCGGAGGACTGGAGCGTCATCGCTGATCCGCACTTCGACCCTCAGGTCGATGAGCCACCGGATTTCAATCCAACAGTCCTGTGGCAACCCTACGGAATGACGAAAGGACCCGCCATCCCAACCAATTTCCCTCACGATGACGCGATCGCAGCCGCCCGAGAACTTCTGCTCGATGAACTTTGGTCGTGGATGACGTTTTGGAGATCTGATCGTTCCGTCGGCGTTAGTGATCTGAGACTCACGTGGGAGCCTGAACGGTGTCGCTGGAGGGTAATGATCGACTTCAATGACTATCTGTTCGCTGCGATCGCTCTCCAGCTAGTGCTGGTTGTTGCCGAGGCGGACAACCTGTACACGTGTTCGGGGTGCGGGCGGCCTTATGTTCGCACGACCAAGCGGCGGCCGAAAGCAGGTTGGGCAAACTACTGCGCAAACTGCTTCGTTGACGGTAGCGCAGAACGCAAAGCCGCCAAGAAGTACCGGAAGCGGAGATCCGAAGCTCAACGACTGAAGGCGGCGGGCATGTCCGTTGCTGCGATCGCGACGACGCTGTCTGTCCCGGCTGCGCGGGTCGAAAACTGGATCAAACAAGAGGATCATGTCCAAACGAAAACGCGGAAACAATGAAGGCTCGATCTACAAGCTCGATGACGGCCGCTGGCGTGCGGCCCTCACAATCGGCAAAGATGCGAGCGGCAAGCCCAAGCGAAAGGTTTTTACGGCGTACACACGTCACGAGGTCAACGAGCAACTCACCGCGGCTCTCCGGGACCTGCACCTCGGCATCCTCGTTGTGACCGAGAAGCAGACGCTTCAAACGTTCCTCACACACTGGCTGGAACAGGTCGTGAAAACGCGAGTTCGGCCGAAGACCTTTCGAACCTACTCCGACCTGGTGAAGCATCACATCGCGCCCGCGTTGGGTAGTATCGAGCTCGCGAAGTTGGCACCACCACAGATTCGGGAATTCCTGAACGCGAAGCTAGCGACCGGCCTCAGCCCCCGGACAGTCAAGCACCTGCTCGTCACCCTCCGTGGTGCGCTGGGAGTTGCCTTGAAGGACGGCCTAATTCCCCGGAACGCGGCAAGCCTGGTCGATTCACCGCGGGCACCACGACCCGACGTTCAAGCCTTCAGTCCGGATCAGGCACGCGCATTCCTCGACGCTGTTCGAGGGGAGCGCCTGGAAGCGGCATTCACTGCAGCCGTCGCCGTCGGCCTTCGTCAAGGGGAAGTCCTAGGGCTGCAGTGGACCGACCTCGATCTGGAGAAAGGTGTGCTCACCGTCCGTGCTGCTCTTCAGCGAATCGATAAGAAGTTGGTTCGGGTGGAGCCGAAGACAGCGACGAGCCGCCGTACGATCCAGCTTCCGTCCGTGTGCCTAAGCGCATTCGTCCGCCACAAGGCGGATCAGGACCTCGAACGGAAATGGGCTGGGAGCCGATGGCAGGAGACGGGATACGTGTTTACGACGCGGATCGGCACTCCCGTGGACCCGCGCGATCTCCTCCGCGATTACTATGCGATCACTCGACCCAAGCCGAAGCAGAAGGACACGGTTCCGGCCAAGATGCCGTTCCCACCAATCCGGTTCCACGACCTCCGGCACAGCGCTGCGACGCTCCTGCTCGCCCAAGGCGTGAGCCCCCGCTACATCACTGACCTCCTGGGCCACTCCCAGGTCTCGTTTACCATGCAGACCTACGCCCACGTCCTGCCGGAGGAGCAGAAGCAGGTTGCGACCAAAATGGACGAGATTTTGGGCCAAAAACCGGTTGCTACCAGCGTTGCTACCAAACGCTCCCGGCCCAACCTGAACTAGCTGTATGTTGTTGATTTTATGGTGCGCCCAGACCGATTCGAACGGCCGACCTTCTGGTTCGTAGCCAGACGCTCTATCCAGCTGAGCTATGGGCGCACGGTGCGAGGTTGACTCTCCCAATGTACCGAACCCGATTGACGTTCCGCAACTCTGCTGGTCTGCCAAAATATGCAGTAGCCGTATGACCGAACGCCTCTATTACACTGATGCGTATCTGCGCGATTTCACGGCCAGCGTCGTCGACCAGTCGCCCGATGGGCGAACGGTTTACCTCAACCGCACGGCCTTTTATCCGACATCCGGCGGGCAGCCGTTCGATACCGGATCGCTGGGCGGCGCAGCGGTCGTCGAGGTCATCGATGAAGAAGACCGCGTCGCGCATCGCGTCGCTTCTCCCATCCCGTCAGGCGTGGTTGACTGCGCGATTGACTGGCGGCGGCGGTTCGATCACATGCAGCAGCATACCGGGCAACATCTGATCTCGGCCGTGTTCGAGGAGCTCTTCGGCTTGCGGACCGTCAGCTTCCACCTCGGGGCGGAGAGCGCGACCATCGACGTCGAATGGGGGGCGGTTGACGCGAGAACGCTCGTCGACGTGGAGCGGCGGGCCAACGAGATCGTTTACGAGAACCGGCCGGTCAGTGTGCGGTTCGAAAATGCGGCCGAGGCGCAGGGCCTCCGCAAACCGTCGGGCCGGGAAGGAACGCTGCGCATCATTTCGATCGAAGGACTCGACCGCAGCGCTTGCGGAGGAACGCACGTTCGGACCACCGGCGAGATCGGCGTTGTTCTGCTGCGGAAGACGGAGAAGATCCGCCAGACCACGCGAGTGGAATTTCTGTGCGGCGCGCGAGCGGCGCGGCGGGCGCGCGCGGATTACGAGGCGCTGTCGAAAACCGCGCAGCTTTTTTCCCTCGGGCTCGATGAAGTGCCCGCTGCGGTCGCGGCGCAACTCGATGCGGTGAAGGCTTCGGAGAAGACGCGCAAAAAGCTCGAGCTTGACCTCGCTGCTTACCGCGGCCGCGAACTCTATGAGCTAACCGAGGCGGGACCCGATGGTGTGAAGCGGGCGCGGCAGCGGCTGGAACGCGGAAACCTGGAGGAGCTCCGGGCGCTCGCGCAGGCTTTCACGGCACAAGGCAAGGCGGTGTTTGTCGCCACGCTTGCGGCGCCGCCGTCACTGTTACTGGCGACGTCACCCGATTCAGGAGTCGATGCGGGCCAGACGCTGAAAACCGTCCTCCAGGCTGCCGGCGGCCGGGGCGGCGGGACGGCGCGAATGGCGCAGGGAAGCGTGCCGGATGAAGCTGCGCTCTCGGTGATTCTGGAGAAGATCGGCTAGCAACAGGGCGGGTGCGCTTACTTTTTCTTTTTCGCGGGCGCGCGGACAGCGGGCTTCAACAGCTTTTCGATTTGCGCGCGCAAGTTCTGTTCCTGGACCCCCTGGGCCATCTCGGGATCGCCGCCCTCGAACTGCGCCACAATGTTCCACTGCCGGTCGACGAAGACCACCAGCGGCATCGACATCACCTTTGCCGGAGAGTGCTGCGTGAATTCCTGCGCGACCGTGTAGTCGTTAAACCCGACGGGGAACGGCGGATTGAAGGTCTGAATGAAGCGCGGAACAAACGCTTCGGCGCCCTGGTCGATGGCGGATTCGATGACTTGCAACCCACGTGGACCGTATTCCGCTTGCAGCTTCGATAACAGACCCGTCGTAAACTGGCAGTGCGAGCACGAGGTGAGGATGAAGGCGAGGACGACTGGCTTTCCCTTATACGCGCTCAGTTGCTGCCGTTTCCCGCCGTTCAGATTGATCGTCACGTCGCCCGCCGGGCGCGGAAGCTGGGCTGCCGCGAGCAGCGCAGGCACGGCAATCATCGAGGCGATCCGTCGATTCATAGAAGCTCAGTGTAGCGCACGCGCAGGATCGAGGCCTTCGACGCATGTGACGATAGGGCCGTCGCGCCGCAATTCGAAGGCTCCATCGTCGCCCAGACCGGTAACGGAGTCGCCGGTGTCCGTGGTCACCGAAATCGCCTTCCACTTCTTGCCCAGTATTTCGCGGTATGCGGCGAAATACTGGCGCGCGCTGTCGTCGCTGTCCCACTCCACCGCGTAGAGGAGCACGACGCGGCCCGCCTTGCGGTTCTCTAACAACTCGAACGAGGATCCTCGCCAATGCGGCGAAAGTTCGGCGGCGCGATCCTTGCCCGTGTATTGCTCGAGCAGGATCGAATGCTCGAGTTCGCCTAGCGAGCCGCCAACCAGGCCTTTGTAGCCGCGGAGTCGCATATTGGGCACCGCCGGCTCCGTCGGTTTTGTGCCGGCGAAATACTTTTCCGGGTGCAGAATCTGTTGCGTGGAGATCGGTGGTTTGCGAAAGACCTCTTCAAAGGACTCCTGCCCGTCGCGTTCAAACACGGCGTTCTGAAACAGCATGCCCTTGGTATACGGGAAGATGAGCGTCACGCGTTCGTAAAGCGGCGAGCTCTCGAATACCGGGTACTGCCCCGCCCCGTTCTCACTCAGATTGCTCATCATCGCGACCAGAGCCGGCGAGTTCTTGAGCGACTGGCCGGTCTTGCGCGCGAGGAACTCGGACATAAGCCAGGTGGCCTGGCCTTCCATGACGGCGAGGCGTGCGGACGCGCCATCGTCGCTTTTACCGCCCTGCCGTATGAAGCGCGCGAGGTTGAAATTCTGGTCGGCGAGCGCGTGCGAGAGTTCGTGCGCGAGCACGGGCTCCTGTGTGTCGGATGGGGTGGTCTCGGTAATGAAGAGTTTTTTGCGGTCGTAATCGTAAAATGCGGCGGCTTGCTCGGTGAGGAGCTCAACGGTGCTGCTGGCCAGGTCGAAGTCGTTGGGCACCAGCCCGAATTTCTTCAGCGTCAACTCCTCGGCGCGGACCTCCTCCGGTTTGGCAACCTCCTTTACGCGTTTCTTCAAAAAGTCGTTGATCTTTTCTTTGGTGATGAAGTCGCACGGAACGGGGTGGCGAAGCTTCATGCCGGAAATCTGCGTCAGCTCCAGGGCGATGCGATTCGCGTCGCCGCAGAGCTTCTGGGCGCGCGGATCGGACTGTGCCGCGGCGGCCCCGGCGAGCAGCAGCAGGAAGGCCGCACGAAACCGGCTATGCGGCAATGGGCCTCCTGCGCTGGCTGAAGCCGAACGCAACAGATGCGCCCATCACGAGGACGCTCCCGATCACCACCGTGGCGCGGGCGCCAAAGCGGCCGGCCAGCGCGCCGGCGGCGAGACTGCCGAACGGTCCCAAACCGACTACGGTCATGGCGTACAGCGCCATGATTCGCCCGCGGTAACGGTCCGGGATCAACATCTGGATTGTGGTGTTTGCCGACGCCATCTGCCGCATGACGAAAAGTCCGATCAGCCCCATGATGCAGACCGAAAACCCGTACGCCGGGGACAGACCGAAAGCCAGGTAGGAACAGCCGACGAAAAGGCCGCTATAAGTCATGACGCGGGGCAAGCCGCTGACGCGCGTCCGCCGCGCCAACACAAGCGTCCCGATGACGGCCCCGACGCCCATTGCTCCCATCAGGAATCCTAAGCCCCGAGAGCCCTGATGAAAGATTGCGTCGGCGAAGAACGGCGAGAGCACCAGAATCGGCATTCCGCCGAGTGTCGCGGCGGCCATTAGTCCGAGAACACGCCGGACGTCGTGGTGTCCCCACGCATAGCGGAAGCCGTCGACCAGATGCTCCCACGGCGATTCCGTGCCGGCCGCCTCGAATTTCGGGAGGCGCATCATCATCAGGCCCGCAATTACGGCCAGGAAGCTGATTCCGTTGATCAGAAAACATACCCCTTCGCCGACGGCCGCGACCAGCAGGCCAGCGACGCCGGGTCCAAGCACCCTTGCCGTGTTGAAGACGGCGGAGTTCAACGAAATGGCGTTCAGGAGGTCTTCCTGGCTGGTCATATGGATGACTAGCGCCTGCCGCCCGGGCATGTCGAAAGCATTAATTACTCCCAGGAACCCTCCGAGCGCGAGGATATGCCACACTTGGACCTTCCCGGAAAGTGTCAGGGCGGCTAAAGCCAGCGCCTGCAACATGGAAAGGGTCTGCGTAACGATGACGAGCTTCTGGCGGGAGAAGCGGTCGGCGGCCAGACCGCCGAGCGGCCCCAGGGCGAAAACGGCGATCTGGGAGCAGAACCAGGATGTGCCAAGCAGCAACTCCGAGTGTGTCAAACGGTAGACGAGCCAGCTTTGGGCGACATTCTGCATCCAGGTGCCGACCAGGGAGACGACTTGTCCCGCGATGAACAAGCGGAAATTCCGGTGGCGAAGCGCGCGGAATGTATGGGATAAGTGCCCGTATGCCAGCGTTTGGGCGCCGAACGCCGGCAGCGGCTGCTCGCCCGATTGTATGTCCGGCGCGGCCATGCTCTTCCAGCATAATGCGCGGTACAATGAGGGATCAATCGAACCTGCTCAGAGGAGAACTTTTTTGGCGGAAGATAAGCTGTTTAAGGCGGAATACTTGGGGAGCGGCACCTTCGTGATCAGCAAGCCCAAGCGGAAGAAGATCAAGGTCAGGCAGTCGGAACTGAAAAACCCGCGGCGCGGCTCGCGCAAATAGCGCCCCATCGCCGCCGAGCGGGTTTACTGCCGCTCGCGGCGATTCGAATCGATCATCCGGAAGAGTCCTTCGAGGGCAGCCCTCTGGATGAAGAAGGCGGTAGCGAAGCTGCCGAATAGCGTTGCGGTAATCACGAAGGTTTCCATCGTCCGAACCCTTTCCACTACTGATCAGAGCAATCCACGTGCCAATTGTGCGCCGGGGAGAATCTAAAGGTGAATCCCGCCGTTATGGAGTCCAGTCAAACCCGGCTCCTCCGCGCGAACTCACGCGACCGACGCTGGGGAACGGGAAATGAAACGCCATTACCCGCATGTTTTCCGCAACTGCGCGTTCCAGCAGTTGCTTCCGCGTCGCGGCAGCCGTCACCGGACATAAGTCGAACCCGTTCTCCAGTTCCGGGTACTCCAGGTCAAGCGGGTGAACGGCCGCATCGCCGAGGTTCAACATGGCCTCGCCACCCGAGGCAATCAGCAAAGCGAGGTGGCCTGGCGTGTGACCCGGCGCCGGAATCACCCGCACGCCCGGAATCACTTCAGTTTCCTTATCGAGTGTTTCGATTTGGAACTTTAGCGCCGACAGACAATTTCGCGCCGCTCTCGCGATCGAAACCTGGGTCTCAAGAGGGACGCGAAGCGCGCTCACGTCGGGATGGGCGGCCGTCCAGAACTCTACCTCCCGCTCCAAGATGATGTGCCGCGCGTTGACGAACACCGGCCGGCCGCGCGTATCCACAGCGCCCCCGATGTGGTCGGGATGCGCATGGGTGAGGATCACGGTATCGATGTCGCGCGGGCGCAGACCCGCAATCTCGAGGCGGGCGACGATCGCGCCAGTGGTCCGGAGCGCCGCGCCACCACCCGTGTCGACGAGAGCAACCTGCCGGCCGGATTCGATGAGCAGGCAAGTGTAAGGGCTCAGGACTTGGTGATGCGGAAGTCGCCGACGGTCGAGCGCCGCGGCGAGTTCCACGGGATCGGCGTTGGGGAAGAACCAGGAGGTCGGATAGGCGCAGTAGCCATCCGTGAGGACCGTGCAGTACACCGAGCCTACCTGGAACGTATGTGAGGCTTCGGGCATATGCGGATAATTCAGGTCTGAAACTACTATAGCGTGCCCGCGGCCGCCGTTTACGGGGAGAAGAGGGGGAATCCGGAGTGGGGGAGGAACGCTCTCTGGGAGCGGTGCGGATATGTGGAAGAGATGGGAAGTTTGCAGGTTAAATTGGATGGGACCGAATTCCCTCTACCCGATTCCAACAGTACACGACCAGGAGGCTCGACTCCGAAATTAGGTCGCCGATGTCACTCAAATTAAAGAGCAAAAAGTCTTGAAATATTTGTTTATGTCAAGGGCGCGGATGCCAGAGCAGGCTGGATAGGAACTTTTTCAGCGGCGATTCTGCTACTTAGGAGTTATGGCGGCTCGTGGATCGACCGGCCTCGCGGCCTTCAATGGCTCCCATCTCGGGCCGGGTGCGACATCGGGGGCGCGCCGCGAATAAGCGCCCAGATCGGGTTGGCGCTGCGGCGTATGGCGCGAATCCGACCGCCGCATGAGTCAATATGCGCTGCCTGGTCGACAATTGTTCCAGGTTTTGGCGCCCGCGGGCAGGACGTGATTTGCGCCTGCCGTTACAGCCCCGCTCTGCTCACGCGGTCGATGAGATTCGCCATGTCCTCGGCATGCTCTTCTTCCTTGGCGAGGATCTCTTCCATGAGGCGGCGGCTCGTCGGGTCGTTCGTTCCGAGGAAGCGAATGATCTCAGAGTACGACTCGATCGCGATGCGCTCGGCGACGAGGTCTTCCTTGACCATATCCAGCAGCGTCGTGCCGGGCACGTATTCGGAGTGGCTGCGGGTCTGAAGGCCCTCCGGACTGAAATCCGGCTCGCCGCCGAGCTGCGTGATGCGCTGTGCGAGCATATCGGCGTGCTGCTGCTCTTCGGCGGCGTGCTCAGCGAATTCGGCGGACACCGACTGCGCCTCGAGACCGCTCGCCATGAATTGATGCCGTTTGTAGCGGAGCACGCAGACAATCTCAGTGGCGAGGGCCTCATTCAACAATCTGAGGACAGTCTGCAGGTCGGCTTTGTAGCCTTCCGTAACGGCGCCTTTCTCCATATGCTGGCGGGCGCGCCGGCGGATCTCCTGGACATCGGCCAGGAAGGGCTGGTCGGGATGCATCGTAGCCATAGCCTTCATGTTCGGGCGCCGCTTCGCGCCGGGTCAATCAACCGAAGGCATAACAGTTGAGCGAATTGTGCGTGTCCGCTCCTAGGAGCTCGTGGGGCCGACGCGCCCGCCGGAATCACGAAGTTGTCCAAGCCTGCCAGCCGATTCGGGATATTGTAGGCTTAGCGATGTCCGAGCCTTACATCCGAGCGTCGAATCTCTCGAAGGTTTACAAATCCGGGGCGGCCGACCTTGTCGTATTTTCGAATGTAGATCTGCAGGTGGAACGTGGGGAGATGCTGGCGCTCGTCGGGGAATCGGGCGCCGGCAAGTCCACCCTATTGCATCTGCTGGGCGGTCTCGACAGGCCGTCGACCGGGACGATCCATTATGGCGAACGGGAGGTTTCCGCGCTCAACGACGCAGCGCAGGCCGACTTTCGCAACAAGGAAATTGGCTTCGTTTGGCAAATTCACTACTTGCTGCCGGAGTTCACGGCTCAAGAGAACGTCATGATGCCGCTGCTGATTCGGGGATGCTCACACGCGGAGGCCGCAAGCGAAGCCCTCGGGAGGTTGGACGAGGTGGGACTTCGGGCCCGAGCATCGCATCGCGCCGGGGAACTATCCGGAGGGGAACAGCAGCGCGTCGTGCTGGCGCGCGCGCTGATTGGAAAGCCATCGGTTCTGCTGGCCGACGAGCCCACGGGAAACCTCGATTTTCGGACCGGCGAGATGATCTTCGACCTGTTGGAGGGACTGCACCGTTCGCACCAGTTAACGTCGGTTCTGGTGACACACAACCTCGGATTTGCGCGGCGTTGCGACCGGGTGTTGAGCATGGCGAAAGGCGGTCTGTCCCCGGGGGGAAACCTGGAGTCCTGATGGCGCATCGAATCAACTGGCCCTTGGTACCGGTCAAACTGCTGCGATACGGGAGCTGGAGCCGTGGTGATAAAATGAATCCATGCCCCTGTTGTCGGCTTCGGGAGGATGGAGTGCGCACTTTCCCCCTGGAACGCAGCGTTACTTCGGGTTCGGGCAGCGCCATCTCAACAGCCTCGCCGGCAACCAGGGAATCAGGAAGTAGTAAGTTGCTGAAACTAAAGACCCAGTCGGGAATCTTTAGCTTAGGGGGCGTCACATTCTATGTTTGAGCGATACACGGAGAAGGCGCGAAGAGTGATCTTCTTCGCTCGATACGAGGCCAGCCAGTTCGGCAGTCCTTATATCGAAACCGAACATCTGCTCCTGGGACTGCTGCGTGAGGACAAGGCGCTTGCCAATCGTTTCTTGCGCTCTCATGCCGCCGTGGAGTCTATCCGCAAACAGATCGAAGGCCATACTACCATCCGCGAAAAGGTGTCCACTTCGGTGGACCTCCCATTGAGCCACGAATGCAAGCGTGTCCTCGCTTACGGCGCGGAAGAGGCCGAGAGGTTGAATCATAAGCACATCGGGACGGAGCACCTGCTCCTGGGCCTGTTGCGCGAAGAGAAGTGTTTCGCCGCCGAGATCCTGCATGAGCGGGGACTGCGGCTGTCCACCATCCGCGAGGAACTGGCGCGTTCGCAAAGCGAGAAAGTCGCGTCCGCACGGCCGAAGGAAAGCTCGTTGCTGGCGGAGTTCAGCCGCGATCTCACGCAGGCCGCGATGGACAATACGCTCGACCCGCTGGTCGGACGCGATTACGAACTGGAGCGGGTCGTGCAGATCCTCTGCCGTCGAACCAAGAACAACCCGGTGCTGATCGGCGAACCGGGCGTCGGAAAGACGGCCATCGTAGAGGGGTTGGCGCAGCGGATTGCCGAAGGCGACGTCCCGTCCTTTTTGGCCGACAAGCGTATCCTGGCGCTCGACCTCTCGCTGATTGTCGCCGGCACCAAATATCGTGGTCAATTCGAAGAGCGGCTGAAGACCATCATGAAGGAGTTGATGGAGAATCAGAACGCGATCATCTTCATCGACGAGCTTCACACGCTGGTCGGCGCGGGATCGGCCGAGGGATCGCTCGACGCCGCGAATATCCTGAAGCCGGCACTCTCACGGGGCGAGATCCAATGCATCGGCGCCACCACGCCCGCGGAATTCCGTAAATCCATCGAAAAGGACCGGTCGCTCGAGCGACGCTTCCAGGCCGTCAAGGTGCCCCCGCCGAACGAGGCCGACGCGATCAAGATTCTGTTCGGCATCAAGGATCGCTACGAGAAGTTCCACGCGGTCGCGTACACAGACGATGCGGTGGAAGCCGCGGTCTTCACCTCCAGCCGCTACATTCCCGATCGTTACCTGCCGGACAAGGCGATTGACCTCATCGACGAGGCGGGCGCGCGTGTGAAACTGCGGCAAACGACGCTTCCGGCCGATCTCGCCGATATTCAGAAACGCATCAAGTTCATCGTCCACCGGATGGAGAACGCGATCGCGAATCACGAGTTCGAGAAGGCGCGGTTCTACTCCGACGAAGAGCGCAAAGAGCGCGAGAACATGCGCCAGCTCCGCGAGAAGTACAACCTCGACGACTCTTCTACCGGCTGCGTCACGAAAGACGATATCGAAGAGGTCGTGGCGCGCTGGACCGGCGTCCCGATGACGTCGATTAAGGAAGAGGAGATCGCGAAGCTTCTTCGGATCGAAGAGGAGTTGCACTCGCGCGTGATCAGCCAGGAGAAGGCAATCTCGGCGCTGGCGCGGGCGATTCGCCGCTCGCGTGCGGGATTGAAGGCGTCCAGCCGCCCGGCAGGTTCGTTCCTGTTCCTGGGGCCGACCGGCGTCGGAAAGACGGAAGTCGCGCGCGCTCTGGCGAGCTTCCTGTTCGGGAGCGAGAAGAGCCTGGTCCGCTTCGATATGTCGGAGTACATGGAAAAGCACTCGGTTTCGAAGCTGATCGGGTCGCCTCCGGGATATGTGGGGTACGAAGAGGGCGGACAGCTCACGGAGCGGGTGAAGCGCAATCCCTACTCGATTATTCTTCTCGATGAAATCGAGAAGGCGCACCCGGACATCTACAACATCCTCTTACAGGTGTTTGAAGACGGGCAGTTGACGGATGGGCTCGGAAACCAGGTCGATTTCAAGAATACGATCATCATCATGACATCGAACCTCGGCGCGCGTTTCCTCGAGAAGCGGGGGCATTTGGGATTCTCGGCGCCCGCGGGCGAAGGCGTGTCGTCAAAGATCGAGGACATGGTTCGGGGCGAGGTCAAGAAGGCTTTCAACCCCGAGTTCCTGAACCGCCTGGACGAAGTGATTCTGTTCACCTCGTTGACAGACGAAGATCTCATCAAGATCATCGAACTGATGGTGCAGCAGGTGAACGTGAATCTCGTGGCCAAGCAGATCAAGCTGCGGCTTGCGCCAGACGCCGCCAAGTATATCCTCGAAAAGACCTGCGGCGATCGAAGCTACGGCGCCCGGCCGTTGCGGCGCGCGTTGCAGAAGTACATCGAAGATCCGCTTTCGGAGGCGTTGATTCAGGGCTCGCTTCCCCGCCCCGCGGAGCTGGAAGTATACCTCGGCGACACGGGCATCTACTATCGGCAGTTGAATGTCGAGGGTGAAGCCGCGGTGACCGCTGGGGGGCCGGCGGAGCCTCCGTCCGGCACACTCCTATATACCTTCTAGAAACCAAATGAACGGGCAGATCGCGCCTTGCGGTCTGCCCGCTTTTTATTTCCCCGCCCCGCTCTCGACCCGCCGCGGACGGCCGATCACGTCTTCGATGGCAGTGATCAATTCGGCTGCCTTGAATGGTTTGCGCAAGCAGACTGAGCCGCTGAGTTCCGCCTGGTACTCGTCCGCGAAGCCCGTCATAAAGATGACCGGAAGCGACGGCCGCATGTGATGGGCGCGCGCAGCCAAACTCAGACCGTTGACCCCGGGCATCACGATATCCGTGAGGAGGAGTTGGGGTTCGAACAGCCGCTCCTCGATCAGGCGGAGCGCATCTTCCGCTGTCGACGCCTCGGCCACGCGATAGCCGGCTCGCTCCGCTAAGATGCGAATCAGGTTTCGCACATCTTTCTCGTCATCGACGACCAGAATCAAGGCGGCTCCTTGGTAAACCTTCCGGATTATATCCCGCGTCCCGCGGCCAAAGCTGTGCGGTAACTCCCGTAGACTGAAGAAATGCAGACTCGAATCATCAGTCACCGCGGGCTCTGCCGGACTGGGCCGCACGCGCGTCGAACTGGCGAGAATACGCTGCAGGCATTCGCCGCGGGGCTGGAGGCGCTCGAAGCACTGGGGTTCCCGCCGTCGCTGGAGTTCGATGTCCGCCGTTCAGCCGAGGGGGCCCTGGTGGTGATTCATGACGCGACGCTGCGGCGCATCGCCGGTATTCGCGGTCGGGTGGGCCGCCGCACGGCAACCGAACTGCGCGGTTTTGGCATTCCGCGGGTCGAAGAAGTCTTTGAGCGCTTTCCATCCGCCGAGTTCCATGTAGAAATCAAGGAGCGGGGAATTTCCCATCATGTTGGCGAGGTGATCGCGCGGTACGGCGTCCGGGAACGCGTGATCGTCTCGTCCTTTTTGTGGAAAGAAGTGATGCCGCTCAGCGGCCGAATGCGCATTGCCCTGACCACCGCCTTCCCGGCACGCCGAGCCGTTCGCGCGGGTGTAGAAGCGGAGGCTTGGGCGATTCACCCCGACCACCGGCGAGTGACCGCGGCCCTGGTTGAGGCCGCCCGCGCGGCGGGACTGAAGGTGAATGCGTGGACGGTCAACACGCCGCGCGCCTACGCTCGCATGGAGCGGCTCGGCGTCGACGCGGTTTTCAGCGACAATCCGTTCCTGCTCGCGCGGGTGAGGTAGGCTCGGGCGTTTCGGTTTCGGGCTGCGAGGGGCATGTTATTCTGGGTGAAGTCAGAGAAAATCCACGGTTTCTCGGATCCGGAGAGATGGCCGAGTGGTTGAAGGCGCACGCTTGGAAAGCGTGTATAGGGGAAACTCTATCGAGGGTTCGAATCCCTCTCTCTCCGCCAGTTATCAATGCCGGGCCTGTTTAGCTGGGGCTGTTGGATTACTGTTGGTTACGGAGTTCGCAAGGGGTTTGTCACGGATTTTCGGTAAGCGTTACTCCCCGGTTACGACTTCGGTTGTCTGGCGCCCGGCGCTTGCGCCGGGCGCTGAATGATAGGTCAGTTCAGTTCGCTCCGGCGCCTCCTTTCCAGGCCCGCGAGGACTTGCCGGATATACTCCTTCCGCAACTCGCGGACCGTGCACAGCGGCATCAGATCAGTTTCGATTTGCGTTAAGGCGTCGGGGCCGGTTCTGTCGCCGTCCAAAAGCAGCGCAACCCTCGTCGATCCGGCCAAGAGGTTTTTCGGCCAGCGAGAGGCGCGCGCCCATGAGTGCGACCACGCACGGAAAACCCCGCCTGGTGGACGCGCACGCAGTCGAAGAAGCCCGGAATCGGCCGGCTGCCCGCGCCCGGTGATAGTTGAATAGCACATGTGATTTCTGAAAGCCCGCTGGAAATCGGTAACGCGGATCAGTTGCGTCGACGGCACAGCCGCAGTAGGCGATTATACGGCCGCACGTGCAGGCCCAGATTTGCGTGTTGCGCGGTTAAAATCTTAGGGTGAACCCGAACAATCTAAATCGAAGGCATTTCCTCGCCGCCGGTACCGCGGCTTGCCTTGAGCTCCAGGCGCAAGCGCCGAAAAAGCGCGTCGCTGCCGTGATCACGATGTGGGTGCAGGACCATGGGTTTTGGTCGCACGCCTCGGTCATCGCGGGACGGTTGTTGGAAGGCTATTCGCCGGACGGGGTATTCACGCGGCCTCGCACCCATATGGTTTCGATGTACACGGCCCAGACGCCTCCCAACGATCTGAGCCGGAGCTTCGCACAGAAGTATGGCGTCAAGATTTACCCGACGATTCAAGACGCCCTCACGCAAGGCACCGGCGATCTGGCCGTGGATGCGGTGTGCTTGATTGGCGAACACGGCAACTATCCGTACAACGATCGCGAGCAGCATTTGTACCCGCGCTATGAACTGATGGAGTCGGTCGTCGAGGTGTTCCGCCGGACAGGCAAGACGGTTCCCGTCTTCTCCGACAAGCACTTCTCGTACTCATGGACGAAAGCCCAGCAGATGTACGCATGGTCGCGGCAGTTGAACTTTCCGTTGATGGCAGGCTCGTCGATTCCGCTGACCAGGCGGGCGCCCATGATCGAACTTCCATACGGCGCGGAAGTGGAGAATGCATTGGCGCTGGGGTACGGCGAACTAGATGCATACGGGTTCCACACGCTCGAAGCGCTACAGTGCATGGTGGAGCGGCGCAAGGGCAGCGAGACCGGTATCCGTTCGGTGGAGTGGATTGAGGGGAACGCAGTCTGGAACTGGCGCGATGGAACGGGTAGATGGAGCGTGCCGCTGCTCGAGGCTGCGCTGGCGCGTTACCCGAAGTTGAAGCCAGGCCGGATCGAGGACAACGTGAAGAAACCCGCTGCGTTCCTGCTGGAGTATCGCGATGGAATGCGGGCTGTCTGCTACATGCTGGATGGGCAAGTGGACGCGTGGAGTTTCGCCGCCAAATTGAAGGGGAAGGCGGAGCCGATATCGACATACTTCACCCAGGGGGACGAGGCCGGAAGCAGGCGTTTTCCCCACTTCGATGCGCTGGTGCACTGCATCGAAGAGATGTTCGTTACCGGCAAACCGATGTACCCGGTGGAGCGGACCCTGCTGACGACGTGCACGCTATCCATTCTGTTCGAGTCGCGGGCTTGGAAGAAGCGAATCGAGACGAAAGAGCTGGCAATTTCTTATAAGGCTCCGCCGGAAATTTACGTGCAGCGGTCGTAGCCGCAAAGTTGTCGCCTAAGCCGGCCAGGTGCGCAAGGCATCCAGAGGCGGGTTGGGCGGGGCGACCCCGGAATGCTCTCCAGCTACTTTGTCGAAGCCTGCTGCGAACACTGCGTCGAAGAAAAACGGGCACCGCAACGCCGGAAGGTGTGGAAACGGGCTGTCTGCGGTCCACGACGAAAGAGAATCATGCGCTGGAGGTGTTGCCGGCAGCGCGCGCTATTGCTCTGGATTCGAGGGCGCGATGAATTACTGCGCAGGCGAATTCGTCAGGCGGTAGATTTGCAACATCTGGCGCATAGAGTCGCAGTTCAGCTAGATCTGCTTCGTTTGCTGGCGTCCGTTCGGTCAGGGCGGTCAGAACGCGAAGGGCGACTTTCATAACCTGTTGGTTCAGCATCGTGGCTTCAATTCGAATTTCAGAGCGGCATTCTGAAGTTGCCGCTGCTGAACGCCGATTTTGCTGCTGGCCCAAGTGGGAACGTCAGGTCCTCCCGGAGCGAAGTCTTATCAGAGACGGAGACAGCGGGTGGACGGAACCTCCGATGTCCCGCCGCCCGCGGCAGTTTCGACGCGGCCACTCTCGATGGGGGCCGCGCGGAAATCAGCCGGCAACCCGCTCATGTTTCGGCTTGTCCGATTGCTGCCGAAATAGGTCGGATGTCGAAAGTCGCCCGGCGGATCTATTTTTTTCGACCGCCGACAGTATATCGAAGCAGCCGCGATCTGTTTCGCTAATCCGGCTCGGGCGGCACAATTGCGGCATGACTGTAACGAGCTCGCACTCCCTCCCCGGCGCAGCGATTATGAACGGGCTCTCCACGATGCCGCGACAGTCCACTTGCATGACGGGCCGACGCACTCCAGGACGACACCTGGCGCCCCAGAGTAGGCGGCCGGCGCGCAGAACCGTTGTTGCGGAAGGTGTTAGTTAGCGCTTCGACGATGAGGTGGCGAGGTCGCCCCACGCTGATCACAAGTCCTCGCCCACCGCCAATTTTGGCGCGTTCCGGAGGGGAAGTTGTTTGCAGCGTTGTCAGGCGATGCAAGATCATTCAGCGATGGATGGCAGCAGCGGGAGGGGCCGGATGCGTGCCCTGTCGGACCTTACGGTTTCAAGAGATTTCAGATTCCGCTGGTTTGTGCGAGCGTGTAGTTCAAAACTCGCTCCGCATGCTCGCTATGACCGAGGGCAAACATCAGGCCCAAAAGCCATCACGAAATGGAAGCTATTGGTTCTCTTGGTGGAGGTTGTGCCGCCCCGGGCGCGCGATCGAGAATTTGCGTAACAGCGTCCATGGCTTCCGCAAGGCTGGTGGCAACTTCCACGCGTAGCGCTTTACGCAGCCGATCACGGTACTCTGCGCTCTCGTCCGCCGTGCCCCACAGGCCGACGATGATAGGAACCTCCGGAAACTGCTCGCGTAGTTTTTTTGTCAGAGATCGCGCGCTGAGCAGAGCAAATGGCGGCAGGGCGGAAACGCAGATGACGTCGTTGCGTTGAGGCGCGAGCGTTTGTACCGTGCCGCTGTCCGCGTCGAATGGCAACAAGATGGCGGGAATGTTGGCGCCTTGCAGGAGGTTGCCGAACATCGCGCCCACGAGTCCGTCGGCTCTATCGGCAGCAGCTAGACAGATGACTCGCGTTGGTGATACTCCGCGGCCGCCGATGTCGGGTTCAAGTCCGTCCGTTGACTTAGCTTCAGCAAATGGGGAAAGCTTTTCTATGAATTCGGTCACGACTTGAGCGATGAAGGTTTCGTGATTCTCTTCGAGCGCTCCACGATGACGGTCCTCTTCTGCGCGTGCGAGAGCCGGTATGATCACCGATTCATAAAGTTCAGTCGGTGACATCTCAGCCGCAAACCTGTCCAGTGCCGCCTCGGCCTCCTGACGATCGGCGGCCAGCAGCCGTTGGTAAAGTTGTAGCTCCTTAGAAAGAACCGGCTCATCGCCCAGCAGCACGTAAAGAAATTCCAGCCGCGGCACATGCCTCCCGAGCACCACGAGGCAGGCGGTAAGAGGCGTTGACACTACGAGGCCGATCGGTCCCCAGATGGCCGTCCAGAAGGCAGCCGAGACGAGAATCGCCAGCGACGAAATTCCCGTGTGAGCCCCATAGAGCCATGGCTCAAGCGCATTTGCCGTAGCGAGCTCGATAACCAAGAACAGCCCCAATACCAGCATAGGCATGTGCCAGCCTGGCGAGACCGCGATAGACATGATTACCGGCAGGCTTCCACCGAAGACAGGGCCGACATATGGAACAAACCGTGCGATTCCAGCCAGCACACCCCACAACAGCGCGGCCGGGACGCCGATCACGTATAGTCCTCCAGTCAGCAGAGCGGCAAAACTCGCGTTGACAAGGAACTGCATTCGGAGATAGCTGCTCACCCGAGTACTGGCGTCATCGAACGCCTTCGTTATCAGCGTAAGCTGATCTACACCGATGAGCCTCATCAGCCGGTTTCGCAGATCTTCTCGTCGGATTAGGATGACAACAGTGAAGATGCTGACAATTCCGGCGGTTTCGAGCGGCGCGATTAATGGCGCGAACAAGTCACGAATCGCTTGAAGCGCATTCGGCGGCGGTTCCACCAGTTCAACTGGGACCGGCGCTGCGGGTGTGGCTGGTGGCGGTGCGCCCTTCTGGCTTTCCGCGGGCTTTCGCGGCAGAACCGGTGGCGCCTGTGAGGGCGGCGCGGTCCTCAGCTCCCGGCTCAGTTCCTCGACACTATCCGTCACGCGTGCCAGAGCTCCTCCCGGCCTTCCCCGCAGGGTCGCAATCTTTCGTTGAATATTCGCCCTGTAGCTCGGCAGCTCCGAAATAACCTCAATCAGCTGAGATGTGACGCTCCAGCCGATGGCGCCGACCGCCGCCAAAGTCAAAAATGCCACGATCAGAACCGATGCAATACGGGGCAGGCGCAACGATTCGAGCCGCCGAACCGCCGGCGTTAACAGAAACGCAAGCAGCACGGCGATGGCGAGCGGAATGAGAATTTGACGCGCGAAGTAGAGCGCCGCGACGGCGATCAAAAACAAAGCGACCGGAGGTGTCGAAAAAGGCTGAGATTCGTTGCGGGTCATTTACGATGCGGTCGGTCGGGAACTATCTGTCAGTTCTCGATAGCACGCGAGTCGCCAAAACCGGCGCGGGTAAGAGTCGCTGAAGCAAGTTTTGCTTCATACCTAAGAGGCTCTGCCTTTATTTGCATTTCCCGGCAACTTAATAGAACAAAATTTTGCGGTCAAGAACAGAAGTCTTTTCGCTTTTATACCGATGAAGCGTTTTCCCAGCTTTTTCAGCCTCCATCGCCATGCTCGCCGGGAGTTTGTCGTTCGTCTGTTCACTGCCCTCCGCTGCTCCCAAGCATCGCAAATCATCTCGCATTTCCTAACAACGTTGCAAACAAACCACTTCCGATTACCATAATGCGCCAAAATCAGCGTTGGGCGACAATCTCGGGGCGCGGTCACCCTGCCATCCCACGCCGCGCCGCGGTGCTATCGGCCAGAAAAGTTCGAAAGGCGTACACGGCGGCCCGCCATGATCAGAGTTGCAAAATTCACGCGCAAGTTGCTGTAACGATCGCGCATTGCGCGGCTCCGATTCGAGCCGCGACGACCACGAGCACGGCCTTCATGCCTGCGTAAAGAGCAGTGTCCACTTCCCGGCGGCCCCAGGCCGGTCTGCGCGTAGCAGGATGCGGTACAGCCGATCGCCCCACGTTCCCCGGAGGCGGCCGTCTTCGATCGGAATCTCCTCCACAGCCGGCTTCAGAACCGATGCGTCATAACGGACACGGACCGATTTGGCGGTCGACAGCATCAGCCGCAGTTCGCCCGGCTTCTCAGTGTCCACGCGGCAAGGCGTCATCAGCGTCAACGTAATGTCTTTGGCTGCCCGTCGCAGCGCAAAGTCGTCGGTAAGCTCGATCGAATTCGCTACGCGGTCGAGGCGAAGAGTGCGCACCCACGAATCGAGATTCGCGTCCGCGTGGTAGGCCTTTGCAATATCGAGCCGGAACGAAGCTGCCCGGTCGTCGGCGTGGTATTCGACGGCGCTCGCGGCGTACTGCCGCCCAGCCGACTGCATCACGCCGCCGATCGTCGGCAGGTTGTGATACGCCGACTGCATTGTCCAGATCTCGTACCGCTTCGAACTGAAGGTCTTCGCGCTGTACGTCTCCACGCCCACGTCGATGATCGCGGGTTGGCCGTCGGCATAGATCAGGAAATTGCCGACATCGTTATGATTGTGGCTTTCGGCATTGTGGCCCCCTTGCGCGGCCAGATAGAGGCCCTGCGCGGATCCCTCTTTCAGCCTCGCGGTCATCACCTCGATTCCGGGCATCCAGGCGTCCCGGAAAAGCGCCTGCGCGCGGGGGGCTGACCGTAGGGTTCCGAGGTTGAAAAGCGCCGGAAGTTGGCGGCCGATGCTGTCGCCGGGCAAGCCGGACGAGTCGCGGAAGAACGCCGCGAAAGCGCCGTGACGCATCATGGCGTCGTCGCCGGCCGCCTTCCCGTAGCGGTAGACAAGATCGCCGTTCGGATACACGCGACCGGGCGCGTCCGCGAAATTGGTATACCACTCATTGTGAATGTGTGCCCGGCAGATGTACTGTCCGATCGCCCGTACGAGCGGGAATCGGAAGCCATCGCACGCCCCAGCCGTACCGGAGCGCAGGAGATCGAGACAGTCGAACAGGGAGGCGCCGGCCCGTCCCCAGTAGGAAGGGCCTTCATCGCAGCCGCCGTCATCGGCGTAGCCGTTGAGAAAGTGGTCGAGACACTCCACAATCTTCGCGACGGCAGCCTTTCGACGCGGCTCGTCGCGCTCGACCAGCAGCGCTGCAGTGAGCCAGTTCGAACAGATCCATGGATTCCAGTTGTTCGGCGGGCCTCCCTTGTAGCCCATCCAGCCGAAGTCCTCACGAGTGATGCACGGTGTGAGGAGGCGGCGGTCGATTTCGAGACGAATGCGCTCCGGAATCAGGGGCGAAACCTTAGCCAGCGCATCGCCCGCCAGATAGACGACCCACGCAAGAAGGCTGGCGGTCTCGGCAGCGAAGAGGTCGACGATCGGCTCTGCGACGTCGGGCAGCCCCACTCCAGCCTTCTGTGCTCCCAGGTGGGCAGGGACGCCCCAAAAGGACTCTTCGCAGGTGAGCCACACGCCATTGACGATCTCATCCACGAACCGCCCCTTGCCTTCCATGCACTCGGCGACCACCAGCGCCTGGAGTCGATCACGGCGCCGGTTGCGGATTGCTTCGAAACGGGACCGGTTGCCATCGCGGCGGAACTCGAGAAACACCGTAGCGGGCAGAGATTCCCAGGCGGCGCCAAGTTGCTTCTCACCCGCGGAGATCAGGGCCGCACGCGCATCACCCGGAACGGCGTCCCACCCGCCGCGGTCCGAAAGTCGTGGAAAGGGCCGATACTCTGCGCGAGGAACGAGCGCGGAGGCGATCCGGCCGGCGGTCCATGCCGATGTGAGAAGATTTCGCTTCGTCGAGGGCTGCGCCTCGGCTACGGCCAGCGGGAACGCTGTTGTGCCGGAGCCGGCGAGAAAGTGGCGGCGTGACATTCGAAGCATAACGTCGTTGTAGCGCACCGCGCGCCCAGCCGCCACCCTGCCTCGATCGATTGGTTCCGTCGTTTATTAGGGTTTGGGGTACCCCGGAAGCCTCGGCGTTCCGTGCTTCCACTCTGGAGGGAGAGCGAAGCCGTCACGATTCGGCATTTTGACCTTCGGGAGAGTCTGGGCATCCATGACATCGTCTTCCTTGATGACATCGTGCTTGTATAGCAGGAAGGCGGTGAGGGCATAAACTTCATTGGGCGTGAGCGAGCCCTCTTTTCCCAAAGGCATGCCGCGATTGATGTAATCCCATATCGTCGTCGCGAAGGGCGCGTGAATTCCCATGGTGTTGCCGTCGTTCACGCAAGGGGCGAGACAAGGCACGGAAGGCGGCGTGCGAGGCCCTTTCCGGCTGATGAGCGTCGGAGCATGGCCTTCGGATCCTGTGGCTCCGTGGCAGCCGGCGCATCCTTTCCGGACATAGAGCGCCGCGCCTTCTTTGGCCGTTCCGTGGCCTTGCGGGAGTTCGTTTCCCGATGGACTGATAGCGATGTCCCAGGCCCGGATTTCTTCTGCGCTCGGCGCCCGGCCGACGCCATACGTAGGCGACTGCGTCCAGGCGGTCTGGCCAACCGCCAGGATCGTCGTGACGAGGAGAAGCCTAAGCCAGCCCATTGTGAACGCTCCCGTCGCTACCGACCTTCCACGGTTGAACGCTATTGTCAGCGCCCCGAATCCGAACCTTCTCCACCGGCTCTTTCCAGTATTTCGCGACCTCGGCTCGCGTCGGTTGGACCGTGCCCAGCTCGTCCGTGCAGCGCGACATGAGCATGCGCTCTTTTCCGTCCCACTTCCAGTGAAAGCCAAACCGCGTATGCGCCATTCGATACGCCGGCGAACGAAGCTCGGCATTCATCCAGCTCGCCCCGCCGTCCGTCGATATCTCGACGCCGCGGATTGCGCCCGCGCCGGACCACGCCAGGCCGGAGATCTCGTAGAACCCCGGACCGGAAAGTTGCTGTCCGCCGGACGGAAACGTGATGACCGATTTCGGCCCAATCTGATGGGTTAAGGCGGCCACCTTGGGGTCCGGGTTGATGTGTCCGTAGTCGTCATACGTCATGTAATAGCGATCTACGACTTTGATTCTCCGCAGGTACTTGATCTGATAAATGCCCTCGAAGCCGGGAACCATCAGCCGCAGCGGAAAGCCTTGTTGCGGACGGATCGGCTCGCCGTTTTGCGCGTAGCACACGATACAGTCGTCCATTGCCTTCGCAAGTGGGATGCTCGACGCGCCTTTCACTTCCTCCGCGCCTTCCGCGACAATCCAGGACGCCGAGTTTTGCACGCCGGCCTCCTTCAGCAGCAAGGAGAGGGGCACACCGGTCCATTCGGCGCAACTCGTCAATCCGTGGGTATCCTGAACTGTTTTGTGGGTCGGCTTCGCCCGGTTTCCCAGGCACTCGATGAAATGGATTCGCGATACGTAGGGAAGGCGCTTTAGTTCGTCCATGGTGAAAACCAGCGGCCGGTCCACCATTCCGTGGATCATCAGTCGGTGTTCTCGCGGGTCGATATCGGGAACAAACGCGCCGCGGTGTGTCGCCGTGTAATGGAGCGAAGACGGGGTGATAATCCCGTATGAATCCTGCAGCGGGGTCAAGACGTGAAACGTCAACCCGAACTCATCGGGCGAGTGCCTCTCGGCGACCGGCACGCGTATCGAAGTGACGAAACGGGAGCGCTCGCCGTAGGCGATCAGTTCGTCGACTTTCTTGGGGGGTGTCCCCGGAGTCTGGCCTTTCCCGAGCCGTGCGCCGCCCGCTGCCAGGCCGGCCAATGCGGCGCTATCCTTCAGGAATCCCCTTCGATTAGATCGTTTCGAATCCATGGGTCACTGCCCTCCGGTGCTCGAAAGTATACATCACCAGAAGCGCCGCGCGGGAATCAGGCGCGCAATAGCGATTCCACCACCGTCCCATGGACGTCCGTCAGCCGGAACGGCCGTCCCTGGAATTTGTAGGTGAGGCGGGTATGATCGAACCCGAGCAGATGCAGCATGGTCGCGTGCAAGTCGTGAACGTGGACGTGGTCTTTGACGACATTAAATCCAAGCTCGTCCGTTTCACCGAGGCGAACTCCCGGCTGGATGCCGCCGCCTGCCATCCACATAGTGAACGCGTTGGGATGATGGTCGCGACCGTCGGAACCGCCCTGAACCATCGGGGTGCGCCCGAATTCCCCGCCCCAAATGACGAGCGTGTCATCCAGCAGGCCGCGGCGCTTCAGATCTTTCACCAGAGCGGCCGAGGCGCGGTCCGTGTTCAGGCAGTTCTTTTGCAGATCCCGCACGAGGTTGGAATGCTGGTCCCACGCCTCGTGGTAGAGTTGCACGAATCGAACGCCCTTTTCGACAAGGCGGCGCGCGAGCAGGCAGTTGTTCGCAAACGAGGCTTTCCCCGGCTCGGCTCCGTAAAGGTCGAGCGTTTCTTTCGACTCCTTACTGATGTCCATCAGGTCGGGGGCGACCGCTTGCATACGGAACGCCATCTCGAACGAGTTGATCCGCGTCTGGATTTCCGGATCGCCCGTTACGCCGGAGCGAATCTGATTCAGGCGATTCAAAGCGTCGAGTGAATCGCGCTGGAGTTCCCGATCGACGCCGGGCGGATTCGAAAGGTACAACGCGGGGTCGCCGCCGCTGCGGAATTGAACTCCCTGGTAGAAGGTGGGGAGAAAGCCACTGCCCCAGCAGCTATCGCCCCCGCTCGGTCCTTTGCTTCCGGAGCTGAAAACAACAAAGCCGGGCAGGTCTTTTGTCTCAGAGCCGAGCCCGTAGAGGACCCACGCGCCCATGCTAGGCCGGCCGAACTGCATCGTGCCTGTGTTCATCAGAAGCTGTCCGGGAGCGTGGTTGAAAGCGTCCGTCACCATCGACTTCACGATGGTGATGTCGTCGACGATTTCGCCGGTGAACGGAAGCAATTCCGACAGTTCCGTTCCTGACTTTCCGTAGCGTTGGAATTTGAATTTGGGCCCGAGGAGCTTCGAATTGGGATTGATGAACGCCGCGCGGTATCCCTTCAGCAGGCCGGCTGGTGGGAGCGTGCCGTCGTACTTGGCGAGTTGCGGTTTGTTATCGAATAGCTCGAGATGACTTGGAGCGCCCGCCATGAATAAAAAAATGACGCGCTTGGCCTTGGGCGCGAAGTGTGGCGCCTTGGACGCCAATGGGTCGGCGGCGTAACCGCAGTCCGCGAGTAGAGTCCCCAGAGCGGCGGTTCCAAGACCGATGCCGCACTGCTCGAAAAACCAGCGGCGAGTAATATCGCGGGGAGTCATTGATTACTCCTTGGTGATCGTCTCATCGAGATTCAGAATGACCCGCGCCACCGCGGTCCACGACGCAAGCTGACGGGGCGTAATCCCTGCGGGTGTTTCTCCGCCGGGTCCGAGACCCGCAAGGTCGCGAGCGCTAATCCACCCATCGGCGAGCCGGTGGTCTTCCTTTGCGAGGAGATCCAGCAGCACCTGAAGCTCGGCCGCTTCCGGCAAGCGAGCCGTACACAGCCGGAAGGCATATGCCGCCCGGTCGCGGTCCGACGGGCCACTCTCGCTCAGCACGCGACGGGCGAGAGCTTGCGCGGCTTCGACGAAAAGCGGTTCGTTGAGCGTGCTTAACGCTTGCAGGGGAGTGTTCGATCGCGCCCGACGGACGCACGACATCTCGCCGTTCGGCGCGTCGAAGGCCTGCAGCGTCGGGAATGGGACGGAACGGAAGCGGAAGGTATACAGAGCGCGACGGTAACGGTCGGCGCCCTCGGAAATCTTCCAATTTTTCGGCGAATAGCTGGCGGGCGGCTGGAAGAGAAAGGCGGGCGCGGGCGGATAAACGCTCGGACCACCGACTTTGAGATTCAACAGCCCCGCGGCCGCAAGCGCGATGTCGTGCACCAGTTCGCTGTCGACGCGGAAACGCGGGCCGCGCGCCAGCAACCGGTTGTCCGGATCTTTCGCGATGAGCGAAGCCGGGACGTTCGACGACTGCCGGTACACGGCCGAGATGGCAATCTTCCGGTGCAGTTTCTTCAGGCTCCAGCCGGACTCCATGAAGTCGGCGGCGAGCCAGTCGAGAAGCTGCTGATGGGACGGAGGCTCCGACTGTGTTCCGAAGTTTTCGGACGTCGCCACGATGCCGGTCCCGAAGTATGACTGCCACACACGATTCACGATGGACCGGGCGGCGGTCGGCGACTGAGCGTCCACCAGCCATTTCGCGAACCCGAGCCGGTCGCGAGCCGCGCCGGCGGGCATCGGATGCAGGAAAGCCGGCGTCCCAGGCTCGACCACGCGGCCCGGCTGGAGGAAGTCGCCGCGGTTCAGGATGTGCGTCTGACGATGGTTCGCGCCGCGGTCCGTCAGAACGAGTTGGAGCGAGCCCTCCGGGTGTTCGCGCCACGCCGATGCAATCGCGTCGTTCTCCGCCTTCCATTCGGGAACTGTGGTTCGCCAGTAAGCGAAGATCGCCTGCGCCTGCTCGGGAGAGCGCCTTTCTCGAGGGATGGCGAGGATCTCGCGAACGGTCAGCGGAAGCGGGTCTGCCACTGCGCCCGGATCCGGCGTGACCGACAGGCGAATGCGTCCAAGATTGTGAGATTCGTTGTCATCCGAATTCGCGCCGCCGTGGTTCTGCTTCAGCCGGATGCGCAGGATGGCGCCCTTCGCATTCGAGAGCGGCTCTTCGAACTGGAACACCGCCTTGCGCGCCTGGTTGCGCAGACCCGGACCCGCGTCGATGCCCCAAGCGGTCTCATCCTTGCCGTCGAGCGCGAAGTCGATTGGACCGGTGACGCGCCGCCGCCCGCTCTTGTCGTCGAATTTCGCATCCAGAAGAGTCTCCGGCGGGTTGATGTCTGCCGTGGCTCGCGCGATCTTCACGCTGGTGAACTTGTCCGGAGCGTTGGGATAGGCGACGTCCACGGTGAACTCGGTTAGGGCTGCCGTTCCCTTGATCGAACGGCCGGGTCCTCCGTTCGGCAGGATGGGATCTGTCAGCAATTCAAGACGCACGGCCGCAGCCGCGGACAACTCGACGGGAGCGGTGAATTCGACGGTGTGCTTTGTCGGAGCATAGCCCTGGGCGAGCATCGAACCGTCTTCGAGCGGAATCTCGCGCTCGCCGCCGGTCGAGATGTCGTCCACGGTCAGGCGAAGCACCGACCAGTCCGGCTGATTGGCGCGCACGCGATCTTCCCATGCCGCCAGGCGCGTGCGCCAATCGGGGTGGCGCGATTGCAGGTCCGATTCAATTTGCCGCGTGCGACTGAGTATTTCCGCGCGCTTCGCCTGTTCGGCCGGGGTGTAGACCGCGATGTTCGCCTCGTGCGTGTCGTTGATGAAGGCGAAGATGCGGTAATACTCCTCCTGCGTGAGCGGATCGTACTTGTGGTTGTGGCACTGCGCGCATTGAATGGTGACGCCGAGGATGCCTTTGCCTATGGCGTCCATGCGATCGAACATCGCTTCCATGCGGAACTGCTCCGGGTCGACGCCGCCCTCCTCGTTGATCATGGAATTGCGAAGGAACCCGGTGGCGACGCGCTGGTCCTGAGTCGCGTTCGGCAGCAGGTCGCCGGCAATCTGCTCAATGACGAACTGGTTGTAGGGAAGATCGCGATTCAGCGCGTTGATGACCCAATCGCGATAGAACCACACCGATCGCGGCGCGTCTTTTTCATACCCGTTCGAATCGGCGTACCGGGCCGCGTCGAGCCATATGCGGCCCCAACGCTCGCCGTAATGCGGCGACGCCAGAAGCCGGTCGATCTGCCGTTCATACGCATCCGGCCGCTTGTCGGAGAGAAAGGCGTCGAGCTCCGACGGGGTAGGTGGCAGGCCAGTGAGGTCCAGGCTGACTCGCCGCAACAGCGTTGCCCGATCGGCCTCCGGCGAAGGCTCGAGACCCTCCCGATCGAGGCGTTCCAGGACGAATGCGTCGATCGCATTGCGCACCCATTCGGGCCGCCTGACGTGTGGAATCGCGGCTTTGACGGGCGGAACAAACGCCCAGTGCTTCGTTGCCACGGATGCGGCCGAGTTGCGCGCAATCACCACCGTATCCCCCAACTTAACGTCTTCGACAACTTCCAAGTCCACCGTTTCGCCCGTGCGCGCGTCGGCGGACGAAAGATTACGGGCGAGCCGGAGCCGCACCGGCGTGCCGTCGTGCAACGCTATGGGCTCGTGCGCCGCCGCCGAATCGTCAAAAGCAGCGGTAACGCGATCCCGCGCATCAAACGAATGTAGAGTGCAGTTTCGAAATATTTGTTGAGCATCTGAAATCCCCTTCCACCGGAATAACGCGCAAGGCTTCGGGGATCCGGCTCATCAAATGATCGTGGGATACACCTTCCGAATCGCGGCCACCGCGTCGGCGCAGTCCGCCCGCGTATATTTTGGCGCCATCATCACGCCGGCGAAGCGCCCCAGGATGCCGATCGTCCGCGGGCAGATCTCCTTCCCGTACCGGATCGACTTCCCGCGCGCGGAGTTGAACGAAGGCCACGAGGGCGAGATCGTCACTTTGTGCTCGATCTCGGGCACCGCCGGCAGCACCACCGAACCGATTGGGGCGGCGACGGGAACATTCTCCGCCTTCATCGCGGCCGCGTACCGGTCTCGCTGTTGCGTGCTCTTGAAGCCGAGGAAGACTCCCGTCCCGATCTCGCCCGCCGGATCCGGCAGGTGTCGGAAGCGGACGCCGGGCAGATCGCGTACCCCATCGTAGACCCGGCCCGCATTCGCGCGGACCGCGCCGATGATCGTATCCAGCTTCCGAATCTGCGCGAGCAGGACGCCACCGGTGAACTCGTTCATCCGGTAATTCAGCCCGGGAAGCCAGCCGAGCTTGGCTGGGGCGCCGCGGCGCACGCTCCCGACGTCGTGAAAGCGGCTGGCCCGCTCGAACACGACCGGGTCGGCGGTCACGACTGCCCCGCCCTCGCCCGCAGTAATCGTCTTGCTCTGTTGCAGGCTGAAGATCCCAATGTCACCCATCGATCCGAGCGGCCGGCCCTTGTAGCTCGCACCGACACTCTGACTGCCGTCTTCCAGCACTTTGATCCCGTGCTTTCGCGCGATCGGCAGGATCCGGTCCATGTCGGCGGGATTCCCCTGAAGATGGACCGCCATGATCACCTTCGTCTGCGGCGTAATGCGGTGCTCGATGTCCTCGGGATCGATGTTGAAAGATTCATCGATCTCCGCGAACACCGGCAACGCACCCAACTGCACCACGGCGTTGTAGCAGGAATACCAGGTCCACGCCGGGATAATGACTTCATCGCCCGGACCCACTTCGAGCGCCGCCAATGCAACGTGCAATGCCGCCGTCCCCGAGGTCACGGCTAGGGCGAACGGCGTCTTCATCCGAGCCGCGAACTCCCGCTCGAATGTTGCAACTTTCGACACTGCCGGCGGATTGTTGAATCGGAACGGGTTCCGCCCTTCCAGGACGTCGTTCAGGTGCCCGCGCTCCTGATCGTCGTAATATTGCGGTCCCCAGTTGGGGGACGTGAGCGGCTGCGTGCGCACCGGCGCGCCGCCGTCGACTGCGAGTGGCTCCGCGGCGGTCGCGGCGTTGACGGCGGCCGTCGCGGCCCCAGCGAGGAATCTGCGGCGATTAACCATAGGAAACTCCTGCGAGCAGCATAGCGCGTGGCAAGATGAAAGTTAATCTTTTCTTAGGCCCCACGTCATCCCTTCATGAAAACCGGCGCGATCCTGTTCCTTGCGGCCACTGCCGCGGCATCTGCGCAATCTTTCGACGTCGCCTCGGTCCGCCTGAGCGACCGCACCGGCGGGCAGCGACACATGGAGATGTTCACGAGCCCGGTCAAGGTCGCTCCGGGAAGCCTCACGATGCGCGCCATCAGCTTCCGGGCCGCTGTTGCTTGTGCCAATGATGTCAAGGAGTTCCAAGTCAACGGGCCCAATTGGATCGACGAAGTCCGGTACGATATCGCCGCCAAAGCCGGCGGTCCGGCTTCGATCGATGAGCTTCGCCCGATGCTGCGGACCCTTTTGGCCGAGCGCTGCAAGCTGGTGTCCCACCGTCAGACCAAAGAGATGAATGCCTGGGTGGTCACTATCGCCAAAAACGGACCTAAGTTCAAGATTTCAGAGGACGATGCGGATGGCAGCATCGAGCCCGATCTGGCCAAAATGCAGGTCGCGATCAAGCGGACGCCGGTGTCTCAGTTGACGGAACTGCTCGGGAGAATTCTGTGCGCCCCCGTCATCGACCAGACCGGATTGACGGGAAAATACGACATTACGGTCAGTTTTGAGAAGTATTTGGGCGATAAAACGACCCAAATCGACGCTATTTCGACGATTTTGACGGCTATTCAGGAGGAATTGGGGCTAAAACTCGACAATCGGAAGATGCCCGTCGACCTCGTTTTGATCGATTCGGCCGAGCGGACCCCTGTGGAAAACTAACGCGCTGTCAGGGCGGCACTTTGTCAGAATTTTCTCGTCTAAGACGTCATACTAGGGAGGAGATCACCCACACAGCATGCGCAGCATCCTTGTAGCCCTTACCCTGTTGAGCGGCAGCGCGTTCGCCCAAACGTTCGAAGTCGCCTCCATCAAGCCGGCGGCGCCGCAGACCGATGGCAGAATCATGGTCCGGATGGGCGGAGATCCCGGCCGGGTTGATTACGCCAATGTCAGCCTCCGCGACCTGGTTCGCCAAGCCTACGGCGTCAAGGATTACCAGGTCGTGGCGCCCGATTGGATGAACAGTGCGCGCTTCGACGTCCAGGCGAAAGTCCCGCCGGACACCTCCCAGGAACAGCGAAACCTGATGATGCAGGCGCTGCTGGCGGAACGTTTCGGACTGAAGATCCACAAGGAGAGCAAGGAAGTCCCGGTGTACTCGCTCGTCGTGGGGAAGAACGGTCCCAAGCTGAAAAAGACGGAAGAAGGGCAGCCGGGCGGCGATGCCGTGCGGCCAAATGTCGCTGCGCCGCCGCTGCCTGGCGGCGGCCGCGGTCCCGGACCGGGTGGGCCGGGGATGATGAGGATCATGATGCAGCCCGGCGGTAAGATGCGCTTGAACGCCACCGGAATGGAGCTCTCGACCTTCGCGGAAATGCTTTCCCGCCAGGTCGGCAAGCCGGTGTTCGACAATACAGGGATTACCGGACTCTACGACATCGACGTGGAATTCAAACCCGAAGAAGGGATGGGCATGATGCGCGGGATGCCTATGCCGATGCCTAAGCCGGGCGACAGCGGGGGTGGCGAGGCCCACGGTCCAGTGCTCGAGAACGTCGAGGCGCCCTCGATTTTTACGGCCGTCCAGGACCAACTCGGACTGAAACTGGAAGGCAAGAAGGGACCGATCGAGACCATCGTCGTCGATTATTCGGAAAAGGTCCCGACCGAGAACTAAAGGCAGCAGATGAACGTATATTCCCCTATGGTCAGATACCTCAGGCTCGGCGCCCTCGCCGTGGTCGTAGCCCTCGGGCTCACCGCGTCGGAGCACCACGGGCAGGTGAAATTCGGAGGCCTCCCCGTGCCCGGAGCCACTATCACCGCGACAAAAGGCGAACAGAAGGTCGTGGCAGTGACGGACCTGATGGGCACGTATGCGTTCCCCGACCTCGCGGACGGAGTTTGGAATTTCAAAGTTGAGATGCTCTGCTTCTCGCCCATCGAGCAGGAGGTCGCGATCGCGCCGAACGCGCCCAGTCCCGCGTGGGAACTGAAGCTGCTTCCGTTGGAAGAGATCAAAGCCGCGGCGCCGCCTGCTCCCGCGCCTGTGACCACCACCATGGCCGCGCCGGCTCCGACCGCTGCTGCCAAACCGACAGCGAAAGGGAAAGGGAAGCCGACGGCGCAGGCCGCTGTACCGCAACAGAGCGGTTTCCAGCGCACGGAAGCCAATGCTTCGGGCGACGGAGCGAAGGCGCCCGCGGAGACGAACGGCGCCGCGGCCCCCGATTCCAGCCAAGCCCCTTCCGACGGCTTTCTGATCAACGGCAGCGTCAATAACGGAGCGGCCTCGCCCTTCGCCCAGTCGGCCGCGTTCGGCAATAATCGTCGCAACGGGCGGTCGCTCTACAACGGAAATGTGGGCTTCCTGCTGGGCAACTCGGCGCTCGATGCGCGCTCGTATTCCCTGACGGGCCAGGACACGCCCAAGCCCGCCTACAATCACCTCGGTGGGATGGCGTCGTTTGGCGGCCCGATCAAGTTGCCCCACGGCAATCCGATGCGGCGGCCGAACTTCGTCATCAACTATCAATGGATGCGCGATCGAAACGCGACTACGCAATCCGCGCTAGTCCCGACTCTCGCGGAGCGCGCCGGCGATTTGTCGCAGTCGCTTGGCGTCATCATCCCGCAGGACCGTCTCAGCCCACAGGCTCAAGCGCTTCTCAAGCTCTACCCGTTACCGAACTTCACAAGCACGCTCTACAACTACCAGGTTCCCATCAAATCGATCACGAACCAGGACAGCCTCCAGGCGCGGCTGAACAAGACCGTGAACAACAAGAACCAGGTCTCCGGAACCTTCGCGTTCCAGCAGAGCGATAACGATGGCCCGAATCTCTTCGGCTTCGTCGACAGCACGAGCAGCCGCGGCATCGACACGTCGGTCAGTTGGGTCCACCGCTTCACGAACCGGATGTTCGGCACCGCCAAATATCAGTACACTCGCGGTTCGCAACGGGTAACGCCCTTCTTCGCGAACGTTAAGAATATTTCGGGTGAAGCCGGCATCACCGGCAATAACCAAGAGCCGCAGAACTGGGGGCCGCCGCGGCTCTCCTTCGCGAGCGGCATCGCCAGCCTCTCCGATGTCCAGCAGTCGTTCATCCGCAACCAGACCAGCGCTGTGGGATACGACGTTTTCTGGAGCCACGGCCCACATAACATCCGGGCCGGCGGCGACTTTCGGCGCCAACAGTTCAACGTCCTCTCGCAACAAGACCCGCGGGGCGCGTTCGCCTTCACGGGGGCGCTTACGGGATCGGATTTCGCCGATTTCCTTCTCGGCGTTCCGAGCACCAGCTCGATCGCGTTCGGCAACGCGGACAAGTACCTGCGCGGCAATATGTGGGACGGCTACTTCACCGACGACTGGCGGATGAGTTCCGGCTTCACGCTGAACGCCGGCGTCCGCTGGGAGTATGGCTCGCCCCTGACGGAGCGGTACGGCCGCATGGTGAATCTGGACATCGTCAACGGCTTCGCCGCCGAAGCCCCGGTCATCGGATACAGTCCGACGGGGCCGTTGAGCGGCGAGGATTTCCCCCGCTCGCTGATGCGACCGGACCGGACCGGCTTTCAGCCTCGCATCGCATTCGCCTGGCATCCGATCCTGGCCTCGTCGCTGACCATCCGCGGTGGTTACGGCGTCTATTACGACACGTCGGTCTATACCAGCATCGCGTTCCGGATGCTTCAGCAGTCGCCGCTCTCGAAAAGCTTGAGCGTGCAGAATACGCTGGAGCATCCCTTTACGCTCGCCAACGGATTCAACGCTGTCCCGGGGATTACGCAAAACACATTTGCGGTGGACCCGAACTTCCGCGTCGGCTATGCGCAAAATTTTCAACTCTCGGTCCAGCGCGATTTGCCCGCCGCGCTGATCGTCACCGGCACGTACCTGGGGATCAAGGGCACGCGCGCCCGGCAGGAGTTCCTGCCGAACACCTATCCGACGGGCGCGGTGGATCCCTGCCCGTCCTGCCCCTCCGGCTATGCTTATCTGACGTCCAACGGCAACTCGACCAAACACTCGGGAATGGTTCAGGTCCGGCGGCGGCTCCGCAGTGGCTTTACCGCGAGTGTGCAGTACACGTTATCCAAGGCGATCGACAATGCGATGCTTGGCGGACGCGGGCAGGGCGGATCGCTGGTCGCGCAGAACTGGCTGGACCTGAATGCCGAGCGCGGGCTCTCGAATTTCGATCAGCGGCACCAGCTCGGGATTCAGGGGCAGTACAGCAGCGGCGTAGGGCTCGGTGGCAGCGGCCTGATGAGCGGCTGGCGCGGCGCTCTCCTGAAAGAGTGGACGCTATCCACGAACGTGAATCTCGGCACCGGGCAACCGCTGACCCCAGTCTATTTCGCCGTGCAGCATGGGACCGGCGTCACGGGCAGCATTCGCCCCATGTACACAGGGGCGCCGCTCTACGACGCGCCGCCGGGCCTGCATTTGAATCCGGCCGCATATGCCCCTCCACCGCTGGGGCAATGGGGAAATGCCGGGCGCGACACCATTACCGGTCCGTCACAGTTCAATCTCGGAGCGTCGCTGGCGCGCTCGTTCCGCATGAGCGAGCGCGTGAATACGGACCTGCGCATCGACGCGCAAAACGCGCTGAATCACGTCAGCTTCGTTGCCTGGAACACCATCGTCACCAGCTCTCAGTTCGGACTTCCGACGTCGGCGAACACGATGCGCAGCGTCAGACTCAATTTGCGGGTGAGGTTTTAACATGCGAAACAAGCGCGTCTCGATATCGCTGCTGGCGTGCCTCTGCTTACTGCAGCCGATTTACGTTCCGGCGCAGCAGCAACCGGCGCAGCCTGCCACCACGACGCCGAAGTTCACTTCGAGCACGCAGCTCGTCGTCGAGACCGTCAGCGTGAAGGATAAAAGCGGGAATCTGATCGAGGGACTGACGGCAAAAGACTTCACCATTACCGAAAACGGCGTTTCGCAAACCATCAGCTTTTGCGAGTTTCAGAAGCTGGAAGAAACGGCCGAGCCCGTCGCGGCGCCGCCCGCCGCTGCCCCTGCGACTCCGAAAGCGGCGCCGGTGACGAATACGCAAATCGCGTCCGAAGCCCCCGGCGACATCAAATTTCGCGATCGCCGCCTGCTCGCCATTTACTTCGATATGAGCGCGATGCCCGTGCCCGACCAATTACGCGCGTTGACGGCGGCGCGCACCTTCGTCCAGAAACAGATGACGAAAGCCGACCTGCTGGCGATCATGAAATTTGAAGGCGGCGCGGTCCGGGTCATGCAAGACTTTACGGGCGACCGCGACGCCCTTTTTGCCGCGATCGACAAGATGATCGCCGCCGAGGGCCAGGGCTTCGACGAGACTACGGCGGACGAAAGCGCCTCGGACACCGGCGCCGCGTTCGGGCAGGACGACGCCGAGTTCAACATCTTCAACACCGACCGGCAGCTCGCAGCGCTCCAGACGGCGGTGAAGATGCTCGGACAGCTCAACGAGAAGAAGGCGCTGATCTACTTCGCGAGCGGGCTTCGGCTGAACGGAGTCGACAACCAGGCGCAGATGCGCTCGACGGTGAACTCCGCGATTCGCGCCAACGTTTCCCTGTTCACCATCGACGCGCGGGGTCTCGTCTCGCAGGCGCCGATGGGCGACGCGACGAAGGGATCCCCGGGCGGGCAGGCGATGTATTCCGGCGCCGGCGCAATGGCGTTCACCAACAATTTCCAGCGATCGCAGGACACAATGTACGCGCTCGCCGCGGACACCGGCGGCAAGGCGCTGCTCGACGTCAACGACCTGACGGTCGGCATGGTGAATGCGCAAAAAGCGATTTCGAGCTATTACATCCTCGGCTACTACACCACCAACACGAACCTCGACGGCAAGTTCCGCAAGATCGCGATCAGCGTCAAGGACCTCTCCGCCAAGCTCGATTACCGCTCCGGGTATTACGCCGGTAAGACGTTCAACAAATTCACCACGGCCGATAAAGAGCGGCAGTTGGAAGATGCGCTCATGCTCGGAGACCCGATCACGGACCTGACGATTCAGATGGAAGTGAACTACTTTCAGTTGAACAAGGCCGAGTATTACGTGCCCGTGGTCATGAAGGTTCCGGGCAGCGAACTGGCGCTCGCCCGCCGCGGGGGCGCCGAACGGACGCTGATCGATTTCATCGGCGAGATCAAGGACGAGTTCGGGACGACGGTGCAGAACATCCGCGACAAGGTGGATATCAAGCTGACCGGCGAGACCGCGGCCCAGCTCGCCAAAAAACCGATTGAGTACGATACCGGCTACACACTCCTCCCCGGCGCCTACACCATCAAGGTGCTGGCGCGCGACGACGAGACGGGCCGGATCGGCACTTACATGTCGAAGTTTGTCGTGCCGAACCTGAACAAAGAAGATAAGCGCGTGCCGATCAGCTCGGTGGTGCTCAGCAGCCAGCGGGTCGACTTGCGCGACGCGCTGTTCACGGCCGGCAAAGATAAGGAGCAGGCGGCGAACCCGCTCGTGCAGGAGGGGCAGAAGCTCATCCCGAGCGTTACGCGCGTCTTCAGCAAGCAGCGCGACATGTTCGTGTACCTGCAAGCGTACGAGCCAGGCGCGACGACGGTGCAGCCGCTCGTGGCTTTTGTGACGTTTTATCGCGGGCAGGCGAAGGCATTCGAAACGCCGCCGCTCCCGGTGACGGAAAGCACGGCAGCACGCCTGAAGACGGTCCCGCTGAAGTTCAGCATTTCGCTGGCGAAATTGCCGCCGGGAAAGTATAACTGCCAGGTGACCGTGATCGACCCGACCGCGCAGAAGGCGAATTACTGGCAGGCGCCGGTGATGCTGGTGCCTTAGGGCGGAGATCGCGCGTTTGGCGATCCAGGTTTCCGCATAACTCGGCGACGTTGGTAATAGGCGCGTCTGATTGCACGAGGAACGCTCCGGCGGGTTTTCACACCGCCAAGTGGTGCAAGCGAGTGCAGGGCATCTCTTGGCCTGACCGCAATTGCAGACGGCAGGCGGCCAACAAACCTGTCTTCGAGTGGCCGGTCACCCGGACGGAGCGCGAAACCTTCCCAGACCAGGACGCCGAGACGGCGCCATACGGTGACACGTCCAGTAACGAGCGTTATTCGGCAAGTCAACATCCAAATCAACAACAAAGAGAACGCGACTCGTGGTTGGCGTGAGACCCCGGCGGGCAGCCCCGGAGGCGGTAACAGCGTCGAAGGCAATCAAGCTTGTCCGGACGAATGCGAACCGCAGGCACCGTCGGTGCGTGATAGAGTTCCGGGTATGCTTGTCACGTCTGCTCGCCGCAAAATAGTCCCATTAGTAGCGGTTGTAGTCTTGAGTGCTGCGCTCCCCAGCCGGTCTGTAGCGCAGCCGCAAAATCAAAGGAAGCCGAATGTCGTATTCATCTTGGTGGACAATCTCGGCTGGGGCGAACTGGGCGTATATGGGGGTGGCATACTCCGAGGCGCCCCCACACCGAGAATTGACAAACTTGCCAGCGAGGGACTCCGCCTCCTCAACTACAATGTTGACACCGAATGCGTTCCTACGCGGGCATCACTGATGACGGGGCGCCACGCGATTCGAACCGGCACGCTCAAATCTCCCGTACAGGGACAACCGAACGGTTTGGTCCGATGGGAATTAACTATCGCTGACCTGCTTTCTGCGCAAGGTTACGCCACGGCACTCTATGGCAAGTGGCATCTTGGAGATCAAGAGGGCCGGCTACCCAATGATCGCGGATTCGATGAGTGGTATGGCATTCCGCGCACTACGAATGAAGTCCTGTTCAGGAATTCTCTCGGGTATGACCCAAAGATTACGCCGCCGCAATTCATTCTCACCGGCAAAAAGGGTGAGAAGTCGCGCCAGGTCGAAGAATACGACCTCAATGCACGACGGCGCATTGATACTGAGATCACCCGTCGCACCATCGATTTCATGCGCCGCAACACCGCCGCCTCGAAGCCGTTCTATGCGTATACCGCCTTGACCCAAGTGCACTTTCCATCGCTACCAAGCAACGAGTTCGCCGGGCGTACCGGAAACGGGGAATTTGCTGACGCCGTAGTCGAGATGGACTACCACGTGGGCCAGATTCTCGATGCCATCGCTGATCTAGGTATCGAGCAGAACACGGTCGTTGTATTTTCGAGCGACAACGGTCCGGAATTCCGCCGACCGTGGCAGGGCACTGCTGGATTTTGGCGCGGCACGTACCATACGGCGTTGGAGGGCTCCCTACGGGCCCCGTTCATCATCCGCTGGCCCGGCAAGGTGCATCCTGGCGTTAGCAATGACATTGTGCATGCGGTCGATATGTTTACCACTCTCGCGAAGCTAGGCGGTGCGGAAATCCCTAAAGACCGCCCGATCGACGGCATAGACCAGATGGATTTTTTCCTCGGGAAGGAAGCAGCCTCCAGGCGTGACGGTTTTCTGGTGTATATCTATAGTGAGCTCTACGCGGTCAAATGGCGCAACTGGAAGTATCACCTGATCTGGTTGGACGATATGGCCAAGACGCCCGAGCATCTGCCCGTTCCTTATCTCTTCAACCTACTCTGGGACCCGAAAGAGGAAACAAACGTGGCTACGGAAGCTTCCTGGGTCCGGGTGCCTATTGATCGAATGATACGTGAATTTCGACAAAGCTTGAGCCAGTTCCCTCCGATCCCGCCGGGAACACCGGACCCCTACGTGCCGCGGGACCGAAGGTAGCCGTTCGATCAGACTGTCGTTTAGCTCGATTCGGTCGACGCGCCCCGTGTGACACCAGTCCAGGGACTTCCGACCGATAGCCGGCATCGCCCGACGCCGCTTATATGACCGTGTACGGCCCCTATAGTGAGATTCGCTCGATAGGATCGTTTTGGGAGGCATCTCGTGACCTTTGGGCGGATGGTCGGCCACCGCGAACAAGGTTCCGGGACTTTCGAGTTGCATCGGATTGAGCGTTTTTCCGGCGATCAATGCCGACCCGGGCGCCGAGAATCATCTCGAGGTGGAAGACGCGCTCATGCTCGGCGACCCGATCACGGACCTGACGATTCAGATGGAAGTGAACTACTTTCAGTTGAACAAGGCCGAGTATTACGTGCCCGTGGTCATGAAGGTTCCGGGCAGCGAACTGGCGCTCGCCCGCCGCGGGGGCGCCGAACGGACGCTGATCGATTTCATCGGCGAGATCAAGGACGAGTTCGGGACGACGGTGCAGAACATCCGCGACAAGGTGGATATCAAGCTGACCGGCGAGACCGCGGCCCAGCTCGCCAAAAAACCGATTGAGTACGATACCGGCTACACACTCCTCCCCGGCGCCTACACCATCAAGGTGCTGGCGCGCGACGACGAGACGGGCCGGATCGGCACTTACATGTCGAAGTTTGTCGTGCCGAACCTGAACAAAGAAGATAAGCGCGTGCCGATCAGCTCGGTGGTGCTCAGCAGCCAGCGGGTCGACTTGCGCGACGCGCTGTTCACGGCCGGCAAAGATAAGGAGCAGGCGGCGAACCCGCTCGTGCAGGAGGGGCAGAAGCTCATCCCGAGCGTTACGCGCGTCTTCAGCAAGCAGCGCGACATGTTCGTGTACCTGCAAGCGTACGAGCCAGGCGCGACGACGGTGCAGCCGCTCGTGGCTTTTGTGACGTTTTATCGCGGGCAGGCGAAGGCATTCGAAACGCCGCCGCTCCCGGTGACGGAAAGCACGGCAGCACGCCTGAAGACGGTCCCGCTGAAGTTCAGCATTTCGCTGGCGAAATTGCCGCCGGGAAAGTATAACTGCCAGGTGACCGTGATCGACCCGACCGCGCAGAAGGCGAATTACTGGCAGGCGCCGGTGATGCTGGTGCCGTAGGACGAGATCGCGGGTTTGGCAATCCAGGTTTCCGCATAACTCGGCGACGTCGGTGATAGGCGCGTCTGATTGCACGAGCGAACGCTCCGGCGGGTTCTCACACCGCCAAGTTGGTGCAAGCGAGTGCAGGGCATCTCTTGGCCTGACCGCAATTTGCAGACGGCAGGCGGCCAAAAAACCGGTCTTCGAGTGGCGCGTTATTCTACCGAAGCAACGGACCGCACGAGATAAGCGACATGTCGACTTACACGTTCACGTGGAATTCTACAGGTTTCCCCGATAGCGCAGGGGAAATTCGATCAGAAACAAAGGCTTTCCCGGCGGCACGGTGTCCGGATTTTCTCTGATACTTCCCCAAAGTCTGACAGAGGCGCTGTATAATGCCTGGCAGTCGGAAGGAGGTCGCCGATGAGTCAGGATGCATCCTTCGCCGCACAGGAATTTTCTCCCAACACTCTGGTTGGTGCATACCGAATCGAGGAACGCATTGGCGTCGGCGGTATGGGCGTCGTGTACCGCGCCACCGATATCAAGCTTGGCCGCAGTGTGGCGCTGAAGGTTATCCGCGCCGAGTTGCTGCATAAGGAAGGTTTGGCGCGGTTCGAACGCGAAGCGCGCATGTTGGCCTTCCTAAACCATCCGCGCATCGCGGCCGTCTATGGCATGGAGGAATCCGGCGAAATCCGGTTCCTGTTGTTGGAATATGTTCCCGGACCAACGCTCGCGGATCACTTGCGCCGCGGCCGTGTCTCACTCCGCGAAGCGATGCTGGTGGGCAGTCAGATCGCCGAAGCCATCGAGGCCGCGCACGTGAAGGGCATCATCCATCGCGACCTGAAGCCGGCGAACATCAAGCTATCGGAAAATGACCAGGTCAAGGTGCTCGATTTTGGACTTGCCAAGCCGATCGAGCGGGTTAGCGCCGTCTCGTCCCACACCACCGCCACTGTTACGGAGGACGTGACAGCCGGCATTTCGATTGTCGGGACGGCAGCATACATGTCGCCTGAGCAGGCCTGCGGGAAGGTCCTGGATTCGCGCACGGATATCTGGTCGTTCGGGTGCGTGCTGTTCGAGATGCTGTCCGGGAAGCGAACCTTCCAAGGCAACACGATGACGGAGATTCTCGCGGCAGTCGTGGAGCGCGAGCCGGACTGGGAGGCGCTGCCGCGGGAGACACCGGAACGTGTGCGAGTGCTGCTGAAGAGATGCTTGCGAAAGGATCAGGCCCACCGGTTGCGGGATATCGGCGATGCGCGGATTGAACTGGAAGATGCGCTGAGCGCTCCCGCATCGGCAGCCGTGAAACCGGCCGGCGTGACGCGTCGGACAGCAATCAGCGGCATTGCGGGCGCAGCGGCAGGCGCGGCGGCTGCGAGCGTGTTCGCCATCAGCCGGTGGCGCGACGCCGCGCCCCGGAATTTGACCCAGTTCGCCATCGACGCACCTGAAAATGGAGCCTTCGTCGCCAGCTTCAATGGCCGCGTCGGCATTTCCCCGGATGGCAGCCGCATCGCCTTCAATTGTGGGCAAGCGGGCGCCGCCGCGCAAGCATTCTATCTGCGGTCGCTGGGCGAATTGGAGTCGCAGCGTGTGAAGGAAACGCGAAGCGGCGGGGCTTCGTTCTTCTCGCCGGACGGCCGCTGGGTGGGCTTCTTTCAAAGTCTTCCTCCGGCCGCCATGTATAAGGTGGCCAGAAGCGGCGACACTCCGGTAAGGATTTGTCCTGTCGAAGCGTTTATGGGAGCTACCTGGGCGGATGGAGACACGATCTATTGGATCAATCAAAACGTCAACGAATTGATGAGTGTTCCGGCCGCGGGCGGGGAACCGAAGTCAGTCACTAAGGTAGATTTTGCCAAGAACGAGCGGATTTACAGATACCCGTGCGCCGTTCCGGGAGGCCACATCCTTTTTACGGCAACCACGGCCGACACCGCAACCTTCGATGACGCCCGCATCATGGCCTTCTCGCCTCGCACCGGGGAGAAGAAGGTTCTGCTGGAGGGTGGCACCTACCCGCGTTACTCGTCCGGACATCTGATTTACGCTCATGGCGGCAAGATCCTGGCGGTTCGCTTCGATCCCAATCGCCTCAGCGTGCAAGGCCAGCCTTTCCCCGTTCTGGAGGGCGTCCAGATGAGCCGAAACACCGGTGTTGCCAACTTCGATGTTTCCGCCCGCGGAGATCTGGCGTATGTCGCCGGGACTTGCGAGGGCGGCGCGCGGACGCTCGTCTGGGTAGATCGGGACGGCAAGGCGGAGCCGCTGCCGCTTGCCTCGAAGAGCTATTTGCATCCGCGGCTGTCACCCGATGAGCGCAGATTGGCGATCGAAGTCGAAGGGGCGAATCACGATCTGTACGTTTACGATTTTGACCGCGACGTCTTCGCCAACGTCACTACCGACGGTATTAGTCATTGGCCTGTATGGTCGCCGGATGGAACGCAACTCAGCTTCCGCGGCGGGCCCATGGGGCGCACTGCGATGTGGCACGTGCCAGCTGATCGCAGCCACGCGCCACAGAAGGTGCCGGGCAAGGGAGTAGGGCAAAGCGCGGAGTCATGGTCGCCCGATGGCCGAACCATCGTGTATACGGCGACCAACCCCGGAAGTCCACCCAGCATCATGGCTGCCCACCTGGATTCGAGCCGTGAAGCGGAGGTCGTCGATCAGGGAAAAGGACCGGTAGGATCGCCAAAATTTTCGCCGGACGGCCATTGGATCGCATACTGCTCCATGGAATCCGGAAAACCGCAGGCTTACGTGCAGGCGTTTCCGGGACCTGGCCCGAAGATCCAGATCTCGACCGATGGGGGTACTGACCCGGTTTGGAAGAGAAGCGGAGCTGAACTCTACTACCGCAACGGCGACAGCATGATGGTAGTGGACGTCTCGACCGCTCCCACGTTTAAAGCAGGGCGCCCGCGGGAGCTATGGAAGGGCCACTATTCGCACGGCATGAGCACTTCGTGCGACCCGCCAGGAGCCACTTCCTCGAACTATGACGTGACGGCCAATGGACAGCGCTTCCTGATGGTCAAGGACGACGACCAGGACCGGACGATGTCGAAGCAACTCGTTGTGGTGCTGGGTTGGGTTCGTGAATTGAGCCGAACGGCCGTCAGGAGTTAGTCACGACGCATTTCCGAGCTGGCCCTAAACTTGACGAGTAACGCCGATCGTTGGAAGTGCTTGCGCCGAACTCCGGGCGGACCGTCGGCGACTCGGAGAGGACTCCCTTACGCCGGAACGAGCGTTTTCCGGCGATCAATGCCGACCCGGGCGCCGAGAAACAGCTCGAGCCGGACGACGCGCTCATGCTCGGCGACCCGATTACTCGAACCGGCCCGGTGGTATGAGCAGACCCGAGTGAATTTTGCTACTTCAGGCTGGGCTAGCGTCCACTCGTTGGATGTCAACCCGCTACCGCTTTCGAGCACGACTGTCGGGCTGCCCTGGCCCTCACAGCGAAGATGCAACCGGTAACCGCCGACATCCACGAGCCGGCCAAGGGGGCGGAAAGCGAGTACGCTCATTCGCGGTTGCGACAGCCTGATAGATGGTCGTGGCAACGAGGAGGACGAGCACGAAGGTGATCATTCCAAAGTCGATCCGGACTACCTGCCGAAGCATCTTGTTTGCTCCATGCCCATATTCGCTCATGATAGAAGGCGACATCAGGGCCAACTTCGGGTTAGCAGTAATGGAACAGCAGAACGGCCCGGTTGGCCGGGATACGATTTACGCTCAACAGCACCTTGGCGTAGGGATCCCTTCATCCTGTATCCAGTTCCGCACCTCCGCAGGCATGCGGATATCGATGCGATCAAGCCCGGGTCCGTAGGATCCGTCTCCCCTTCCCGGAAAACACGGCAGCGCGGCTGATGACGGTCGTCTGAAGTTCAGCCATCTCGTGGGCGACACTCCCGCCGGGAAAGTATAAGTGCCAGGTGACCGTAACCGACCAGACCGGCAGAAAGCGAATTACTGGCAAGCGCTGGAATCACTGTACGGGAACACGATAGATGTTGCGTTGCGTGGATACTTTTACATAGGCATGAATCGAGGGATTGGGACCGGGATACACGTCCGTTGCTGCCACCAAACGTGCGCCGGGCACGGCAGCCACGGCTTCCTTGGAACCAAAGCCGGAGCTGGGTAAGGGCGGCAACACTTCGCCGGGTTGCAGAGGAATGGCATAGGTTGAAGTCGCGAATTTCAAATAGACGAATCTACGGTCCGGAGTCCACTTCATACTCGGAGGAACCGGATCAGTGCCTTGGGGCATCGAACAAGCTGTGCATACCCGTCGCGGAGCGCCGTTTCCTACCGGGTACAGCACGAGCGCACCCCAACTGCTGGAGTCCTGCGCCGGCACCCATCGCCCGTCCGGTGAAACGCCCTGCGAGATTAAGAAAGGTGTCTGAACGATCTTTTCTAATGCGCTGCCGTCTTCCTTTACACGAAAAATAAATGGCTTTCTGTTCTCAGAGCCCTCGAATATCACCTCTCCCGGCGCGCCGAAGTAAGCCATCCAGCAATCCATTGCGGTGAGCTGACGCGGCTGGGTCTGGCCATTCAGAGAGGCGAGCCACACGGGAGTGTGACCATGCTCATCCACAGCCGTAAACACGACGCGTTGGCCGTCAGGCGAGATGTTATACCGCTGCATTTGAAAATCGGGGAGCAGCCGCTGCGCCTGTCCGGTCTCCAGGTTCGTGGCCCACAGGCCCCCCTTGATGAAGCTCTCGGTTCCGCCGGTGCGCACCAGGTAAAAGAGTGTCTTGCCATCCGGAGAAATGGACGGCCAATAGCTGTAGCCTTCTGAAGTGATTTGCCGGTCTCCGCTCGAATCGTGGACCCACAGCGTGCTCTGGCTGGTTCCGATCGACGTTACGAAACTACGCCCGCCGGGAGCGACATGCACCCCTTCTTCCTCGGTAACGCCGAAGGTCAGCTGCTCGGGTTTGCCGTCCGGAAAACGCTGCCGCCAGATATGGACTCCGTGCCCGGTGTCGGCGGAGAAATACATCCACTGCCCGTCCGGAGACCAGCCGGCATCCGTGCACTGAGCGGGCGCCGGGCCGACGGCCTTTCCGGGAGAACTGCCGTCGGCAGGCACCAACCGGCAAGGCAGCCACGAATTGAAACCCATCTCGATCACAATCACTTGATCGCCACGCGGCGAAGGGCGGGAGCGGTGCGCCATGCCGTCTTCGGGGGGCGCGTATATGGTGCGTTGATCGCTGCGGCTCTCCGTCGAAGAAACAATCGACATTTGAAAACCGTGGCCGGTCAATTCGGAGAACAGGACGCGGGGCTTTCCGACCCGGTCCACAGTCCAGGTAAGTCCCTCCGCATTGGTCAACCATCGCTGCGGCTCCCCGCCGAGCACGGGCACAACCCACGTGTCCATTGTCATGACCTGGGGGCCGAACATACCGGTTGCGTAGGCGATGCGAGTACCGTCAGGGGAGAAAGCGGGGCCGAATTTGGGCAGGTCATCGTGAGTAAGCTGGACCGGCTGCCCATCGGGAAGAAGTTTGACGTAAATCTGTCCCGACCCGAAGAAAGCACTCGGACCCCGAATGAAAGTAAGCATACGTCCGTCGGGCGAAAGCGCCGGCGAGGTGGCGGAGTCAGCGAAGCTGGTTAGTGGCGTGTACT
>JADMIO011006371.1_pt1 | contig 61632 bp, 47 predicted proteins | sample 8958161 | NCBI WGS metagenome assembly JADMIO01 (sample SAMN16585339, study PRJNA669376) | soil metagenome | isolation source: Crop rotation soil | place: USA: Cullars Rotation, Alabama | collected 2011
AGGTGAGCCAGTGTGATTACATTTGCGGCCTAACTGTGGCCAGTCCAGTTACGCTGGAGTCACTAGTATTTAGGTGACACTATAGAAGCGGCCGCGACAACTTGTCCACGTGGAATTCTAAGCTTAGGATCCCAATGTGCTGGAAAGACATCGGTGCCGGCCGCGAGTTGCGCGATCGGCCGGATGAGCCACCGATTCACGGCGATCATGAAGCCGACGGCTTGCACGATGCCTAACACGATGAGATCGAGCACGAGGTTGACCGCGAGGCGGCCCATCCACGCTCGCCGGTCATTGAGCCGGCGCTCTTCTTCGCGGTAGTGCTCGCCGAGCCGGTTCACCGCGCCGCGCGTCATCGCGAAGTCATGTTGCGCGATGCCGACCGTGGCGGTGCTGACGAGCTGACGCTCGGCGGAGGTTTGCACCAGGGCATCGATCTCGGCGAGGTTGCTGGCCGCGTCCGGCGTGCCGATCAAGGTCGGCAGCAACCCCGTGAGAAAGCGCTCCACCCGCGCCTGCTGGCGGCGGTTGAGCGCATAGTCATCGAGCAGGCGCTCGCGGCTGTTGTTGAGCCAGAGCATGGCGACGCCGATCAGAAACGCGGTCTCCACGACACCGAGGAACAGCAACGAGAGCCGCAGGCGGATCGAGGCCGTCGAGCCCAGCTCCGGCGCGCCGCGGATCTGTCGCAGCGCTGCCACGGTGAGCAAGGGAAACGCCGCCAGCGGACCGATGAGAATCACCGATGGGATCGGACCCTCGATCGCCGGGTAGATGACGAACAGCGCTTCGGGCACGAGAGCCGGCAGGAGCACTGCGGCGAGCGCGAAGCGCAAGCTGGCGCGCCACGCCGGACTCTCGGTGCTGAGCACGCCGATCAATAATCGGGCGAGGTACAGCAGCCCCGCGTTGGCCAGCAGCAGGAACACCGCGTTGCTCAGCGGCCCGAATAATCCCGGATCGCTGCGCGCCAGATTCAGCGCCAGCGCCAGGGCGATGGCGCTTCCGGCGGTGGCGGCGAGTGTCATGCGCCGGGCGCGCGATCGATAGCCGATCGCCGCCGGATAACTGGCGGCGAAATAGAGCAGCGCCGCCGGGGTGAGACACTGTGCGGTGAAGTATACGGCCGCGAAGCGATACGGACCGTAGAGATCCGCATTGGTCATCAGCAACAGCGCCGCCGTCTGACAGAAGATGAAGAAGGCTGTTGCCGCGGGTGTCCGCTCGGCCCGCCAGCGAGCCCACAGGCCCGCGGTGGCGAAGCACAGACCCGCCGCGAAATAGATGACATACAGGCCGAGATAATCGCCGCGCTCGAATCGCTTGACGGCAATCGCCTCGGTAAACACGTCGGCGTCTTTGCGGAAGCGGTACAGGATCGGGGTGCCCGGCGCGAGCGTCGCGACGTGCTGTTCGATCTCGAGCGGGTCTTCGATCGGCCGCCCGTCGATCGCGATGAGTTGCGCCGACGACACGCGCGCCGCGTGCGCGAGCGACCACCCGGGCCGCACCACCGACAGCACCACCCGATTCGGACCGATGAAAAATCCGGCAAACGGCCGCTCGAGACGGCGCGCCCCATCCAGCAGGCACACGGCGCCGATCGCGACGATGGCGGCGGTGATCGCCGCGGCGACCCAGCGCAGCAACGGGGGCGCCGGGGCAATTGGAGGATCGGCACTCGCCAGCATCTCGCCGCGCATTGTACACCATACCCCGGCGCGTTCGAGCTTCGGGCCTCTCGCGCGAAATGCGCGGTCGCGGGCGGCTACGTTGCCCGCACGACCGCGGTTGACCCGCTGCACCGCGCCGCCTATCTGTCATTGATGATTCGTTTCCAGCAACGCGGACTCCGCGTCGCCTTTCAGCCGCATCCGGGCGATCTCACGGCGATCGCGCTCACGGTCCGCGCGGGCGCACGTTTCGATGGGCGTCATCCGGGGCTGGCGCACCTGGCGGAACACATGCTCTTTCAGGGCACGCGTTCGCTGGATCAGATCACGCTGAATCGGCGCGCCGCGGAGCTCGGCGGCGAGCACAACGCGGATACCGGCTACGAGGACATCTCGCTCACGATCGAGGTGTTCAACGAAGACGTCGAGGACGCGCTCGGGCTGCTGGCCGAGCAGTACTACCACACCCAGATCGAAGCGAAGCGATTCCGCAAAGAGCAGCGCGTGGTGATGGAGGAGATTCGCGGCCGGCTCGATGACCCGGGCGAACGGGTCTACCGCAAAGCGTGGGAACACTTCTTCGCGGGGGCCGTGCGCCACCCCGTGTGTGGCACGCTCGGCAGCGTGCGCAGCATCGATGCCGATGACGTCGCCGGTTTCTTGCGCCGCTATTTCGCGCATGGCAACACCGCGCTCGCGGTCGTCGGCGGCGTCAGCCCCGAGCGCGTGCGTGCCGCGATCCGCAAGTATTTCCGCCATGGCCTCGGCGGCGTGGCGCGCCAGCCGCCGCGTGTGCGCGTCCGCGGCAACGGCCGCTTACAGCTGGGCGATGGCAAGAGCAGCCAGTCGTATCTGACGAAGCTGATCGCGGTCTCGCCCGAGCCGCGGCGACTGCTGGCGACCGGTGTCGCCCTCGATCTGGTCGGCGCAGACCCCGACAGTCGCCTCTTTCAAGAGATTCGCGAACGGCTCGGCTTGAGTTATGAAATCTCCGCCACCCTCGATTGGGGTCCCGATTGGGCGGTGATCGTGCTCTCGGCGAGCGCATCGCGCGCCCAGGCGGATCGCCTCGTGCGGGCGGTCGAGGAGACCTGCCGCCGTGCGAGCGAGGAAGGGTTTGCGGAAGACGAGCTGCAGCGCGCGCGCAAGAAGATTCGCTATCGCTACGCGCTGCTCGCCGACAGCCGGCTCGATCAAGCCCTCGCGCTCGCCGAGAGCGCGCTCTGGGGATTTCCGACACCGCGCGAGGCGGAACAGATGGTCAGCCAGCTCACCCCGGACGAGATCGGCCTGGCCTGGCGCGCCGCGGCACGCAGCCGCAACGTGACCGCGCTCCTCAGCTGAACTTCGCCAGGCGTCTCCGCCGGTGCGCTCCGGCTCCCCGCGGCCACGCCGTCCAGGGTGGCTGATCGGTGTTTGTCCGATGGCAGATTCCTCCGGACCGCGATTGTTCCGGTCGCCACGATCGGCGAGCATGCCGGCGTTCTCCCGTCATGCGCAGCCGGGCCACCATGACATCCGAAAAGGTACGGAGTGGAAAATGACGCCGGCGGTTGAGCATTGGCCGGCCGCGCGGTACGCCGTCGAGGAAGATGTTGCTCGATGCCGCACCAACGAAGCGGACCGCACCCATCGGTTCCGCGCAGTGGTACCGGTCCGTTACCGTCGTCGCGGTGGCGTATTTTGCCGGTGCGGTGGTCGGATTTTCACTCGTCCTCGGTACGTGGATATCTGCCATCTGGCCGCCCAGTGGAATAGCGCTGGCGGCGGTGCTGTTGGGCGGCAACCGTTTGTGGCCGGGTATCGCGATCGGCTCGATCCTCGGCAACTGTGTTGGGCTGGCCGGTCGCGGGACGCCGCTGTGGTCGGCGGTGATCGTGAGCACCTTCATGGCGGTGGGCAATGTCCTGCAAGCGGTCGTCGGGGCGGCGGCCGTGCGCCGGTGCGGACCGTCGGGGGGAATCTTCGATCGCGTTCCCAACGTGTTCGCGTTCGTCATCCTCGGCCCGCTGCTCAGCCCGATCGTGAGTGCCTCGATCGGTGTGCTGACGCTCCGTTGGTCGGGGTTGCTCCCGGCGGAGCAGTTTACCGAGGCCTGGATCAGTTGGTGGCTCGGCAACATGATGGGCGACCTCGTGTTCGCCCCGCTGGTGTTGGTCTGGCGCCGGCCCCGGCGCCCGGAGGGTTGGACGGAACCGGTGCTGCTCGCAATTTTATTGATTGCGACCAGCGCGATCGCGTTCGGATTGCTGCCGTTCACTCATCCGATGCGTTATCCGCTGGTGTATCTCCCCGTGCCGCTCGTCGGCTGGGCGGCGTATCGCTTCCGCCACTTCGGGGCGGTGACCGCCACCGCGATTCTGGCGCTGCTGGCGGTGTACGGAACGGTGCATGGGCGCGGCGCGTTCGTGCAAGGCACGATTCCCGAATCGCTGTTCCTGCTCCAAACGTTTGTGTTCATGACCGCCGCCGGCGCCCTGATCCTCGCCGCGACGGTGACGGAGCGGGCAAGACAGGAAATGGCGCTGCGTGAGGCGCATAACGAGTTGGAGCGGCGGGTTGCCGAGCGAACCGAGGAGTTGCGCGCCCTGTCCGGCCGGTTGGAGTCGGTGCGCGAAGAGGAGCGCCGTCACGTCGCCCGTGAGATTCACGACGAGCTCGGCCAGTTGCTGACGGCGATGAAGATCGATCTGTACTGGCTGCGCAAGCGCCAGTCGCCATCCTCGGAGCAGCGGATGCGCGACGTCATCGCCCTCGTCGACCGCATGATCGGCTCGGTGCGCCGCATCGCCACCGAGCTGCGGCCGAGCGTGCTCGACCATCTCGGCCTGATCGGTTCGCTGGAATGGCTGATGGAGGATTTCCGCCAGCGATCGCACGTCCACTGCATCGCCGAGATCGAGCCCGAGGAGCTCGATCTCGACCCGGCCCAGGCCACGGAGGTGTTCCGCATCGTGCAGGAGGCGATCACCAATGTAGCGCGGCACGCGGACGCGAGCGAAATGCAGCTCTCGGTGAAAGAAACCGATCGCGCCCTGTTCATCGAATTGCGCGACAACGGCCGCGGCATCGGATCCGTCGCGCCGGCGGGCGATCATTCGCTCGGCCTGGTCGGCATGCAGGAACGCGCGAACCGGTGCGGGGCAACGCTGGAAATCGCCGGTTTGGCAGATGGCGGCACCACCGTCCGGCTGTTCTTGCCGCTGCGGCTCGTGTCCACGGAGGAAGCTCATGCGCGTCCTGGTAGTCGATGACCACGCGATCGTCCGCCTGGGACTGAAAAATCTGTTGTGCGAGCTGCCGGACACGCAGGTCGACGGGGCGCAAAGCGGCCGGGAAGCGCTGGCCCATCTCGAATGCCATCCCTGCGATCTGGTGATTCTCGACATCGGGCTGCCCGATCGCAGCGGGTTGGAAGTGTTGAAAGACATCCGCCGTCTCTATCCGCCGCTGCCGGTGATCGTTCTCACCATGTATCCCGAAGAGCAGTACGCGATCCGCGTGCTCAAGGCGGGTGCGGCCGGTTATCTGACGAAGAACAGCGTGCCCGAAGAGCTGCTCGATGCCGTGCGCCGGGTCGCTGCCGGCGGCCGGTACCTGACCACATCGCTCGCCGAGCGCCTGGCCTGGGCGATTGCCGGCGAAGCCACCGGCCACGACGCGTTGACCGACCGCGAAATGCAAATTCTCTGCTTGTTAGGCAGCGGCAAGCGCGTCAGTGAAATTGCCCGCGAGCTCGGCCTCAGTGTCAAAACCGTCAGCTCGCACCGCATCAACATCCTCGGAAAAATGCGCCTGCGCACCACCGCGGAGCTGGTGCATTACGCGGTGCGGAACGGGCTATCGCGCACTTAGCGCGGTGCCGATCGCGCATCGGCGAGGTCTCCGCCGTCAAAACATCGATTCCCGCTCGGCGAGCAGCGTATGGATCATTTCCTGTAGCTGCCGCCGTACGCCTTCGGCGAGCTGCCTTACCTGCTTGCGGTGATCCGGCTGCCAGCGCGGGTCGCGGTACAGCTCGATCGGCTTACCGAAACGAATGTGCCACTTGCTCGGCAGCGGAATCGCGCCGAGTGGACCGAACAGCGGGAAGAACGGGGTGACCGGGACGTACGGCACGTTCAGCAACGCTTTGATCGCGCCCGTCGGCTTCAGCTTGCCGACGACGGGATAAATTTCTTCCGCGCCGACGACCACCACGGGGACGATCGGCACACGATAGGTGAGACTCATCCGAATGAAGCCGGTGTGAAACGGCTGCAACCGATAGCGCTGCCCGATGCCCTTGGCCACCCCGGCGACGCCTTCGGGAAACAATCCCACCACGTCACCGCGTTCGAGCAGCGCGCAGCCGTTGGCGTACGAGGCGAGCACTGCGCCGAAACGATTGTACGCGGTTCCGACCAGGGGCATATCCGCGACGAAGCGATCGTACAAGAAACGCAGCAGACGCGGCGACCCCGGCTGCTCGATCTCGAGCGCCATCGCCAGCATCGCGGCATCGAACGGAATGCCACCGGAGTGATTGCCGACGACGAGCACCGGTCCACTCGCCGGCACGTGGTCGATGCCGTCGGTGCGAACCCGCCAGTATCGTCGATAGAGAAATTCGAGGGCGGGACGAACCTGCTGATGAAATTCGGCATCGTAGCCGAACGGATCGGTGACGGGACGATTCCGCCTCGATGGCGGCGCTGGATACAGGGGGGCGGCCATGCAAGCGCGCTCTCAGCGGGTCGCCCGCAGGGGCAACGCCACCGTGGCCGTTCCCGTGACGAGATGCTCACCGTCGGCGTTCTCCAGCAGCAGATCACATTCGACGAAGCTCCCGTGATCGCTCGTGTGTTTCTCGGTGATCACCCCGTGCAACGTCAGCGGCACGCCGGGCCGGACGATCTGGCGAAAGGTGCAGCCGAGCCGCAGCAGGCGCGGCCCCTCGCCCCATTCGCTCACCAGCCGCGAGAGCAGCGCCATGCTGAGATTGCCCGGCAGAATCTGCCCCGGCAAACCTTCGGCTTGCGCCTCCGCATCGCTCATGAAACGGCCACCCGCCATATTCGCCACGGTTGCGTAGTGTCGGACTGCGTCGCCGTCGAAGGTCATCTGCAAGACCGGAAGCTCGTCGCCAACGTCGACGTCCTCGAAATAAATCGTCGCCATGCGCACTCTACCGAAACATCATGCGCTGGTCGATGATCGCCGCGGTTTTTCCATGTTGATTGGTGACCGTGGTCCGCAGCACCAACAGATACATGCGGCCACTCCGCCCCGTCTTTTCGTAGATGTCCCGGATAATGCTGACGGTTGAGAGGACATCACCCGGGCGAATCGGTTCGCCTAACGTAATCTCTTTGCCGGCGTCGAGCCCGATGCGATCCGGAAACGGGAAATCGTCGGGCATGCGACCGCGACCGCGCAGGCGGAGGACGAACGTCGGCGGCGCGACCAGCGTTGCCGCATCGCCCGCATCGGAGGGCGCCGCCGCGTAGCGCGGATCATTGTCGCCGTAAGCGCGCGCGTAGTTGATGATGTCGTCGGCGGTGACGGTTGGAAATGTCGTGCGGCCGAACTCCTGGCCGATCATGCGGCGATCGAAATCGATCATGATGGTGATCCGTTTGATGAATCCGCGGTGCCCGCCGGGCCTATGCGCGCGCCACGCGGGCGCGTTCCCGGAAATCCACCGGGCGATAGCTGCCGGTTTGCAGTGCCGCGACCAGATCGCCGATATCGCGAATGTCCGTGTCGAACTCCGTCGCGCACAGGCCGATCAAGCTCACGAGATGCGCGTCGCTGCCGCCGAAGCCGCGGTAGCCGCAGTGTTCCATCATTGCCTGCACGCGTTCGTTTTCGCCTTTCCGGCTGCCGCCGTTCAGCGCTTCCACCGCGATCACTCCTTCTAACGGGGGCCGGTGTGCGTAGTGCTCGCAGAGACCGATCGTCGGCCGACCCGGATGGCAGGGCGCGACGACGCCGCCCATGCGCCCGATCTCCGTGATGACGGTTTGTGCCGGCAGGTGAACGTCGGCGAAATCGAATCGCCGGGTCATTTCGTCGGTGACGCCATAGACGAGCATATGGCCGTAATCGGTTTCCACTTCGGCGCCGCGCAGCAGCAGGATGCCGTAGCGGTCCTCCAATTCACGATAGTCGACATCGGATTGCCACTGGCGATGTTCGGTGAGAACGATGCCGTCGATCGGCAACAGATCCCGCTTCTTCGTCAACCACTTCAGGTAGTTCTCCACCGGCGCCCGGCTGTCGTCCGAGCGCTCGGAGTGCGTGTGGAGATCGAGGATCACGAAGACGCGATGGCGCAGGCCACGCTCGTCAGGACGTATGCGACCGCCGCGCGCACGAACTGATACGTCGCCGCACACATCGATCCAACGGTTTTGCACATGGTCACATCGCTACCAGCTGGTCGCGGCACGTGCAACGCGCCCCGTCCCCGCCGCGACCGCGCGCGCAGGCATTGCACTCTCGTCGAAACGCGCGAATTGCCGCGGTGGTCCATTGGCGCTACAAGCCGAGTACTTCGATGTCCCTGCGGCATCTCCCTCCCGTCTTCGTCACCCCCGCTTTCTCCTAGAGATGGCAACGTCTTCGTTCCGCCGCCTCGCGGTTGCGTGGCCGGCGGCCCCCGATGTGCTCGGCTTCATGGCGAAGCCGGGATCAACTGGCACCTGCTCACCGAGCGTGAGCGATCGCGGGTGCCGGAGGCAAACCCCCTATGTGGCGGCGCAGCAGATGGTGGAGCGCTGGTCTCTTACCGGTTCTCTTCGTGCTGGGGTCGGAGACCCCGATCCGTGGCGCCGACTCCCCACGCGCCGCTGCTCTTGATCGCACTTCGCTGCCGGCCACCGGCCGGCAGGAAGCGCTCCTGACCGTCGCCGCATTCGGCCGCTACGCCGTCACCGTCGCCAGCGCGCAGGGCACCGCCTTGCAGCTGATCGATCGCATGGCCGGTCCCGGTGCGATCGATGGCGAAGCCGGCACCCGCGACGGCCGTGTCGACGCGTTTCTCGATCGCGGCGACTACAAGATCGTTGCCATCGCCGATGCGAAAGGCACCGGCACGGCGGTGTTGAAGGCGCATGCCTTTGTCGAGCGCAATGCGCCGCAACCACCGATGCTGGTCGAGCTGAAGCCCGTCGACGGGACGCTCAACGATTTCGAACAGATCTCGTACTGGATCGAAGTGAAGGAACGCCGGACGGTCGCGATCGAAGCTGCCGGCCGCGATCTCGCCGATCTCCGCCTCTGGACCAGCGGCGATTGGCTCGTCGATGTCACGCCGGAAATCGAAATCGTGACGCCCGTCGATGGGCGTCCGCTGAAGATCTGCCGCCTCACCGCCGATCTGAACCCTGGATTTTACCTGCTGTCGGCGTACGGCGGCGCGCCGCAGCCGTGGGCGCAAGATAACGGCGAGCACCCGTTCTATCTCCGCTACGGCATTCCGCGGTTGGCGTCCGTCATCCGGCAGCGATTCACGATCGGGCCGTCAGGTATCGACCGCTGGCGCGTGCCGGGCGAGACGAATTACTACAGGGTCGAGCTGCCGGAGGCGCGGCCACTCGCGCTGCAGGTGGGCACGTATTCGAGCCGTCGCCCGTTTGATGCGGGCTCCTCGCCGGTGACGATTACGAAACAATCGCTGGTTCCCGTTGCGGAGGTGGAGACCGGACGCCTGCTCGACGATCACATCGTGACGGTGACCGGTGCGGCCGGGCAACCGTACATCCTGCAGCACTTCGATGTCGGTGAGCGCTTCTGGTGCGGCGGGCATTACTGGCGACTCCATGACAACGGGCCGCACTGGGTATCGACGGTCCACTCCGGTGATCCCACCGATTCCATTGATGCCACGGCGCTCGTCACGCGCTGGAAATGGTGGACGCAGCAGGATCGCCACACGGAGCCGTTTCTCGACGAAGTGGTGGATCTCGGTACCTCGGCGACCTGGGCCCGCCATTTCAATTTGCTGGAGCGCGCGACGATCTTTCTGCACGTGCGCGATACCGGCCGCTACACGATCCTCGCTCGCGGCAGCAAAGCACAGTTCCGCATCGAACCGTTCATGACCGAGCGCCCGGCCGAGTATCGCTCGCCGGATTTCCAATCGAGCGGCTCGGAGTGGGATCTCGAGGCGGGCTACTATGTGCTCACCGCCGATCCGATCAAGCTCGGCATTCTCGACGTCGCGGTCGTGCCCGCGGCCAGCGCGGCGACGCCGAACTTGCTGGCCGATCTCATCGGCAAAGGCCGCGGGCAGGAGCTGACCAGGATCCGCGCCGCGGCGCAGTGGCCCGCGGCCGATCTCGCCGACGGCTATTCGTATGACCTCTTCTTGAACGAGCAGCCGGACGTGCACGTCGGCTTGATTCTGCGGAAGCTGCCGATCGATCTGACGGATCCGCTGCCCGTGCGGCAGATGCCGAACGAGAAGCTGTCTGTGCCGATTCATATCGGCGATGCCGGCCAACTCGCGGCCATTGCCGATGACGATTCCGTGGTGGAACTCTCCGCCGACGGCGGCGCGTGGCAGCGCACCCTCTCGATCGCGGCCGGCGATCATCGCCTGGCGATGCGTCACGCGAGCCCGCATCCGCTGGCATACACGCTGCGCGTCGAGCCCGACCGCCTGCGTGCGGCGGCTCCGTTGCCGCCGCTGCCGGATCCCTCGGCGGCGGCCCCGCCGAAGCTGCCGGTCCTCTCGAGCACGACGCCGCGCTTCATCGATCTGGATCGGGGCGAGAGCGCCACGTTCTATGTGCGTGCCGATCGGCCGGCGCTCTACCGCATCGAATCGAGTGGGCTGCTGGCGACGGCCGGCAACATCCGTACGCGCACGATCACCTCGCTCGATCGCGACAGCGAGAATGGCGTCGGCCGCAATTTCTTCCTCGAGCAGTATCTGCGCGAAGGTGACTACCAGATCACGACGACGACTCTCGGCAAGACCAAAGGGCATCTCGGCCTCACCCTGGAGCGCGCAGAGATTATCGACGGCGGCGTGCTGTCCGACGGCTTTCCGGCGCGGGTCGCGCTGCCCGCCGGTAGCGGCATCGTTTACACCTTTACGATCCGCACAGCCGGCCAATATCGTTTGCGCGCGATGGGAGTCGGCAAGACGTTTCGCTGCCGTCTGGAAGACGGTGACGGCTGGCCCATCGAGCCGCCGAACATCGCGGCCGATCTGAATCGCCATTTCGATGCGGGCGCGTATCGACTCGTGCTGCTTCCGCAAAATGTCGAGTCGCGCCGGGTGACGCTCCTCGAGTCGGTGCCGGAGCCCGTCGAATACAAAGGACACGGCCCGCACGCGCTGCCGCTGGCGCGCCGCGCGAGCGCGGTGTGGACGGAACCGGAGGGCGATGCGCCGCGCACGCCGGATACCTGGGAGCTCAGCGTGCCGGCGGACGTCGACGCGCGCATCGAGCTCAGCGGCGAGATGCAGGCCGAATTGAAACGTGTTCAGGACGATGGGACGGCGGCGGTCACGGCGGCCGTTCCTCCGTTGCGTGGGTGGAAGGGGCGGTTGGGCGCGGGGCGCTATCGGCTCGAAGTCGTGTGCGCGCGCACGAACAACAAACAGCCGTATGAGGTGGCGGTGTGGCCGGAGCAGCTGGTGGCCGGGCTGGCGCGGAACGTTTCCGCGCCAGCGAGGGTGCCGGTAGCGGTCGGCCGGGACGGGCTCGTCGAGCTCAGCTCATTCGGCAGCGCCGACGTGAGCGCCCGCCTCTATGACCGCAGCGGACAACTCGTCGTCGCCGCCGATGACGCGCCCGGCGACTGGAACTTTCACATCGCGCAGCCGCTGCGCGCCGGCAATTACGAATTGCAGATCGATCCCGTGGGTACGCGGTCCGCGACTGCCACGGAGGTCTCGATGCGCGCGCCCGGCGAACATGTGGAAGCACGCCTCTCCACGCCGGTCAGACTCACGGCGGCGCTGGCCGACACGGTGCGTATCTATCCGCTGCAAGTGGCCCCGGATGAAGAGATCCTCTTCGTGACGGCGCAAGCGGCCGAGTCGGTCGGCTGCGCGATTGAATCGCTCATCGGGGATCAATGGCAGACGATCGCTGCGGCGAACGGCCAGACGGCACGTCTCGAGATCCCGCTACCGAGTGCGGCGAACGGCCAGCCGATGTCGGAGTATCGCTTGCGTCTCTGGTCTGCGGAAGGCCGACCGACGGCGGTCAAGCTCGACGTCGTGACCATCACGCCGCCCTGGCAGACGGAGACGCAGCTGGCGAAAGGTGTTCCGCTGGCACCGGTGCCCGGCTTGAAGCCGCGCATCGGTGTGGCGGCGGTGAAGCTCGATCGGCCCGGAATGTTTCGCGTGCGGGGACCGGCCGTGCGCTGGTCGTCGAGCGCCGGCCAGCCGTCGCAGATGCTGAACAACGGGCTCGTTGCCGCAAGCGGCCGCTTGCTCTGGCTCGTGCGCGATTTGCCGGCCGATGCGTCGGCCGATGTGCCGACGGTGCGGGCGCAACGCGAACGCCTGGCGCCCGGCAGTGATCACCAGCTGGCGCTGACGTTGCGCGGCGGCGCGCCGATCGCGTGCGATGTGGCGCGCTCGGCCCCGGGCCCGCTGCTCGCGATGGCGACGGCGATGGTAGGACAGCCCGGCATCCGCATCGCCGCCGCCGGCGACGTCGCGCCGGCCGGAGACGCAATGGCCGCCGGCGATCGGACCGCGCTTGCCGTCTCGCTGGCGCCCGCGTCGGACACCGCGGTGGTCTGGCCGGCGGCCGGCGCCGACGACATCGATGTGCGCATCGAACAGATGAGCTTTCCGCCGCCGCCGGAGGAACGGATGGGATGGGGCGTCACCAGCGGCAATATCGAGCCGGCGACCGCGAGAAGCTTTGCCTTGCCGCCGGGGAATAAACGCATCCGATTTGTGTTCGGCGACTCCGTCGTGGCCGCGCTCTCGGACGGCGCAAGCGTGCGCAGCGTGCACTGGGCCGGCGGCACGGCGTTCGAAGAGTCTCTCGATAGCACGGCCGACCACCTGACGCTGATGGTGCCGCGCGGCGGGAGCGCACCGTTCGATGTGGAGCTGCTGCCCGTTGCGGCCAAAGCGGAATCGCCGGCCGCAGCGAAGGAAGATACGAATGCCGCGATCAATCCCGGCCGGCCGCTCGAAGAGCGACAGGTCGATGCCGGCAGGCGCCGTGTTCCGGTCGCGAGCACGCGGGCAAATCAAACCCTGCACGTGCGCGGGGCACGCGGCGACGCGCTGTACGTTCGTCATGACGGCACCGTGTCGCGTGGCAGCGACGTGGCCGCGGGCGGTGGTGGCACACTGCTGATTCCGCACGCGCCCGGCCTGGTCCTGGCGTGGCTTGATAGCGCCGGAGACGGTGCGGTTGATCTGTTCGGTGGCGAGCTACCTCCCGATGAATCGCCGATCGATTTGCCCGCGACGATTCGTCTCGCGGCCAACCCTCAGGTCACGAATCGCGTGCAGGTGATCACGTTGAACCCCGCCACGCCGATCGTCCTGCATGCTCGATCCGCGACGGCGATGATCACGCGCTTCACCAGCGGCGACGGCGCACCGATGGTCGCGGTGGACGGTGACGGCCTGCTCTTCGACGGCTATCTGCCGGCCGGCCGTTCTCAACTCGCGCTGCGTGCCATCGCCGGCGAGGCGTTGTCGGGAACGGTCGAGCTGACCTCAACCGAAGTCACTCCCATTGCGGAAGGCCTCGGCCCCGAGCTGCTGTTGCCGTCAGGAGCGACGCGCTTCTTCTCGTTCACGGTGAGTCGGACGAACCGGATTGGGATCGGCGTCCGCGCCGTTCCCGATGTTGCGGATTGTACGCTGCTCGACCAGAGCGGCCGGCCGCTCGGCAGCGGCGTCGTTCAAATGCCGATGCTCGACGCCGGCACGTATCTGCTGAAGATCCATGTGCCGGAAACAGCACCGCCGACACGGGTGCGACCGGCGGTGGCCGGAATCGAAACCGCGCCGAGCGGACCCCCGGCGGATGTGATCCGCGGTTACCTGGCGCTCGCCGGAGCGAGCGCGCCGGTGAAGCCGTGAACGTGCGGTGCATGGATCGGCCTTCGAGACGGCGGTTCGTGCCTCCTGCCTATGACCCGCCTTCGAGACGGCGCTTCGCGCCTCCTCAGGCTGAGCGTGTTCACGGGAACGCCGACGCGATGCTGCGTCGGTCGGCTTGCCCATGACCCGCCTTCGAGACGGCGCTACGCGCCTCCTCAGGCTGAGCGTGTGGGTTCACGCAGATACGTGGGCCTTCATGCCTAACGCGATAACGTCTTCAGCGGCGTACGGACGCCAGGGTGAATGAACGATGGACCGGACGAGAAAATGGACTGGAATCTGCCTGTTGTTTGCGGCGGCCTTGGGTGCCGTGCCTGCGGGGGCGGCCACCACGCAGCGACCGGCACAGGCGCGCGGGACCACCGTGGTGCCGGATCACTTTCTGCGCCGCTGGGATCCGGTGACCGTCTTTTTCGCGCAGGATACCGGTCCGGCTGGCGGTGGTGCGGAAGATCATCCGGAACGTTTCGTTAAAGTGACGCCGGCGCATCCCGGCGGCTTTACGTGGATCGATGCACGGACCCTGCAGTTCCGCCCGGCGGAGCCGTGGCCGCCGCTTGCATCGTTCACATGGACGGCAGGCAAAACGTCGGCGGCACTCATCACATTGATGGCCGCGCCGATTGCCACGGAACCGGCGGACGATGCCGTCGGCCTCGACGCGGTCGAATCCATTACGCTGACGTTCCCGGAGCCGATCGATGCGGCGCTGCTGGCGAAGATGATTGCAATCGAGCTGCGGCCGCTGCCCGGTGTCGGCGGCAATTCGGCCGCGGCCGCGCGGTGGCTCGGTGCGGCCGATTTCGAGCTGAAAACGATAGAGCGTGCCGCGCGCGATGAGCGCGCGACCTATGTCCTTCAACTCACGCATCCGATCGCGCTCGGCATGCACGCCGTCGTGCGCCTTCGCCTTTCGCTCGACGACCGTACGGGCGAATCCTTCGCGCAGTTCGGGTTTGCTACCGCCGAACCCTTCCGGTTGACCGCGGCCGGATGCCGCGGCAGCGCGACGGGCCGCCAAACTTTCCCGGTCACCCCCGAGGGCTCGCGCTACGCGAGCGATCAGGCGATCAACTGCGGCGCCGATAGCCACAGTATCGTCATCGAATTCTCGGCCGCGCCGCGCGACCTGGGACCGGTCGAAGCGCGGGGCCTCGTGCGTCTGACGCCGCCGGTGGACGGTCTGCAGTACAAGGTCAGCGGCACGACGCTGGAGATCACCGGCTCATTCGCGTCGGAAACCCTGTACCGCGTCGCGCTCACACCGGCCGCCATTTCCGATGGGAAGAATCGCGCGCTCCAGATGACCGGCGAGAGCGAGCTCTACGTCTACTTTCCGAGCCAGCCGGCGTATCTCAACTGGAACGCGGCCGCCGGGATCATCGAGCGCTACGGCATGCAGATGGTCCCGTTGCGGGGACGCGGCGACGAGCGACTCGATCTGCGGATCTATGCGATCGATCCCTTCGATCGATCGTTCTGGCCGTTCCCGGAGCATGCGCTCACCATCGACGAATCGCGCCGGCCACCCGGCCCGGGCGAGGAGCCGGATCCCTATACGGACGCGTCGGGCACGATTACGCCGAACGAGCTGTCGGAACACATCCGGACGTTGGGCTCGCCGCCGATCTCGCAGCTCGTCGAGCTGCCGCTGCGGCGTGCGAACGCCGCGGCATCGTTCGGACTCGATCTGTCGCCGTATCTGACGCGTCTCGCCGGAAAGAATCGGCCGGGCTCCTACCTGGTTGGGATTCGCCGGCTCGACCGCTCCGCCGAGCGTTCGTGGATGCGCGTGCAGGCGACGGATCTCAGTCTGAGCACGGTGGAGGAGCCCTTCGCCGTCCATTTCGTCGTCACCTCGCTGTCGACCGCGCGGCCGGTGCCTAACGCGACGGTGAAGGTCGAAGGTGCGGTGTCTGCGGGATACGGGAGGCAGTGGGAGACACTGGTTTCCGGAACGACCGATGCGGACGGGACCTTTGTGTGGCCGGCTCCGGGGCCGAGCGTCGATCGCACGGTACAGGTGCGGCGGATCTCGGTGCAAAAAGATGATGACGTCGTCGTGTTCAATGCCGTCCGGCCGCCGGACTGGTACCGCAATAATCGCTGGCGGCCGAGTCGTCACAGCTGGCTGCAGTGGGCGTTCGAGACGCTCGATCATCGCGGGGCACATCCGGAGACGCTCTGTCATATCTTCACCGAGCGCCCGATTTATCGTCCGGAAGACGAGGTCCACATCAAAGGATATGTGCGCTGGCGTGAGCGCGGCCGCTTATCGCCGGTGCAGCAGGATGGGTTCGTCGTGGTCGAAGGCCCGGGTGAAGACCAGAAGTGGAAGTATCCGGTTACGCTCACGCCCGAGGGCAGTTTCTATTACAAGTTCCAGGAGCCGAATCCGCCGACCGGGCAATTCCATGCGCATTACGAGGACCGCCGCGGCGAACGACCGTCGGAGAACGATGTGCCGTTCCGCCTCGAAGCGTATCGCATTCCGACGTTCGAGGTTCAGCTGCATGCCGATGATCACGTGCCGCTCGATCGCGAGTTCGGCATCGGCCTGACCGCGACCTATTACGCCGGCGGCAAGGTCGCGGCGCGGCCGGTACAGTGGCGCGTGACCCAGTTTCCCTACACCTGGGAGCACGCCAAGCGTGACGGATTCTTTTATTCGTCGGACGGGCGGTTCTCTCCCGGCTCGCGCTTCGAGTCGTCGCCGCGTCTCGAAAAACAAGACACCACCTCCGACGATGGAGGCGCTGCGCTGACGCTCAATCCGGCGCTCGAGCCTAACGCGCAGCCGCGCACGTACGTGATCGAAGCCACCGTGACCGGCGCGGACGACCAGACGGTCACCGCGACGCGACAGGTGCATGCGCTGCCGCCGTTCGTGCTCGGTCTGAAAGTCCCGCGCTACATCGAGCGCGCCAAACAGATCGATAGCGAGATCATCGTGGTGGGTGCCGACGCCAATCGCGACGAGGCCGCCGCGACGCGCGCCGGCACGGAGGTGCTCCTCCCGGGCATCGACGTCAAAGTGACCGTGCTGCGCCGGCGATGGGATTCGCATTTGCAGGCGAGTGATTTTTCCGACGGCAAGGCGCGCTACGTGACCGACGTCGTCGACGAGAAGGTCTCGGAGACAACGATTACGAGCGGTACGGAGCCGGTGAAACTGGCGCTGCCGGTCACCGAGTCCGGCGTGTACGTCGTGACGCTGGAGTCGCACGATCGCATGAATCGCGCCCAAGTGGTGTCGGTCGATTTGTATGCGGCAGGCGACGAGCCCGTGACCTGGGCGAAGACGCCGGGTACGGTATTCGAAACCACGACCGATAAAGACGCGTACGATCCCGGCACGACCGCGGCGATCGTGTTGAAGAGCCCGTTCCAGATCGCGCGCGCCCTCGCCATTGTCGAAGCGCCGGATGGCAATCGGTATGAATGGGTCGATGTCAAAGGCGGCAGCGCGACTTTTCAGCTGCCGGTGTTGAACACGTACGTGCCGCGCGTCCCGGTGCACTTCGTGCTCATGCGCGGCCGCATTGGCGATGCCGTGCCCGGCGGCGGGACGCGTCTCGATCTTGGCAAGCCCGCGACCATGGCCGCGACCGCGTGGGTCAAAGTCAATCCCGTCGATCATCGCGTCAACGTCGCGCTCGAGAATCCGCCGAAGGCGAAACCGGGTGAAACGATCGATGTCACGGTGAAGCTGACGGATCCGCACGGCAACCCGCTCCCCGGCGAGGTCACGCTGTGGCTGGTCGATCAGGCCGTGCTCGCGTTAGGCAAAGAGCAGCGGCTCGATCCGCTGCCGGACTTCATCACCAGCGTGCGGACCCGCCTGTCGCTGCGCGACACGCGCAATTTGACGTTCGGCTGGCTGCCGTTCGCCGAGTTGCCGGGCGGTGGTGAAGGTTCCGCCGGGAGCTTGTTCGACGGCACCACTGTCCGCCGCACGTTCAAGGCGGTGCCGTATTACCATCCGGGGATCACGGTGGGACCTGACGGTATTGCCACCGTTCACGTGCAGCTGTCGGATGACCTGACGAACTTCAAGCTGCGCGCCAAGGCCATCAGCGGCCCGGATCGTTTTGGATTCGCGACCGGAGAAATTCATGTGCGCTTGCCGGTCATCGTGCAACCGGCGCTGCCACGGTTCGTCCGCCCGGGCGACAGCTTCAGCGCCGGAGCCGTGGCGCGTGTGATCGAAGGCGAGAGCGGTGCCGGAACCGTTGAGATGCAGACCGAAGGCGCGACGGTCAAGGAATCGACGCGCCGCGCGATCACGTGGGAACCGAATCGCCCGGCGCGCGTCGATTTTCCCGTCGATATCAGCACGCCTCCGTACAACGCGGATGGCCAGCTCGGTTACGATCGCGCCACGTTCCGGGTGGCGGTCGAGCGCACCGCCGACAGCACGCGCGATGCGTTCGAGGTGAAGTTGCCGATTCGCGACGATCGCCAGCGGGTCGTCATCCGCTCGATGGAAGAGCTGCAGCCGGGTGTACCGCTGCCGATTCCGCCGCTCGCCGAGCCGGCTCGGCCCGGTACGGTTCGCCGAACCGTGCTGCTCTCCGATCAGCCGGCGCTCGTCCGCATGGCGGCGGGGTTGAGCTTCCTCCTGCAATATCCCTACGGCTGTACGGAGCAGCGCATCAGTCTCGCCCGGGCGTACATCGCGTTGCGCAAATTTCGCGAGGTGCTGCACACCGACGGATCGGACGAGCGATTGCAGAAGAGTGTGCGGGATGTCCTCCAGTACCTGCCCCTGGTGCTCGATAGCGATAACCTCATCATGTACTGGCCCGGTGCGCCGCATGGCTACGTATCGCTCACGGCCTGGGTGGTGCAGTTCCTCGTCGAAGCCCGCGACGCCGGCATCGCGGTCGATCAGAAACTCTTCGACACGCTCGTCGAATCGCTCGAGCGGTCACTGCGCTCCGACTACAGCCACTTCATCGACGGCGAGTCGTTCATGGAACGGGCGTGGGCACTCGACGCGCTCGCCGCGGCCGGCAAGTACAATCCCGGCTACGCCGCCGAGCTCGCGCGGCGCTCGCGCTATCTCAGCCTCGAAGGCGTCTCCAACGTGCTCGTCTCGATGGCGCGCGCGGGGGATACGACGTCATCCACCGTCGACGGCCTCGTACAGGAGTTGTGGGACGGCACGATTATCCGCCTGTATCAGGGCAACGAGCTCTACGGTGGGTTGCAAGATCGCGGGCACCACGCCAACGGGCTGATTCTGCCGAGCGAAACGCGCACGGTGGCGGAGATGACGCGCGCGATCACGCGGACGCAATCCGACGCGCCGCGATTGCAGGTGCTGATCAATGCATTGGTGACCCTCGGTCGCGATGATGGCTGGGGCAGCACCAATGCCAACGCGGCCGCGCTCGCCGCGCTCGCCGATGTCTTGCAGCCGCCGTTCAAGAACAGCACGCCGCGCTCGATCGCCCTACACGTCGGCGCAGAGGCGCAAACCGTCGCCATCGGACCCGACGCGCCGCTCGGGATCTGGAGCAGCGGCGCGGCGGAAGGCGGTGAGATGGTGCTCGAATCCGGCGATGCCGGGCGTCCGGTGATCGCGCGCGTCGAGACCAGCTACGTGCCGCTGGCCGACGGCAGCCAGGTGGCGGCGCAATCCCGCGGCTTCGTGGTGACGCGCGAGTTGCAGCGCATTGCAAAGAAAGGCGACGCGCCGGCCGAACGGCGCAAGCTGGAGGAACCGGGAACGGTGTTCCCGTGCGATGTCGGGGACGTCATCGAGGAGCACGTGCAGGTGGTCAACCCGGATCATCGCAACTACGTTGCCATCGTCGTTCCCCTCGCGGCGGGCATGGAGCCGCTCAACCCGAACCTCGCCACGGCGCCGCCCGAAGCGCGGCCGGCCGGGCGGGTGACGCGCGAGCCGACGTACGTCCAGTTCCTCGATGATCGGATTGCGTTCTATTACGACGATCTGCCCAAAGGCACGTACGATTGGTTCTATCGGACGCGCGCGACGACCGCGGGGCGGTTCGTCCAGCCCGCCGCGTTTGCCGAGATGATGTACGACGGCTCGGTGCGCGGCAACAGCCCCGGCGCGCGCGTCGAGATCGGACACGCGGCCGAGTAGCGAACCGTGCTGACCATGATCGTCACGAAGACGCGCGCACGCCGCCGAGTGGTGTCGGGAATCGGTGTGCTGCTGGCGGCCGTATGGGGCACGGCGGCGCTGCGCGCGCATTTCGCGGCACCGGCAGCCACGCTGCTGGTGCGCGATCGCCACGGGCAGTTTCTCGGTGAGATCGGTGACGCCGGCGATAGTCAGGTCGGCTACTGGCCGTTGCGATCGCTGCCGCTACGGGTGGTCGCGGCGACGGTCGCCATCGAGGATCGCCGTTTCTGGCACCATCCGGGTGTGGACGTACGCGCGATCGCCCGTGCCCTCGCGGGAAATATTCGCCATCGCCATCGCACTGCCGGTGGCTCGACGCTGGCGATGCAAGTCGCGCGGCTGCAGCATCCCGAGCGCCGCACCTATGCGCGCAAAGCGGTGGAAGCGGCGACGGCGATATTGCTGACCGGGCGCTATGGCCGCGCCGCGGTTCTCTCGCAATACCTGCGGCTGGTCCCGTACGGGAACCGCATTCACGGCATCGCGTACGCCGCACGCCGATATCTCGACAAGCCGGTGGACGATCTGAGCTGGGCTGAGATCGCGTTCTTGACGGCGATCCCGCAAGCGCCGGCGCGCATGAACCCGTTTGAGCCACGCGGTCGCCGGCGTGCGGTCGCGCGCGGCAAGCGCATTCTGCATGCGTTGCATGATCAAGGGGCGGTGAGCGGCGCGGAGCTCGATCTCGCCTTGCGCCAGATCGATCAACTGCCGATTCCCGCGCTGGCGCGGCGCCCGCGTACGGCCTTGCACGCGCTGTTGCGGGTCGCGCCGATGCTGCTCGATCCCGCTGTGCGCCGGACGCTGAACGATCGCCCAATCGTCGACACGACATTCGATCTCGACATCCAGGAGCAGGTCACGCGCGAGGCGGAAGCCGCGGTCGCCCGGCTGGAGCAGCAAGGGGCCGGTAACGCCGCAGTCGTTGTCGTGGACCGCCACCGCAACGAGGTGATCGCCTGGGCGGGCTCCGCCGATTACTTCTCGACGGGCGCTGCCGGCGCGATCGACTTCGCACGCGTACCGCGATCACCGGGCAGCACGCTCAAGCCGTTCATCTATGCGCTCGCGCTCGAGGAGGGCATCATCACGCCCGGCACGATTCTCGACGACCTGCGACGGGGCCGGGGAGAGATCGTGAATGCGGACCGCGGCTTTCTCGGTCCGCTGTTGCCGCGGGTTGCCCTGGCCAATTCGCGCAACGTGCCGGCCGCCGATCTGCTCGATCGCGTCGGGCTCGACACGGTCTATTCCCTGTTCGGCCGTCTCGGGTTGCACGATGGCCGATGGACGGGCGAGCACTATGGCCTCGGCCTGGCGATCGGCGCGATGCCGACCACGCTCGAACATCTCGTGCGCGCCTACACCGTGCTGGCCGGCGACGGCCGGCTGAGTGATCTGCGCTGGTACGCCGGCCAGCCGCCGGCCGTCGCGCGGCGTATCCTGTCGCCGGAGACGACGCGCGAAGTCACACTATTTCTCTCCGATCCGATGGCGCGCTTGCCGACGTTTCCGCGCCGCGGCTCGACCGAGTATCCGTTTCCGGTAGCGGTGAAAACGGGCACCTCACAGGATTACCGGGATGCCTGGACGATGGCGTATTCGACCCGCTACCTCGTGGGGGTGTGGATGGGGCAAGCCGATGCGCGCGGCATGACGCGTCTCAGCGCGGCCGTCTCTGCCGCGCAATTGGCGAAGGAGGTGATGCTCACCCTGCACGGCACCGAGAGCGACGGCTTGAACAATCTCTCGTTCCCGCCGCCGGCGGGCTATCGACCCGTGCGGATCTGCGGCCTCACCGGCCAGCGCGCCACGCCGGCATGCGATCACGCGTTCACCGAGTGGTTTCGCCCCGGCGACGAGCCGGCGACCTCCTGCGCCGCGCACCGCCGGATCGCCATCGACCGCCGCAATGGCCGCGCTGCGACGCCGGTTACGCCGGCGGACTTCATCGACGTCCGCACGGTGATCGCGCTCGATGCGCACTACGCCGCGTGGGCGGCCACCGCCGGATTGCCGCAATATCGCGACGATTCGCTGCGGCCGCTGGAGGTGCCTAACATCCGCGTGATCGGTCCGGCCGACGGCACGCGCATCGTGCGTGATCCCGAGAATCCGGCGGCCACGGTCGCCCTCGAGGCCGTCGTCGATCCACCCGTGCCGCAGGTGGTGTGGTATGTCGACGGCCAGCCGTTTCAGGTCGCCGACTGTCCCTACACGGCGCGCTGGCCCGTCCGTGCCGGCGAGCATCGGGTCGAAGCCCGCATCCCGTACAGCACGATCGCGTCGCCTGCGGCGCGCGTGCTGGTGCGCTGACGGGTTGCGCGTCGGCTCCGGGCGATCAGGTCCAGCCCTTCCATGCCATCGTGCAGCCGAGCGCCACGGTTGCCGTGCCCACGATCAGCTGCATGCCCGTGAGGAACGGCAACGAGGAACGCGCACCGCGTTGCGCCGGCATCGTCATCGCCATCGCGAAGAGCACCATGCCGAGAACGGATCCGACGCCAAATAGAATCAGATAGACCGTCGCTGCCGCTGCCGAGTGGATAGTCTGCAGTGACAGGAGCACGACCGCCGCCGAGCCCGCCAAACCATGCAGGCTGCCGACGGCCATCGGCGTCGACCAGCGCGCGCGCTGCGCATGGGTGTGCGTCGGCACGCCGTCCATTGCGGGCGAATGCAAATGCGCGCGGCGAGACCGGCCGAGCGTGGCAGAGCGCACCGAATACAGCAGATCCGCGCCGATCGCGACCAGCATCAGCCCGACGGCACCATCGACCAGGGCTTCCATGCGGGGCGGCAGTTGCAACCCGAAGCACAGAATCACCGCACCGCAGGCCACGAGCACCGTCGCGTGCCCCAGCCCCCACGAGGTGGCGATGCGCACGGTGTCGCGCACCGATGGCGAACGAAGCGCCAAAGCCGAGACCGCCGCGACATGATCCGCTTCGAGCGCGTGCTTCATCCCAAGAAAAAAACCCGCCGCCACGATCCAGATCATCGGTCTCCTATAGTGAGAGATTGCCGTCCGCACCATGACGCAGTGGGGAGGGAGGGCCAGGCTCCGTCCGAGCCGAACGCGCAACGGCCTCACACGGCGGCGAATGGACGCGGAGCCGGACCGACATCCGTCATGCCCGGACGTTCTTGCCGGGCATCCATCGTCTCAGGCAGCGACGACGGAATGGATTCCCCGCCAAAAGCCGCGGGGAATGACGCGGAGGCCTGCAACGGCCCTCACATCGTGGAGCGCCAGGCTCCGTCGGAGCCGAACGCGCAACGGCTTCATACGGCGGCGGATGACGTGGAGGCGGAGACTGACATCCGTCATGCCGCCGGGCATCCATCGTCTCAGGCAGCGACGACGGAATGGATTCCCCGCCAAAAGCCGCGGGGAATGACGCGGAGGCCTGCAACGGCCTCACATCGTGGAGCGCAGGCTCCGTCGGAGCCGAACGCGCAACGGCCTCACACGGCGGCGGATGACGTGGAGGCGGCGACCGACATCCGTCATGCCCGGAATTTTTTGCCGGGCATCCATCGTCTCAGGCGGCGACGACGGAATGGATTCCCCGCCAAAAACCGCGGGGAATGACGCGGAGGCCTGCAACGGCCTCACATCGTGAAGCGCGAGGCTCCGCGCAGGCGACCCGCGTCCACGTGCCGGTTCACATGGGAGGGCGAGGCTCCGTCCGAGCCGTGATGCCGCGGACTGTCAACATTAAAATGCAGTTGGTCCGCGCGCGACGTTGCAGAGTGCAACCTCCGCCTGCCAGCGAGCACGCGGATTAGGCAATTCACGTGCTGAAAAATCGAGCACGGTCCGACTGGCCATAATGGAATGCTGATGATCGGCGGTGTGCGACGCATCGGCGGCGCGATTGGCACCGGCTTTGCTGTTGGTCGGCACTGGCCTCGAGACCAGAGATCCAAAAAAATTGAGTTGAGTGCTGCGCAGCCACCGACGAGAGCAGCAACCTCGTGCGCACGAGGTTCAGGAGGGGCTCTCATCGGGAAACGCGGCGGCGCGTTGGTGCGCCGCGATGAACTGAAGAACGGAGGGGCAGAAATGAAGGGACAAGCGAGAGGTGGCCGGCTGCGATATGGGGCCGGCGCAAGAGGCGCGGTAGTTCTGGGAATGGTCGCCGCCGCAATGGCGTGGTCGTCGAGCGCCTATGCGGGCGCCACGATCCAATTCGGCGACAACCGTTCGCTGAGTGTCGGGATCGGCATGCGCGCGAGCTTTGATGCGCAGGAAGACGGGGCCGGGAGCCGGGGGACGAAGTGGTCGAAGGACTTCAACCTGGACAACGCCCGCATCTATTTGAGCGGTCAGCTCTACAAGTGGCTCAAGGCCGAGCTCAACACCGAATGCGTCTTCTGCGGCAATTCGAGTTTGCAGGAGTTCGTGGTGCTCGATGCGATCGCCAAAATCGAACCCAGCCCGTATTTCAACATTTGGGGTGGCCGCGTGCTCGTGCCGGCGGATCGCGTGGAAATGGACGGTCCCTTCTACGGGAACGTGTATGAAAACTTCAAGACGCCTTTTTACCCCGCCGATTTTAGTGTGAAATTCGGCTCCGGCGGAGCCGGCGTCTATGATCGCGATCACGGGGTAAACATTTGGGGTAACGCCGGCGGCCTCAAGTACGTCTTTGGGGTGTTCAATGGGTTGCGCGGCGGCACGAACCCCGATCACAATCCGTTGTTTGCGACCCGCATCGCCTATCAATTCCTCGATGTGGAGGATAACCCGGCGTATTACACCAGTAGCACCTATTACGGTGGCGCCAACGTTCTGACGTTAGGATTCGCGCTGCAGTATCAGGAGGACGGCGCCGGATCGGCCCTGCACAAAGGCAAGTTCCTGGGCCTCAGCGTCGACGGTTTGTATGAGCAGCCGCTGGCGGGTGCCGGCACGATCACCGCCGAAGGCGAGTTCAAGCACTTTGACAGCGGCTACGACAAGGCCGCGTTCAGCGATGCCGACAACTTCGGCATGTTCGACGGTGACGCGTTCACCGGCACGGCGCTCTATATGCTGCCGAACGAAGTAGGCGTCGGCAAATTACAGCCGTACGCGCGCTTCACCCAGATCAATCCCGAGGACAGCAGCGATCGCAACGAGTTCGAGTTCGGCATCAACTACATCATGGCCGGCCACAACGCGAAGGTGGCGCTCTTCTTCCAGCACGGCGACCTGGCGACCAAGAGCATCGTGAACTTCGCGCCCGGCGTGTCCGGCGACAAGGTGAGCGCCCTGAAGCTGGGGATCCAACTCCAGATCTAATCGGCGCGATCTCGTCAGCCGCGTAACGCCATGGCCGGCGCTGCCGGCCATGGCAAGCAAGAAGGAGGAATCTGCGATGAGGATTACGAGAAGGAAAATGTTGCGGAATTGCATGGTGGCAGCGCTTCTGGCCACAACCGCGTTCGGGATGGCGCCGGCGGCGGCCGGGGCGGCGGATGAGAAGGACAAAGAGCCGATCAAGGTCGGCATTCTGCACTCCCTGTCCGGGACCATGGCGATCAGCGAGACGACGCTCAAGGATACGATGCTGATGCTGATCGACGAGCAGAACAAAAAAGGCGGCTTGCTCGGCCGCAAGCTCGAAGCCGTCGTCGTCGATCCGGCGTCGAACTGGCCGCTGTTTGCGGAGAAGGCGCGCCAACTGCTGCAGAAGGACAAGGTTGCGGCCGTGTTCGGCTGCTGGACGTCCGTATCGCGGAAATCCGTGCTGCCGGTGTTCGAAGAATTGAACGGGCTGCTTTTCTACCCCGTACAGTACGAAGGTGAGGAATCGTCGAAGAATGTCTTCTACACCGGCGCCGCACCGAATCAGCAGGCGATCCCCGCGGTCGACTACCTGATGAACGATTTGAAGGTGAAGCGCTGGGTGCTGGCGGGAACGGACTACGTCTACCCGCGCACGACCAACAAGATTCTCGAAGCGTACTTGAAGCAGAAGGGCGTCGCGCAAGAAGACATCATGATCAACTACACGCCGTTCGGTCACTCCGATTGGCAGACGATCGTGTCGGACATCAAGAAGTTCGGCAGCGCCGGAAAGAAGACGGCGGTGGTGTCGACGATCAACGGGGATGCCAACGTGCCGTTCTACAAAGAGCTGGGCAATCAGGGTGTGGCCGCGTCGGATATTCCCGTCGTCGCGTTCTCGGTCGGTGAAGAGGAACTGTCCGGCATCGATACCAAGCCGCTCGTCGGGCACCTGGCCGCATGGAATTACTTCATGAGCGTCGATGCGCCGATCAACAAGGAGTTCATCAAGACCTGGCACGAATTCATCAAGAACCCGAAGCGCGTGACCAACGATCCGATGGAAGCGCACTTCATCGGCTTCAACATGTGGGTCAAGGCGGTCACCAAGGCCGGCAGCACGGATCCCGCCGCGGTGCAAAAAGCGATCATCGGGGTCGAAGCGCCGAACCTGTCGGGTGGCACGGCCAAGATGTTGCCGAACCACCACATCACCAAGCCGGTGCTGATCGGCGAAATTCAGGAAGACGGTCAGTTTGCGACGGTGTGGAAGACGGAGGGGTTGGTGCCGGGTGACGCGTGGTCGGACTACCTGCCCGAAAGCAAGATCATCGAGGCCGACTGGACAGAAAAGCTGAACTGCGGCAACTACAACACCGTCACCAAGAAGTGTTCCGGTCAGAACTACTGATCGATTGAACCGTTCGGCAACGCGCCGCGCTGGTCGCGGCGCGTTGCCTTTTTTTGTGGAGGAGTAGCGGGGCGTGCGCGGACCATTCAGAATCATCGCGAGTATGTGCCTGTGGTCGATGCTGGCCTCAGCGGCATGCCATGCCGATGAGGCCGCATTCCAGGCGGGGCTCGAAGGACTCAAAGGCTCGAGCTTCCAGGGTAAAGCCGACGCGGTGAACCAGATCGCCGACAGCGGCGCGGCGCCGGCGCACGACGTGCTGAGCGCGCTGCTCGACGGGCGGCTGTATGTCCGGCAAGCGGACGATCACCTCGTGATTGCAGCGGAGAGCGGCCCGGCCATCGATGCCCTGTCCGGTAAGACCATCGGTGCGCTCGACAAGACCGACCTCAAGAAGATCATCATCAACAACCAGATGCGCACGACGCTGCGCGCCGCGGTCGCGCGACTGAGCTTGCGCACGGCGGATCCGGCGGCGCGGCAACTGGCGGTGGAGTCCCTGTTCGGATCGCTGACGCCGGAAACCGTACAACTGCTGCGCGCGGCGCTCGATCAAGAGCGCGATGTGCGCGTGCAGGCGACGCTGCGGACGGCAATCGCGCTCGCGGATCTCGAATCCCCGCAGCCCGAGCAACGGCGCGCCGCGATCGACGCGCTGGCTGGCAGCATGCACCCCGAAGCGCGCACCCGCCTGGCCGCGCTGGTCGAGACATCGGCGGACGGCACGGCGCGCGAGCCGCGGCCGGAGCTGCGCGCCGCCGCGGTGGCGGCGATCGAGCATATCGATACGGTGCGCGCATGGTACGCGCGCGCGGAGACCATCCTGTTCGGGCTGAGCCTCGGCTCGGTGCTCGTCCTGGCGGCCATCGGGCTCGCGATCACGTTCGGCGTCATGGGCGTGATCAACATGGCGCACGGTGAGCTGATCATGCTGGGCGCTTACGCGACGTGGGGCGTGCAACAGTTGATGCCGAATCATCTCGAGCTCTCGCTCTTCGCCGCGGTTCCCGTGGCCTTCATCGTCGCCGCGCTCGCGGGTATCGCGATCGAACGCGGCGTCGTCTGTTTCCTCTACGGGCGTCCGCTCGAGACGCTGCTCGCCACCTTCGGCGTCAGCCTCATCCTCCAGCAAACCGTGCGCACCTTGTTCTCGCCGCTTAATCGCGCGGTCTCGACGCCGGCGTGGATGAGCGGACAACTGGTGGTCAATAGCGCGCTCGCGCTCAACTACAACCGACTGTACATCATCATCTTCAGCATCGCCGTCTTCCTGTCGCTCGTCGCGCTGCTCCGCTACACGCGCCTCGGCCTGCAGGTGCGGGCCGTGTCGCAAAATCGCGCCATGGCGCGCGCCATGGGCGTGCGCGCGGGGTGGATCGATGCGATCACCTTCGGCCTCGGCTCCGGTGTGGCCGGTCTCGCCGGCGTTGCACTGAGCCAGCTCACCAACGTCGGTCCCAATCTCGGCCAGAGCCAGATCGTCGATTCGTTCATGGTCGTGGTCTTCGGCGGCGTCGGCAATCTCTGGGGCACGCTCGTCGCCGGCTTGTCGCTCGGCATCGCCAACAAATTCCTCGAGCCCTATGCCGGGGCCGTGCTCGCGAAGATTTTCGTCCTCGTGTTCATCATTCTCTTCATTCAACGACGGCCCCGCGGATTATTTCCGCAGCGCGGGCGGGCCGCGGAGGCGTGACCCGATGACGCTCACGGCACTCCGCACGCGCTATCGTCCGGCCGACCTCACGGTCGTCGGCGGGCTGCTCGCGATCGCGATCTTCGTGCCGGCGCTGAATCTCTTCACGCCGGCGGATACGCTGTTTCATATCTCGACGTTCAGCGTCACCTTGTTAGGCAAATATCTGTGCTACGCGCTGCTCGGGCTCGCGGTCGATCTGGTATGGGGCTACGGCGGAATTCTCACGCTCGGCCACGGTGCGTTTTTCGCGCTCGGCGGCTATGCGATGGGGATGTACCTGATGCGGCAGATCGGCGCGCGCGGCGTATACGGCAATCCGCTGCTGCCGGACTTCATGGTGTTCCTCAACTGGCACGAGCTGCCCTGGTACTGGTGGGGCTTCTCCAGTTTTTCGTTTGCGATGGTCATGGTGGTCGTCGCCCCGGCGCTGCTCGCGCTCGTCTTCGGGTGGTTTGCCTTCCGCTCGCGGGTGACCGGGGTGTATCTCTCGATCATCACGCAGGCGCTGACCTATGCTTTGCTGCTGGCATTTTTCCGCAACGACATGGGGTTCGGCGGCAACAACGGCCTGACGGACTTCAAAGAGCTCCTGGGCTTCGACGTGCACGCCGGCTCGACGCGCGCCGCGCTTCTCGTCGTAACCGCACTCATGGTGGCCATTGCCTACATCGCGTGTCGCGCGATCGCGGCATCGCGCTTCGGCCGGGTCGTTGTTGCGATCCGCGATGCCGAGGATCGCGTCCGCTTCCTCGGGTATCGCGTCGAGCACTACAAACTCTGGATCTTCGTCGTGTCGGCCATCCTCGCCGGCATTGCCGGCGCGCTCTATGTCCCGCAGGTCGGAATCATCAATCCCAGTGAGTTCTCGCCGCTGAACTCGATCGAAGTCGTGATCTGGGTGGCAATCGGCGGCCGCGGATCGCTCTACGGCGCGCTGCTCGGCTCGGTGCTCGTCAATTTTGCGAAGACGCAGTTCACCGGATTGCTGCCGGAAGCCTGGCTGTTCGTGCTCGGCGCGCTGTTTGTGTGCGTCACGTTGTTCTTTCCCCGCGGCATCGTTGGCGCCCGGCGGGCTTCGTGGGCACAATGATCGACGCCGTCATGAAAATCGCCGTTCCGGATCTCGCCCCCATGGTGCCGAGCGACGTCGCCACCGTAGGCGCCGCCGACGACCCCTTGCACGGTTCGATCCTCTACCTCGACGGGATCACGGTCTCCTTCGACGGATTTCGCGCCCTCAACGATCTCAGCCTGTACATCTCGCGCGGGGAGTTGCGTTGCATCATCGGGCCCAACGGCGCCGGGAAGAGTACGATGATGGACGTGATCACCGGCAAGACGCGTCCGGATGCGGGCGAAGTCTTTTTCGATCGCAACATCAATCTGCTGAGCTTGACCGAACCGCAGATCGCCAAGGCGGGGATCGGCCGCAAGTTTCAGAAGCCGACGGTCTTCGAGCACCTCCCCGTCTTGGTGAATCTGGAGCTCGCGATGCGTGCCGACAAGGGCGTGTGGGCGACGCTGTTCGCGCGCCTGAGCGGTGAGCAGCGCGATCGTATCGATGCCGTGCTGCAGACGATCGGTCTCATCGAGTTCCGCGACCGCCATGCCGGCGCGCTGTCGCACGGCCAGAAGCAGTGGCTGGAGATCGGTATGCTGCTCGTGCAAGACCCGCAGCTCATGCTGGTCGACGAGCCGGTGGCGGGCATGACGCACCAGGAAACCGAGCGCACGGCCGAGTTGCTCGTCTCGTTGGCCGGCGAGCGATCGGTCGTCGTGGTCGAGCACGACATGGAATTCGTCCGGTCCATTGCTCGCCGCGTGACCGTGCTGCACGAAGGCCGCGTTCTGGCCGAGGGCAATATGGATACGGTGCAGAACGACCCGAAGGTCATCGAGGTCTACTTGGGCGCGTGAATGCTGAGCCTCAACGCGATCAATCAATTCTACGGCGAGAGCCACACGTTGTGGGATCTGGCGCTCGAGGTGCCGCAGGGGTCGTGTACCTGTCTGATGGGCCGCAACGGGGTCGGCAAGACCACGACCCTGAAGTGCATCATGGGTCTGCTGCCGTTGCACGGCGGCGAAATTCATTACGAAGGCGCGCTGCTGTCGGCGCAGGCCGCGGAAACCCGGGCGCGTCTCGGTATCGGCTATGTGCCGCAAGGACGGGAAATCTTCCCGCGTCTCAGCGTCGACGAAAATCTCCGTATCGGTCTCGCGGTGAATCGCGGCGAGAGCGGGCGGCGCGCCTACGAGCGATGCTTCGAGCTGTTTCCCGCCCTCGGACAGATGCTCCGGCGCCAAGGCGGCGATCTCTCCGGCGGCCAGCAGCAACAGCTGGCCATCGCCCGCGCGCTCGTGCTCGAACCGCGATTCCTCATTCTCGACGAGCCGACCGAGGGCATTCAGCCGAATATCGTACACGAGATCGGCGACACCATTGCGCGGCTCAACCGCGAGTTCGGCATGACCGTCCTGCTCGTCGAGCAAAAGTTGCCGTTGGCGCGCCGCGTGGCCGACCGCTTTTACGTGCTGGACAAAGGTCGCGCCGTGGCCACCGGCGCCATGCGCGATCTCGACGATACCCTCGTGCGCCGGTACCTGACCGTATGACGCTCGTTCGTGCCGGTCATTGCCAAACAGGGCGATATTGCGCGATGGGGTCATCGTGAATGGTGAGCTGCGTCTGCGCCTGCGTGCCGTCGGCGGCGAAACCCGAGTCATCGAAAGCTATGCCCACGCCCCATTTCACTATTTCCCGCCTGCGCGCGGCGAGCCGCCGTTGCTGACGATCGTGAACTCGTCGGGGGGCATTCTCGGCGGCGATCGCCTGGAGATGACCGTAGCGCTCGATGCCGGGGCGCGCCTAACATTGCGCACTCAGGCGGCGACCAAGGTGTATCGATCGGCCGGCGCACCGGCCGTCGCCGTCTCCCGTTTCATATTGGGTGCGGGCGCGTTCCTCGATTACTTCCCCGATGAGATCATCCCGTTTGCCGGCAGCGACTACGAGCAGATCACCGGCGTGGAAATCGGCGACGGCGCGGTCGCGCTGCTGACAGAAATCGTCACCGCCGGCCGGCTGGCGCGCGCGGAACGGTTCGCGTTCAGCCGGCTTTGCATCGACGTGCAATGCGCGCACGCGGAGACCGTCCTGTTGCGCGACCGGGCGGATCTGCGACCGAACACGGCCGCGGGGCTGGCGAGCGTCGCGACGCTCGGCGACGACACCGTGTGGGGGTCGCTTTACCTGATGACGGCGGTGCCGATCGACGCTGCCGCGATCGAGCGAGTCGACGCCGCGTTAGGCGCGGTCGACGAGGGTGTGGGCGCTGCGAGTGCGACGGCCTGTGGTTTGGCAGGGCGTGTCGTCGGGACGTCCGTCGACACGGTGCGCGCGGCACTGCTCAACGCGCACGCGACCGCGCGCGAATACGTGACCGAAAGGAGGTCGGCATGAAGCTGTCCCCGCACGAACAAGAGAAGCTCCTGATCTACGTGGCCGCGTTGCTGGCGCGTGAGCGCCGCGCCCGCGGCGTGAAATTGAATCATCCGGAATCGGTGGCATTGATCACGGCGGCGATCCTCGAAGGCGCACGCGATGGCAAGTCGGTCGCGGCGTTGATGAGCGAAGGCGCGGCGATACTCCAGCGATCCGAGGTCATGGAAGGCGTGCCGGAGATGATCGAAGAAATCCAGGTCGAAGCGACCTTCCCCGACGGCACCAAGCTCGTCACCGTCCACCATCCGATTCGGTGATCGCCATGCCGAAAAAAACATCATCGAAGAAGACCGCCCGATCCAATCCGAAAAAGCCCGCGCGCCGGGTCGCGCCGGTGCGCAAGCCGCCGGCTCGCAAAGCACGCTCAGCGCCGCCCACCGTCGCGAGCGCCCCGATGGTTCCCGGCGAATATTTCTTGCGCAGCGAGCCGATCGTTGCCAACGCCGATCGCACGGCGATCGAGATCATTGTCGCCAACGCCGGCGACCGGCCGATTCAAGTCGGCTCGCATTTTCATTTTTTCGAGGCCAATCACGCCCTCAGTTTTGCGCGCCCGCGGGCGTACGGCATGCGGCTCGACATTCCGGCCGGCACGGCGGTGCGGTTTGAGCCGGGGCAGAGCAAGAAGATCGCGCTCATTCCGCTCGCCGGCGCGCGCGAGGTGTGGGGATTCAACGCGCAGGTCAACGGCCCGCTGGAACGCGCGAAGGTGAGGTGAACGGATGGCGATCAAGATTCCGCGCGCATCGTATGCTTCGATGTATGGCCCGACGGTCGGCGATCGCGTGCGCCTGGCCGACACCGATCTGATCATCGAGGTGGAGAACGACTGCACGTCGTACGGCGAAGAGGTCAAGTTCGGCGGCGGCAAGGTCATTCGCGACGGCATGGGGCAGGGCCCCTTCGGGAGTGCCGAGACGCCGGACCTGGTGATCACCAACGCGCTGATCGTCGATCACTGGGGTATCGTGAAAGCGGATGTCGCGATCAAGAACGGGTTCATCGTCGGCATCGGGAAGGCGGGCAACCCGCTCATCCAGAGCGGGGTCACCGCCGGGATGGCGATCGGGCCCGCCACGGAGATCCTCGCCGGCGAAGGCAAGATCCTGACCGCCGGCGGAATCGATTCGCACATTCACTTCATTGCGCCGCAACAGTGCTACGAGGCCATCGCGTCGGGCGTCACGACCATGATCGGTGGCGGCAGCGGACCCGCCACCGGCACCAATGCGACGACGTGCACGCCGGGCCCGTGGAATCTCGCCCGTATGCTCGAAGCGGCGGAAGGCTTGCCGGTCAACCTGGGATTTCTCGGCAAAGGCAATGCGGCGAAACCGGAGGGTTTGCGTGAACAGGTCGAAGCCGGCGCCATCGGGCTGAAGCTGCATGAAGATTGGGGCACGACGCCGGCCGCGATCGATTGCTGCTTGTCGGTTGCGGACGAATACGACGTGCAGGTCGCGATCCACACGGATACGTTGAACGAAGCCGGATTCGTCGAAGATTCGATCGCCGCCTTCAAGGGGCGTGCGATTCACACGTACCACACCGAAGGGGCTGGCGGGGGTCACGCGCCGGACATCATCCGCGTCTGCGGTGAGCCGAACGTGCTGCCGTCCTCCACCAATCCCACGCGCCCGTTCACGGTGAATACCATCGACGAGCACCTCGACATGCTGATGGTCTGTCACCATCTCGATCCCAAGGTGCCGGAAGACGTCGCCTTCGCGGAGTCGCGTATCCGGGCGGAAACGATTGCGGCCGAGGACATTCTGCACGATCTCGGCGCGTTCAGCATGATCTCGTCCGACTCGCAGGCGATGGGCCGTGTTGGCGAAGTGATCATTCGCACGTGGCAGACGGCGCACAAGATGCGCCAGCAGCGCGGCCGACTGCCCGGTGAGCGCGGCGAGAACGACAACCTCCGCGTTCGCCGTTACATTGCCAAGTACACCATCAACCCGGCGATCACGCACGGCGTGGGCCACGTCCTGGGTTCGGTGACCGTCGGCAAGTTCGCCGATCTGGTGTTGTGGTCGCCGGCGTTCTTCGGTGTGAAACCCGACCTGGTGCTCAAAGGCGGCTTCATCTCGTGGGCGCAGATGGGCGATCCGAACGCGTCGATTCCCACACCGCAACCCGAGCTCATGCGCCCGATGTTCGGCGATTTCGGCCGCGCACGTGCTTCCACGTGCATCACATTCCTCTCGCAAGCGGCGGTCGCCGCGGCGACGCACAAACGTCTCGGCCTGAGCCGCCGGATCGAATCCGTGCAGCACTGCCGCGACATCGGCAAGAAGGACATGATCCTGAACGATACGCTGCCCGCGATCGAGGTCGACCCGGAGACGTACGAAGTCCGCGCCGATGGCGAGTTACTCACCTGCGAGCCGGCGCGCGTCCTGCCGCTCGCCCAACGCTATTTTCTGTTTTGACGCGCACCTTCGGCCGGTTCACCGATGCTGCTCATTGATCATCTGCCGGAGTCGTCCCCGCCGGTCGGCTCGGCGCGCGATCGCGTCGTGCTCACGTGGGAGGAGCGGGCGAAGACGCGCCAGCAGCTGCGCAGCGAGGGCGGGCGCGAGATCGCGGTAAAATTGCCGACCGGTACGCGACTGCCGCCGGAGACGCTCCTCTTCGTGGGCGACGGGTTCCATATCGTGGTTGCGGCGGCGGACGAAGACGTGTGGGTGATTCGGAGCGCCGACGCACCGCTTCTCGCCCGGGTGGCGTACGAGATCGGCAATCGGCATTTCCCGATCGACATTCGGGCGGATTCGATTGCCGTTCGCTTCGACCACACGCTCGCCGAGCTCTGGGATCGTCTCGCGGTTCGCGCCGAATCGGCCCGCCGGCCGTTTCTCTCGGATCAGCGGCCGACGCACCATCACTGAATGTTGTACGCACTGCTCCAGATTGCCGATTCACTGTTTCCTTCTGGTGCGTTCGCGCATTCGTGCGGGCTCGAAGGCTTGCTGGCGAGCGTGCCGCGAACGCTCACGCCGGAACAGTTGCAGCCGATGGTCGCGGCGATCTTCACCGAGCACCTGCTCCGTTGCGATGGGTTGTTAGGCATCGCGGCGCACCGTGCTGTGATGGCCGGATCGTTGAGCAGCCTGCGCGCGGCCGACCGCACCCTTTCGGCGATGAAGCTGCCGCGCGAGTTGCGTGCGGCGTCGGTCAGCATGGGACGGAGCTTTCTCGCCGAGGTCACGCTCGACGTGCCGCACAAAACGCTGACCGCCTGGCGCGCCGATCTCGAGTGCCACCCCGGCGCCGGCAACTACAGCATCGCGTTTCACGCGGTCGCGGCGGCCGCCGAGATAGCGGAGTCCGACGCGGCGCTCGCCTGGGGCTACCAGAGCATCGCGCAGATGGCCGGCGCGCTGCTGCGCCTCGGTGCGATCGGCCACCGTGGCGGGCAGGGGTTGCTGTCGGCGCTGCGTCCGATTGTGGAGCGCGGGGTGAAGGAGATGCTGGACGCGGCCCCCGAGGCGGTATCCAGCTTTGCGCCGCGGCTCGAAATTGCGAGCATGCGCCACGAACGGCAGTACAGCCGGTTGTTTCGATCGTAGAGGAGGATGTGATGTCGTTAAAAATCGGCATCGGCGGGCCGGTCGGTTCGGGCAAGACGGCCCTCGTCGATCGCTTGTGCAAAGCCATGCGCGATCACTATCGGCTGGCGGTGGTCACCAACGACATTTACACGCGCGAAGACTGCGAGTTCTTGATCCGCTCCGGGGCGCTGACGCCCGATCGCATCGAGGGGGTGGAAACCGGCGGTTGTCCGCACACGGCGATTCGCGAAGATGCCACCGTCAATCTAAGCGCGGTCAAGCAGATGGAAGACAAGCTCGGCGAGCTCGACATCATCTTCATCGAGTCGGGCGGCGATAATCTCGCCGCCACGTTCAGTCCAGACCTCGCCGACGCGTGTATCTATGTCATCGACGTCGCGGCCGGCGACAAGATTCCCCGCAAGGGCGGTCCCGGCATTACGCGGTCGGATTTGCTCGTCATCAACAAAGTGGATCTGGCGCCGCTCGTGGGGGCCGATCTCGCGATCATGGACCGCGACGCGCGGAAGATGCGCGGCGCTCGGCCGTTTGTGTTCACGAATCTGAAGACCAGTGATGGGCTCGACCGGATCATTACGTGGATCCGCCAATCGCTCCTGTTCGAAGGAGCGTCGCAGTGAACGGAGGGGAACGGGCGCGCGGTTCGCGCCTCCGGTTGGGGAAGCGAAGCAGCATACGGCGTTACGCGCTGGGGGACAGTGCCGATCGCACGGTCACGGTCTGTCCCATTCTCACGTTGCGCAGCGCCGACGGGGGAAAGTGGAGCTGCAGAATCGTCTCGCTCGTTTTTACGTGAACGATGCCCTTGTCATGCTCGATGTCGGTAATCTTGCCCGTGACCGTCGATTCTCCACGTTGCCGGCCACTGGCGGCGAGGTCGTGCGTTGTGCCGGTGCCACCGGTATGTCCGCGCGGCGCGTCGTATGCTCGCGAGCTCGACGAGCCGGCCGAGGCGAGATCCTGCGTCGTGCCGCTGCCGCCTTCAGATCCGCGTGCCAGATCGCGGGCACCCGGCTCGGTGGTCAGGTTCGGTGGGCTCGAGGGCTCGCCAGCGGCGGACAAATCGCGGGTCGTGCCCGCACCGCCCTTCGCGCCGCGTGCCACGTCGTGTGTGCCGCCAGCGCTGTGCGCGCGGCTCTCCGAAAAGGATACGTTCGCCAACGAGTAATCGGTTGTGACGCGATCCCCTTCTTTCAAATTCCGGAGCGCTGCCGACGGGAATTGCAGCTTCACGATGCCGCGGGACGATGACAGCGTCACCAATCCGCGCTGGTGATCCAGTGTCGCGATCGTTCCGCTCACCCGCTGTGGTGCCAGCTGGCTCACCGGCTGATTCGTCTGCCCATTTTGCCAGCCAATGGCCGCTGTCGAGCCACAGGCAATTGCCATCGTGGCGGCCAGCGCCACGGTTTGCAGCTTATTCATCGACGTACCTCCGCTGCTGTTTGCCGTGGATCCGAGCCGGTTGCGTGCCAGCCGGACCCATCGGAGGTATCAGTCGAGTTTCGGCAGTCAGAGGTAGCGCGACACCAACCCTTACACCGATGCATGTAAATCTTAGACCTGAGCAATGGCCTTCGGAGGTAAATCAATGAATCGTTCGTCAGAAAAAATCGCTCGATTGGGCGTCCTGCTCGCCATCGCGGTGGGGGGCTGTACGGCGGCCGCTTTCAAGCCGGGTGCGTCAGGCGAGGCGATGAGCGCCGACTCGCGCGTGTGCCATAATTCCAGCACCAACGATGCCAGCTATCTCCAATGCATGCGCGATCGCGGCTGGATGGTCAGCACGCCCGGCGCGGCGGCGCCCTCTCAAGAGTCGCCGAGTCAGGCACCGGCACCGGCCCAAGCCGCACCAGGCCAGGTGGATGCACCGGTCGTGTCACCGCCGCCCGAGATACCGGCCATTCCGCCGGTGCGGCGGAGCACGAAGGAAGGCACCGGCGCCAAAGCGGATGCGCCTGCCATTGGCGTCAGTGGATGGTGGAAGTTAGGCGCGGGCGCCGGCGATTTGCAGCGCGCAACCGACGCATGCGTCGCAAAGCTCGGCGAGGCCCACCGCCCGCCGCCTAACGCAACCCAGGTGACCGCCCCGCTTCACGCCTGTCTCCAACAAGCCGGCTGGTCCCCAATCACCGCCGCCCAATGACCGCCTGTCGCGGGTCGGACCCGCGCAAGGTATTGAAAAGCTGCACGATTCTGGAAATTGAGCGCCTCAAAATCGCCTTAAAGGCTCGTTTTTGGCAGCCAATTTGACGGCTTAACAGCATCATTCGACCGACCGCCGGGGATCGGCGACCTCAGGCCATTGAGTGTAAGCCGAACATGTTGCCGTCCGGATCGATGGCGAGCGCACAGTCGTTCGGATGCTTAGATCCGCGCGCCGGAGAACGGCGAGATGCCCTGGCTCGTCGGTCGAGCTCGGGCGTGGCGGCGGAAAATCCGCTACGGTACGGGCTCGAGGGCGCGTACTTTGGCAGCCATGCTCGCGGAGGTGCCGGTGAATACGATCAAGGAAATCAAACAACTCGAAGAGCGACTGCGCGCCGCCGAGCTGGGTCCGGACCCGGGTTTTTTCGAAGAGTTCCTCGCCGATGACGCGATCATCGACGGCCAGCGCGCGAAGCGGAAAATCGTCGCGGCGCATCAGCCGGCCGAACAGCCCAAATTCACGCGGGTCGAGATGAGTGATCTCGAGATCCTCGACTACGGCAATGCCGCGGTCGTCACCTGTATCGGTACGTATGAGGGACCGCAGTGGTCCGGCACTTTGAAGTTCATGCGGGTGTGGTTCAAGCGCGAGGGACGCTGGCAAATCATCGCCGGTTCGATATCGAGCTGACGCGGCCCCGGCGACAGGATCAATGGCGACCGCGTGCGCGGATTCGACTCCGGGCGGCGAGGGATCTACAACGAGCAACATGCGACCCGGAGACCGCTCGGTGAAGACGCGAAGCGGATTCGTCGGTGCCATCGGCTCGACACCGCTCATTCGACTCAATCGGATCAGTGACGAGACCGGATGCGAGATCCTCGGCAAGGCGGAGTTTGCGAATCCGGGGGGCTCGGTGAAAGACCGTGCCGCGCTGTTCATCATCCGTGATGGCGAGGAACGCGGTCTGCTGCAGCCCGGCGGAATCGTGGTCGAGGGCACGGCCGGCAACACCGGCATCGGCCTCTCGCTGATCGCGAACGCGCGCGGCTATCGCACGATCATCGTCATTCCCGACACGCAGTCGCAGGAGAAGATGGAGTTGCTGCGGATCTGCGGCGCGGAGGTGCGGCCCGTGCCGGCGGTGCCCTACAAAGATCCGAACAATTACGTGAAACTCTCGGCGCGCGTGGCGGAGGAGGTCGGCGGCTTCTGGGCGAATCAATTCGACAATACCGCCAACCGGCGGGCGCACTACGAAACCACCGGGCCGGAGCTCTGGACTGAGACCGACGGGCAGATCGATGCGTGGGTGGCGTCGACCGGCACCGGCGGCACGCTCGCCGGCGTGGCGCAGTATCTGAAGGAAAAGAAGCCGTCGGTGCGCGTCGTGCTTGCCGATCCGATGGGAAGCGGGCTCTACCACTACATCAAGCACGGCGAGGTGAAGGCCGAAGGCACCTCCGTCACGGAAGGCATCGGTAACGGGCGCGTGACGCAGAATCTCGCCGGCGCGCCGATCGATGATGCGGTCCAGATCGACGACGCTACCGCTCTGCGTATGCTGTTTCGGCTCCTCCGCGAAGAAGGCCTCTTCCTCGGCGGTTCCACCGGCATCAACGTCGCCGCCGCGATGCACCTCGCGCGGCAGCTCGGGCCGGGGCACACCATCGTCACGGTGCTCGCGGATGGCGGTGATCGCTACCGATCGCGGCTCTACAACCCGCACTGGTTACGCGATCACAGCCTACCGGTGCCATCGTGGCTCGCGTGAGACCGCGGGCGCTTCGCCCAATACGGACCCGACATCTGAAACCGGCGCACGGCGGCGGCCGGTAATGCGGGCGGAAGATATGGAGAGCGCTCACCGTGCGGATAAGAGCGCGCATCGTAAAAAGGCGTCGCATCATACGGGCCCGTCGCGCACGGGATTGGTGCTGGTCGGCGGCGGCGCCCGCGGCGCGTACCAAGCGGGCGTGCTGCAAGGATTCGCGCAGATTCTGCGCGAGCATATCGCTGATCGGCCGTTGTTCGACGTCGTGACCGGCGTCTCGGCAGGCGCAATCAATGCCGCGTACGTTGCCTCGAAAGCCGATCACATGATCGACGGCATCGGCGGCCTCACGACGTTGTGGCGCGAGCTGCAACTCGAGCGCGTGATCCGCACCGATGCGTTCTCGCTGCTCTCGATCGGCAGTCGCTGGCTGCGCGATCTCACGTTAGGCGGCGCGCTGCCGGCGAGCGGATACTCCAATCATCTGCTCGACACGGCTCCGCTGCGGCAGTTTTTGCGCACGCACATCGATTTCAAAGCCATCACGCGCCACATCGGCCACGCAATGCTGCACGGATTCGCTGTTTCGGCGACCAGCTACGCGACCGGAACCGCGGTCACATTTTTCGATGGGCACGAGGGGATCGAGACCTGGACCCGCAGCTCCCGCCTCGGCTGGCGGGCGCGCATCGGGCTGGATCACGTTCTCGCCTCGGCCTCGATTCCTATCCTGTTCCGGCCGGTACTCGTCGACGGCGCCTTTTACGGCGACGGCGGCATCCGGCTGAGCACGCCTTTGAGTCCCGCGATTCACCTCGGCGCCGACAAGGTCGTCGCGATCTCTGTGCGCCACCCGCGCACTCACGAATCGACGCGCGAAATGAATCGCCAGCAGCCGGCGGCGCGCGACATCTCGATCGCCGACATCGCCGGCGTAATGCTCAACGCGGCGTTCATGGACAGCCTCGACAGCGATGCCGAGCGCTTACTGCGCATCAATCAAACGATCGCCTTGATCGAGGAGCAGCGGCGGGCGGCACACCCGCAGCACCTGCGGACGATCCCACTGCTTGTCATCCGGCCATCGGTAGATCTCGGATCCCTCGCCGGGGATCAGTTCAAGAGCTTGCCGATGACCCTGCGCTATCTGACCCGCGGGATCGGCGCCTCCGAAGAGCGTGGCGCCGATTTCCTCAGCTATCTGGCATTCGATCCCAGCTACACCCGGCCACTGATCGACCTCGGCCGCCGCGACGCGTTCGCGCAAAAAGATGAGATCGAAGCCTTCTTCGTTGAAGATTGACATTTTATCACCGGTGGTGCACCGGGTGAACGGTGCGCGCATCATCGGTGCGCGACGAACACGGCAGTGAGGAGGAACCGTGCTCATCCCCATCGGTCACGACCAGTATGTGATGCGCCGCCGGCCCGTGGTCACGCTGGCGATCATCGCCATGTGTACCGCGATCTTCCTCGCTGAATGGACGTCTTCCACCGCCGACGCCGACAGAGAGCGAGACCTGTTGGTCGATGCGGTCCGCTATTACCTCCAGTACCCCTACCTGACGCCGCATCCGCTCGTGCGCCAGGCGCTCGATGCCGCGCTGAAACAAGCTCCCGACGAGATCCAGGAGGCCGTGACGGAGCGATTGGAACATCCACCGGAAGCGCGTCTGTTGACCCTCCGTCAGGAAGAATTGGATCGGCTTACGCAACCGTGGATCGATCTCGTGACGCAGCAGGTTTCATGGCGCTGGGGTTTAGTGCCGGCGCGCTATTCGCCGATCCAATTGCTCACCTACATGTTCCTCCATGCCGGCCTCATGCATCTGATCGGCAACATGATTTTCTTGTGGGTGAGTGGGCCGATCATTGAAGATGTGTGGGGGCGCCCGCTGTTCATCTTGTTCTACCTCATCTCCGGGGTCGTCTCGGCGGCGCTCTTCATGATGCACTACCCGGATATGGGTGTACCGCTCATCGGCGCCTCCGGGGCGATCGCCGGCGTTCTCGGCGCATTTCTCGTGCGCTACCCGCTTGTAAAGATCAAATTCTCCTATCTGTTCTTCTTCAGGTTCCGGACGTTTTTCGCGCCCGCGTGGTTGATGTTGCCACTATGGGCGGCGGGCGAGCTGTATCAAGCGCGGCTGATGGACGCCGATACGGCAATGGGCAATCACGTCGCATATTGGGCGCACGTGTGGGGTTTCGCCTTCGGGATGCTGGTCGCCGTGCTGGTGCAGGTTTTCGACTTGGAGCGGTTCATCAAGAAGTCCATCGATCTCCAGCTCGCGATGGGAGACAATCCGTTGCTCAACGACGTGCAGCGGGCGCTCGCGAATGACCGGACGGCGGAGGCCTGCAGTCTCTTGCAACGTGAGCTCACCCGCGATCCCCGTAATGAAGAAGCGGCCCGTATATACTGGGGGTTGTTGCTGCAACTGGATCGCGTCCGAGATGGCGGCGCGATTTTTTATCGCATTGCGCAAGCGAAGCTGCGCGATGGAGATGAAGAGGCCGCGCTGCGCGATTGGGAGGATCTGCGCGAGCGGTTGCCCGAATGCGACCCGGACCTCCCGTTCCAGATCACCATCGCCGAGTGTTTACTGCGCCAGCAGCGATGGACAGAAGCGCAGCACGAGTTGCAGAGCGCGTTCAACCGCACCGACCGGCAGACCGGCGCCGCGATATTGCTTCAACTTGCCAAAGCCGCGCTTGCGCTCGATCCTGAGCTCGCCGCTGCCGCCGCCGCGCGCGCCCGCGAGTATCCCGGTCTCGCCATCGCGCTGCGCGAGGAAATCGATACTCTGCAGCAACGCGCCGTCGCGGCTTGCGGCAAATAAGGCGACCCCATGCGGCGCTGCTCGTGTGCCGCTTCAGCTTGCAAGGACGCGATCGACGACGATACTGGGCGAGATTGCGCTTCGCGTGCCCCCGCCGTATCGCCGGTCCTCGTCATGCAGATCTTGTTCGTGTGCCACCGTTTTCCCTATCCGCCTAACCGCGGTGGCAAGATCCGCCCGTTCCACATCATCCGCCATCTCCATGAGCAGGGACACGACGTGATCGTCTGCTCGCTCGTGCGGTCCGATGCGGAAGCGGATCAGAGTGCGGGGATCGCGCCGTATTGCACGGCGTATCACGCGGTGCGGGTACACGAGCCGATTCAGTTCGTCCGTATGGTGGCGTGCCTCCCGCTGACGACGCCGTCATCGATGGGCCACTTCCATTCGCCCGCGCTGGCGCGCCGCATTCGGCAGCTGATGACCACGCGTCACTTTGAGCTCATCATGGTGCACTGCTCGTCCGTGGCGCCGTATGTCGAAGACGTCGAGAGTATCCCGAAGATCCTCGATTTCGGCGATATGGACTCGCAGAAGTGGTTCGAATACGCCCGTTACAAACCGTTCCCGCTGTCCTGCGGATACCGACTCGAAGCGAACAAGTTGATGGCGGCGGAGCAGCGCCTGGCGCAACGATTCGAGGTGTGCACGACAACGACTCGCGCCGAATGCGACACGCTGGAAGCATACGGCACGGGGGCGGCGACCGACTGGTTTCCTATCGGCGTGGATACCGCTTTCTTCGCCCCGACCGGCGCATCCTATGATCCGCACACGATCAGCTTCATCGGACACATGGATTACTATCCCAATCAGGAATGCATGCGGCGCTTCTGCGACACCGTGTGGCCGCTGCTGAAGGCAAAAGATCCCGCGATGAAATTGCTGATCGTCGGCGCCGATCCGCCGCGTGCGATCCGTGCGCTCGCGCAACGACCCGGTGTGACGGTGACCGGCACGGTCGACGACGTGCGTCCGTACGTCCGCAACTCGGCCGCGATGGTGGCGCCGCTGGCCATCGCGCGCGGCACGCAGAATAAGCTGCTCGAGGCGATGGCGATGGCGGTGCCGACGATCACGAGTTCCGCGGCCCTGGGCGGAGTGGATGCGGAACCCGAGCAACACTTCCTCGTGGCGGACGGCGCGCAGGAGATCGCCGACGCGGTGTGGCGGGTCACCGCGCATCCCGCCGAACGCGCCCGTCTCGCCGCGGCCGGTCGCGCGCGCATGCTCTCGCATCACAGCTGGGAGGGAGCGATGCGCCGACTCGATCGCATCATCGAACGTGCCGTCGCGACCGCTCCCCGCGGCGCGCGCCGGAAGGGTGCTCATTCGTGAAGATCAGCGTCTTCGGCCTCGGCTACGTCGGCGCGGTCTCCCTCGCGTGTCTGGCGCGCGACGGTCATCAGGTGATCGGCGTCGACGTCGACGCGGCAAAGCTCGATCTCATCGCGGCCGGAAAAGCTCCGGTGACGGGAGACGGCATCACCGAGCTCATGCACCGGGTCGTCGCCAGCGGCCGCGTGCGCGTGACCGCCGATGCCGAGGCAGCGGTACACGGCAGCGAGATCTCGTTCGTGTGCGTCGGGACACCATCGTCGGAGAACGGCGATCAAGACCAGCGCGCCGTCATACGCGTCGCCGAGCAAATCGGCTGCGCCCTGAGCCGCAAGGAGGCGGGACACCTCGTCGTGCTCCGCTCGACCGTGTTGCCGGGCACCACCGAGGCCGTGCTCCGTCCCACCATCGAGCGTGCCTCGGGCAAGCGCGACGGCGAAGGGTTCGCCCTCTGCGTGCAGCCCGAGTTCATGCGGGAAGGCTCGTCGTTGCGCGATTACTATCAGCCCCCATTCACCATCGTCGGGGCCGATCATCCCGCGGCGATCCAGCCATTGCGCGAATTGTTCGGTCATCTGCCGTGTCCGTTCATTGCGACCTCGGTGCGCACCGCCGAAATGATCAAGTATTCCTGCAATAGCTTCCATGCGTTGAAGGTCGCGTTTGCGAACGAGACCGCCCGCCTGTGCCATGCGTTAGGCATCGACCCGTTCGAGGTCATGAACCTGCTCACCCGTGACACCCAGCTGAACCTCAGCCGCGCCTACCTGACGCCGGGATTCGCCTTCGGTGGCTCGTGTCTGCCGAAGGATCTGCGCGCCACCAGCCATCTTGCGCGCCGGCACCAGGTCAGCGTGCCGTTGCTCGATGCCATACTGGCCTCCAACGAAACGCAGCTTGCCCTGGCGCTCGAAAAGATCTTGTCGGCCGGCAAGCAGCGGGTGGGACTGCTCGGCCTCTCGTTCAAGCGCGGTACCGACGACCTGCGCGAAAGCCCGCTGGTGTTGCTCGCGGAACGGCTGCTCGCGCACGGGCTGACGCTGACGATCTACGATCCCGACGTGCGCCTGGCGAATGTGTTGGAGGCGAACCGGCGTTACGTCGACGAGCATCTCCCACCGATCAACGAGCTGATGCGCCCCGATGCGGCGGCGGTGATCGCGGAATCTGAGTTGATCGTGGTGTCGCTGGCCGATCCCGCCACGCTCGGCGTGCTCGAGCGGGACACGAACGCGCGCCAGCTGGTGATCGAGCTCGTGGCGCTGCCGAATCGCGATCGCATCGCGGCGCGGGTCGAAGGACTCTGCTGGTGAGGTGCCTAACGCGTCTCCATGGCCACCGCGGCCACGATCGTCCAGAAGACGATCTGCATTTCGCGCACCGTGAGCGGATCCTGCGTGAGGCAGCACGCCGCGAAACCGAATAAGCCGACGCCGATGGCCGCGATCCGCTGCCTGGCGTCGGCGCCGGCGGACTGCCAGGCGCGGCGTACCTGACCGCCGATCGCGACCGCGACCAGCGCGAACGCCGCCAATCCGACGAGGCCGAGCTCGCTGAGCACCTGGAAGTACTGGTTGTGCGCGGTGGTGAAAAACGGCAGCTCACCGCGCGGGTCGGGTGGGTGCGTCCGCGGATCGAAACGGATGACGCCTTCCGGTGGGTGCAATTTCGCGAGGCGATAGCGCCCGATGCCGCATCCCATCCAGCGATGCTCCGACCAGATCGATCCAGCGGCCTGCCAGTACGCCGTGCGCCCCGAGAGCAGCTCGCTGGCCGGCCGGCGGAGATTGGCCGTGAACAGCACGAGGCGGCCGATGTCACTCGCGCCGGCGTACGACATCGTGCGTCCGAGGTCGAAGTACGTTGCCGTGCAGACGCCGCCGATCACGATCACGCCCGCGAGTCCGAGCGCGCCAGTGAGCCAACGCCGGCCGGTTATGCCGATCGCGATACCGAGTGCTTTGTGCGCCTTCAGCAGCACGACCGTCGCGAGAGCGCCGCTGGCCGCGGCGGCGATCCAGCCGGCGCGCGAACCGGTGTGGAGCAGCACGAACACTGCCAGCAGGGCGAACGGTCCGACGGCGTACCATCGCCGGCAGTCTTGCCATGCGCGAACGATGGCCAGCGGTCCGATGAGAACGAGGTACACCGCGAAGGTGTTGTTGTCGTGCCATGAGCCGGTGAGGTGAAACAGCGCATCGATCCGCTGGTCAGGGCCGCGCACGGGTGCGAATTCCCAATACCACTGGGCCATCGCCACGAGACACGCGCCGAGCAGGCCGATCGTGAGCGCGCGCGCGAGCTGAGGCGACCCCAGTCCAAGTGCGCGCGGTGAGATCAGCAGCCACCACAATCCGCCGAGCAGCAGCACGCACGTGTCGCGCACGATCAGAAAGCGGTCCTGCCCGAAATCGACGAGGTCCGGAGCGAAGTAGCGCGTCGCCGATTCCCAGAGGATGCCGGCGGGGGACACGCCGACGGCGTGATATTCACAGAGCAGCGAGGCGAGCGAGGCGAGGATCAGCGCGAGATAGAGCACCAGGGCGCGATCGATTGCGCCGGTGTCAGGCCGGGGAGCGGGTGCCGCGCGCAGCAGCCCGGCGGCCAGCACGCCGAGCACGAGATGCTCCGCCAGCGAAAGATCCGGGTTCCCCATGTATGTCCGCGACACGACCGGCAGCCAGGGCACGATCGTCACCAGCGCGAGCACGGTGCGACGCGTGTCGAACACCGCGGCGACGGCGCCGATCGCCAGCAGGGCCATCCGCAGCGATCCGTACGGCGCGCCCACCGCGGCAATGATCCCGATCACGAACAGCGCGCACGCGGGCAATCGAGCAATGACCTGCACCAGGCGCATGGGGAACCGTAACGTACCGTAGCGTTCTCTCGGTTGCGACCGCGCCCGAAAAACTGTTGCATTGACGCCTGTGCTCACGGAGAAAAGACGGGTGATCGATTCCCAGTATTTACATCTTCGCGTCGGACTCGCCGACGAGCCCAGTGTCATCGCGCGAGCGCTCAAGCGAGCGTCGGACGTGATCGCCGCAGTGGCGCTCATGACGATCGGCCTGCCCCTGTTTCTCCTCGTGGCGGCCGCGATCCTGCTCGAAGACGGCGGACCCATCTTTTACAGCCAGCTGCGCGTCGGCCGGAATGGCCGCTTGTTTCGCATCCGGAAATTCCGTTCGATGTGTCGCGATGCCGAAGCGAGCACCGGCCCGATCTGGTCGACGCCGGACGATCCGCGCGTGACGCGGGTCGGACGCTGGATCCGCGTCACCCGTCTCGACGAGTTGCCGCAAGCGTGGAATCTGCTGCGCGGAGACATGTCCCTCGTCGGCCCGCGCCCGGAACGTCCCGAGCTCGAGGAGCGCTTGCGCGCCGCCATTCCCGAATATGATCAGCGTCATGCGCTGCGCCCCGGCCTCACCGGTTGGGCGCAGGTGAACGTTCCGCTGTCGGCGAACCTCGAAATCGCGCGGCGCAAGATCGCGTGCGACCTGCATTACGTCCACCACGCGTCGCTGGCGTTCGATCTGTACATTCTCGCTCGCTCGGTCGCGATCCTGTTTCGCGAGTGTCGGTGGTTTCTCGCCGATTCATGATCAACGCCATCACCGTCGACGTCGAAGAGTACTTCCACCCGAACGCGATGGACGATGCCGTCGCGCCGTCCGATTGGGACGCGCTCGCGCCGCGCGTCGAACGCAACACCCGCCGGGTGCTCGAACTGCTGGCGGCGCACGATGTCCGCGCGACGTTCTTCGTTCTCGGCTGGGTCGCCGAGCGCTATCCGCGCCTCGTCGCGGAAATCGTTTCCGCCGGGCACGAGGTGGCATGTCACGGCTACGCGCACCGCCTCGTCTACGCGCTCGGGCCGGAGCGATTTCGCGCCGATGTGCAGCGCGCCAAAGCGGTGCTCGAAGACCAGCTCGGCGAGCCGGTGCGCGGCTTTCGCGCGGCGAGCTGGTCGATCGTGCCGTCGACTTTGTGGGCCCTCGACACCTTGATCGAGCTTGGATTCGAGTACGACTCGAGCATCTTCCCGATCCGCCACGATCTCTACGGCATTCCCGATTTCAGTCGCTTCCCGGTTCGGCTCGATCGCCCGGCCGGCTCGATCGTGGAGATTCCGGCGACGACGGTCCGTTGGCTCGGCCGGAACTGGCCCGTCGGTGGTGGTGGCTACTTGCGCGTGTTCCCCCTGGCCGTGACGCGCCGGGCGCTGCGGCGGATCAATCAGCGTGACGGCGTCCCCGCGATGCTCTATACGCATCCGTGGGAGATCGATCACGCACAGCCCCGGCTGCCCGCCGGGCTGAAATCGCGCTTTCGGCAGTACGTCAATTTGCGCCGCACGGAGCCCCGCTTGCGCAGCCTGCTGCGACAGTTCCGCTTCGCGCCGATTCGTGAGGTCTACGCGACGTCGCTCGACGCCGGCATCGGATCGCTGACGTGAACGGTCGCTCCTCAGCGGCGGCGTCCGGCCGTGTCGTGGTCGAGCCGTTTGGCGGCGACGACCGCGCGTGGGACGATTTCGTCGAACAGGCGCCGACGGCGACCGTGTTTCACCTGTCGGCGTGGAGGCGGACGATAGAGGGCAGTTTCGGGTATCGCCCCTGCCATCTCGTTGCGCGACGCGACGGGCGCATCACCGGCGTGCTCCCGCTGTTCGAGCTCGGCAGCCGCCGCCGGCCGCGCTGCTTGCTCTCGTCCCCGTTTGCGGTCGACGGCGGTGTGTGCGCGGTCGATCCGGAATCGACCGAGGTGCTCCTCGCCGCCGCGGTGGCGCTGCAGCGCGAGCGCGGCGCTCGCGTGCTCGAGTTACGCAGCGATGTACCGGACGAACGATTCCATCCAGTAGCCGGCCGCAGCTTTCGCTTTCGGCGGGCGATCTACCCGACGGACGACCAAAACTTGAAGGCGATGCGCCCCAAGCAACGATCCATGGTGCGTATCGGCCAACGCTCCGGCCTGGACGCGCGTTTCGACGAAGACGAGATGGAGGTCTTTTACGACTTGTTTGCGCACAGCATGCGGCGTCTCGGCACACCGGTGTTTCCACTGCCGTATCTGCGCATGTTGCGGCAGGAGCTCGGCGCGCGCAGCCAGCTCGTGATCGTGCGCCGAGGCGGCACGCCGGTGGCCGGTGCGTTCAGCTTCGTGTTTCGCCATACGATTGCGCCGTACTACGTCGGCGCGCGGCGGGAATACTTCCGCTATGCGATCAACGATTTCATGTACTGGGAGATCATGCGCCGCGCGCGCGCCGCCGGGCTCACGGAATTCGATTTCGGGCGCAGTCGCGGCGGGAGCGGCGCCCTCGCGTTCAAGCGCCATTGGGGCTTCGAGGGCGAGCCGATTCGCTACAGCGTGCGAACGATCGACGGCACGCCGCCGGTGAGCGACACGGGAGGCGAGTTGGGCCTGGTCCGGCGCGCGTGGATGCGACTGCCGCTCTCCCTCACACGGCTGCTCGGGCCGCCCCTGATCAAAAGGATCGGCGTGTACCACACGTGAGCGAATCGGTGGCGAACAGAGCGCCGGGGCGGAGCTTCGCGGGCGAAACCGCGCAGTACTTCGCGATCCACTGGCTCGTGGTGGCCGGCGCATTGGCGTCGATGCCGATCACGACGCGGCTGCTGACGCAGCAACAGTACGGCCAGCTCAACTTGCTCTTCACCTTCACCGGTTTGGTCGCGGTCGTCGGCGTGCTCGGTTTTGCCAATGCGACGACCCGGTTCTTCCCGCACTATCGCCATGCCGGCGCCGGATCGCTGCGGCGCTTCTGCGAGACGATGCTCAGCGCTTCGCTGTGTTCCGGCATTGTTCTCGCCGTCCTCGCGAGTCTCGGCGCCACATCAATGACGAACTGGCTGCGCGCCGAATCGTTCGGCGGCCAGACGGTCGTCGCGGCGCTGATCGTCGTCCGTATCGTGACCAGCGTGGCCTGGGAGGTGCTCCGCAGTGAAGGCGCGATCGGCCTCATGGGATTGCTGCGCGTCGGCACACGTTGGGCGACAGCCGCGGTCGCGGCGTGCTGGATGTGGTTCGATCCGCGTGCCATCTCCGTCGTTGCGGCCGCAACCATCGTAGAGATCGTGGCGCTCGTCTGGGCCGGTTCGTACCTCCACCGCGAGCAGCTTGTGCGGTGGCCGCGCATGACCGCGACTTTGATCCGTGAAGCCAACACCTACGGCCTGCCCCTCGCGCTCGCCAGCGGTGCCGGGATGATCAGTGCGTACGCCGATCGCTTCTTGATCGAGCACTATCTCGGCGCGACGCCGGTGGCGCAGTATTCGGTGCCGTACGACCTGACGCGCGAGCTGGCCAAAGCCCTTTTTCTGCCGGTGCAAATGGCGCTCGCGCCGCGCATCTTTCGCTTGTGGACCGAAGGTCGATCGCAAGAAGTCAGCCGATCGATGTCCGACCTGATCACCCATCTGCTCGCCGTGGCGCTCCCGCTCGGCGCCGTCTTCACTGCGCTCGGCCCCGCCATTGTCACGCTGATGGCGTCGGCGCGATACGAAAGCAGCGCGCAGCTCATCCCGTATTTTCTTCCCGGCGTGTTCCTGAACGAGGCCGCCTTCCTGCTCGGTATCGGTCCGCGTCTCGATCGCCGCACCGGAGCGGTGGCGCTGATCTCGTTCGGCACCGCGCTGTTGAACATTGCGTTGAACGTCGTCGCGCTTCCCGTTCTCGGGCTCGCCGGTGCGGCGGCGGTGACGACCGTGACCTACATCGTGCAGAGCACTTTGCTTTATCGAATCGCGGCGCCGGTGCTGCAGCTCCGTCTCGGCACGGCGCTCATCGTGAAATCGGCTCTGGTGGCCGCGGCCGCCTTTGTCGCCATTCGCCTCGTCGGCGTGATCTCGCCCGTCGTGCTCATCGACATCCTCGTGCGCGGCACGGGCGGCGTGGCGTTTTGCCTATTCGGCACCCTTGCGCTGGATAGCGAGGCTCGCCGCCTCGTGATGAGTATGGCGCCGGGTGGCGATCGGGCGGCGGCATGAGCGCGATGACCATTACCGGTCGCCGTCCTTCACTGTGCCACGTGTTCTACGGCTTCGGCATGGGTGGTGCCGAGCACCAGCTGGTTCAGGTCATCAACGCGACCGGTGGTGAGTTTCATCACACGATCCTCGCGCTGAACGGCGACGTCGCGTCGCGCGCGCATCTCGACGATCCGGCAGCGGTGCGATTTGCCGCCGCTCCGCCGGGCATGGGGGGCCACACCTATTGCGCGCAGCTCGCACGCTGGTTGCGGCATGAATCTCTGGATCTCGTGCTGAGCTACGGCTGGGCCGGCGTCGATGCCATTCTCGGCGCGCGCCTCGCCGGCCGGCGTCGCATCGTACACGCCGAGCACGGATTCAGCGGTCCGGAGTTGCAAGGGCAGCTGCCCCGGCGGCTGTGGATGCGTCGCGCATTCTATCGCCTGACGAGCACGGTGGTGGTGCCGTCGGAAACACTGTACCGGATCGCGCGGGAAGAATGGTGGCTCGCGGCCGACCGGGTTCGCCTGCTGCCTTCCAGCGTGGACACCCGGCGATTCCCGCCAACGACTCCCGCGGATCGGACCAACGCGCGGCGCGTGCTCGGTATTGCGCCGGAGGCAGTGGTCATCGGCACCGTGACACGGCTGGCGCCGGTGAAGAGTCTCGGGCTGCTGCTCGAGAGCTTCGCGGCCCTGCCGAACGCCGACCGCACGCAGCTCCTCTTGGTGGGCGATGGTCCGGAACGTGCGCACCTGGAACGCGAAGCCGCTCGCCTGGGAATCGCCGGCCGGACCACGTTCGCCGGCGAAGTAGAAGTGCCTTTGACGTACTACCGGTGTATGGACGTCTTCGCGATGTCCTCCCTCAGCGAGCAACGATCGCTGGCCCTGCTCGAAGCGATGTCGTGCGGGCTGCCGGTTGCCGTCACCGATGTCGGCGACCTCCGCGCGATGCTACCGCCGGAGAGCCACTCGCTGGTCGTTCGGCGCGGCGACCGCGCCGGCCTGACGCAGGCGCTTGCCACGCTCCTCAGTGACGTGGACCGGCGGCACGCACTGGGTATCGCCAACGCGGCGTTTTGCCGGCGTTACTTCGATAGCGCGGCAACCGTCCGCCAGTACCGCGACCTGTATCTGGCGGCATTGAGCGCCTGAGCAATCGGAACCGATGTCGCAGATCCTCGGCGCCCTGCTCGTTGTGCTGTTCGTGGCATTGGTGCCGCTGTGTGTCTGGCAACCATGGATCGGCGTGCTGGTGTGGCACTGGTTCGGCATCCTGCAGCCGCATCGCTATCTCGCGGGTTTCGCCGCGAATCTGCCGCTGGCCCAGCCGATCGCGATCGCAACGCTCGCGGGCGTGGTGTTCACGCGCCAGCGGTATCGGTTGCCGCGGGTGCCGGCGGTCTATCTCGCGGGCGCGCTCTGGATCGTGTTTGTGCTGTCGACGCTGCTGACCGCAATCGATCCGCCGCGGGCGCGGATCGAGCTCGTGGCGATTTTCAAGAGTCTGCTCATGACGGCGTGCACCATCGTGCTCGTGCAAGACGCTCGCAAATTGCGCGTGTTGTTGTGGGTCGCGGCGGTCTCCGTCGGCATCGTCGCCGTTGGTGGCGCGGTGTGGGTGGCCGCCACGCGTGCGGTCGAGCCCTTGTACGGGCCGCCGGGCGGACAGATTGGCGACAATAACGATCTGGCGGCCGGGCTCGCACTCGCCCTGCCGCTGTTCGCATTCCTGGCCGATAGCGCGGAGTCGGCGTGGTTACAGCGATCGATGCGGTTCGTCTTTGCTGCGGCGGTCTTTTCAATCCTCGGCACCCACTCGCGCTCTGGCTTTCTCGCGCTCGGCATCGTCCTCACCGGCCTGGCGTGCACCAGGCGATGGAAGGCGCTCGTCGTCGCCGCCGCAGCAGCGGCGCTGTTCTTCGCGATCAGCTCGCAGCCACGGGAATGGACGCAGCGTATGGAGACGATGACGACGCCCAAGGCGACCATTGCGACGGAAGCATCGATGTCCATCCGTGTGCGCGCGTGGCGCACCGCGCTGAAACTCGGCTGCGATCATCCGTTGCTCGGCGCCGGCTTCGTGCCCTTCAACCCGAGCGTCTACGCGCACTACTGGCCCGGCTATTCCGATTTCCACAACGCGCATAATATCTTTCTGCAGGTGTTTGCCGAGCACGGGCTGATCGGGCTCGCTCTGTACGTGGCATGGATCGTCTCGGCATTGTGGTCGCTGGAACGCACGGCGCGCCGCGTTCACATTGCGGCGCGCGACGGCGAAGACGATCGCGCCTGGCTCGGACCCGCGGCGCGCGCGGTGCAAATTGGCATCCTGGGCTATCTCACGAGCGGCATGTTTCAGTGTCTCTCGTATCGCGAGATCTTCCTGCTGTGGATCGCCTTTGCGATCGTGCTGGACGTGCTGTCACGCGGTGCGGCTGAGCTCGCGCCATCGATGCGTGAGATCGTGCTCGGCAAATGGCGGGAGGCGACGTGACCGCGGCGAACGGCGCGCGCGCGATTCGCGTGTTGCAGTTGCGGAGCCTGAGTGGCGCCGGCGGCGGGCCGGAGAAAACCATCCTCGAGTACGCCGCGGGCGGCGGCCCGCCCGGTTTCGACGTGTCGGTTTGTTATCTGCGCAACCCGGGCGATCCGGATTACGCGATGCCGGAGCGGGCAGCGGCCATGGGCGTGCGCTATCACGAAATTTGCGAGCGCGGGGCGATCGATTGGCGCGCGTGGCGCGCGCTCCACGATCTCGTGCGAGATCTCGCCCCGGATGTTCTGCACTGCCACGACTACAAAGTTAACCTGATGGGCTACTGGCTCTCTCGGCGTTTGCCGTTGGCGCTGCTCTCTTCTTCGCACGGGTGGGGCGAAACGGGATGGCGTGGGAGCGTGGTCTACTATCCCGGCGATCGCGTGCTGCTGGCGCGTTTCCCGCGGGTGGTCGCCGTGTCGGACGAGATTCGCGCCGCGCTGCTGCGCGCCGGGGCCCGCGCCGAGAATGTGGTCGTCGTGCGCAACGCCGTCGACACCGAGCATCTGGTGCGGGATCCGGGGCGGCAGGCTGACATTCGACGCGCGAATGGTCTGCCGGTGGACGCGATCGTACTCGGCTTCGTCGGTCGCCTGGAGCCGGAGAAGCGCGTCGATCTGCTCATCGAGGCAGCCGCGCGTCTGCGCGCGCACGAGCCGCGGATCATGGTGCTGATCGCCGGCGATGGGCCCAAGCGAGCGGAGTGGACGGAATTGGCGCAACGGCTCGGCGTCATCGATCGCTGTCGCTTCCTCGGCCGGCGTGACGACATCGCCGCCCTGCATCATGCGATGGATGTGTATATCCAGCCGTCGCGCCGTGAGGGCACGTCCAATGCGCTGCTCGAAGCGATGGCCTTGCAAACACCGATCGTCGCAACGGCCGCCGGCGGCAATGGTGAGCTGATCGATGATGGCGTCCACGGCTTGCTGGTGCCGCCGGAAGATGGACACGCGCTGGAGGCGGCGATCGCGCGCGTGCTCGCCGACCCCGAGTCAGCCGCCGCGCGCGCTCGGGCAGCCCGGCGCCGGGCGGAGACCGACTTTTCGGTTGCGCATTGGAAAGGGCAGCTGTCGGACGTCTATCGCGACCTCCTCGCGCGCGTCGGATGGCCCGGAGCGGCCGCGTCTGCGATACACGCGGACCCAGCGCGGGTGTCCTACATAATTCCCGCCCGCAACGAGGCGGCGTACATTGCCCGGGCGGTCGAATCGATTCTCGCGCAACAGCCGGCGGCGCCTTCGGAAGTGATCGTCGTCGACAACGGATCGACCGACGGCACCGGCGAAATTGCTCGTGCCGCCGGTGCGCGCGTACTGGCTTCGCCGGCGACCACGGCGGCCGGTGCGCGCAATGACGGCGCGCGGGCGGCTGCCGGGGACGTGCTGTGCTTCATCGACGGCGACTGTGTCGTGGCGCCGGATCATCTCGCCACCGTGCTCGCCGCGCTTGCCGGCGGCGCCTCGGCGGTGGGTGCGGCGTGCCTGCCGCCGGAGAATGGCACGGTGATTCAGCGCGCATGGGCGCCGCCGCGTGCTGGGATTCCGATGCGCGATGTGTGGTGGCTGCCGTCCGCGAATTGTGCCGTGTGTCGCTCAGTGTTCGAGCAGATGAACGGGTTCGATGCGCGCCTGACAACGTGCGAGGACAGCGATCTCGGTTATCGCCTCCGAGCCGCCGGCCACCGGCTCTGCGCCGATCCGCGCATCGTGGTCATTCATCATCGCGAGCCCGCGACGTTCGGGGCTTTTCTCCGCAAGGAGCTCTGGCGCGGACGCGATAGCTTCCGCTCGTTTCGCGGTCACGGTTATCCCGTGCGCGAGCTTCCGAGCCTGCTCTATCCCGCGCTGGTTGTCGGCGCGCCGCTCACCGGGTGCGTGCTGTTTGCCGCGGGACGGACACATATTGGAATATCCGTGGCCGTTCTGGGTTTGTTGTTACCGCTGTTGAGTGCGGTGCTGACCGCGCGCCGGGGCGCCGGGCCCGTGTGGGTTCTTGCCCTGTTGTACTGGGGTTGGGGCGTGGCGCGATTCGGCGCGCTCACCGGTGAGCTGTTCCGATTGTTGCTGGCGCCGGAGCGCGGCGAGACCTCATGAAGGGCACGATCTATGTGGTCGGCGGCACGCAAAAGACCGACGCGGCACAACGGCCGGAGTGGGAACACTATCGCGCGGCGCGAATCGTTGCGCTCGATCCCGAGACCGGTGCGACCCGCGTCTGTGTTGAGTACATCAGCCCGCCCGAGGCGACTGCGCCGGCCGACCCATCGATCCTCTTCCGCGCGGCGAGTGTGCGCGACGGCATCATGTATGCGTGCACGTCGACGGAGATATGCATGTACGACATCCCCTCGTTTCGGCAGATCGGCTACGTCTCTCATCCGTGGCTGAACGACGTCCACCACGTACGGCCGACCGTGGCGGGCGGGTTCCTCATCGTCAACACCGGACTCGACATGGCGATCGAGCTATCGCGCGACGGATCCGTGGTGCGGCGGTGGGACCTTGCCGATCCAGCGCGAGCGTTCGAGCCTCAGACCGATTACCGCCGTCTGCCGACGACGAAGCCCCACTTCGCGCACCCGAACTACGCGTTCGAGTCCGATGGGCAGACGTGGGTGACCCTCTTTCACCAGCGCGCGGCCGTCTGTCTGGATGATATGACCCGGCGCATCCGTGACATTGCTGCGGAAGGCATCCACGACGGCATCGTATTCGAAGGCGGCATTCACTTCACCAGCGTCGACGGCACCATCGCGCGCGTCGACCAGCACACGCTCGCCGTAACCGAGCGCTACGATTTGAACGAGATCCTGAATGTGGGCGTGCCGCTCGGTTGGTGCCGTGGCATCGAGCTCGTCGATCGCGACCACGTGCTGGTCGGCTTCTCCCGCCTGCGTCCGACGCGATTCCGCGAAAACGTGGGCTGGGTCAAATGGAAGTTAGGCGCGCGCGGTTGGGGACTCGCGCCGACGCGCGTCGTCTGCATCAATCTCCGGCAGCGCCACCTCGTCTGGGAGCACGAGGTGGAATCGGCCGAGATGAACGCGATCTATTCGCTGCACTACGTCCCCTGTTGAAAAAGGGGACAGTACCTTAGTCCCGATCGGGGGCGCCCAGTGGGAAGAGCGGACGATAGGGTCGGGCTTCGTCGACCGCTCGTGCAAACGATGGACGGGCGAGCAACCGGCGGCGGTACGATCGAAGTTGCGGGAGGCGCTCGGGAATCTGGTGCGTCCAATCTGCATAGAATAACGCGGGCGCCGCCGCGCAGTCGGCCAGGCTGAAGCCGTGGACCGATGCCCACTCGCGCCCCGCCATGACTGATTCGAGCCACTCGTAAGCGGTGTCCAGCGTCTGGCGCGCGTCCGCGACGCTGCGCGGATCGCGTTCCTCGGCCGGGCGGATGCGGTCGAAGACAATCTTCTGCATCGGGGTCATGATATATTGGTCGAAGAAGCGATCCATCATCCGCACATCGAGCGCGGCGCGCCGATCCTCCGGAATCAGTCGGACCGGTCCCGGGTGATACAAATCGAGGTGCTCGATGATGATGCTCGATTCGACCACGGGGCGATCGCCATCGAGGAGTACCGGCATCCGTTTGAGGGGCCAGAGGGCAGCGTGCTCCGCCGCTACCGTTTCGTCGCCACCCGCCAGCATGCGTAGCTCGAACGGAATCGCGTTTTCATAGAGGGCAATCAGGACTTTTTGACAGTACGAGGAAAACGGGTGGGCATAGAGTTTCAGCATGGACATCGGCAATTCCTCATCTCAGGGTTGATACCAAAGCGCATCGCGCAGCTGCGCCGCGCTGCGTGGCTGGCGCTGCAGGAGCGCCGTGTTAGGCATCCAGCTTGCCGGCATGAGACAGCCGGTGACCGCGGCGGCAGGACCGATAGTTTCGGCGACGGTGAATTCTGTCTGTGGGACGTTGTTGGCTTCGAGCGTGACCATATTGCGCCACAGCGGCATGCCGCCGTACAGAATGTCGCCGACGTCATTGAGCCCTAATCCGAGGTCATTCCACGGCGGTGGCAACTGCGCCAGCGCGGATCCGTCGAAGGCGAATGCGGGTTGCGGGTCGTCGAACAAGCCGTACAGGGCCGTGCGTGCGGTGTACGGAATGCCGGTGGTGTAGGCGTAGATCGTGATCCCGGGCACGGGATCGGGAATACCGTCGGAATCAGACGGCAGATGCAGCGGCTGCACGACCGAGTTCTGGCCGAGTCCGGTGGTCAGCACGCGGCCTTGCGGATTCGCGCCATGCATCCAGTCCACCGCATCGAGCGCGGCGGTGCGGAAACTCGGATCGCCGCTCACCTTCCACGCGGCGACGGCGTGCATGATCGGCACGAACTCGCCGCTGCCCCATCCGATCAGTGGAAAGTAGTTATGGCTGACCTCGTGCCACATCTTTCGATACGCGTGTGTGGCCTGCGCGTTCACCCAATCCGTCGCGGTATTGATGATGCCGTTCCGCGCCGTGTCGCCCCAGCCAGCGGGAAATTGATCCGGGGCGAGGGCGACGTCGACGAAATCGAACGAGTTGTTGCGCCAGTACAAAGAGCCAACTTCGTTCGCGAACGCGGTGCCCATCGCCGGAGTGTTGAGCGCGTTGAAGTAGCGGCTGTCGCCGGTGGCCAGCCAGAGTTGCACCAGCGCCTTGACCAGGGTTCCCGGATCCGGCGCCGGCGGCTCGATCCAGCTGACGGTGTGACCGTTGAACGGGAACGTCACGCCGATGCGCGGGACGGTACTGAAATCGCTGGTCCCGAAGGTGTACGCGCGCGTCGCGCTATCGAGAAACACTTGCGCCGTGGTGGTCGCGCCAGCGGCGCGGAGGGCGCGTGCGAGCCGCGCGGCGTGCTCGGCGTATTGCAGGCTCGAGTCGCGCGTGGCGAGGCCGGCGTAGTACGGCTCGGTGTCGAGAGCGGCGTCGGCGATCTGCGGATGCGAAGTCGATTCCACCCAGAGCGCCACCCGGCCATCCGGTGCCTGCAGGCGGCGCCAGAGATCGGTCCCCCAGATCGCTTCGTCGAGAATATCGGGGATGCCGTTGCCACTCCCGGGCAGATTCAGTTGGCCGTCGGCGAAGTGATCGGGAAACATCAGGTAGGCTTCGCTCAGGTACTCGACGATGCGTAGATGTGAAAAGCCGCCTTTGTCGTAATCGCCGGCGTCGTGCCACTCGCCGGAGGTGTTCGAGACGATCTGTGTGGTCGCGGTGGCTTGGATCACCGCGAACGTGCTGAGGCCGGCGGGGAAGTTGCCGTGCTCGTCGCGGAAGCCCCATCCATCGGCGTGATGATCGTCGTAGGCGCCGATTTCCGTCGGATGCGCCGCTTGAAAAATCGGCGCGTGTGCATCGCCGCGCGACCACGGCGTATTGGCGCTCGGCAAGGCCGCGCAGCGTTGATGGAACAGTCCGCGCGCGTGTACATAGAACGCTTCGCCCATGGCATCGCCGCCGATGGTGAAACTCCAGGAACGTCCCACGCCGGCGACGCGGATGTAATAGCGACCCGGAGTCGAGAAGCTGGAGAAGTCGAGCTGATAGACGCGTTCGCCGGAGAGCAGATAGCCGCCGATCGGGGCGCTCTCGTCGCCGCGCAATGCAATGGCGCCCGAGTACACCGCCTGGCCGTCGGACTCGCGCACAAGATCGAACGGCTGGCCGTCGAAGGCGGCAACGTCGAGCGCGCCGCCATTCGGGCCGAGCCATCCGCCGAGATAGGCGTACTTCTCGGCGGCATCGGCGAGGTAGCCGACCTGGTCGACCTTCAACGCCCAGGAAATCGTTTGGTTCGGATCGTAGGTCCACGTCACCGTGTCGCCCCATTCGTCGCTGGCCGTATACGTGCCGCCCGGCTGCATCGCGGCGGGGAGGTGCAGGAACGAGTAATAGACGACTTCCGCCGCGCTGGTGTGAATCTCTCCGCCCGTCCCGGTGAGGCTCGGCGCGCGAAATTCGCGCGTCGCCTGCGGCCACAGACTCGTCGCCGTCGCGACGCCGCTCAATCCAGTCCCGGCGACGAACAGGTGCATGGGACCGGAGAGTGCTGCCAGCAGGTTCGGGCGGTAGTACGCGATCACTTGCTTGGTCGCGAGATCGTACTCGCGGTTAGGCACGTACGCCGGCAGTGATCCTCGCACGCCTTCCATCGCGGAAAGATAAGGACCGGCATCCGCGACGATGCGTGCTTTCAGCCACGGGTTCGGATCGGTGATGATTGCCACAGTGTCAGCGGTGAGCACGTGGACGCCGAGATCCAGCGCGGGAGTGGGAGCGCTCGCGGGCGGGACGAAGCGCGGGCCGGGGGCCCAGTCTGGCGGGGGCGCGTCCTCACAGAGTGCCCCGACGCCGGTCGGCATCGCGAGGGTCGCGATCTCCGCCGATCGCAACGCGCGCGTCCAGATTTGCAGGTCATCCAGCTTCATATGTCCGGCACTTCCGCTGCCACCCGGTGAGGCAAAGGCGCCCGCCTGAAACGCCGAGCCCCAGAGGGTTGCGCCGGGGCCGAGTGACGCATCGCCGGTCGCACTGCTCGCGATCGCGACCGGCGCGACGCGGTGGCCGTCGAGGTAGAACTGAATGCGCATGCCCGCGCGGAATCCTTGTGGCAGCACGAGCGCGAGGTGGTGCCAGCAGTTGTCGCCGATGCGCGGGTACTGAATGCCGGCGCCGTCGTTCTGGCGGCCGAAGTTGGCGTAGAGGAATCCCCATCCGACGCTGACGTTCAATTTCGGCTCGTCCCATCCATTGCCGCCGAAGCCGAACAAGACCCCCGCCGTGCCGTCGTCAGGCAGCAGCGCCCAGCCGGCGAGCGTGATGCCGGCGTTCTCGGGGAGGGTGGTCAGCGCCGAGGCCATTGCGCCGTTGCCGGTTTCGCTCTTCGTCGGACCGTAGGCGAGATTGCCGTTCGGCCGCGTTTGCGGCGCGGCGGAAAAATTGCCGGGGTTCGCCGGCGTGAGATCGGCGGTGCCGACGGTGTCGTGCCAGTCGCCGTCGAGCGGCCAGTAGTGGGAGAGGGCGGTTGGGTCGACGTCACCGGTTCGCATGCTCGCTTGAAAGCGTGTCGTGCTGTCCGATCGGTAGGCCGGCCGATACGTGGCTTCCCAGCACGAGCCGGTATCGCTGACGAGTTGAGCGGTGAAGCTGCGCGGGTTCAACGCGAGACTCGGCACGGCGAAATTCGCGCCGACGGCTTTGAGCGAGATCGCGGCGTGGCCGGCGCCGGCCTTGAGCATCAGCGCGCGCACGCCGGACGAATTCGTTCCGGCATTGGCGTAGCGCAATCGGCCCGATGTGCCGGTCCAGTTGCCGTCAGGATCGATGCTGAGCTGCGGCCGCGGGCGCTGGGTGAGGTTATCGTAGGTACAAAGCCGGTAACTCGTCGTCCCGGTTATGGGGTCGCCGAAATCATCCGGCGCGGCGGTGCCCTTCTTCCACTTCCACAGCAGTCGAGTGTGTTGCGGATCCGTGCCGCGGGTGATCTTGATCGTGGAGCTGCCGGGCAGGGCACAGCCAGTGAGGGGGCGTGGTGCGCAGGTGGATTGCGCGAGCACGGTGGCTGGCGTCAGCCACGCGCACAGGGCGACGAAGAGCAATCGGAAGATGCGGCGCACCACCCTATTCTACGCGGCGAGGCCGCCCTGTCATCCGGAAAAGACGTTAAGTTGGACGATCGCTTCGGGTCCGCTGAGTATGGAGTGCGGCGCGTTAGCGCCGCTTTCAAAGCGCCGCTGCGCGGCGCACTCCATGCTAGAGCCCGGTGTGGTTCGGACCTTATTAGAGCGATCGCGGCATTGTCGATTTCCTATATTGACATTCATCGATGCAGGACTAATATCGATGATCATCGATATAGGAGGTCCGCATGTCTCGAGTGCAAATCGCATTGAACGTCAGCAACATCGATCAGGCGGTGGCGTTTTACCGCACGCTGTTCAACACCGAACCCGCCAAGCGCCGGCCCGGCTATGCCAACTTCGCGATCGCCGATCCGCCGCTGAAGCTCGTATTGATCGAGGGTGCCGGCGAGCCGGGAAGCTTGAACCACATCGGGGTCGAGATGGCCTCGACGGGCGAAGTCGTTACCGAGGGCGCGCGCCTCAAGCATGAGGGCTTCGAGCTCGTGCACGAACCGGGCGTTACCTGCTGCTACGCTCTGCAGGACAAATTCTGGGTCACCGGCGCCGATAACCGGGCGTGGGAGATCTACACGGTGTTGGCGGATGCGCCCGCATCGGTTCAAAGTCCCGTACGGCAGGAGACCGAGCCCGCTCCCTTACGCTGCGGAGCCGCGGAGTAAAGCCGCGCAAATCATAGACAGGCAGGTGTTTGGAGCCATCCATGAAGAAATCCGTCAGCGCGTTACCGACCTGTTGCGCACCGGTCTTGCAGGGCAAATTGAAGCGGGCCGATGCGGAACAACTGGCTGTCGGATTCAAGGCGATCGCCGATCCGGCGCGGTTGCAGCTCCTCAGTTTCATCGCCGCGCAACCATCGGGCGAGGCCTGCGTCTGCTATCTCATGAAGCCGCTCGCTTTCCAGCACAGTGGGATCCGAAGCTTGGAATTCACGTGACTTGAAGTCGCGGC
>JADMIO010796510.1_pt1 | contig 61614 bp, 40 predicted proteins | sample 8958161 | NCBI WGS metagenome assembly JADMIO01 (sample SAMN16585339, study PRJNA669376) | soil metagenome | isolation source: Crop rotation soil | place: USA: Cullars Rotation, Alabama | collected 2011
CTTTCCCGACCGGATCGATGTGGAGTCGTTCGGCGAAGACAAGCCGGTGGCGAGCGGCCATAACGAAGCGGCGTGGAAGCAGAACCGGCGGGATGATTTCGTGGTGCTGACGGCGCCGTAAGATCCGTTGGGAGATTTCAAGCCGTCCCGCGAGAGCGGGGCGGCTTTTTTGTTTGTTTAACCACGGATGAACACAGATAAACACGGATTTGCTTTTTGAAGGTAGGGCGCGTCACTCCGTGCGCGCCGCAACGTGGCCAGACCTGAATGGCGCGCACGGAGTGACGCGCCCTACCTTGGTTTCTGATATCCGTGTTCATCCGTGGTTGAAATCAGCATGCGGGCGGGTCTTGTCCGTACTTGACGTGTTTGCCAAAGAAGTCAAGGATGTGGCACAATTTTGGGTAGTAACGCACAGCCGAATTGGGCAAAATGATGTCCAGTTGGAAAAATTGCAGGAAAAACGCAGGAATCAGAGGAAGGAAGGAAAGAGATGAAATCGAAAATGAGTTTTAATTTTCTGGTGTGCGCGCTGGCGCTTGCCTGTTTTGTCACCACGGGCTGCCGCAAGAAGCCGGTGGGCGTGACGCCGTTGCCGGGTTCGCGCACGGCGAATGTCGGCGGCGCGGGACCGGGCGGCTCGTTCCAAGACGTGGGACCGGGCGGCGGCCTGCAGTCTGGCGGATTTGGCACGGAAGGCGGGGCTGGAGCCAACGCCACGCCGATGGGCAGCGGCCATGCGGGCTGGAAGGAAGACCGCGGCCAGTTCCAAGCCGACACGGTTTATTTTGATTACGACAGCTCGACGATCAAGGCGAGCGAGCGCTCGAAGATCGAGGCGGTGGCCGCAGCGTTCAAGAGCAATACCTCGGCGACGTTCGCGTTGAAGATCGAAGGCAACTGCGATGAACGCGGCACCGAGGAATACAACCGCGGACTGGGGCTGCGTCGCGCGCAGGCCATCCGCGACTACATCATCAACAGCGGCGTGGCGGGCGATCGCGTCGACGTGGAATCGTTCGGCGAAGACAAGCCGGTGGCCCAGGGCCACAACGAAGCGGCGTGGAAGCAGAACCGCCGGGGCGAGTTTGTGGTGCTGACGCCGTAAGTTCTTGAATCATTCTCAACGCCGTCTCGTGAAAGCGAGACGGCGTTTTTTGTTTGGAGTGCGGCGACATGTCGCCGCTTTCCGACTGGGAGACATGTCTCCCAGTTCCGAAGCGTGGTCATGCCTGCGCACTCCAAATTTGAGGCTTGCGGCGGTTTAGGTTGATAGCAGACTCGCAGGTGTGAACTGGCCGCACGCCCCCAAGCACTGGATCTTCGAACCCGGTAACTACATGGTGACGGCCGGCACGTACCAAAAGGTCCCGCATCTCGATACTCCTGGTCGACGGGATTTCTTCCTCGAATCCTTGTTCGCTTATGCCGTGGAATTTCAATGGTCGCTGCGGGCGTGGGCGGTGTTGTCCAATCATTATCATTTCATTGCGGCTTCGCCGTCGGATCCGGCGACGCTGCGTAAATTCATCGGCAAGCTGCACATGAAAACTGCGCAGGAAATTAATAGGCAGGATGCGACGCCGGGTCGAAAAGTGTGGTTTCAGTTCTGGGACAGTCACATCACTTTTGAGCGCTCCTATCTGGCGCGGTTGCATTACGTACACAGTAATCCCGCAAAGCACGGTATCGCACCGCTGGCGGAGAACTATAAGTGGTGTTCAGCGGCCTGGTTTGCCCGCAATGCCACCCCGGCATTTGTTGAGACGGTGAAGAGTTTCAAGAGCGACCTGCTTGAAATACCGGATGATTTTTGAAGATTGTCGTTTAACTGGGAGACATGTCTCCCAGTTCCAAAGCGCGGACATGTCCGCGCACTCCAAAACGGGCCGTTTCCGCGGGTTTTGGCGCTTTACTAATCACCGAGGCAAGCGTAGCCTTATGATGAAAGGCTAGTTTATGACTACTATTTTTGCATTGTTCGATCTGGGCGGTGGGCAGATTCTGCTTATCTTGGCAGTCATTTTGATTTTTTTCGGTGCGCGGCGGATTCCTGACCTCGCCAAGGGATTGGGACAGGGTATCAAAGAATTCAAGAAAGCGACGCGCGAAGTAACTGACGAGATCAATAACGCTCCGGAAAGCACCGTTCAGCCCAAGCAGGTCTCGAATTCGGTTCCTCAGCAGCAGCCGGCAGCCCCGGTGCCACAAACTCCCGAGACGAAGGTCGTTTAAGCGTGAGTTTCCTCCTCGCGCATGTCTGACCAGGAGAAGCCGGACATTGAAACTGCTGACGGTGGCGGTCCGGTAAAGACCTTTCTCGAGCACCTAGAAGACCTTCGTTGGGTATTGGTTAAAATCTTCGTGACGGTGGGAGTCGCGTTTGTTGTCTGCATGGTGGCGGGAAATTGGGTGGTGGCGGTGTTGGACCGGCCGCTCAAGAAAGCTACGGCCCATTATCCGCCTGAGAACCAGGTGATCACCTTCCTTTTCGGGTCAAACAGGCTGGGAGTTTTTCAACTGCCACCCGCGGAACAACGGGCGTTGAATCTCGGCACTAATCAGTTCGTGACGTTGCATGTGCAACCGGTGGTGGTGGGCACGAATGTGGTGTTGGGATTGCGCGCCGACCAAGATACTGCCGAAGCGAATAAGCTGGGAGTACCGCTGGTGAGCCTAAGCCCCGCCGGAGCGTTCATCGTGGCGGTGCAGGTGGCGATGTATTCAGCGGTTGTGGTATCCATGCCATTCATTCTGTATTACATCGCGGCGTTTGTTTTTCCGGCGCTACGCTGGAAGGAGCGGAAATACATTTTCCAAGGGCTGGTGATCGGCTTGGGATTATTTCTGACGGGCATTTTTTTCTGTTACTTCTTTTTGCTGCCGATCTCGCTGACGGCGTCGGTGGCTTATACCAACTGGCTGGGTTTTTCGGTGCCGCAATGGCGGGCAGAGGAGTATATCAGCTTCATCTGTAAATTCATGCTGGGCATGGGACTGGGCTTTGAGATGCCGGTCGTGCTGCTGGTGCTGGTGAAGATTGGAATCCTCGACTATATCGCGCTGGCCAAGGCCCGTCGTTATGTGATCGTGCTCAGCTTCTTTCTAGGGGCGGTGTTGACCACACCGGAGATCATCACGCAGGTGTTGATGGCGTTTCCGCTTATAGGGCTATACGAGATTTCCGTGTGGATCGCTTGGTACTGGGAACAGAAGGACCGAGCCAAAGCGCGGCGGCGGCTCGCGTTGATCTTTGTCATCGTGGCTGCGGTCGGGGTGCTCCTGTGGCTGGGGTATCAGCGGCACTGGCTGCCGCGGTTGGGGCATTGAGGGCTTTGGAGATGAGAGTGGTGCGGGTCAACTCCCTCCGCCACGTTTGGACCCAGAGACCGCGAGGCGCGCGTCTTTGAGAGCAATCCGGCAGACAAACGAAAATGGGACGGCACCTTGCTCGCAGGCCTCGATGTATTCCTGCGCGGCCGCCGGTGGGGCGGCTGTGGGATCCATCAAGGCATAGATATTGGCAGTGAAGAGAGGAACGAGGTTCATCAAGGCGTTGCGGTAGGCCTGCTTGCGTTCATCGCGCAAACCATCCCGGTTGAGACCAAGGATGCGAATGGTTTCAACTCCGCGGTCCGTGTTGCCTCCCAGAATGCCGGTTTTCGGATCGTATGTGAGGTGAATAACTGGGTCATCAAAGACGGGATGCAATAGCAGCGGTTCTTCGGCTTTAAGATCATCCCCGGGCCCGAATGCGCGCCGGCTTCCCGGTTTTAGAGGAAATCGGTTTCCTTTGCCGGACGGATCATCTTTCCCGGGTTGTTTGTTGCACAGGCCGCAACTGGGCAGAAGGTTCTGCCAGTCATACGCGAGCCAAAAATAACCGGGATGATTGATAAGGGAGCCATCCGCTGCCTTTCGGGCTACCACAGTATCGTCCGCTTCATACACACCCAATTTAGGACGAAAGTGTTCCACTTGGACGAATTGACTGGTTTCATTGATACGATCTTCGCAATAGGCGCACTTGCCGTGGAATAGAGCAGATAGCTCATCTTTACAGTGTTTGTATAGAGTCTCACTGATCGCTATTTTCGCCCCTCGGGCGGCATCGGCGATGAGTTTTTGAGTCGCCTTCTCCGCGCGCGCGCGCCACTTCTTCCACTTTTCGGATGTGGGCTCCTGAAATTTGGGTTGGATCATGCTTTTACCAGTCCTAGAAGATTGGCGACGGCTTTGCGGGCTTCGACCGTTGTCTCCGGATTGATCTCAAAGTCCGCGAGCTTTTTGTGGAGTTCCGGCAGTACTATTTCGTTCAGAGTGCGTTCAAAGGTTTTTTCCACAATCCGGGAGACCGGGGTCTCTGCGGTGCTGAGTTGGTCTCCCAGTTCGGTGCCCAGTTTTTTAAATTCAATTTCTTCCGCAGCCGTGCGATTTGGTTTGCCGAGCAAGATGGAATAGCGGTCGACCTGGGTGGTGACTTTTGGGTCGCGGGTGGAAACCAGTCCAAACAATGGGCTGGTCAGCAATTGGTCGGCACGCAGATGGTCTATGGATTCCGTGATGACTTGGGGGATGACACCCTCTTTCTCGCAACGAAGAACAATGATTTCATTCTCGAAAAGTCCACGCAGACAGAGGGGGTCGTGCGTGGTCACCAAAAAAGTCATTTTGGGAAACACCTGCCGCAACAACCTCACGATTTTCATCTTCCAACTTGGATGCAGATGGACTTCCAGCTCGTCGATCAACACCACCCCTTCGGCAAATTCGATCTCTTTCCAGCGGCCCATCACCCCCATGATGATGTTGACTGCCATGACCACGATGGATTGATAGCCGTCGCTTAGCTCCGACAGGCTCATGTTTTTGTCCCGCAAATTCACCAGCACCTGTTTGTCGTTGCGCGTAAATCTGCGGTCTTCAATGTCATCAAGCATCAGCAGTTTTCTGAGTGCGATGGCGATCCGGTTGAATTGATCGTCATTTACGGCGTTCCGGTCTACGAGCCACCGTTCGGCGTGTTTCAATTTAGAAAAGGGATCAAACAGGTTTTTTACGTGCTGGCTGCGATCATTTATGCGTTGGAGATGATATGGGCGGGGAAGCACGCGGGTGGCGCCAAAACCGAGTAGCAACAGCATCGGTTGAGGAGGATTGATTATGAAGCGAGTGTGGCGCGAATTGAAACGCATTTCGGTGGGTTGTGGCACGTTGGACAGATGAATCCGGACCAAGCCTTCTCCGGTCTCGCTTCCGCGGCGCACAAATTTTCGAGCGTCGAGGTACAGCCGGTCACAGGCTTCCTGCCCCAAGAGGGTCAGGGCGACCGCTTGCAGTACTGAGCTTTTGCCGGTCGCGTTTTCGCCCAGAAACATCAGCCAGGATTCACTGGCAGTTTTCCCTTCAGGGACGCTGAATTTCAGATCGGCAATGCCTTTGAAGTTCTTGATCTCAACCTCCTGATGCTGCGAAACTGTTCGTAGTAGATTTGTTTGGCCGCCTGGCTGGTTTCGTCGAGCGACACGAGCTGGATGGGTTTGGGAACGGGAATGTTTCTTCGGGTCGCCGTAAGGGGATGCAACCCGTATTTGCTTTTAAGGCTTCTGACAGTTTTGAGATTGAACTTTTTACTGTCCAAATGACCAAACAGGCCATCTCGGAAAATTCCGCGCCTCAGCGCCATGAAAGGCTGGCCGGAACTGAACACGTACGCCGTCCACGTCGTCAGAGCCGAATTTCCCTGCCGCGCAACCCGTTCGGCGTCGGTTCGAAGTTCGTGCAGGAGGGCGCGGCGTTCCCGAAGTAGCGAATCCCGATTTAATCCAAGCAACGTGATGGTTGTTTTTGCCCGGGTAGTATGTCCGATGGCATTTCCCTCTTGGTCAAAAGACAAGTGCCACTCGGGGTCGTCCACGCATGGATTGAGCAGGAGCGGCAACTCCTTGTCGAGCGATGCCTGTTCCGCGAGGATCTCAGCGCGGGGACCTTCGATGGGAAAACGATTGCCTTTCATTTTGCAGCATTCGGGACAGCTGAACAGCAAGTTGTCCCAATCCGAAGCCAGCCACCAATAGTGATCCAGATAAGTCTCGCCGTCCTGGCCAATGGTGCTCCTTTCCGGACGAAAATGGTCTATCAAGCCCTCGTCTTGAGGCAATTTCCGCTCGCAATAAGCACACTTACCCTTGAACAGAGACTGCAGTGATTTTTTGACACCAGGTGGAAATGCTTCCTGTAACTGCTTGAAGCGACGTTGTTTGCGGGCTCGGGCCGGCAGGCTGTAAAATAATTCCGCCTCTTTTTGCAAACGCGTAATAAGATCAGACGCCAGCCCCCGTGGTCTGGAAACGTCGTTTCGATTGACATGTATCATAAGAGATTGTGGCTTGTTGATGAAGGTGTTTGGATCTATGCCACCTGGGGTGCGGCGGGTGTCGGGTGCAGTGGTTTTGGCGCAGGGACCGGTTTTGGCTTCTTGCAGAGCCGCACCGCCTGCCTCAGGCTGGTGATCCATGGCGGGGCACACTTATCACAGTAAGTTTTGGGCAGGGTCCAGTACAACGTGTGGGTGAAGATCCCGCCTTGCAGGCAGGTCGTCACGGGTACATCGCGAATGCCCATCCCGAAGGCTGGGCGAACCGGTCCGCCAATCACATCACCGCAGATCGTGTAATGGCAGGGGAAGTAAAGATTGGTCCAGCGGGTCGGGCCGAACACGGCGGCGTGATGCGGAATCCAGAGTTTGTCGGATTTATAAGTGAATTTGCGTTCGGTTTTTCCGTCCGTCGTGTCTTCTTCCAGCACGGGCGGGCAGGTTGGGAATTCGCGCTCCGTCTTCCTGGACTCGAATTCATCGGCGGTTCGTCCCAAGAGCAGGGTGGCGTGGGCCAGCGGGCTGCCCATGGTGACAAAATCGGTCACCAGCCACGGATGCTCAGCAGCTTGCAATTCTTTCAAGTAAGCTGACTGGGCGGTCTGCCAGACTTCGACATACCCCGGGTCCTCTTTCGGATTCCGAGCCAATTCCTCAAGGGCGGCGAGCGCGGTCGTGGCCAGGGAGGCATCGGCTTTGAGCCGGTTGTTGTAATGCGCCCAGCTGTAGGTGAGGATGTCATAACCGATCACCGTGCCCAGGCTGTGGCCCACGACGATGATGCGGTCATATTCTCCGGAGGCATGCAGCCGGCGCAACAATTTGACGCCGGCAGTGCGGATGCGGTGGCGGCTTTCGATATTGGGTGGCGCCACATGCAGGTAACGTGCGGCATCGCCGGCGACCTTTTTGACCACAAATGAACCAATCAAGACCCACACGGCGCTGCCGCCAAACCGGACCGCGTGCTTGAGCCAGACCGGGATGCTGTCGGCCCAGATGAACGACGCGATGATCGCCAGCACGACGACCAGAGCCGTTCCCACAAGGAAACACCAGAGGCCGCGCAACTGCTTGGGCACACTGTCCGGGCGGCGCAGCAATAGTAATTTGGCCCAAGCCAGCAAGTGGGCAACTTGTGTTCCCTCCATCATATGTGCCCAATAGAACTCAAAAAAATCAGTCAGTTTGTTTTCATGGCTTCGGGCAGTGGTGAGCCGTCGCAGTTCAAAATCTCCAGACATCTGGTCCGGTTTGCTCCAGGTCGTTGATGGGGCGTACTCGGTGCGGAGGGAGTCGTCGGTGGTCCAGACTGCTTTCACAAAACTGCGGAGGGTATCCATGGGCACCTGTTCGCCGATTCCGTGGATCAGAATGACTGCTTGTTTTTTCATGTAAGTAGGGGCCTTTCGGGAGTTGGGGAGGGAAAAGCCCTTCGGCAGGGGACCTGTCGAGGGGCGAAACAGGAAATATCGCGGTTGGTTCTCATTCCGATTTCCAGCCACAAGTCCCAAACCGGCGACTTGAGAACAACTTGCGAACGGCGGATTTTCGACGGTTTCTACAAAGTGTCAAAATCTTTTTTCCAGAACTGCCGGCAGCAAGGTTGGCGGGTCGTCAGGTGGTTGGGGTGCTGCTGTGGCTGGGATATGTGCGGCATTGGTTGTCGCGGTGGAGGCATTGAGGGGTCGCCTCGAGGATGGAGGATGGAGGATTGCCAGGGCAGATGATTCCAGAAGATGCCACCCCTACGGGGTTTGAAACTTCTCGTCGTGCTTTTCTACAAATATGCCGCGCCTACGGTGCTCCGAACTTTGATCAGGCGTGGGTCGGTCCAACTCTTTCAGAGTTGGATGAATGTTGAATCGCCACCCGGGGTAGTCGCGTCCCCCTTCGCCAAGGCGGCGGCGGGGCGCTCCAACCCGGGCTGAGTGATATGCATCCCGTTGGGATGCGCTGGGTTTCCGGGCGCTTTGTCAATGTTGTCATTTTTAGACTTTACAGAGTAAAATAAGCCGGTAGGGTTGGGGCATGAAGGCGCGCAATGCGACCGGAATGAAGGGGCGGCCGGGTTGACCGGCGCCTTGTTTCTGCCTATCCCCCCCAACTCCAACCTCTTCCCCTCATGTGCAAGACAGTTACTCCCAAACAACTGGCGGCCAACCGGGCGAATGCCTTGAAATCGACCGGACCGAGGACGGCGGCGGGGCGGGCGCGATCGGCCCGCAACGCGACACGGCACGGGGTTTTTGTGTCGGTGGACGCGATGGCGGCGGGGGATGTGCAGGCTTTGGCGGAATTGCGGGAGACGTTGAGGGCGGATCGTCGTCCGGTGGGGGCGAAGGAGAAGTGGCTGGTGGACGTGATGGCGGAGGCGTGGTGGCGGTGGCGGTTGGTGTTGAAAGCGGAAACTGAAGCCGTGAAAGCGAGTGTGGAGCAGGCGCAGCAGAGGGGGCGGGCGATGCGGCGTCCGGGCATGAACGAGCGCGAGTGGCTGATAAGAGCAAGAAACTTGCAGGAAGCGAGCCTGGTGCCGCAGGAGGCGGTGAGGCTGGGCCGGTATGAGACGCAGTGGTCGCGGCAGTGGTATCGGGCATTGGGGCGGTTGGAGCGGGTGCAGGCGGAACGGCGGGCCGAAAAAGTGTTTTTTGCAAAACGAAGCCATTTGGAGGAAATGCCGAATGACGAATTCAGAATGCAGAATTGCGGAACCAAAGCGTCAGGAGACAAAGACGCAGGCTGGCACGTGGTGGTTAAGGGTGCTGGGGCGCCGCTGCGGGTCGCAGACCCGCGCTCCAACAGAGGAATTGGGAAACGAAGCCATTTTTCGGAGGACAAGCTGAAGGTGCGAAGGGAGGAGGTATGTTTGAGCCTCCTCACGTCGGCTCCTACACAGAAATTACAAAACGAACCCATTTCGATGGCAACAGGTTGTTTGGGAGCGGGTTGTGTGGCTGGGGCGGCTAGTGGCTCGAAAGCGGTGTCGTCGCGTTGCTTTGCCACCGCAGTCCAAGAAGTACTTACAAAGGAGGAGTTCCGGCGGTGTGTCCCGGGCAGCCGAATTTTGTGCCGGTCGCCGGGGTGGGGGCAGGGGTTAATCCAGAATCCAAGCTTGCCAGGTCACATCTTGACGCTGTCGCCAAACCAATCCGGATATGTTCACACCGGAGAGCGAAAGGGCGCGATTGGAGGGGTGGGTGTCGAAGGGGGCCGGGCCGGAGACCGGCGCTCCGGGGAGTGTCACGGTGCGTCTGCAACATTGTTTGACCGGACTGGCGCATTCTTCTAAGCTTTCCGTTCGAATTATGAACATTCTTGTTTGCGACCCGATCTCACCCAAAGGCATCGCGCTCTTGCAGCAGCGGCCTGAATTCAAGGTCACTGTCCTCCCCAAGAAATTGTCCGAAGCCGAACTCCTGCCGCTGGTGAAAGACACCGTGGCGATGCTGGTGCGGTCCGAAACGAAGGTCACCAAGAAGGTCATGGAAGCCGCCCCGCAGTTGAAGGTGGTGGGTCGCGCGGGGGTGGGCGTGGACAACGTGGACGTGGAAGCCGCCACGCAGCGCGGTGTGGTGGTCATGAACACGCCCGGCGGCAACACCATCACGACGGCGGAACTTTCGTTCGCCATGATTTTGTCGCTCGCGCGCAAGGTGCCGCAGGCGGCGGCATCGATGATGGAGGGCAAGTGGGATCGCAAGCTTTACACGGGCGTGGAACTGCAAGGCAAGACGCTCGGCGTGCTGGGCATGGGGCGCATCGGGGGCGAAGTCGCCAAGCGCGCGCTGGCCTTCGGCATGCGCGTGATCGGCTATGACCCGTTCCTCACGGAAGCGCGGGCCAAGGCGCTGGGCGTGGAATTGGGCGACCTCGACACGGTTTATCGCGAGGCGGATTTCATCAGCGTGCACATGCCGGTGACGGACCAGACCAAGGGCATGCTGAACTCGGCGGCGTTCGCGCGGATGAAACCGGGCGTGCGCATCGTGAATTGCGCGCGCGGCGAGATCATTGTGGAGAACGACCTGGTCGCCGCGCTGGATTCCGGCAAGGTGGCCGGGGCGGGCCTGGACGTTTTCATCACCGAACCGCTGCCGGCGGACCATCCGTTCCGCAAGCATCCCGGCATCACGCTCACGCCGCACCTGGGTGCGAGCACGAACGAGGCGCAGGAGAAGTGTGGCATCGAAGTGGCCGAGGTCATCACCGGCTACCTGCTCACCGGCGAGGTGCGCAACGCGGTGAACCTGCCGTTCCTGGACGCGAAGACTTACGAGCAGGTGAAGCCCTACCTGACGCTCGGCGCCGCGCTGGGCAAGCTGCTGGCGCAACTGGCGCCGCCGCAGATCGACAAGCTGCACATCACTTTTGGCGGCAAGGCGCAGGAACTGCCGAACATCGATCCCGTCACGCGCGCCGTGGTGCTGGGTTTCCTGTCGCGTGCCGACGTGAAGGACCTGAACAACATCAACGTGCGTAGCATCGCCTCGACGCTCGGGTTGACGGTGGAAGAGAAGCGCTCGAACGAGCCCGTGACGTTCAACGAATGGTTGCACGTGCAGGCATTCAACGGCGCGGAGAAGGTGATCTCGGCGGGTGGGACGTTTTTTGGTTCGCCGAACAACCCGCGTATCGTGCGGTTGTACAGCACGCCGGTGGAGATACCGGTCAGCGGCATCTCGCTGTTGCTGACGAATAAGGACCGGCCGGGCATCGTCGGATACCTGGGCACGCTGATGAGCAAGCACAAGATCAACATCGCCGGAATGAGCCTGAGCCGCGATACGTGCGGCGGCAAGGCTCTGACAGTGTTGACGTTGGACAGCGTTCCCTCGGCGGAATTGCTGGCCGAATTGCAGAAGGACCCAGACATATCGAACGTTTCGGTCGTAAAACTTTGAACTGAAAGCGACCGTACCCAATCCAAACACTCCTGACATCATATGAAGAACAAAATGATTTTTCCGCTGCTCGGCGCGCTGGCGCTGGCGATCGCTCCGGTGTGCCACGCGGCCACCGATGACACGAAGTCGGACAAGGCGTCCAAGCTATTCGACGACCCGGACATCGTGAAGGGCAACGGTTTCACGATCAAGCGCAGCCAATTGGACGACGCGTTTATCGCCGCCAAGGCGCAGGCGGCGGCCACGGGCGTGAACTTCAGCGACGCGGAGCGCGATATGCTGGAAGTGCGCCTGTTGAACGACCTGATCGTGACCAGGCTGCTGTCCGCCAAGGCTACTGACGAGGACAAGGCGCGCGCGCGGGAACTCGCCGAGAAGCTGATCGCCGATGCCCGGAAGGGATTCTCGTCCGAGGAAGCCTTCAACACAAAGCTCAAGCTGAACAAGATGACGCTGGATGGCCTGCGCACGAAGCTCATGGGCGACGCGTTGCCGCGGGCGGTGCTGGAGCGCGAGATTAAATCGCGCATCACCATCTCCGACGACCAGGTGAAGAAATTCTACGCGGACAACCCGGCGAAATTCGAGGAGCCGGAGACCGTGCGCGCGGCGCATATTTTGATCGGCACGCGCAATGCCGCGACCGGCGCGGAACTGACGGACGACCAGAAGACGGCCAAGCGCAAGCAGGCGGAGGACCTCTTGAAGCGGGTGAAGGCGGGCGAGGATTTCGGCAAGCTCGCGCGGCAATATTCGGAGGATCCCGGCTCCAAGGACAACGGCGGGGAATATACCTTCCCGCGCGGCCAGATGGTGCCGCCGTTTGAAGCCGCGGCGTTTTCGCAAAAAGCCGGTGAGATCAGCCCGATCGTCACCACGGATTTCGGTTATCACATCATCAAGACCATCGAGAAGCATCCGGCGCGCACCGTGCCGCTGGCCGAGGTGTCCGACAAGGTGAAGGACTTTCTCATGCAGCAGGAATTCGCCAAACTGGCCCCCGCTTACTTCGAGAAGCTCCAGAAGGATGGCAATGTGGAGATCCTGGACGCCGACCTGCGCGATGCCAGCAAGGCTGCGATGAAGATGCCCGCTGTCGGTGATGCGGCTCCGACACCGGCTGCAGCTCCGACACCGGCGACGAAGACGAAGCACTGAGAAGCTGCTGAATTGTTTTAAGGCGCGGACGTGAGTCCGCGCCTATTTTGTTTTGTAGGGCCGTGTTATGGATGCGGGAGGTCAAGCGGTCGGAGGGCGGCTGTGGCAGCGCCCAGCCGCAGCGCTCCGCAGTACAGAATACATCGATTTAACTGAAGTCTTTATTTCAGGAAGTCCACGCTGCGGCTGGTCTGTGACACAGCCGCCCTCCGAAAGAAGGACATCTCAATATTTCTTCGTGAACTTTTTGCCGCTCTCTTCAGTGGGAGCGGCGTGGTCCTCAGGTTTTGCGGGCGATTCTTTAGCGGCATCCTTCGGGATCTCCTTGGGAGATTCGGGCGTGGCTGATTGATTTGTGGCTTCCACGTAAGCTAGGCGCAGGCCCATCAGGTTTTGCTTCAGCAACTGCTCTTCCTCCTGGGAAAGATTTCCGCGGGTCTTCGCTTCGAGCATGTCGAGCTGGTCGATGAAGAATCCGGCGGCCTCGTGGTCGTGCATGATCTCGCCGGTCTGCGGGTTGGCAATCCGGCCCAGGAGCATCATCGCCATGTTCGTCTGCTGGATGACCAGTTGCGCGAACAAGGCGGATAACATTTCCTCGCGGGGGATCTCCCGGATTTCCTGCGTGGCACTCATCAGTTGGTCTGGTCTTTGCGATGACGCTGGAGGTCGTCGATGAGATAGCGGATCAACCGCCGCAGGCGCGTCTCGACGTTCACAGTTTCCAAAATGGACTGGCGTTCCTGTGGTCCTTGCAGCAGCGCGCAGGATACCAGGTCGGCCACGTGCTCGGGATTGGCGAGCTTCTCGAGGTACTCGAGGATCTCCTTGGCTGGCAGGTCGGGTGGCGGGTCCGATTCCGCGAACGGCTTGGACGAAAGGACGGGGAACGGCAGCGGCAGTCCGAGTTGAAAACGTTGCGCAAGGAGGTCGCGCACCTTGAGCACGAGCGCGTCGGTGGCAATGTTGTCGCACGGCTCCGGTTGGAGCGGACGGATGCGCTGCACGCGGTAGGGGCGGTAGCGGACGGTCTCTTCCAATTCCACGCGGGCGAGGCCTTGCAGGATGAGGTGCGAGGTGCCGTCGGCGTGTTCGACGGCGGCGCGAATCAGGCCAAGGCCGGCGATGACTTCGGGTGTTTCCTTTTTATTATCAGGCTTTTGCATGGCTACCGTGAACATGCGGTGGGTCTTGAGGGTGTCCGAAAGCATGCGGCGGTAGCGTGGCTCAAAAATGTAAAGGGGCAGCAGGGCCTGGGGAAAGAGGGTGGCGTTGGGGAGCGTCATGACCGGCACCTCGTGCGGCAACTTCATGGGGATAACTTAGGCCCGGAAGGCGGATTGGCAAGCGGGGGTTTTGCCCCGGGAAAACCGGCAGGGAACTGAGGCAGGAAAGAGGCTTGTCAAACGGGGGCGTTCGTAGCAATTTCACGCGATGCAAGAGAAACGAGGTATTCCAAGCTGGGTTGCCATCGGCTTTGGCGTGGTGGCAGTGGCGTTGGTCGTGGCGCTGCTCGTGCGCAGCAAGCAGGCGGCGGAACGGCAGCAGAAGGACGCCGAATCGATCACATACCACTCCAACAACTGGGTGCAGGCACACACGGAGCTGGAGGAACAGAAGCAGGCGAATGTTAATCTGGAGTCGCAGCTCACCGAGACGCGCGTGGAAGTGACCAACCTCACCGCCGTGGTGGCGCAGAAGGAGACGCAACTGCTGGACGTGCAGGCCGCGTTGAAGGCGTCGCAAGAGGAAGTGGCCAAACGCGACACGCGCATCGCCGAACTGGAGAGCCAAACCCAGAGCCTCGAGAAGCAGGCCCAGGACCTTACCAATTCCATCATCAATTTGAACGCGCAGATAGCGGAGACGCAGAACCGCCTGAGCGCTTCCGAGGGCGACAAGGCCGCGCTGGAGAAGGAACTCAAACGCTTGATGGCCGAGAAGGCGGACCTCGAACGCAAGTTCAACGACCTCACCGTACTCAAGGCGCAGGTGAAGAAGATCCGGACCGAACTGGTCACCGCCAAGCGGCTCGATTGGCTGCGCTCCGGCATCCAGACCAGCGAGCCCAAGGGCGCGGAAAAGATGACCGGCACGGGCGCGGCCGCGAAACGCAAGCACTACGACTTGAATGTGGAACTGAATTCCGATGGCAGCACGAAAGTAGTGCCGCCGATCACGGAAAAGCCCGAGCCCACGCCGCTGACCCCGGCTCCTCCGGCGACCCCGGCAACTCCTCCGCAGGAGGCTCCGCCCGCACCGAACAACGGCGCACCGATCGAGATGAAGTAGTTTCTCGTGACAGGTTTGAAAGCGAACGGGCAGGCGATGAGCCTGCCCGTTTTTGCTTTGTCGGACATGAGTTGAAAAGTGACGTGACTTCGGGAACATTGCGCCTGTGAAATTCCGCTCCCCGAAATTCTGGCTGACGGTCGCGGGAATCATCCTTGTTCTGCTGGTGGTGGTGTGGGGCATGGCGCGCCAGCCCGAGACGGAACTGGAAGCTTACAAGCACGACTTGTTGGCGCGTGGCGAGAAGCTTGATTATCGGGCATTCATCCCTCCTTCGGTGCCTCCTGAGCGAAATGGCGCGGACATCGCGCGGACTGCCTTTGCGATCATCGATGATATCAAATTGGTGGTCACGAATCAGATGTACCTGTCGCCGATGCGATGTGTAGCGCCCGGACGCGCGGTAGTTGCGTGGCAGCAACCGGATGCCTGGGATACGGACCGAACGAACACCTGGGCTGCGTTTGAGGCAGAGCAAGTCACGAATGAACCGGCGGTGATGGCCTTGCGGGGATTGCTAGACCGACCGATGTTGGATTTCGGTCTCGACTACAATGGCTTCGCCACCCAACTGCCGCATGTCGCAAAATTGAAAGGGGGTGCCTGGCTCCTGCTATTGGGCGGGCTGGCCAAATTGCATCAAGGGAATATAGGTGAGGCGCTGACCAACGTGTTGGCTGAGCTGGCTCTTCTGCGAAACGCGCCGGAGCCATTCCAGATCTCCCAGTTGGTACGATCGGCTATTGCGCAAATGGCGTTCGGGGCGACCTGGAGCCTGCTACAATCCACAAATCTGACCGATGCCCAACTCAGCTCTTTGACGCGGGCTTGGGAGGAACCCCAATTCATTGCTCCCATGGGGAACGCCCTCCAGATGGAGCGTGCGCTGAGTTTACAAATGGCGAGTGAGATGCGGGCATCTGGAGCGGGGACTCATCGATGGTTGGGAAGCTCATTTGGTCCAAGTGTCGGTTCTAGTGGTTCGAGCGGTTCCGGAGATTGGTGGGACTTTGCAAAAGACCAGGTGAAGGCAGTCAGCACGGAAGGAAAGCTTTTGGTTTGGCGAAAATATTTGTCCTACGATGACGAGTTGCGAATGTTGAAGGGCTTTCAAGTGCTTGTGGAAAGCAATCGTAAATATGAAACGAACCGCGGGTATTATCCCGTGATGTTGGAGGAATCAAATCGGCTGGCTGAGTTTAACATCTCGCCAAAGGACGATTGGTTGGGGCTGGGGTCCGTTGAGGTGGATGGCTTTAACATGCGGACTGTGCTCTCGGAAGAAGCAGATTCGGTCGCGAGAGGCAGCCGCAAAGCTCTTGTAGCCGAGTGCGCCCGATGCATGGTGCTGAATGCCGTTGCTTTGAGGCGCTACGAACTGACCCACGGCCGACTGCCGGAAAAACTCGAAGATCTGCCGGAGCCGCTGCCGCCGGCGGATCCCATTGACGGCAAGCCGATGCGCTATCGCCGAAATCCGGACGGCACTTTTCTGCTCTACTCGATTGGCGAAAATGGCACTGATGATGGCGGTGATGCGTCTTACGAGGCGCCGACAAAAGTATACATATACTCCTGGCAAAAGGGCCGCGACTGGGTGTGGCCGCAGCCCGCCACTGAGGCGGAAATCTATTTCTATAAGACCAACCGGTTGCGGTAGTAGGAGTGAACATTCAACTTCCAACATCGAATAAAAACTTGTTTCCTACGTGGCCCTTGGAAGTTGAGCGTTGAATGTTGAATGTTGAATATTTCGGCTACCCTGCCGCGTTCTCTACCTTCGGCGGGAAGGGCACGGGGCCATCGTGCGAGGGCATGGGAGGATAGTCCGGCAACGGGAGGTCGGGGACCAGGTCGGCGATCTCCACGGCTTTGCCCGAAATGAATGAGTGGTTCGCCGCGATGCCGGTCAGCGCGGAATAGGCGCCGCCGCGATGGTCGGACGCGCGCAGATATTTGTCCTTGGGCGGATTGGGCTGAAACAAATCGGCGAGCATGACTTTGTCGCCGCCGCCGTGGGCGCCGTCGCCTTTCCATGGGTCGATGGTATATGCCGGCGCGCGCATGGGGTACACGCGGATGTAAGTGCCCTCGGATTTCATGGCGTGCGGTTTGAAGATCCCGGTGGAAAGATAAGTCTTCTCCTCTTCCTTGTGCTCGAGCCGGCCCTTGGTGCCGTTGAAGCTGACGATGTATCCCTCCCAGCCGTTGAAGGCGTTGAGCGAATAGCTCATCGTCGCGCCGGTGTTGTACTTCACGAGCACGTTCATGGTGTCCTCGATGTTGATGTCCGGCCGCCACACGCACTGGTCGCGGAAGTAACCGTCATATTGCTCGTTATCGAGGTAGAGTTCCTTGAGGTATTTGTTTGCGGCGATGTCCAGGAAGAACGCGCATTTGTCCGTCTCCGGGCAGGTGTGACAGCGTTCGTGCGGGCCGGAGAGCCCGAAACGCTTCGCCATCTGTGGCGTGTAGAAATCGCGTTTGCCCTTGGCCATCACGGAGACGGGTACGGCGGACAGCCACCAGTTCATGAGGTCGAAATGGTGCGTGGCTTTATGAACCATGAGGCCACCGGAGTTCTCCTTGTGGCTGTGCCAGCGGCGGAAATAATCCGCGCCGTGCGAGGTGTCTAGCAGCCAATGGAAATCCGCGGAGAGGACATCGCCGATGATGCCGCTCATCAGCAGTTCCTTCACGTGCGTGCGATGCGGCGAGTAACGGTAGTTGAAGGTCACGCGACAATGCCGGCCGGTGCGCTTTTGCGCATCGACAATCTCGCGGCATTTGTTTTCGTCGGTGGTCATCGGTTTTTCGGTGACCACGTCGCAGCCAAGTTCCATGGCGCGGACGATGTACTGGTTGTGCGTGGCGTCCTTGGTGGTGACGATGACGATGTCCGGTTTGGTCTCCTGGATCATCCGGTCGAAATCCTTTGCCTCGTAGACCGGCACGTTGTCGCCGCTCATCTCGCGCCCTTTTTTCTGGGCGAGGCGGGCGCGGCCGATGTTGAGGTCGCAATAAGCGACCATCTGGCAATATTTGGCGTAGGTCTTATGGATGGCTTCGCGGTACATGCGGGCGCGGTGCCCGGTGCCGATGAGGGCGTAGCGTTTGCGGGGCGCGGCGGTCTCCGTGGGTTGTTCTTTGCCGAGCAGATTTGGCGCAGCCAGCAAGCCAGCGCCGGCCACGGCGGTGGTGGCGATGAAATCGCGGCGGGTGAAGTTCTGATTTTCTTTTATCATAGGCGGTTCCATAATTATTGTAACTGATTGATGGCTGGGACAGTCCAAACAGTTGTGCAGAACGACACAATTTGCAAATTCGGAATGGGCACAAAATGGAACCATCTAAACGGTTTCGGTGGGGCGGATCTGGAAGGAACGCTGGAGACATGAGACGACATCACCTGATTTTGCCGGTTGTGGCGGCCCTGCTGGCGCTGGCCGGATGTTCGCGTTCGGACAAGAAATCCCAAAAGACCGCCGGACCCGTCCCGGTGCTGGCGGCAAAGGCCGTGACTACCAACATGCCGGTGCGAATCTCTGCAATCGGCAACGTGGCGCCGTTCACGCGCGTGAGTGTGCGCTCGCAAGTGACGGGCCAGTTGCAGAAGACGCATTTCAAGGAAGGCGAGGAGGTGCGGCAGGGGGACCTGTTGTTCACGATCGATCCGCGTCCGCTCCAGGCGGCGCTGAGTCAGGCGCGGGCGAGTCTGGCGCGGGATACCGCGCAGGCGGAGAACGCGCGCATCCAGTTCACGCGCGAGGAAAAATTGCTGGCTCAGAAAGTGGCGTCGCAGGAGGAATACGATAGCGCGAAGGCGAGCTATGAAGCGCTGGTGGGGACGGTCGCGGCCGACCAGGCGGTGGTCTCGAATGCGGTGCTGAACCTGGAATACACGCAGATCCGCGCGCCGGTGGATGCGGTGGCGGGAGCGCAGCAGGTTTATCCGGGGAACATCGTGAAGTCGCCGGACGATGAGATGGTCGTGCTGAACCAGATCCATCCGGTCCAGGTCTCGTTCGCCGTGCCGGAATATCACCTCGCAGAGATCAAGCGCCAGTCGGGCGACCACAGCATTCCGGTCACGGCCACTTTCACGGGCCTGACGGGCGCAGCGCCTACGGGAGAACTCACGTTTGTTGATAATGCCGTGAACCAGCAGACCGGGACGATCCAGTTGAAGGCGACATTCTCGAATGAAGATGACCGTTTGTGGCCGGGTCAGTTTGTGCAGGTGGAGCTGACCGTCTCGGAAATCACCAACGCCATCGTGGTGCCGAGCCAGGCCGTGCAGACGGGCCAGAACGGCGAGTATGTGTTCACCGTCAAACCCGACCAGTCGGCGGAGATGCGCCCGGTGAAAGTGGGCGAGAATTCCGAAGGCCTGACGATGATCGCGAGTGGATTGAAAGCGGGCGAGATTGTAGTGACAGATGGCCAATTGCGGATCGTGCCCAACGCGAAGGTGGTGGTGAAGACGTCGCTGGCGACGGCTGGGGGGACCAATGCGGCGGCTGGCGCGGGACAGGATGACGGCACGCCATGAGTGTTCCGGAGCTTTTCATCCGCCGCCCGGTGATGACCACGCTGGTCATGGCGGCGATACTGTTGTTTGGCATCATCGCGTATCGTTCGCTGCCGGTGAGCGACCTGCCGAGCGTGGATTATCCCACGATCAACGTTTCGGCCAGCCTGCCGGGCGCGAGCCCGAGCACCATGGCATCCGCGGTGGCGACCCCGCTGGAAAAACAATTCTCGACCATCGCCGGGGTGGACTCGATGTCGTCCATCAGCGCGCTGGGTTCTTCGCAGATCACGATCCAGTTCTCCCTCAGCCGGGACATCGATGCCGCCGCGCAGGATGTGCAGGCGGCAATCTCGAAGGCATCTCGGCAATTGCCGCCGAACATGCCCACGCCGCCGACGTACAGCAAGGTGAACCCGGCCGATTCGCCCGTGTTGTTCCTCGCGTTCTCCTCCGCCACGCTGCCGCTCGCCACGGTGGATGAATATGGCGAGACGCTGGTCGCGCAGCGGATCTCGATGATCAACGGCGTGGCGCAGGTGAACGTGTTCGGTTCGCAACAGTACGCGGTGCGGGTACAGGTGGACCCGAACAAACTGGCGGCCTACGGGCTGGGGGTGGATGAAGTGGCCAAGGCCGTGAGCGCGGGCAACGTGAACAAGCCGACTGGCACCTTGTACGGCCATCACCAGGCGTTCACCGTGCTGGCCAGCGGGCAACTGAACAAGGCGAAGGATTACCGTCCGCTCATCGTGGCGTATCGCAACGGGCGGCCCATCCGGCTGGAGGAGGTGGCGCAGGTGATCGACAGCGTGCAGAACGACAAGGTGGCGAGCTGGTTCAACGGCACGCGCGCGATCGTGTTGAGCATCCAGCGGCAGCCGGGCGCGAACACGGTGGAGGTGGTGGATAACATCAAGAAGATGCTGCCGCAATTGCGCTCGCAGATCCCGGCCTCGGTCAACATCGAGACGTTGTACGACCGCTCACAATCCATCCGCGCCTCAGTGAACGACGTGCAATTTACACTGCTGCTGACGGTGTCCCTCGTGGTGCTGGTGATTTTCCTGTTCCTGCGCAATCTATCGGCCACTGTGATTCCGAGCCTGGCGCTGCCGATGTCCATCATCGGCACCTTCGCAGTGATGTACTTGCTGGGATACAGCCTCGACAATTTGTCGCTGATGGCGCTCACACTGTGCGTGGGCTTTGTGGTGGACGATGCGATCGTCATGCTCGAGAACATCGTGCGCCACATCGAAATGGGGAAGAAGCCGCTGGAGGCGGCGCTGGTTGGGTCGCGCGAGATCGGCTTCACGATCATCTCGATGACGTTGTCGCTGGCGGCGGTGTTCATTCCCATCCTGTTCATGAGCGGCATTCTCGGCCGGCTGCTGCATGAATTCGCGGTGACCATCGCCACGGCGGTGGTCGTGTCGGGGTTTGTTTCACTCACGCTCACGCCGATGCTGGCGAGCCGGTTCGTGAAATCCGCCCACAGCAAAAAACACAACCGGGTGTATGACGCCTCCGAGCGGTTCTTCGAGTGGATGCACGGGACCTATGACCGCACGTTGAAGGTCGTGATGCGGCACCGCGGGATCACGTTGTTGGTATCGCTGGTGGTGCTGCTGGCGACGGTCGTTCTGTTTTACGTCATCCCCAAGGGATTTTTTCCGAGCGAAGACACCGGCCAGCTCCGCGCCTCCACCGAGGCGGCGCAGGACATCTCCTTTGAAGCCATGCGCGACCACCAGATGGCGGCGGCGAAAATCGTGGCGGCTGACCCGAACATCGCCGGGTTCATGTCTGCCATCGGCCCGAGTGGTTCGAGTCCCACGGCCAACAATGGACGGTTCATCATCCGGCTGAAGCCCCGGTCGGAGCGCAAGCTGAGCGCCGACGAGATCATCCAGGAGTTACGTCCCAAGCTGGCGACGATCCCGGGGCTGCTGGTCTATTTCCAGAACCCGCCGCTGATCACCATCGGCGGCATGCAGACGAAGGCGCTGTACCAGTACAGCCTGCAGGACACCGACGCGAAGGAACTGGCTGAGTGGGCGCCGCAGCTCATGCAAAAGATGTCTGCGTTGCACGGTTTCCAGGATGTGACGAGCGACCTGTTCATCAAGAACCCGCAGATCACGTTGCAGATCGATCGCGACAAGGCATCGGCGCTCGGGGTCACCGCCGACGACATCGAGACGACGCTCGGCAGCGCCTATGGCCAGCGGCAGATCTCGACCATCTACACGGACGTGAATGAATACTGGGTCATCATGGAAGCGGCGCCGCAGTTCCAACTCGACCCGGCGGCGCTGTCGCAACTTTACATCCGGTCGGCGAACAGCAACCTGGTGCCGGTGGGCGCGGTGGCGAAGCTGGTGCGCAGCATCGGGCCTATGACCATCCCGCACGTGGGCCAGTTGCCGTCGGTGACCATCTCGTTCAACCTCGCGCCGAAGGTATCGCTCGGCACGGCAGTGGAACAGGTGCAAAAATTGCAGGAGGAGATGCACATGCCGGCGACCATCACCGCTAGCTTCCAAGGCTCGGCTCAGGTGTTCCAGTCTTCGGTGCGCGGATTGGGTATCCTGCTGCTCGTCTCGATCCTGGTCATCTACATTATTTTGGGGATTCTCTACGAGAGTTTCATCCATCCATTGACGATTTTGTCCGGCCTGCCTTCCGCGGGATTCGGAGCATTGCTGACGCTGATGGTCTTCCGGTTGGATCTGAACGTGTACGGGTTTGTGGGTCTGATCATGTTGATCGGCATTGTGAAGAAGAACGCGATCATGATGATCGATTTCGCCCTGGACGCGGAGCGGCGCGAGGGCAAGCCGCCGCACGAAGCGATCTACCAGGGCTGCCTGATGCGGTTTCGTCCCATCATGATGACAACGATGGCCGCGATCATGGGCACGCTGCCGATAGCGCTGGGCTTTGGCGCGGGGAGCGAATCGCGGCGGCCGTTGGGCCTGGCGGTGGTGGGTGGACTGCTCGTGTCGCAGATGCTCACGCTTTACATCACACCTGTGGTTTATCTCTACCTCGAGGAGATGAGGCAGAAGTTTGCGCGCAAGGAACCGGCGTCGCCGGGAGCCGCGCCGCAGGCGGCGCATTGACGGAGCGCCGGTTTCCAAACCGACCCGCCGAAGTGCGGTTCGTTTGCACTTTGGATGTCACCGTCTGGCTGGCTTGGAAGCCGGCGCTCCACCTACGGCTTGATTAGGCGGAAGAAGCGCGTGGAAGCCGACGCATCCATGAGCACTTCATAATTCTGCCCGGAAGACACGGGAGTGTTGGTGACGTCTCCCCACGATGCGGCGACGTCCACCGTGGCGGATGATTGCAGGTGGAACCCGACCGCGCTCGTCAGCCAGAAGACCTGCACCTGCGCGCCGACCCGCCGGATGCCGAGGATGGGTGCGGTGGAATTGCAGAGGTCGTTTTCCAACCGATAGAATGCCGTGCTGCCCGGCGAATCATCCACCACGAAATAATCCTGGCCCACAATCACGGGCGCCCCGGGTAGGATAGTCCATGCGGGGCTCGAGAGTGAGGTGGTTTTCTGGACCTGGAAGCCAACTGAATTGGTGGGCCAGAGTAGTTGCACCTGGCCGCCGTTCAGCCGGATGGTCAAAGCCGGTGTGACGATGTCCGGACGGACAGTGACCGTGAAGCTGCACTGGCTGGAATTTCCGGAAGCGTCGATCGCGGTGGTGCTCACGGTGGTGGTGCCTACGGGGAAAGCGCTGCCGCTGGCGGGTGCGGTCACCACATTGCTGAGACTGCAGTTATCAGTCGTCATCACATTGTAAGTCACGTTGCTGCGGGTGCATTCGCCGGGATTGACTGTCAGTGACATGTTCGTCGGGCAGACAATCACCGGTTTTTCCAAGTCCTTCACCGTGACAGTGAAGCTGCAAACGTTGGTGTTCCCCGCCGCATCACGCGCGATGCTCGTCACAGTGGTCGTTCCGAGCGGGAAGGTGCTGCCGCTGGCGGGCGTGCTCACCAGGTTCGTCACACTGCAATTGTCGGTCGCCACCACGTTAAAGGTCACGTTGCTGCGGGTGCATTGACCGGGATCCGCCGATAACACCATGTTGGTGGGACAAGTTATCACTGGTTTGACGGTGTCGGGGGTGACCGTCACCGTGGTGCCGCAGCCGAGCGAGGCGGCGCCGTCGGTCGCGGTGTAGGAAACTGTGTGCGTTCCGACGCTGTAAGGCCGGATCAATACGACATCGCTGCTGGCGGAACTGGGCGTGATGGTGTTGGTCTGGACCGTGACGCCGTCCACCTTCCAAGTGACCTTAAGGATCTGGCAGGCCGTATTGACCACTTGTCCAGTGAGCGAGACTGAGGCCGGGCAGGGGGAGGTGATGGCGTTGAGGCAACTAACGGTGAAGAACGGGATGTTCACACTGCCGCCGATCGCCGCGATCAGAGAGTTTGTGTTGTGCACTAAAGCCAGTGGTTTCAGGAAGACGGGATAGTTGGTGAAGCTTACGTGCCAATTGCTGATATCCAACGTATCATCCATTCCCAACGCTGTCCCCGCGGGCGTCACGTCAATGTCTTTGTAATCACCGTCTACAAGTCCCAGTCCACCAACGCCGGCAAAGTAAGCATACGCACCGGCATGGCCGTTTGTCGGGTCGAAGCTGGAAGCCATGCCCCAGAAAGCGCGGCCACTGTTGACGAAGTTGGCGATGTCATCGGTGCGTTTGGCCAAGGCATCATTTTCTGCCACGGTCAAGCCGCCGACGACCGTCGGACCACTGGCGGTGCCGCCGGTGGTGGCAACGCAAATCAGCTTGTAGCCGGAGATGGGGATGGTGGCGATGTTATTGCTGCCGCTGGCAAAGGTGACGGGCAGTTTGCAATAGGTGGCAATGGCGTTCCAGAACACCGTGACATCATCGTTGGTGCTTTTCCCGCCACCGAGCACCAGCATGCCCGAGCCGCCGACCGCCTGCCGGACGACGTTGCTGGCGAACGTCTGCCAGGTGGTGATAGGGCCATGCCCGCCAGGTCCACCATCTTCGGCGTCGATGCCCATCAGGACGACCAGACCGGTCTGGGGATTGCCGGTGCTAGAATAATTAACGGTCACCGTGAAGGTGCAGGTGTTGGTGTTGCCGCTGACGTCGGTGGCGACGTTAGTCACGGTGGTTGTGCCCACAGGGAAGGTGCTGCCGCTGGCCGGTGTGCTCACCACGGTCACTGCGCCGGCGCAAGTGTCGGTGGCGGTCACGGTGAACGTCACGTTGCTCCGGCTGCAACGGCCCGGGTCGGTGGCGAGCACGAGGTTCGTGGGGCAGAAGATGGTGGGCGGCTGTTTGTCGAGCACCCGGACGGTGAACGTGCAGATATTGGTGTTGCCGTTGCTGTCGGTGGCGCGGTTGGTGACGGTGGTCAGCCCGACCGGGAAGGCGGAACCGCTGGCCGGTGTGCTGACCAGGCTGGCGATGCTCCCGCAATTGTCGGTGGCGGTCACGGTGAAGGTCACGTTGCTGAAGCAGGAGCTGACGGCGGCGTTGACCGTGATGTTCGTGGGGCAATTGATGTTGGGGGGCGTGGTGTCACGGACAATGACCCGCTGGATGCAGGTGTTGGTGTTGCCGCTGTCATCTTTCACGATCCATGTTACAAAGTTTGTCCCGACACTGTAGCTGGCCAGTGCGTTGTTGGTGATCGAGGCCACACTGCAATTGTCGCCGAAGACCGGAGTGCCAAGCGTGATGTTGGTGGCATTGCAACCCGAGTTGGCCGAGACGATCACGTCGGACGGGCAGGTGATGGTCGGGAGCGTGGTGTCCTTCACGATGACGCGTTGCGTGCAAGTGTTGGTGTTGCCGCTGCTATCGGTGATGGTCCAGGCAACGAAGTTGGTGCCGAGCGGGTAAAGGTAGGAAGAGGATGGGCAGACCGAAGGGGGCGTGGGTGTGCCGCACTTGCCGGCCGCGCCGGCAGTGACGATGGCCTGGATCTGCGCCATCGTCAGGGCTCGGTCGAAAAGCGCCGGTTCGTCGATGAGGCCGATAAACTGCCGATTGTCCGTGGAAGCATTCAACACCGGCGCGCTGCGTGAGCCGATATGGAATGCCCCGGATGAGGTGTTCACCACCCCGCTGACCCCGGTGACCTTCCGGACGGCCACTCCGTTGATGTACGCCGTGACCGAAGCGCCATCATAGATGACCGCAACATGGCTCCACTGGTTCAACGGAACCACGGCTCCCGTGTCTACCCAGCCACAATAATCACTCGGCACGCCGGACAGCCCCAACAGGAAGAACATCAGGTTGCCACTGGTGACCGTTGAGGGGCAATCGCCCGTGGGGAGGGCTTTTATCGAGATACCGTACTGGCCCACACTGCCGTCATCGGCCTCCTTATCGAGGATCATGTTCAAGCTGCCCGTCCTGGTCGTCGGGTAGACCCATGTTTCCAGTGTCAGGTTGGAGCGCACGTTCATTCTGGCGTTGTTGGTGATGATCACCTGATTGGCGCCGTTGAAATTGAACGCCTGGCCTGCTTCACCGGCGGCAAAGGTCACGCCGTTGCTCAGGGTGCCGTTCAGTCCCGACACGATATCAATCGCATTGCTCTCGCCCGGCCACCAGGCAACCGGGTTCAGGTTGGAAACCATCACGCTGTTGACCACCGAGGCCACGCCGCAGTTGTCCCCATAAACTGGCATGCCGAGCGTCACGTTGGTGGCGTTGCAACCGAAGTTCGCCGACACGGTCACGTCTGCCGGGCAGGTGAGGGTCGGCGGGGTGGTGTCCTTAACGATGACGAGTTGGGTGCAGGTGTTGGTGTTACCGCTGCCATCGGTGATGATCCAGGTCACAGTGTTTGTCCCGAGGTTGTAACTGGACGGCGCATTATTGGTGACGGATCCTACCGTGCAGTTGTCGCCGAAGGCTGGCGTGCCGAGCGCCACGTTGGTTGCAGTGCATCCCGAGTTCGCAGAGACGGTCACATTCGACGGGCAGGCGATGCTCGGCGGGGTGGTGTCGCGCACGATGACGCGCTGGATACAGGTGTTGGTGTTGCCGCTGCCATCGGTCGCCGTCCAAGTCACGAGGTTTGTGCCGAGGGTGTAGATGGGCGGAGCGTTGCTGATGACCGAGCCCACGCCGCAATTATCGCTGAAGGTGGGCGCGCTGAGCGTGACGTTGGTGGCGGTGCAACCCGAGTTTACCGAAACCGTCACGTCTAGCGGACAAGTGATGGTCGGTGAAGTGGTGTCCTTCACGATGACGCGTTGCGTGCAGCCATTGGTGTTGCCGCTACCATCGGTGACGGTCCAGGTCACGATGTTGGTTCCGACCGGGAATATGTAGGAGCCCACCGGGCAGACCGACGGCGGGGCGGGCGTGCCGCACTTGCCGGCGGTGCCCGCGGCAAAGATGCCCTGGATCTGGGCGTCCGTGAGGGTGTAGTTGTATATCGCAACCTCGTCGATATAACCGTTGAATGGCTCCAGAATGTCTCCGTTGCCCGTATTGCCGATGCCCACTCCGCCGAGGTTTGCTTTATCCAGGTTGGCGAACGGCCTGATGGCGGTGGTCATCTGCGCGAAAAGCTGGCCGTTCACATATACCCGCATGTTGCCGTTGGTGCTGTTGAACACTCCGGCTACGTGAATCCACTGGTTGAACGGCACGGGAGCCGTGTCCAGGTTGGCGATCTGGCCCGCGGCATTTTCGACATGGAGGCGTATCCCGCCCGTGTTGAGCGCCGCGAGCTCATACGGATCCAGGAATGACCGATGGTCGCCGCGGAACAGGATCTGGCCCTGGTTGAATTGCGATGCCCCGGGCAGGCCGGTGATCTTGACCCAGCTTTCGATCGTAAATGAGTTGGTGATCGCCAGGATCGCGGGATCGCCCAACGATACGCTCGGATTGGGACCATTGAAATAGAAGGCATTGCCGACTTCACCACCCGGCACGATCACGGCTCCGTTCGTGAGCACACCGGCCGGCACATTGCCCATGCGGTCGGTTGTTCCCGAATCCGCCGTCCACCAGGCGAGAGGATCGAGATGGGCAACCGGCAGGCTGCTTACCACCGAGGCCACGCTGCAATTGTCGGCGTAATCTGGTCCCCCGAGTGTGAGATTGGTGGCATAGCACCCGGAATTGGCCGAGACCGTCACGTCCGCCGGACAGACGATGGTAGGCGGCGTGGTGTCGCGCACGATGACGAGTTGGCTGCAAGTGTTGGTGTTGCCGCTGCCGTCGGTGACGGTCCAGGTCACAACGTTGGTGCCGAGGCTGAAGCTGGTTGGCGCATCATTGGTGACCAAGGCAACGCGGCAGTTGTCGTCGGTGGCGGGTGTGCCCAACGAGACGTTGGTGGCAGTGCAGTTGGAGTTGGCGGATACCGTCAAATTGGAAGGGCAGATGATGGTGGGCGCTGTCGTATCCAGCACAATGACTTGCTGCAGGCAGCGGTTTGTATTGCCGTGGCTGTCGGTCACCGTCCAAGTGACGATGTTTGTTCCCAAACTGAAGCTGGTGGGGGCATCGTTGGTGACGGAGGTTGCGCCGCAATTGTCGCTGGTGACCGGAGTTCCAAGCGTGACGTTGGTGGCGTTGCAACCCGAGTTGGCTGATACTGTAATGTTTGTTGGACAAAGGATTGTCGGGGCTTCATCGTCAGTGATCGTGACCGTGAAAGTGCAAACGGTCTGATTGCCACTGCCATCGGTGGCGTTGTTTGTCACGGTCGTGGTTCCCACGAGGAACGTGCTGCCGCTGGCCGGGACACTCACCACGTTGCTCACGCTGCAATTGTCTATGGCGCCTGCCACAAACGTGACGTTGCTGCGGGTGCATTGACCGGCATCGGCGGTCAATACGAGATTGGACGGGCAGGTGATGACCGGCGCATTGGTGTCGATCACGATGACCAGTTGTGAGCAGCGGTTGCTGTTGCCGTGGCTATCGATCACCAGCCAGGTGACGATGTTTGTTCCAAAGGTGAAACTCGCGGGCGCGTCGTTGGTCACCGAGGTCATCCCGCAGTTGTCGCTTATGGTGGGAGCGCCCAGAGAAACATTGGTGGCGGTGCAGCCGGAATTTGCTGCTACGATGACATTTGACGGGCACGTGATCGACGGGACTTCGTCGTCGGTGATTGTGACCGTGAAGGTGCAAACGGTTTGATTGCCGGTGCCATCGGTCGCGGTATTGGTGACGGTGGTCACGCCCACGGGGAATGTGCTGCCGCTGGCAGGAACACTCACCATGCTGGCCACGCTGCAATTGTCTGTCGAGCCGACGATAAAGGTGACGTTACTGCGGCTGCATCGGCCGGCGTCGGCGGTCAGCACGAGGTTGGACGGGCAGGTGATGGTCGGGGCGTCGGAGTCGACCACGATCACTTGTTGCGTGCAGCGATTGGTGTTGCTGTGGCTATCGGTCACCAACCATGTGACCAGGTTTGTTCCCAGGCTGAAGCTGGCGGGCGCATCGTTGGTGACAAAGGTGGCGCCACAGTTATCGCCCGTGAAGGGAGTGCCGAGTTGGACGTTGGTGGCGGTGCAGCCGGAGTTGGCGGATACCGTTACGTTTGTCGGGCAGATGATCGTTGGAGCTTCGTTGTCGGTCACCGTCACCGTGAACTGGCAGGTGTTCGAGTTGCCGCAGGCGTCGGTCGCCACGATATGCACGGTGGTTGTACCGACGGGGAACGCGCTCCCGCTGGGCGGCGTGCTGACCAGGTTGGTGACGGTGCTGTTGTCCGTCGCGCCCGCCTCGAAAGTCACGTTACTGCGGCTGCATTGACCCGCATCGGCGGTCAGCGAGAGATTGGACGGGCAAACGATCGCCGGCGGGGTGGTGTCCACGACGGTGACCGTCTGGGAGCAGGCGTTGGTGTTGCCGCAGGCGTCGGTTGCCTTCCATGTGCGGATTGCGCTGAACGTATTTCCGCATGCGGCGTTGGTAGTTGTGCCCACGATGGTGATGGGGTAGTTCGCGGTGGGAGTATTGAACGTCCAAGCAGTTCCGAGTTCCACCGTCTTGTTCGTGCTGCAGGTGATGGCGGGGAGGGGGTTCACGGTCAACGAGGCGACATTGGTGACGGGGCCGCCACAGATACCGCTTACGATCACGGTATAATTGCCCGCGTTAGTGAGTTGCACCTGGGACAGCATCAGGCTGTTGCTCGTACTGAGGACGTTGCCATTGAAGGTCCATTGAAAGGCCAGTCCCGTGCCAGTCGCAGCGACGCTGAATGTAACGGGTTCGCCCACGCAATTGGTGGCATTGGCAGGCGGGGTCACGATTTTGACATTCTCATTAACTCCGAGCGTGGCGGTGTTGGTCACGCTGGTGCAGAGGCCATTCACTTCAACCGAGTAGGTTCCCGCGTTGGACGAGGCAACGGCGGAGAGCACCAAGCGATTAGAGGTACTGCCCAACAAGGTTCCGCTCTTGCGCCAAACATAACTGAATGGCCCGGTGCCGCTGGCGACTGTAATGAAGCCGGCGCTCTGGCCGGAGCATACAACGAGGTTGGTCAGGGCTGTGGCGCTGGTGTTGGTGTTCACCACGAGGGTGGCGCTGTTGGTGACGGAATTGACGTAGCCCGTGACGACCACGGTGTAAGTTCCTGCATTGGTCGCGCTCACCGAATTTATGGTCAGCTTGTTTGAGGTGCTGCCTTGCAGGACACCGTCCTTGCGCCAGACGTAGGTGTAGGGCCCGGTGCCGCCAGCGACGGTGGTGAAACTTGCGCTTTGGCCGGGACACAACACGACGTTGGTCAGTGCGGTCGCGGTGGTGGGAGTGGAGGTGTTGACCGTAATGGTCTGGGCACAGGTGGCGACGTTGCTGCAAGAATCGGTGGCGGCGTAGGTGCGCGTGATGGTCACGATCGGCCCATTGGTCACGGAGGTGTCGCTCACAAAACTTTTCACCGGGGTGCCGCAGTCGTCGGTGGCGGTTACCGAAGCCGGATTGGGCGCGGGCACCTGGCTGAACGAGGTGACGGTGAGGTTGGTGGGGCACGTGATAGATGGGGGATTGGTATTGTTGACTGAAACGCTGTTGGAGCAGACCTGGGAGCACAGGTTGGCGTTGGCGGAGACCAGTTTCAAAGCGAAGTTCTGCCCGCAAGCACTGCCCGAAACTAGCTTCACCGTCTGCTGGTTGGTCGGGCCGGTGATAGTGCCGTTGCCGGTCACGGTCCACGCGTACGTGCTCAGACCGGCGGGGCCGGAGTATTGATTGGTGGAAGCGGGACATACCATTGCCGGGCCGGTGAGTGAGCAGGGCGGCAACATGGGCGCGACGGTCAGCACCACATCGTCGGTCTTGGTGGAGCACGCCGTGGTGAGGGAGAGCCGCAAAGTCACGTTGGTACCCGCCGGCAACGAGGGAACCTGGACCGTGGTGTTGACGGAATGGGGAGAAAGGATTGTCGCGCCACCAGAGACGACCGTCCAATTGGTGGAAAGTATCGGGATCGCGCTGATACCGGCGCTGCCCTGGACAGAGAACGTGGTGATGGCGCCTTGGTAGCAGTTGGTCAGGTTCGGCCCGGCTTGCGCGTTCAATCCGACGGTCACGTTCACGGCGATCGGATCGATGAAGTCCGATAGCGAGCCGCTCGGATGCAGTGTGACCGCGAACACTTCATGGAAGCCAGCGGTCGCGCAGGCATCGATGTTGCCCAGGATACGGGTGAAGTCCGCCGCAGTTTCGACGAAATCTGCGGTCGGGTAATTGGTGGAGCCGAACGCGCCGTAGGGGACGTAAGTGTTGTTGCCCGGACTCACCGCCATGTAGACGAAGCCGTTGGGGAGGGAAGCCGTGGCATCCACCCATTGGTAACCGCCCGCGATGTTGGTCTCCCAGCGGTCCATCGTCAGGGTGTCCCCGCTGAAATTCAATTTCATCCGGAGATCGTTGATGGTCAGACCGCCGTGCGCGCCGGTGGAGGTGAACGTGCCGTTGGCATTCTTCGTGAAGGCGTTTTGCAGGAAGAACAGGTGCATGTCGGCATCACCGGTGCCGGTATGGTCGGCCGAGATGATGATCCAGACGTGGTTGCTGGCATCGAGTCCGACGTGCAGCAAGCCATTATTCATGTCTTCCTTGTTCAAAACAGTACCGATCCCCCAGGTCCACCCATTGGGGTCGCCGTCGGCGTTGCCGCCGGTGATGATGGAATCGTTGGGACTGCTGTAGGGGTCCACGAGGTGGAAAGTGGTGACGCCATTGAACGGAATCCCGTTGGAGTTCAACACGCCGCCGCCACTTCCGATGGCATTGGTGATCCAATCGCCCACGCCGTTGGCCGGATTGTTCGCGAGCAGGTTGCCATCGATGGCAAAGCCTCCGGCAGGAACCAGGATGGGCACCACGCCGTTCGGCGGCGAGATCGCCAGCAAGCGGCTCGCGAGTACCATCATTCCAAGAAAAAGAACCGCCAACCGGGACAAAATTCGTCCGGTTGAAACCACAGCTGAGGTCAACATACGCGTGTTCAGGATTTACTTCGGGATTGGCACTATCTTAGCACCTAAACCGAAAGATGCAAAAAACAGAGGGTTGGAATCGGCGGATTGTGAATAGCCTGTGAATAACTTGGGTCGCTGATTCTGCGTGCTTTGACACGGCCAATATTTCCGGGTGAAGACTTACGGTGGCACAACGGCGGTGTTTCGGACACCGGGCAGAAACCGGATTCAGCAGCCGGGGCGAAGCCTTAACAGATCATAAGCCGGCTATTCTCGAGACTGCTTTACAGAGGCGTGGGCAGCGACCGCGTCCACCACTTCAGGGATATCTGTGATCTTGAGCACGCCCAGGTAATCCGGGCCTTCGGTGTGCGATTTAGGCAGGCCGGTGAGATCCAACTGGTTCACGTTAGGCTCGAAAAGCGCGGCATAGAGTGCGTTCGCGGCCATAGAGCCGGAGGCTTTCAGTTCTACTTTGGCCGGATCGTTCTCGCGCACGAAATGAATCGTCTGGATTGCGCGTCGGATGTCCCACACATGCATGCTGTCTAGGGTTTCTCCCAGCAGTGCGAAGCGACGTCGGATTTTTGTGAGGCGTTTGTCATCACCGGACCAGGTGGTGGGCCCCACGCCGCGCGGGGCCAAAAAAGCCAGAGCCACATTCTCATTGGGAACGGATAATTTATTGGTGGTAGCAATCCAGTCTGGCCAACTGGAAGAATCAAGCACGGTGAGTTGGACATTTCCGGCGCCTTTGGCCTTCGCGTTTTCCAACAAATAAAGGCGCAACGTTACATCGTGCTGGCTGGTAAAATCCCACGCGGTGCAATGCGCGCCGTCGCGTTCGACGGAGAACACGCATTGCGGCTCCAGCGGGAGATCGTCGGCGGGCCAGGCGGCGAAGACTTTTGCGCGGAGGGTGGTGCGGAGATTTTCGGGTTGGACGCGCGGCAGCGCGTCCCTACCGGCATTGGTGGGCACGAAGGTATCGGCGATGTTGGAGTTGATGTTGTCGGCAGGGAGGTCTTTGAAAACGCGGACCTGTTCGGGTGCGAGAAATTTTGTGTCGTCCACCAGCACGGGTGTTTTATTGGTCAGCGCCACGCCTTTGAGGTGCTGGTTGAACCAGCGGAGGACGGCGAGGCGGAGTTCAGGGACTTCATCGTGCACACCGGTGCCGATGCACAGGGCGAGATTGGAAGAGGCATCGAGTGTCTTGTACAACGTCGCGAGCTTTTGGTGGATGGCCAGTGTGCCCGCCGGCGGAAAGATGGGGTCGTGGTCTGTGCCACCGATCAGCAACGGTCGGGGCGCGACGAGCGCGGCGAGTTGCGGAAAATCCCAACGGTAGATGTTGATGGGGAAATTGCAGTCGCAATGTTTATCCATGAGGTTGTCGCAGATGTGGCGGTGCAAATCGGTCATGCCGGCGAGCGGCGCGGCGACCTTGATGCGGTCGTCGAGCGCGGTCACGGTCCAGGAATACGCGCCGCCGCCGGAATGGCCGGTGATGCCAAAGCGGTTGGTGTCCACCTCGGCTCGGGTGCACAGGTAATCGAGCGCACGGATACCGAACCACGCTTCCACTCCCGCTGGCGTGTAGCCGCGGGAATTCCACCACCAGAGCCCCTTGTCACGCGTGCCGGTGTGGATGCCTTGGATCTCGCCGGCGAGGAGGGAGTCCGGGACCAGGCACACATAACCGTTGCGCGCGTACCAGGCTCCGTCCATCTGGTAGATTGCCTTGTTGCCGTAACTGATCCCATTGGTCAGAAGCCGCCAGTGGCCGCACTCGTAGAGGATGCATGGCGCCGAGTTGGTCAGGGAACTTGGGAGAAACAGGTTTGCCGTAACGTAGAGATGAGGCGAGGCCTGGAACTGCAATTTCTCCACGGTGAACCCATCCTGCTCTTCGCGTCCGGTGATGACGGGATGCAGGTCGGTGCGTTCAGGCATCGGCCAGAGGCCGAGCATTTCCCGGAGCTGGCGGCGGTATTCACCGCGTTGATTGTTCCAGTCGGCGGGGGTCTTGATGTCGGCCAGGCAGCGGTTCGAGAGCGCGGCGACCTCGTTCTGGAAATAGGCGGTGAGGGCGATGTCGCCGGGCGTGGGTTTGTCTGCGGGCGGTATCTGGTCCTGGGCAGACAGCCGGCCAAAGGCGAGCAGGAGCGACAGCAGGGTGAATCGGGATTTCACCCCGACAGGATGTTTCGGCTGCTTCGATGCAGCAAGCAGATTGAAAGCTTTATGAGGCGAGTCTGGTCATTGCCACAACAGGCGGTAGTAAGCGGCAGGCGGCGCGTTGCTGCCGAGATCGGGGAAGAAGTCCTGGTGTGAGAAGACGCCGTTGGATGGCGCGAGGTTGGTATGGATGTTCACCCAGCCCACTAGATTGGTTGTGCGTTGGACCACATAACCAAGGCCGGGAATGCCGGCGAAGTACACATTGGCGCAATTATTGGAGAGGCTGTCGATGCACGTAACCTGACCGGGAGGAGGATCGACTACATTGATCGTTACATTGGCGGTCGCAAGCTGGCCGTAAAGATCGGCGATGGTATAGGTGAATTCATCGGCCACGTTGACGTTGGTCGCCGGGTAATAGACGCAGAGGCCGTCCCAAAGCAGGGGCAGGTGGTTCGTGGTGGTGGGGCTGACATCTGCGACCCAGATGGGGTCGCCGTCGGCATCGAAGTCATTGGCGAGCAGATCGGCGACGGTGACCTTGATGGACAGGTTCTTGGTACGTGAGAACGTGTCGGGATTGGCTGTGGGCGGGGGATGCGCCACAAATGCGGCGGTGAGGGTTGCGTTGGTGTAAACGAAGTAGTCGAACGTGGCGGAGTAGCTGACTACGACGCCGTTCTCAAGCCAGTCGGAGAACACATAACCGGGGTTGGCGGTGGCGGTGCAGGTGACCCAAGAGCCGTCGAGGAAGGTGCCGCCGCTGGAGACCGTGCCGGCGGCTGCCGGGGAGGCTTCGGTGGTGATGGTGTACACCGCCGCAAACTCTGCTATGAGCGTGCGATCCTCGGTGGCGGTGAAGCTGTAACTGGTATTGGTGGTGAGCGGCACCCCGAACTCGGCCCAGTCGAGGAAGACGTAACCCGGCGCGGGTGTGGCAGTGACGGTCACCGGGGCGGCGTTCGAATAAACGCCGTCGCCGGTGGTCGTGCCTCCGGCCAGCGGTGAACTGGCGGTGGTGATGGTCACATTGGTAGGTGGGGCGAGGTCGCGCTGGACCACGATGTTGTCGATGAAGAGAAGCCCGCTGATGGTCATGGGCTGCCCGGAGGGGAAGTCGAGTTTGACGATATTGAAAGCGGTGGTGGCGCCCATGGAAAGAGTGCCGTCGGGGTAGGGTCCATTCACCCACATGGAGCCTTGCTGGGAAGCGGAGGCCACGGGCGGGCTGGAGAGCGAGTTTGTGTAGCCGGTGACTCGCACGATGGTGGGCACGTCGCCGGCGGTGGTGAGGTCCGCCGTCACGAATTTCAAGCTGATGTTGGTGATGGGATGGGCGAACTGGATCGAAAGCGTGCTCCACCAGGTGCCGGGATACAGGAAATTGCCGGAGAACAACGGCGACACCCAGCCGTAGATCGTGTTTTGCACGGACCAGCTGCCATTGAAAGGTGAAAAGTACGCGGTGAGGTTGTGGTTGCTTTGTGAACCGGGCATGCCCTGCATGGGACTGACGGATGGCCAGCCCGTATCGAAATCAAACACAGCGGTCTGCGGGAGTGGTTCGAAATTTGCCGCAAGTGAATGGTTAGCGTCGATCGTGAACGAAAAGTTTGTGGCGGTGCTGACCGGAGCGCCCCAGTCGGTCCAGTTCACGAAGCGGAAGCCGGAGGCGGGGATGGCGGTCACGTTGACGGTGACATTGCTGTTGAAAGTGCCCGCGCCAGTAACGGTGCCGGCGTAAGTGGGGGTGGCAGTCGCGGCCACGGTGTAAGCGGGGACGAAGTTAGCCACGACCATCCGGTTGCTGCGTGCGGTGAACGTGTAGCGGGTGGATGTGCCTACCTGGGCACCGTTGACGGTCCAGCGCTGAAATCCGTAACCGGCATTTGGAATCGCAGTGAGTGTGACGGTGGAATTGCTGGGGTAATTGCCCGTGCCGAGGACCGTGCCGCCGTCAATGGGCGAGACGGCGGTAGTGATGGCAAAGGTGGCGATGTCCGCGCCGTAAAGGGAAAAGGCGGTTTCACCACTGGCGATGTAGAACCGGATGTCGCCCATGCCAGCAGTACGCCGGAAGCAGGAGCCGTTGCCGCCGGTGCCATAGGCTAGGCCCCAGTCGGGAATGCCGTGCTGCCAGCCTTCGATGAGCACCCAGTAATTTGAGTTGGCCACTGCTTGAAACGGGGCCGGGAGGGTGAAGGCATAATCGTACAGGATCACGCCGCCAAAATTTCCAGCGGCGCTCTCGCTGGCGTTGCCGCCGACCGTGTATTGCACGAGCGGCGCGTGGGTGACATCTGGTTGCAGGCCGTTGGCGATATCGCCGTAAATGGCAACTGTGAAATCGATCACGGGTCCGCCCATTCCGAAATGCGATGGATCGTAGGTGCCGCGCCAGCGGATCTGGGTGATGGCTTGGGAATTGGTCAGTTTGAAACCGTCCCAAGTCAGCTGGTCGTAATCGCTGCCGTCGGGATCCCACCACGAAGACTGGTAGAAGGAGGCTGTTCCATTGTGAGGCTGGCTGTAGATGACGCCGGAGTAGGAATCTGTACCCAGGCAGGGCAGGAGCAGCAGGATGGCTATTTTGAATTTCAGGTGGAGGAGCCGGCTTGACGTGTTGACAAGCGCGGCTGCCGGAACAGCCGCCCGGCAGGTTGATGTTGTATTCATAGGTTTTGTATTCATTCGTGAAAGTCGAAAGAGAAGGCACCCCCCCAACGCTCGCCCCCCGGAAAGGTCAGGGAGATGCCAGCTGGTGGGAACGGCGAACGCCGGTCCACACCGAAAGCGATCAAATCAGGAGAACGGTCGAACGCAGGCCGACGAAGCCGGCGGGATCAGCCGGAGCGGCACGAGGAGAAGAAATGTATCTGGGAGCGAAGTCTGGCTGGGTTAGCGTGGGATTGAGAGCGGTGAGGGGCCCGGCGTTGATCGAGGCAGTCAGTTGCTTCGGGGCCGAGACTGCGGAGGTGGATTGAAACTGCAGGACGTGGTCGGTTTGCGCGTGGGAGGTCGGCTGGGCAAAGAGGGTAAGCGTGCGTGCAATCATTCCGTGATGATGCGCGGCGAGGCAATGGAGATCGTGGCGCAAGACCACGCGCACGCCATTGGCGTCGGCGGCCACGCCGATATGATGGGAGCGATCGAACTGGGCGAGCAAGGTGGTGAACGCCGGGCCGGCGGGAGACAGGGCGGCAAGGGCCAGCAACAGCATGAAACATCCGGCAAGAAACCGGGCCCGGCTGCTTTGACATGCGCGGGTAGTCATATGCGGATGGCGGTTCGATCCAACATCTATTGTGATAGGCCGATGATACGAATAATCAATAAAGAATTGATTAGTAGAAGGTGAAATTAATTTTATCTTTAGTGGTTTCTCAAAAATACTGCTGTCATGAACAAGACGCTGCTGACGTTTGTGGATGACATCTACGAGGACCTGGAGTTGTGGTATCCGAAACTGCGGGTGGAGGAGGCGGGTTATGCCATGCGGCTGGCGGCGCCGGAGATCAAGACCTACAAGGGCAAGCACGGTTATCCGGCGAAGTCGAATATCTTATTGAAGGACGCGCGCAGCGAGGATTTTTGCGGGTTGCTCGTGCCGGGCGGGTTCATGCCGGACAAATTGCGGCGCGATGCCAAGGTGCTATCGCTGACGCGCGAGTTCTTCGAGCAAGGCAAGCTGGTGGCGTTCATCTGTCACGGCGGGTGGATCCCCATTTCGGCGAAGATCTTGAAGGGCAAAAAGGCGACGGGGTCGCTGGGCATCAAGGACGACCTGGAGAACGCGGGCGCGGGCTGGGTGGACGCGCCGGTGGTGGTGGATGGCAATCTTATCTCGAGTCGCACGCCGCTGGATCTGGCGGCATTTGGGAAGGCGATGGTGGATTTCTTGGAAGGGAAGTGACGGTTGAAAAATCCGTGTTCATCCGTGTTCATCCGTGGTTAAATCTCCGGGCGAATTATGGAATACGAAGCGGTCATCGGGCTGGAGACGCACGTCCAGCTCAAAACGAAATCCAAGATGTGGTGCGGCTGCGCGAACCGGTACGGGTCGGAGCCGAATACGAATGTCTGTCCCGTGTGCCTGGGCCTGCCGGGCGTGTTGCCGGTGCCGAACGAGGAGGCGCTGCGCAAGACGGTGCTGACGGGTTACCTGCTGAATTGTGAGATCCCGCGTTACGCGAAGTTCGACCGGAAGAGTTATTTCTATCCGGACATGCCGAAGAATTACCAGCTCACGCAATACGACAAGCCGAGCACGGCGAACGGGTACGTGGAGTTCGAGTTTAACGGCGCCGGTTCAAAGGATGGCATGGCGCGGGTGCGGATCACGCGCGCGCATTTGGAGGAAGACGTGGGCAAAAGTTTCCATTTTGAGCGGACCAGCGGCGTGGATTTCAACCGCGCGGGCGTGCCCCTGATGGAGATCGTTTCCGAGCCGGACATCACGAGCGCGGAAATGGCGTATGAATATCTCAACGCTTTGAAGGAGATTTTGGTGCAGGGTGGGGTGAGCGATTGCGACATGGAGAAGGGCATGGTGCGGTGCGACGTGAATGTGAGCGTGCGGCCCAAGGGCAGCGCGGCGCTGGGTTCCAAGATCGAGATCAAGAACATGAACAGCTTTTCCGGCGTGCGGCGCGCGCTGGAGTACGAGATCCCGCGGCAGATCGAGGCGGTGAAGAAGGGCGAGAAACTCATCCAATCCACGCGGCGCTGGGACGACGTGGCGGGCATCACCGAGCAGATGCGCACGAAGGAAGACGCGCACGATTACCGTTATTTTCCGGACCCGGACCTGATGCCACTGGCGCCGACGGATGCGTGGCTGGCGGAGGTGAAGTCGCTGGTGGTGGAGCTGCCGCTGGCGCGCAAGCAGCGGCTGATTCGCGATTTCGGCATCCCGGCGGGCGACGCGGAGGTGTTCAAGAGCAACGTGGCTCTGGGGAATTATTTCGAGGGCATCGCGAAGCAGGCAAAGAGCCCGAAGGCGGTGGCGAACTGGGTGATCAACAATTTGCAATCCAAGCTGGCGGAGGCGAACGCGAAGGAAGCGGCGGAGCAGGCGTCGATGGGGCTGGAGGAGATCCAGTTGCTGACGCTGGCGGATTTGAAGTTCAAGCCCGAGGCGTTGCTGGAGCTGGTGGGGTTGGTCGAGGCCAAGACCATCAGCAGTTCGGCGGCGCAGCAGGTGTTCGCGGAGATGTTCGAGACCGGCAAGGCGCCGGCGGCCATCGTGCAGGAGCGCGGGCTGGCGCAGGTGAGCGACACGGGCGCGATCGAGAAATTCTGCGATGAAGCGATCGCGGCCAATCCGAATCCGGTGGCGGACTACAAGGCGGGCAGGCTGGCGGCGCTCAATTCGCTGAAGGGCTACGTGATGAAGCTTTCCAAGGGCAAGGCGAACCCGGCGGTGGTCGGGGAGATTTTGGAGCGGAAGTTGAAGGGTTAAGCTACCAGCGCGAGACGCGGTAGAACCTTTGAGTCAGGGGCGGGGACGGGTCGGTGAGCACCATTGGTCCACCGCTCCCGACTGCCATCGGATGAGCGGCCCAGGTTTGGTTGAAACCATCGACATGTTCCAAGCGGTAGACTTTTCCCCTTTCGGTCTGCACGGTGACGCTGAATCCATTGGTTTCCATGGTTGGGTTGAACAACTCCACACAAACAGGAAATGGATCATCGGCGACCAAAGCGAGGTCAAAGTCATTGCCCGCGGCGATGGCCACAACGTGGTTCAAATTGGTGGGGATGAAAGCTGGCACCCTTATGTTGCCGAGGTAATCCTTAAGGTAGGATCCCCAAGCGATCGGGATGCCGTCACCTCGCAATGCCAGACCATGATAAGCGCCGTCGGCGATGCCCACCACATTGATCAGTGTGGCTGGAATATTTGTAGGGCCGGACAGATATAAATATGGCGGGCCCCAGGTGCGCACCGTTCCATCCGACTTGAGGACCATGCTGCGGTTAAATCCGCAACGTACGGCCACGCTATCGGCCAGGTCTGGAGGAGGATTGGTGGGAGCTTTTCCCCATGTCGTCACCGAACCATCAGCCTCGAGAGCCAAGCAATGGGAAACACCCGCCCAGATTGAGACTACGTTGCTCAAGCCGGGTGGCACATTCGTCGGAGAGGGAGTATAAGGAACTCCCAGATAGGTCAGCCCCCAAGCTACGACAGTACCGTCGGACTTTAAGGCGAGGTCGTATTCCGGGGCGGAGGAGACGGCCACCACGTTTGACAAGCCGGGTGGTATGTAACCCGACCCGACCAACGTCCCATCACTTCGGAGCGCCGGGAACGGGCTTATGCCAGTGGCCAGCGCCGCCACATTGGTAAGGACAATAGGTGCATTGGGGTTAACGCCCATGTGATCTCCCCAGATGGTGACATTCCCGTCGGACGTCAGTGCAACCGCATCGTCTTGCGCGGCAGCGATCGCGATCACGTTTGTGCCAGTCAAAGTTGAGGGCAGCCACATCTGGCGGGAACCTTCTGCACCAAAGGTGCTTTCCAGATACCATCCCCAGGCAATCAATTGGCCCGCTGAACTAGAGGTTGCGAAGGTGAACAAAGAGAGCAGCAGAATTCCGGGGAGCAGGCGCTTCACAAAAAAGAGGCTCGCTCATAAGCGGCAGAATTGCAAGTGGGCTTCGCTAGCGCGTCACCAAATACGCACGCGGTAGAACCGGGATTGATTGGTGGAGGTGAGGTCTTTCAGTGTGATGGCGCCGGGCATGCCGCGGTTCAGGAGGAGCGGCACCCAGGTGTTGTCGGTCACAGAGTTTTTATATTCCAGCCAGTAGAGGCGTCCATATTGCGAGGTAAGCGTGATGCTGAAAAGGGCGGCGGGAGGATAAGTCACGTTGGAGAAAGGGATCGGGGCCGGCTGCGGGACATCGCCGATGATGCCGAGGGCGATGTATTGGCTGCACGCCACCGCCGTCACGTTACTCAGACCCGCAGGTAAGGGAACGCTGGAGCCGCCGGTGTTGGTCAAGGTTCCGTCTGATCGCAGTGCGAGGGCATCATAGCGGAATGCGCCGATCTGCACGACATTGCCCAAGATGGGAACATTTGACAGGAACGAGCCGTTGCCAACCATTTTGCCGTCAGTGCGGAGCCCGGCGACAATGAACTCATTTGCGGCAATGGCCACGAGATTGGTCAAAGAATTTGTGGAGCCACCACCGCCCCAGGCCACGGCTGAACCATTTGATCGGAGTGCCACGCTGAATTGCTGGCCGCCGGCGATCGCTACTATGTTGCTGAGCCCGACCGGAACATTGGTGCCGGTGCCTGTTCCCCAAGCCATCACTGTGCCGTTGGACAGCAAAGTCAGGCTGTGAGTGGCTCCGGCGGCGACCGCCATGATGTTGGATAACCCGGCGGGCACGTTAGTGCCGGCGTCGCCCCAGGCGATCACCGTGCCATTCGATCTCAGAACAACGGTGTGATAATAGGCAGCAGCAATGGCCATGACATTAGTGGCATTGGCAGGGACGTTGGTCTGGCCATAGATATTGCTTCCCCACACTACGATGCGGCCACCGGGTTTGAGAGCCACGCCGTGTGTATCTCCTGCTGCCACGGCCGTGGCGTTGGTGAGGCTTTTGGGAACAGCAGCCAGACCATAACTGTTGGTCTGGCCCCAAATCACCACGTTCAGAAAAGCGAGGAGTGCGTTCGAGCTGAGTGTGGAACCTTTCGGGTTGGTGATATTGACGGAATAATAACCGAGTTTCGCTTTCGTGACATTGCTGACGACCAGAGTGGCATTGGTCGCGTCAGGAATGGCGTTGGTGTCGTTGAAATACCACTGATAGGCGAGCGGTTCGGTGCCGTTGGCAACGACTGGGATGGCGGCGGTGTCGCCCGGGTTCACACCCTGGCCGGGCGGCTGGGACAGAATGACCGGTTTGCTGTCCGTGACGGTGAGGGCGGCCACAGAGCTGGTGATGGCGCCGTAGTTATTGCTAATCACCACCGAATAACCGCCGCCCTGCGGAGTGGCCAGATTGGTGAGAGTGAGGGAGAGATTGGTGGCGTCGGAGACGGGGCTGTTGCTGTGCAGCCATTGGTAGTTCAGCGGCTGCGCTCCGATGGCGGTCACTTGAAACGCGGCGGTGTCGCTGACATAAAGCGAGAGGTTCGTGGGCTGGTTCAGGATGATGGGGCTGGCGTGGTCCAGCTCGATGACCGCTGCGCCAAACCAGGTGCCGCCGCCGATTGCGACGACGGAATTGATTCCCGCGGGCGGGTTGAGCTCGCCCGCGTTGTTGTCGCCCCAAATTGTGAGTTGTCCATTGCTCGAGACGGCGAAACTGTCCAAGCCAGCGGCGAGGATAGTGGCCACGTTGGTCAGGCCGGGGGGCACATCGCACTGCCCCCAACTGTCGTCGCCCCAAGCCACCACGGTGCCGTCATTCTTCAACGCGAGCGCATGGCGCTCGCCCGCAGAGATGGCGACGACGTTTGACAGTCCGGCGGGAACATTGAGCTGGCCGTAATTATTGCCGCCCCAAGTGGCGATGGTGCCGTCGGCCCTAAGAGCCAGACAGCAAAGATATCCGGCGGCAACGGCGATGATATTGGTGACATCCGCCGGCACATTCGTCTGGCCGTTGAAATTGCTGCCCCAGGCGGCAACGGTCCCGTTAGACATCAGGGCGAGATTGAAGCTGTTGCCCGCCGATATGGCGATAGCGTTGCTCAGTCCCGCCGGTACGCTTGATCCCCACGCCGCCATGGTGCCGTCCGTTTTCAACGCGAGGCCGTGAATCTGACCCGCGGCGATCTTGGTGACTTGATTCAAGCCCGCAGGCGGATTGGTCTGTCCATTGTTATTGCTGCCCCAGCCGACAACGGTGCCATTATCCTTTAACGCGAGACAAAAGAACTGGCCGCCGGAGAGCGCCACCACGTTGCTCTGCAAGGTGGCAGGCGGAGTGGTGATATTGCCCCACGCGAGGACGGTGCCGGCGCGACAGGGGGAGGCCCACAATGCTGCAGCCTGCAAGAGCAAATGGAGCAGCCAGAAATGGAGGGGGTGCAGGCGCATGGCGGTCTGGAACGGCAAAATGTTTGCACGCCCCGGAGAGTCGGACAAGCTCTTTTCTTAAGCGGAACGTGGGTATAACAACCCAGAATGCCGCCGGTTTTGGTTCGGGTTTGCGCTGGACGGGTACCGTGATAAAGTGGCGGCCATGTTTTCCTCGGAAATCAAATCGATCCATTTCACTGGCATCGGCGGCACGGCGATGGCGGCGGCGGCGGCGGCAATGAAGGACAAGGGCTTTGCCATCACGGGTTCCGACCAGAATGTGTACGAGCCCATGGCGTCGTTCCTGGCTTCGAAGCAAATCGAGGTGATGAACGGGTACAGTGAGCGGAACCTGCGGCATGACCCGGACCTGGTGGTGATCGGCAATGCGGTGTCGCGCGGCAATCTGGAGGCGGAGTTCGTGCTCGATGAGAAGCTGCGGTATTGCTCGCTGCCGGAATTGCTGCGGGAATTTTTCATCCGGGGCAAGCGGTCGCTGGTGGTGGCGGGCACGCATGGCAAGACCACGACTACTTCGCTGCTGGCGTGGGTGTTCGAACACAACGCGTTAAACCCGAGTTTTCTCATCGGCGGGATTCCGTCGAACCTTGGTCAGGGTGCGCGGTTCACGGACAGCCCGTGGTTCATCATCGAGGGCGATGAATACGACACGGCGTTCTTCGACAAGCGCAGCAAGTTCGTCCATTACCAGCCCGAGGTGGCGATCATCAACAACCTCGAGTTCGACCACGCCGATATCTTTGAGAGCCTGGACGCGGTGAAGAAATCGTTCTCGCATCTTATCCGGCTGGTGCCACGCAACGGGTTGTTGCTGGGCAACGGCGACGAGCCGAACCTGAAGGAGTTGCTGAACGTGACGCATTGTCCGGTGAAGCGGTTCGGGCTGGGCGAGCACAACGCGGTGCGGGCCACGAACCTGCGGCTGGGGCCGACGGCGAGCGAGTTCGAGATCCCGAGCGCGAAGTTCCACCTGAATCTCGTGGGTGAACTGAACGTGCGCAACGCGCTGGCGGTGGTGGCGGCGGCGAAGCATTGCGGGCTGTCGAACAAACAGATCCAGAGCGCATTCGACACATTCAAGGGCATCCGGCGGCGCATGGAGGTGCGGGGTATCGCGGGCGGCGTGACGATCATCGACGATTTTGGGCATCATCCCACGGCGATCCGCGAGACGTTGCGGGCGTTGCGTATCAAATATCCGCGCGAAAAGATCTGGGCGGTGTTCGAGCCGCGCAGCAACACCACGCGCCGGAATGTCTTCCAGAAGGAACTGGCGGATTCATTCGCCGACGCGAATGCGGTGATCGTGTCGCAGGTGGCGCGACTGGAACAACTGGCGGCGGAGGAGCGGCTGAACCCGGAGCAGTTGATGAAGGACATAGCGACCGGCGGCAAAACGGCGGCGTACCTGCCGGATGCGGATTCCATCGTGTCGCATCTCGGACAGCATGCGCTGGGTGGCGACGTGGTGTGCGTGTTCAGCAACGGCGGGTTTGATGGCATCCACGGCAAGCTGCTGGGGCGGCTGGGGAAGCGGTGATCGAGTTATTGATGTGATACAGCGGAAGATGGGTCCGCTGGAGTAAAAGCGGGTGGAGCGCTCTCTTGAGGATGACTGGAATTGTCGGAAGGAGAGATCGGTTTGGCGTGGCGGTCTTTGGCCATGGCGTCGAGATAAATGGTATCGACCGGCTTGGGTCCTCGACCGGACTGGCTCATTCCGTTGGGTTTCAAATTCAATCCCGGACGTTTTTCTTCTGGCAGATAGCCCTTGCGTGGGTTGGATTTTTCTCCGGCTTGATGGCAGGTGTGGTCGTGCCGAGGTTGCTCGTATCTTTTCTGGTCGTGGCGGAGACGGTTTGAGGTCCAGCAGTGTGCAGGCTGCTCAGGTGGCTGGCGGGGCGTTTGGCCGGCGCCTAGGGTGGTGGTTCCAAGGAACAGGCTCATTTAGATATGTTCATCATACCCCAATCCCGCGAATGCTGAACATCCGAAAACGGGGTGCGATGGTTTTGGTGAGTTCCAAGCCACTGCCCTATTGCTCGATGATGCGGAAGAAGCGGGCTGCAGAATTGGTGGCGGTGGAGTCCTGGATCTGGAGCGTGCCGTTGGTGAGCGTTAACGCACCGGGTACCAGGAACCAGTTGGTGAGGTTGGTGCTGTATTGCAGCGTGAGATGTGCGAGGTCGTTGCTACTCAGCAAGCCGCCGTCGATGTCACCGGCAGTGAAGGTGGCGGAGCCATCGGGCAGGAACTGGACTTGGCCGAGGCTTTGCGGGACGCGCACGGTCAGGAGGGCATTGCTGCTGGTGACCGCGCCGCTTTGGTTGGAGACGATGCAGGAGTAGATGCCGCGGTCGCGTCGTCCCACACTAGTGAGAGTGATCGAGTTGTTAAAACCCAGCACATTGCTGCCATCCTTGAGCCACCGGTAAGAGATTGTGCCGTGGCTGGCGACGCCGATGGAGAAGGTCACGTTGTTGCTTACGTTGACGGTCTTGCTGGCGGGTTGGACGGTGATGACGGGCGGAGTGGGAATGAAGGCGACCTGATCGACCCAGCCGGCATCGGAGCCGAAGGAACTGGAGGCATCCTTTGAATAGCGCCATTGCAGGATGTTGGTGCCGGTGGTGAGGGCGAAGGTGCGCTGCTGCCAGTTGACCTCGCCGGAGATGGTGGCGAGGACGGTGCCGTTGAGGCGAAATTCGAGGGTGTCGAAGCCGGCTTCGGAGGAGACTTTCCACCAGAAAGAGACCTGGCCGCCGGCGGCGGCGTCGCCGAAGGAGAAATTGGTGGAGGTGGTCAGGACGGTCTCCTGAAGATTGCCGATGCTGGCGGATTGGGCGGCATCGGTCTGGTCATGGGTGACATTCGTTTCGCCGAACCAAGGCAGGCCCGGGGAGGTGGTCCAGTTGAGGTAGAGGTAGGGAATGCCGCCGGGATTGGGCTGGTCTCTTTCGTCGGTGTCGAGTGCCAGAGCGAGGGGCAGGCTGACGACCAGTTTGGCGGATTTGCTGATGACGGTGCCGTATTGGTTGCTGACGGCCATCTGGTAGGCGCCGGAGTTGGTGAGCTGAGCCTTGGTGATCGAGTAGGTGTCATTGGTGGCGCCAATGATGGACGCGCCATTGTACAGCCACTGGTAGGTGGCGGTGGAGAGCGACACGGCCTTGCAGGTGAACGACACATTTGAGCCGCGCAGGATGGTACGGCCGACGGGTGGGATGGTGATAAAGGGGCTGCCGTCGCCGAGGATGGCGAGGTCGCGGTCGCCGCTGGTGGTGATGCCGACGACGTTTTCCAGATCGAAAGGTTGATTCACCATGCCTGTCGTAGAGGATCCGGTAGTGACCACGGTGCCATCCGACCGCAGGGCAGTGATGTGCAGGTAGCCGGAGGAGATGGCGACGATGTTGGTCCAATCAGCCGGGATGGGAACCGACGTTTTGGAGTTGCCCCAGGTCACGACGCGGCCGTCGTACCGGAGAGCGGCGGTGAAATTGGCGCCCAACCCGGCGGAGATGGCGATGACATTGGAATTGCTGACACTTTCGGTCATGCCGCTGAAGCTGCTGGCGAGGCCCCAGCCGAGTACCCGGCCGTCGGCGCGCAGGGCGAGGGAATGGTTTTGTCCGGCGGCAATGGCGATGATATTGGTGACGGTGTTGCTCACCGTGGTCTGTCCATAGATATTACTACCCCAAGCCACCACGGACCCGTCGCTGCGCAAGGCCATGTCGTGAGAATCGCCGCAGGCCACGGCGATTGCGTTGAAAGCGGAATTTGTGGTATCCGAGCTCAAGTACGGGGTGCTCCAGGACAAGGTGGAGCCATCGGTCCGCAAACCCAGAAAGTGGTTGTAGCCTGGGGCGATGGCGATGAGTAACGCGCTATTGGAGACACCGTAGGGCTGCCAGGGCGGATAGAAAGCCGGGCTGGGCCAGGCGTATGCGTTGCGGTCGGAAGCCAGCGCCAGATTCCAGATGGGGGTTGCTTGGATGCCGCTATAACCCACGGCGCCGCCGACGGCATTGGTGACCACAAAATTGGGTTGGACCGGCAGGTAGCCGAAGGCGCGGACTGTGGTGACCAATTGGGTGGTCTGGGCGGTGAGCGGGATGCCGAATCCCTGGGGGGTGACTGTTACGGAGTAAATGCCGCCATTGGTGGTGAGGAGGCGTGGAATGACGAAGTCCGCGTTTGTGGCCCCCGGTATAATATTGGTGCCGTTAAATTTCCATTGGTAACTGAGCGGACCATTGCCTGAAACCGAGGCATTGAGCCAGAAGGCGCTGCCGGGAAAATTCGTAGTCGCCCGCGGCAACGAGGCATAGAACGCGATATTGGTGAGCTGCACGGGGATTGACAGTAATGCGGGTACGCTGGTAGCGATACCAAACGCATTGCTCACGATGAGCTGATAGGAGCCGGCGTGCATGTTTGTGAGGTCGTTGATCACTAGAGTGGTATTGGTAGCGTCGGGGAGGTTGGTTCCATTGAACTGCCATTGGAGCGTCAGTGGAGACGCGCCCGCAACCCGGGTGGTGAAGATCTGGGCACGACCAGACCAGTTGGTGCCGCCCACCGGCTGCTGGAGGATGACGGGCTGGCCGTCGTTGACCAGCGCCAGCGCATGGATGTAACCGGCGGCGATGGCCACGGCGTTGCTGGCTCCCGCGGGGACATTGGTCGGTGCTAAGGTACCAAACGCTCCGTTGCCCCAAGCAGTGATCTGGCCATTGGATTGCAGTGCCAAGCCATAGTAGTAACCCAGCGCGGCGGCGGTCACATTCGTCAGGCCGGCCGGTGGCACGATGGCGGGAAAGTTGTTGGTTCCCCAAACTACGACCGTCCCGTTGGACCGCACACCGACCCCCAGCGAATCGGGATAGGCATCGCCAGCCTCGGTGCTGATCGAGCGGAAGTCGGTGAAACGCGGCGGTGGAAAACTGGTGCTATATGCCCCGAAAGCAAACACGCGCCCATCTCCGCGCAATGCAAGGGATTGTTGCACGCCCGCGGAGATACTCGTGACCCCGACTAGGTTCGAGGCCAATGTCAGGTAGGGATAGGTATAGGCGTTGTCACCCCAACCGACCACCCGGCCGTCGGCCCGCAGGGCGAGGCTGTGTTTGCTGCCGGCGGATATGGCCACCACATTGCCAAGGGAGGAAGGCACATTCGTCTGACCGTTACTGTTGAGACCCCAGGCAATCACCCGGCCATCGTTGCGCAGGGCCAGGCAGTGTGTACCACCGGCGTCGATCGCGACAACGTTCGTGGCGCTCGAGGGGACATTGGTCTGGCCGTAGGAATTGTTTCCCCAAGCGATGACGCGGCCGTCGCCTCGCAGAGCTAGGTTGAATGATTGCGATGAATTGTCGCCGCCCGCAGCGATGGCAACGATGTTGGTGAGACCCGGCGGGAGATTGGTCTGCCCGGACTCGTTGTTGCCCCAGGCAAAGACCTCGCTGAAGGTGAGTGGGGCCACGCTGCTGGTGGTGACGCCGTATATGTTGGCCATGACCAACTGGTAATCGCCGAAATTCGAAGCAGTCACCGAGGACACGGTGTAATTCACGTTGGTGGCGTCTGGAATGGGTTGCCCGTTAAATAGCCATTGATAGTCCCGCGGCAGGGCGCCCGCAATTGTGGGCGAGAATGTCACCGACCAACCGGTGCGAGCGGATCGGCCGGCCGGCGGGGTGAGAAAGGCGGGCGGATCAAGGATGGTGAGGTTGGCGACTGAGCTGGTCACTGAACCGGCGAGGTCGGAGATGACCACGTCGTAGCCACCCATATCCGTAGTGACGAGGTTGCTGATAGTGAGACGGTTGGTGAGCGCCCCGGCGTAATGCCCGCTGTTGGAAAGGTTCGTGCCGTTCACGCGCCATTGGTAGGTGAGGGGCGCGTTGGCAATGGCGGAGACGTCGAACGTGACGTTCGAGCGGACGTAGCCGGTCTTGTCCACCGGGTTTGTGTTGATGACGGGCGGTAGGAAGATGTCGAGATGGGCGACGGTGCTGGTGACGGCCCCGAAATAATTGGCGGCGACGGATTGGTAATCACCGATGTCGGCCGCCGATACCGCCTGAATAGTCAGGACATTGGAGTCCGCGCCGGAGATGTGACCGTTATTGTTGGCGAGCAGCGTGCCGTTAAAGAACCATTGCCAGGAAACGGGCGCGGGGCTGAACACGAGGGTGGCGAAGCTCACGTTCGTGCCGGCGAACACCAGGCGGGATTGCGGCTGGGCATAGATAATGGGTGGAGTCGGGATGATCGTGAAGGTGGCCACGGCGCTGGTGGCGACGCCGAACATGTTGGATGCGAGCAGTTGATAGGCGCCCACGTCCGCTGCGGTGATATTAGTGATGAGCAGCGTGTCGGTGTCTGTGCCGATGAAATGGTCGTCGTTGGTGAGCGGCTGGTCGTTGAGATACCATTGCAGGTATAGGGGGAGGGAGCCTTCGACCTGGGTCTGGAACTGAATGGAGGCGCCCCACTGGTTGGTTTGTGACACCGGTTGCAGCAGAAAGTTTGGTGGGACCGGAATCAACGTGACTGTGGCGACGGCGCTGGTGACCACGCCGACGAGATTGGATGCCACCATCCAATAATCCCCTGCAGCGCTGAACGATGGGGTCAGGACGGTGAGGTGATCGGTGTCGGCCCCGGTCACATTGGAGTTGTTCACCAGCGGCACGTCGTTGAAATACCACTGGCGCGTGAGCGGCTGGCTGCCGGTCGCCGTGGCATTGAGCGTGAAATTCTGGCCAACCGTGTTGGTCAAGGACACGGGCTGGGTGAGAATCTGCGGTGGAAAGGCCACGTACAATCCGATGGCCCGGCTGGTGGCCGACCCTGCGGGATTTGTTACCACCACCCGGTAGGTGCCCGAGTTTGCGATCTGGATATTGGTGATGGCAAGAGTGTCCGTTCCCGAGCCGCTGATGGAACCACCATCAGCCAGGGCCGTATTCAGAAAATACCACTGGTAATGGAGGTCCTCGCCAATGGCGGAAACGTGGAGGGTGGCGTCCGACCCGATCGCGACTACCGAGTCCGGCGGAGTGGAAGTGATGGTTGGGCGTGGGAACAGCGACAGCGTGGCCACCGAGCTGGTGACAGCGCCCAAGGCATTGGAGGCGACGAGTGAATATTCGCCCACGGAGTTGGAATTGATTGAATAGAGAGTCAAACTGAAGTTTGTTGCGCCAAGACCGAGGAGCCCATCCTCAAAAGGATTTCCGTTGAACAACCATTGGTAAGTGATGGGTTCCGTGCCGGAGGCGAGCGCGGAGAAACTGGCGGAGGTGCCGGGGAAGTTGGTTTGCGACTGCGGTTGGACAGTGAACTCCGGTGAAGTGCCGAAGGTAAGTGTGGCCACGGTGCTGGTGGTGCTACCGGAGGGACTTGAGACAACAACTGTATAGTCGCCTTGCTCAAAACCGAAGGTGAGAATGGTGAGATTGGTGGTGGTGGCGCCAAACGTGTAGCCCTCGACATCAGTGATTGGAAAGCCGTTGTAGTACCATTGGTAAGTGAGTGGCGAGGCACCAGTCGCGGAGACAGTGAATTGAGCCTCGTCTCCGACGCGAATGAGCTGGTCGGCGGGTTGTTGGGTGATGACGGGCACCGGGAGGGCATCGCCAAAGGCAATGGCGGCGCTGACGCCGATGGAGAGTCCGGCGGCGTGGGGGATGGCGGGGTTTCCCGCGACCAGACGGGTGAGATTGTTGTTGTTGAGAGACACGATGGTGCCGTCCCTGCCGATGGCCAGGGCATCGATATCATTGGCTGCGATCGCAAAGGCGTTGGTGGCATTCCCAAGTGTGTTGTATTGGAACTGTGAGTAGTCGCCCCAGGCGACGACAGTACCGTTCTTCTTCAAGGCGAGGTTGAAGTTCGCTGCGTAGCCCGACGCGATGGCGACCACATTGCTCAGGCCGCCGGGAATGTTTTTCTGGCCGCGGCTGTTGTCGCCCCAGGCGATGACGGTGCCGTCCGCCTTGAGCGCCAGGGAGTGAGATGCGCCGGCAGCCACGGCAACCACGTTGGATAGTCCGGCCGGGACATTGGTCTGGCCCGAGGAATTGTTGCCCCAGGTGATCACTTTGCCGTCTGCCCTGAGTGCCAGCGTATGGCGGTCCCCGGCGGCGATGGCCACAATGTTCGTAAGGCCCGGAGGCAAGGTGGGATTGTCGATGTTCGTTCCCCATCTCACGACGGTGCCGTTGGCTTTGATGGCGAAGGTTTGGAAGCTGTCGGCGGAGAGGGCAACCACATTGCTGAGACCGGCGGGCACGTCGGTCTGGCCCTGGTCATCATTACCCCACGCCACGACGGTGCCGTCGGTTTTCACAGCGGCACCGTGCGACACCCCGGCGACGACTCCGATGATATTTGTGAGCCCGGGCGGAAAAGCTGTTACCGGCCGGTCGTTCACCTGCCAGGCGGCGAGGCGTCCGTAGCTGACGAAAAGGCGTCGTGGGAAGCTGGTGGCGGTCCCGAGTACATTGCTGACGACGACGTCATAGAAGCCTTGGTCGGAAAATTGCGCGGAGGGCAGGGTCAATGAACGGTTCGTGGCGCCGGGGATTTTTGCGCCGGCCTTGCGCCATTGGTAAGCCACCGGGAGAACGCTGGAAGCGGTGACGTTGAAAACTGCCGAGCTGTCGGCGAGCACGGTCTGGTCGGTGGGTTGGACGGTGATGGAGGTGAGGGCGGCGTGGGCGGCGTGCAGGCAGGCAAACGCGAGAACAAACAGCAGGTTGCGTTTTTGGGCAAAAGAGCGGGAGGCAAACATAAAAAAACTTTTATCCGGGTTGGTGATTACTTTTTCACCAGTTCGTTCCAAAAATCAAATTTTATTTCGAATCGTGATATCGCCCGGAGGCGTATTTTATGAGTATCCGGCCGATGACTGGAAGTAACATTTTGGCCCTCAATAAAAGCTGGATGCGAGCGGAATGGCGCTAGTGACGGGACGACCAGTGGAAATGTTTCACCCGGTGGCGCTGTTTCCGGTGCTTGCGATGACGGAAGGTGTCGATGACCAGCAGCGTGAATACAATGAATCCGCCGACGAACAGGACGATGAGTCCAGGACTTCTTTGCCACACTTCTTTGATGAAATCGTGAAATGCGGGGTACATTCACTGTCAATATACACTCCTTCGCTGAATTGCCAATCACCACCACACCGGGGAACCATTCGAGGCCGGGTCGCCTGGCGTAATGCCATGGGTGGGCGCTATTTACGACGTGAGGTCGAGGAGGGGGCGGCGTTCGTGGGGGGAAGGGAATTTACGCGCCAGATTTTCGGATCGTTCAGAACGTTGGTGACATCAGCCGTGGCGGCGGCGGGGTCCTTGCCGGATTCCTTGGCGTCGAGGTTGCGCTGCACGCGGGCCTTGAGACCGTCGTACATGCTGTTGGTGACGGTGGCGAGGTGGGCCCGGGCTTCGTCAAAACGTCCGGCGTTGATCTTGATGCGGGCAAGGTGGATCTCGACACCTTCACGTTCGACCTCATCGCGCGCGATGTTGAGTGCGTTGGTCCAGGACACGAGGGCCGCCTGGGTGCGCATCGGTTTGATGCCGTAATAGGTCTGCGCGATATCGGAGGCGAGCAGGAAATTATCGGGGTCGAGTTTCTGGGCTTTGTCGTAAAGGTCGAGGGCCTTGTCGAACACCTGTTGTTCGGAGATCTGGTAAAAATTCGTGGCATCGTGCCGGAACAGGTAAACGGTGGTACCGAAGTTGTGGTAGTAAACGGATTCGTAGGGATTCAGTTCAATGGCCTTGGCGTAATACTTGAAAGCGTTGGTGACGGGCCCGTGATGACCGTACACGTTGGCGAGGTTGTTGTAGACGGCGGGATTTTTGGGATCGAGCTTGAGAGCCTTCTCCCATTGCAAGGCAGCGGCGTCCTCGTCCTTGGTGTCGTTCAGGAAACTGCCATAGGCGATGTAGGCGCGGGCGTGGTCGGGGTGGCGGCCCAGGAATCCCTCGTATTCCTTCTGGACGGCGGCGAATCGTTCCAGGATGCGGCGGTTGAGTTCCTCGTTGGGGAGGCCGCCGCCGTTGGCGAGGAAGGACTGGTTGTCCTTGATCATCTTGTCGACTTCTTCCTGGGCGGCGTCATCGTCGGCGAGGAGCTGTTGAAATTCCTTTTCGACGGGGTCGATGGCGGCAGGGGCCGCGGCCACGGGCACGCCGGTGGTTTCCGTGAAGACATTGGTGGCGATTGAGGCAGGTTCGTGGTTGGTGGAGGCTACGAACACGCCGAGGATTTTGCCGAATAAACTCACGGCAGATAAGCTAGCATCCGGTTGCGGGACCGGGCAAAGGAAAAGCTCGGGCTTGTGAGTAAAGGGTCTTCAGTGGGACTCTGGTGAAGCAGTTCCGGCCACGCGGTTGGTGTTCAAACCGTGCGGGTAGATCTTTATGACGAAGTAGGTGGCCTGGTTGGTGCCGATGTTCTTCATGCCGTGCAGTTCGTTGGACGCGCAAAAGATCACGCCGCCGGCATCGACGCGGTTGGTCTGGCCTTCAAAAATTTCCTCTACGGTACCCTCCTTCACAAGCATGAGTTCTTCCTCGGGATGACGGTGCGGAGCGTGGGGTGACTCGCCGGGATTCAGCGTGGTGATGTGGCACTCGAGGCGGTCGAGCGTGGCGGTGGGAGAATCGAAGACTGCGCGGCGCTCGCCGGAGGGCTTGGTCTCCACCTTCAGGTTCTTCCAATTAAAGATCGCGCAGTGAAGAATGGATTTACCGTCAGTCTCGGCAAACGCCGTGAGCGTGGCAGCGGCGGTGAAAGCGATGAGAGCAACGATAGTGTCGCGGCGGGTGATCATGGGGAGACATTAGACCCATGAAGCTGGCGGGGCGAATCTTTATTGTTTGCCGGCCTTCTTTTGCAGGACGGCGTCGGCAGGAAATTTTTGAAGGCCGAGTTCCCAGGTGGCCTGGGCTTTGTCCGGCTCACCGATCTTCTGATATTGGTTGCCGAGGACGACGTACGTTTGCGCGAACTCGGGTCGCGGCGGCAATCCTTCCTGCTGGTCGATGAGGCTGGAGAGGCGGCGGACGACGTCGTTGTCCCGCGTCGGGTCGGCCGGCCAGTAGAACAAGGAGGACGCTTTGACAAATTGCGCTTCCCAATTGGCGGGGTCGATCTTCAGGGCGGCGTTGAAATTCTGGTCGGCTTGCATGGCGAGGATGCCGAGTTCATCGGTGTCGCCGCCGGATTCGTGGATGGTGCGGAGCTTGTTCAATTGGGCTTCGCCCAGAGTGGTAGGGATTCCCGCGTCCTTGGGATTTTCCGCGGCGCGCTGTTTGAGTTCGGCGATAGCGTCGTCCAACTGGCCGGATTTGCGAAGTTGTTCGAACAGCTCGTGCTTTTGCTTGGCGTTGGCCGCATGCAAAAGGCTGTCGACAAGTTTGTGGATGGGATTGGCGGGTTCGACTTTTGCCCGGGTGGTGACTTCTTCCGGCGCGGCTGCGGGCGCGGTGACCCGGGCCGGGGGCTGAGGTGTTGCTTCTGGTTCCGGAGCCGAATTTGGCGCTGGTTGGACGGGCGATTCGGCGACCGGTCCGGCGGGTGGCGGTGTCTTGGCACGTTTCGAATAAAGGATGGATGCGACAACGACGGCTGCGGCAAGTAGGATGACGAAAATGAGGGAATTTTTCATGGGTCAGTTGAGTTGGGTCGGAATGGTATTTTTTGGCCGGGAGTTTTGACGGAGATGACACACCATTGCACGATCATGGGTATCACCCAGACCAGATTAAACCAGGGGAGGTAAGGCAGGATCGCCCCCACGGCACGGAAAAACGGGAAGGATTTCAATACGTGGAAGACGGAGTCATTGGTCGTTTGCGCGGCATGGGCGATGCCGCCGAGGGCGAAGTCTCGCGCGATGGCATAGCCGCCCCATGCGGCGTTGAGCGCGATGGCGCAGCCGCCGTCGGACTGCCAGCCGATGGCGAGGCCGCCGAAGGCCCATCCGCCCACGGCCATGCCGCCCGACGCGATGACGGCCAGGGCAAACCCGCCGAACGAAAAAAGCCCGAGCGCACAACCGCCGATGCTGATGGGGGCGACGGCGATGCCGCCGAAGGCGAACAAGCCGCCGAACGCGCAATCGCCGATGGCGATCCAGGCACGCAGAGGTTGGCCCATGCGGTCCCCGATGCGCATATGCAGCAGCGGCAGGCCGAGCAGGTGGAAGTGGCTCCGGTATTCCCATACGGCGGTACGGGGAGCAGTGGCGATTTCCGCCGGAGTGAAGTCGGCGAGGAGCCGGCGGCGGGCGCGGTAGCACCAGATGGAGAAGGCGGTCAGCGCGGTGATGTAGGCCGCGGCGAGGCACAGCACCAGGGTGACGAACACGAAGGAATGGGATTCCACGAGCGACGCGCCGGCGAAAATCAAAACGCTGTAGAGGATCAAAAACCCGAGCACACAGGCGACGAGGCGTTTGTAGAAGGATTTGTTGAACGCGCGTTCGCGGTCGGTTTGCGCGGTCTTTTGGGTCATGCGGTAACCCATCCACATGTTCAAGAAGGCGAGCGCGGGGCCGACGAAGATGGCGAACAGCCCGGTGGCGGCAGCGGCCTTGGCGGTGGCGCTGCCTTTGGCGGCCGCGGCGCCGACGGTCGCGGCTTTGGCCGAGATGGTGAGCGTGGGAAGCGCCGCGAGGACGCTGAGCGTGAAGGCCTGGCCGGGGTTGGTGCGAGAGAGCGCTCCTTCCACAAAGGCGAGGACCTGCTCCTGCAGCAGTTTGCGGCCGCGAGAGAGACGTTGTTTTACGTTGTCTTCGGTCAGCCCGAGATGGCCGGCAACGGTCTGGATGGACTGATGCTCACGGCAAAAGAGAATGAGCGGCTCGCGGTAGGTGTCCGGGATGCGCTCGAGCGAGCGCCAGAGGATGGCGGCTTCCTCGTGGCTGATGGCAAAATCCTGCGGCGACGGTTCGTCGGCGTGCGTTTCGGGGATGGCGTCCAGTGCCTCCGCTGCGTGGGCGGGTTCGCGTCCGTGTTGTTTGAGGGAATCGTAAGTGAGATTGCGCGCGATGGTGCAGAGCCAGGAGCGGAGTTTTTCCGGTTCGCGGAGGTTTCCCAGTTGCTTCCAGGCGGCCACGAAAGTTTCCTGCGCAAGGTCCTCGCTCTGGGTGAGATTGCCGGTGCTGCTGTAGGCGAGTGAACATATGAGAGTCTGATAGCGCGCCACGATGTGGCCGAAGGCTTCCCGATTGCCAGTGAGGCATTCGGCGACCAAGGCGGCGTCGCTGGCTTCCATCGGTTCCATGATACTTGGATTCGTCATGTCGCCAAGTAAGTCTGGAAATGCCGGGGGGAGGTGACAAAGAAAATGCGCTCAGACTTCCTTCACCACGCCCCAGTGGACGTCGAGACGTTTGGTGAGGTAGAGCTTCACGGCTTTGAGCAGGGTGCGGGCCTCGAGTTTCTGGCCGGCGGTCATGATGCCTTTCAGCGTGGCATGGGGTGGGACGCGGAAGCAGTCTTGAGCGATGATGGGGCCTTCGTCGAGGTTCATGGTGACGAAGTGGGCGGACACGCCGATGATCTTCACGCCCTGCTCGTATGCCTGGCGGTAGGCTTGCGGCCCGGGGAAACTGGGCAGGAGCGAGGGGTGAATGTTGATGATCTTGTTCTTGAAACGCCACACGAAGTTGGGCGAGAGGATTTTCATGAACCGGGCGAGCACGATGAAATCGATCTCGCGCTCGTCGAGCACCTTGAGCGTAGCTTGCTCGGCTTTCACCCGGTCGGCCCAGGGGATGTGCACGAAGGGCAGGCCGGCTTTTTGCGCGAGCGGTTCGAGGTCACGGTAGTTGGAGATGACGACGACGGGTTCGGCGCGGCTGAGCTGGCGGGCGCGGATGGCTTTGAGGAGGGTTTCGAAGCAGCGGGGTTCGCGGGTGACGAGGATGGCCATGCGCTGGCGGCGGCCGGGTTCGGTGAAACGGACCTTGATCTCCATGTCCAGCGACCGGGCGAGGCGCGCGAGGCCGGCGGCTAGGTCGTGCCCGTTCAACTGGCTGTCTTTCCATGAGGCCTGGAGCACCATGCTGAACTGGCCGCGGGTGACCTGTTCCTCGAGGGCTTCGATGTTGGCTTTTTGTTCGAAGAGAAAATTGGTGACGCGGGCAACGACGCCGGTCTTGTCGCGGCCGATGACGGTGATGGTGGCGAATTTTTTCATAGCGCGGGCCGGGGCAGGTTACCGGAAGCCGGATGGCGACGAAACTTAGTAATATGAAAGCGGCGGTTTGGTGTAGAATTCCTTGCTTATCTTCTCGCACAGAAAATAAGAATAAAAAACACTAGACTCCCCGCATTGTTGGCGCGCAATGCGGGGAGTCTAAAATCTAATTACGATCAAGTCTAGAAACAAAAAATTGAAGAACCAAAAAATGAGCCAAATCGGAATTGAGCCAAATCGGAGCAAGCTTGTGTACGGGCCTGCGGTGCTGGTGGAAGTGTGGGCGGGATGAGCCGGCGGCGGTGGTTTATTTGCGGATTTCGAATTACAGGTCCGGATTTTGAAGTTGCAGGTCCGCGCTTCAGAGGCGGTAATCTTCCGGGCTTCCCGTCATTTTTTGCCGATGAACTTTTCGAGGGCAATGAACAGTGCGTGAGAATCTTTTAAATGCGTGCAGTGGCCGATGCCGGTGACGAGGCCGAAGCCACTGCCGTAGGCAGTGCCATTGGCGACGCAGGCGTCGGTATCGTAATCGGTCAACTGGTCCTCGGCTTTCTGGATGACGCTGTCGTGGTCGCCATCGACCTCGAATTTCCAGCCGACAAGTTTGGCGTTGGGAAAGATGCCGCGCAGGTCGGCGATGATCTTGGGGGTGGGGACCAGTTCGGCGAGCAGGGTGCCGACGCGGGTGGAGAGTTTGCCGGATTTCACCTCGGCCAATTCGCCTTCGGCGGAGCGGAGCCAGATCTTGCCGAAGGTGAAATCGCTGACGGCGGCGGCGTGAAACACGGCGTCGATGGGTTCCTTGGCGGCGGCTTGTATTTTCTGGAGGAGATTTGCGGTGGTGAAAAATATATCCACGTTCGTGGCTTTGCGATCGCCGGGGTAGGTGGCTTGTTCGCCGATGAGTAGCGTGGTGGTGTGGCCGTGGGCGGCGAGGAAGTTGGCGAGTTCGGTGCCGAGCCGGCCGGTGGAGAAATTGGTGAGCCGACGGACGTTGTCCATGGTCTCGTAGGTCGGGCCGGCGGTGACGAGGCAGTTCATCCGGGGAAAGCTTTAGCGCGGCCGTCGTTTGAGGCAATCATTTTCAATACCAATCCGTGAGGCCATACAATCTTGCGAACGCGCGGCGATTGGCTTCGCCGTCGCGCCGCCCACAATGGTTGGGCAAAATGAAGCGGGGGCGGAGTTGCTGGATCTTGTGTGCGCTGGCGGCAAAATGTTGCGGAATGCTGTTAAGAATTGCTGCGGGGCGATGCGTGCGGAGGAAAGTTTCGGCGAACATGTCTCCGCAAAAGAGCAGGTCGTGTTTCGCGCTGTAAAATCCGCAGTGGCCGGCGGTGTGGCCGGGCAAATGGATGACGCGGAGGCCGCCCCAGAAGGGAAGTTCCTGGCTGTCGGTCAAAAATTCATCGATCTTTGCCGGACGATAACGAAAAATGAATCGTCCGGCGGCTTCGAGCCAGCCGCACCAACGATTGATGCCTTTGTAGGGGTAAGCGCCGTCGATGTGCGCCTGTTCGGCGGGATGCGCATGGATGGTCGCGCCAGTCCAGGATTTCAGCGGCGCGAGATTGCCCGCGTGGTCCAGATGTCCGTGCGTGAGCAATATGGCTTTGATGGATTGGGACGGGAGTCCGATTTTCCGCAGCAAATGTTCAACCTTGCGACAACCACTATACAGGCCGGTATCGATCATCACGCTGTTATTTCCATCTTCCAGTAAAAAACAGGTGCCCGTGAGACCCGGAGCGATGCGCATGGTGGGGATGACATGCAGAGTGGTCGGAAGGTTCATGACAGTGAAATTTTGGAACTCGCCCTCACTGGGGTGAGATAAGGGAACATCCAACATTCAACATCGAACAGGCAATGATAAATTGGATCATCACCCCTCACCCTCGTTCCCTCTCCCCGCTTGGGCGGAGAGAGGGAGGAATGCGTGCGTTGTAAGGGCCACTTTGGGATCCGTGATGTGGTGCACTCTCCAGCCGTCCTTTTCGGACAACATTGAGATTGGTCATTTGGGGGACTTTTGGACGACCATCATAGTCATGGACACCATCTCGCTGTGGAGGCCGAGGCCGAGTTCCGCGAGGGATTGTTTCATGGCTTCAGCGTCGGGCCCGTAGCGGCGACCGCGCCAGTCCCAGGACACGGCGAAGTCGTAATTGCCTTTGAGCTCGGTCTGGTCTTGCACGGGTTTGCCGAGGGCCTCCTCCGCCATTTCGATAAGCTGCTCGATGGGTGTGCCCTGAAAATAGATTTTTCCGGTTTTGTATTTTGAGGTGCGGTGGCTGGAGGAGGATCTCAATGCGGGATGGACGGGATTGTCGACCTTGATCTGGAGCACTTCGGTGGTGGCTTGCTGCCAGCCGGCCACGTAACCGAACTTCTTCCGGATGACGGCTTGGAGTTTTTCGGCGGGGTGATCGGAGACGGTGACGAGAAAGTCGTAATGATTGGTGGGGGCGTCGGGAGTCAAAAGAACATGCGGGGTATCGCATTGGTACGCGGCGGCGATGACTTCCTCGAAACCGACGTCGCGCCCGACCATGCGGATGCGAGCGGCGTCGTACCGGCCGGACTTGTCGGGCATGGGAGCGGTCATGGCACCGGCGCGGCGGGTGCCGGCGAATTGCGTGGGGCGCAGGATCAGCACGCCGGACGGGGCACGCTCTAGTTTTTCATAGTCGGTGGTGAAGAATGAAGCGTCGATGTGCGGGAACCAGATGCGTTTGACGAGCAGCCCGGCGAGCGTGAGCGCGATTAGCGTGATGCTGACGACCGTCTTGGTGCGGGTCCAGTAGATGACCATAACCAGAAGAGGTCAAAAAGTTTCCCAAGTATCCACTTTCTTCGAAGCGACGTGCATGTCGAAAAAGAGATAGTTGCGCTGGGTGCCGTGCGCAGGTTTTTTTGCGACATACGGTTCTTTGGACGGGCCAAAGCTGCCCGGGAATTCGATGGAGTCCATGTCGACATCGGTGAGGACCCAGACCTGGCTCAAGGGCACTGCGGCGGCGATGGCGGAGACGGTGAGCGCCTGTTGTTCCTCCGGTTTGCGGCCGAACGGGTAGCCAGGGAGCTTGTCGAGTGGCGGGTTGTTGGGGCGGGTGAGGGAGAAGCACCAGGCGTTAGCGAAATCATCCGATTCGGGATTGTAATGATTCGGGGCGGAGCGGATGTAGCCGGGGCAGGCGAGGACGCGGAGGACGGCATTGGAACCGGCGGGAACTTTTGAGGGCAGCGGTGCGCTCAGGTGCTCGGCGAGATAATACGCGAGCATATTGCTGGAGGTGCTGTTGTAGGAGGGGCGCTCGGTGAGGTCGAGGTAGTTGGGCGCGGCGGGATTATTGCCGGGTGGCAACTGGCCGTGGCTTTCGTCGAGGTACATCTGGAGCGCGATGCCGACCTGTTTGTAATTGGAGGCGCATTGGATCTGAACGGCGCGGGCCTTGGCCTTGGCAAGAGCGGGCATCAACAAGGCGGCAAGAATGCCGATGATGGCGATGACGACCAGGAGCTCGATGAGAGTGAAGGCGCGGGTTGCGCGAAATGGGATGGGCTTCATAGGCAAGGAGAGCGTGGGTTCTGGTCAATCCGGGAATCGAAGCACGGGCGCGCGGCCGGAGGGCCAGGGTGGATTGCGAGGTGGACATCCGGGGCGCATAAATGGATAGACACCGCAAATTGGGAATTGTTTCAAGATATATTTGGGCGGCATGACGACCAGATGGCTGCGGGCGTAACCGTCGAAGAACGATGCCTATTCCGCTCTTCTTTCACCAATCCGTTGATTCCAAGGCCGGATTACCGGTGACGGTGTGGCGCCAGCCCCGATAGCCCTCGGGCGCCATCTGGTCGTTAAACTCCTTCGCGGTAGACCGCGCGTCGCAACGCTTCACACATAGCTACAACAACATACAGGCGTGTTTGTTACCGATTTTTGTCTGGAAGATTTTCAGATGCTTCCGATCTTCAGGAGTAAATGTCCGCCGGGTGCAAAAACGGACAAAAAATCGGGGGGAAATTTTTATGGCGAGCTGGATACGTTGATGGAGCCGCCACTGGTTCCGGCGGAGATCTGGGTGGAGCGCCGGCCGGAAACGGGGCCGACGGACTTGCTGGCGGCCAGGAGTCCTGCGCGGTAGATCTGAAAGCCGAAGTCGCCCGCGCCATCGGTGCGGATGAGGGCATTGTAGGCATCGGCGGAGAAAGTGATCTCGTTGGGGAGGACACCGCGCAGGGTCCGAGGATCGCCGTCCACCGTGTACGTCAACTCAAAGGGCAAACCGGGTGTACTTTCCAGCACAGTGGGATCCGAAGCTTGGAATTCACGTGACTTGAAGTCGCGG
>JADMIO011678471.1_pt1 | contig 61604 bp, 70 predicted proteins | sample 8958161 | NCBI WGS metagenome assembly JADMIO01 (sample SAMN16585339, study PRJNA669376) | soil metagenome | isolation source: Crop rotation soil | place: USA: Cullars Rotation, Alabama | collected 2011
TATGGTGAAAGTTGGAACCTCTTACGTGCCGATCAGATTAAAACGAAAGGCCCAGTCTTTCGACTGAGCCTTTCGTTTTATTTGACCATGTTGGTATGATTTAAATTAATACGACTCACTATAGGGTCAGTGCGGCCGCGACTTCAAGTCACGTGAATTCCAAGCTTCGGATCCCACTGTGCTGGAAAGGCATGGCCGGCAAATTCGGCAACATCATGGCGACCTCCGGCGTGCGCATGGATAACACGCTCAAGTATTCGACACCCGACCTGGCCGGCTTTAGCGGTGACCTGGCCTGGGGCTTCGGCGGCGTGGCCGGCAGCACCTCGTCGAGCAGCGCGCTCGGTCTGGCTGCCGGTTATGCCAAGGGTCCGCTCTACGTTCGCCTGGCTCACCACAAGCTGAATAATGCGACCGCCACCGACAGCGCCAAGAACACGGCACTGGCCGCGACCTATGATTTCGGCCCGGTCAAGCTGCATGGCGTGTATGGCGTCAACAAGGGCACGACCACTGTCGACAACACCGACTTGCTGGTCGGCGTGACCGTACCGTTCGGCGCGCACAAGATCCTCGCCTCCTACATTCGCAAGGATGACAAGTCGTCGGTCAACCGCGACGCCGACCAGTGGGCAATCGGCTACACCTATGCACTGTCCAAGCGGACTGACTTTTATTCCGCCTACGGCCGCATCAACAACAAGAACGGCGCAACCTTCACGGTCGGCAACAACACCGAAGCCGGCACCACCGACCGCGCCTTCAACCTGGGCATCCGTCACACGTTCTGATGTAAATGAAGTCGTCGTTGCGGCCACGTCGCAACACACGAAAAAAGCACCTGCGGGTGCTTTTTTCGTTTTCGCTTCCCGGTCTCTGATGGGAGGTACAATGCGCGGACGCACCTCGACCGACATCCTGACGCGGACCTCCCATGCCATCCTTTTCGCTTGCCTACCTACGCACCCATCTCGATGAAGCGCTGGCCGCCGCCCAGGCGGAAGAAGTGGTCATTGCCTGCGACTCCGGCCAGAACATGCTGTTGATCAAGGAAGCCGACTGGCTTGCGCTGCACGAAACCCTGCACCTGCTGTCGAGCCCGCTGAACGAGGCGCGCCTGCTGGAAAGCCTGCAGCAAGTCAGAGCCGACTACCTCGTCGAAAGCCAACTGCGGTGAGAGTATTGCTGACACCGAACGCGGCGCAGGACCTGACGCACTGGCGCGCCGCCGATCCGGCGCTGGCCCTCCGGGTCGAGGATGTATTGCGCGAATTGCAGCACGACACGCAGCCGGCCGTCCGGCCGGCCACTGCGCTTTTGCTGAAATTTCCGCCACTGTTGTCGGTTAAAATCACGTCTGAGCATCGCCTTGTATATGAACGGCTCGGGCGCGATATCATCGTGCACCAATGCCGCTACCACTATTGATCTTCGCCCACATTAGATGAGTCTTCACATGGATTACGCTTCAGTCGCCCGCTTTCTCACGGAAAATCCGGATTTCTTTGACGAACACGCGGACCTGATGTCCAGGATAAAACTGACCAGCCCGGTTGGCGGACGCACCGTCTCGCTGCAGGAACGGCAAATGGAAGTCTTGCGCGAAAAGATCAAGGCGCTTGAAATGCGGATGGCCGATCTGATGCGCATGGGCCAGGAAAACGACTTGATCACCGAAAAATTCCAGAGCTGGACCCGCTCGCTGTTATTGGCGCGTAACGATGTCGATCTGCCGCACGTCCTGATCAATGGCTTGCAAACGATTTTCTCGGTGCCGCACGCTACCTTGCGCATCTGGGGCGTATCGGAAGACTTCTCGCATACCTGGTTTGCCGCCGAAGTGTCGCCCGACGCCAAGATTTTTTCGAATGGCCTGACCGCTCCATTCTGCGGTCCGAACAACGATTTCGAGGCCGCCCACTGGCTCGACGATACGCCTTCGATTCACTCGATCGCGATCCTGCCTCTGCGTCTGGGCCCGGGACGGGAAGCGTTCGGCTTGCTGGTGCTCGGCTCGGAAGATCCGCAGCGTTTCACCAGCGACATGGCGACCGATTTCCTGGAAAAAATCGGCGACACCACCGGCGCGGCGCTGACTTGCCTGCTCGGTTGATTCCACCTGCGGCGTGAATACGCACACCAACCAGGACTGGATCGACGGCTATCTCGATAGCCTGACCACGCAGCGCAAGCTGGCCCTGCACACCGTGACCAGTTACCGGCGCGATTTGACTGAATTGATGGCGCTGGCCAGCGCCGATGGAAAGCAGCAACCGCTCGCATCCATCGCCCATTTCCAGATCCGCAAATTCGCCGCGCAATTGCACTCCAGGGGCTTGAATGCGCGCTCGATCGCGCGCAAGCTTTCTTCCTGGCGCGGTTTTTTTAGCTGGTTGTCGGAACAAATCACGCTGGCCGCCAACCCGGTCGACGGGGTGCGCGCACCCAAGCGCAGCAAACCCTTGCCCAAGGCGCTGGCGGCCGACGACGCGGTGCGGCTGGTGTCGCAGGCGAACCCGGACAAGGATGCCGCCAACCCGGCGCAACTGTGCAACCGCGCCATGTTCGAACTGCTTTATTCGAGCGGCTTGCGGGTCTCGGAACTGGCGGCGCTCGATGTGCAATACCTGAAACAGGCCGGCTACCTGTCGGCCGGCTGGATTGATTTCGACGGCGGCGAAGTGACGGTCACCGGCAAGGGCAGCAAGCTGCGCAGCGTACCGGTCGGCCAGCCGGCGCTGCAGGCGATTGCCGCCTGGCTCGCGGCGCGACCTGCTGTCCTGGCAGCGCGAAAAGCGCAGGCGGAAAGCGAACCGGCCTTGTTCCTCAACGAGCGCGGCGCCCGCATTTCGGCGCGGCTGGTGCAGTCGCGCCTGAAAGCGCATGCGCAGGCGCTCGGCATACCGGCCGATGTTCATCCGCACATGCTGCGCCACTCGTTCGCCTCGCATGTACTGCAATCGTCGGGCGACTTGCGCGCCGTGCAGGAGATGCTCGGGCACGCCTCGATTGCGGCCACCCAGGTGTATACGGCGCTCGACTTCCAGCGGCTGGCCCAGGTGTACGATGCGGCGCATCCGCGCGCCAAGAAGCGCGAACGCTAGCCGCTTGCGGCATAATTTTACGAATCCGCAGGCCTCCGCCTGCATTTCTGTTTACGAGACGTCCTCATGAAACTGATCCCCACCACCATCCTTACCGGCTTTCTCGGCGCCGGCAAGACCACCTTGCTGAACCGGATTCTGCAGGAGCCGCACGGTCTCAAGATCGCGGTCATCGAAAACGAATTCGGCCAGGAAAATATCGACAATGAAATCCTGGTACAAGACACCAACGAGCAAATCGTCGAAATGAACAATGGCTGCATTTGCTGCAGCATACGGGGCGACTTGATCGTGGCCTTGACCACCCTGTCGCAAAAACGCAACGCGGGTCTGCTGTCCTTCGACCACGTCGTCATTGAAACCACCGGCCTGGCCAACCCCGGCCCGGTTGCGCAAACCTTTTTCATGGATGAAGAAGTCGGAACCCATTACCTGCTCGATGCGATCATCACCGTGGTCGATGCCCGCCATGCCATGCAGCAGTTGGACCGGCATGAAGAAGCGCAGCGCCAGGTCGGCTTCGCAGACCGCATCCTGCTATCCAAAACCGATTTGGTAAACGCCGATGAGATCGCCGCTTTGAGCGCCCGCCTGAAACGGATCAATCCGCGCGCGCCGATCGGCAAGCTCGATTTCGGCCGTGCGCCGATTTCGGAAATCCTGGACTTGCGTGGCTTCAATCTCAATGAAAAACTGGAAATCGATGCCGACTTCCTGACCGATGCCGAGCACGGGCATGACGATCACGTGCACGATGAGCATTGCGGCCACGAGCACGATGATGGCCACCACCATCACGCGGCCGGCGGCCACTCCGACAATATCGGCGCATTCGTATTCAAGAGCACGCGTGCCTTCGATAGCGTCAAACTGGATGAATTCCTGGGTGGACTGGTCCAGGTATACGGCCCGCGCATGCTGCGCTACAAGGGCGTTTTATTGATGGAGGGCGCCGATCGCAAAGTCATTTTCCAGGGCGTACACCAAATGATGGGCACCGATATCGGCGCCAAATGGCAGCCCGGCGAAGCGCGCGCCAGCAAAATGGTTTTTATCGGGCAGAATCTGCCGAAAGACGTTTTTATTGGCGGGCTGGAACAATGTTTGGTATAAACTAGCTGGTTATAAGCAGGGGATGTCAGTAAAAAAGGGGGCAGGCGCCGCATCGGACGCGAAAGACAGCAAACTCGCCCGGGAGCCTGAGGAAGCAGAGCGTTGGGGACAGTTCATCAAGGACAAGGGTTATGAACGCAACCGTGACAAAATCCGCCAAAAAGAGCGTTGCCAGGAAACCAGTCCCACCAGCCAAAGCCAAGGCGGCTGGAAAGGCCTCCGGAAAATCCTCGCTGAAGACAGTGGCAGGTAAATTGGTCAAAAAGCTCGCCGGAGCCCTCAAATCGGCAGCCAAAGCGACCAAAAGTACGGCAAAAGCGGCCGCCAAGCCGGTAAAAAAGGCGGTCAAGACAAGTAGCAGGACGGTCGCCAAGACAGCGCCCAAAGCCGCTAAAAAAGCGATGTCCAAACCAGCCCCAAAATCGGCTGCGAAATCCGCTGCCAAGCCCGCTGCAAAGCAGGGGGCAAAACCAGGCGTAAAATCGGCGGCGAAGAAAGTACCCGCCAAGTTGCCAAGCGCGAAGACACCTCATGCCGCCGTCGGCAAACCGGTTGCCAAACCGGTTAGCGTTACGCCGGTCAAAGTGGTGGAACCCGTCAAGGCGGCTGCCCCGGTTGCCAGGCTTGCAGCCATTGTGAATCCGGAAATAAATCACCGGAGTAACCAATCTGGCACAGGTATGAGCGGCAACAAGTCTCAGGCGGGATTAGCAGATAAAATTGAAAACACCGTAGTTTCGAAAGTAAGCGAAGTGGCAACTAAAACAATGAAATCGACCCCCATCATCACCGATGGAACCCTGCTGTCCGAAGCGCAAATTCTCAAGATGAGCGACAAGGATTACATGAATGCGGCGCAGCTGGCTTTCTTCAAGGCCCGCCTGCAACAGCTCGAGAGGGACTTGCTCAAAAACGCCGGCGAAACCACCGAGCACCTGCGCGAAACCGTCCTGGTGCCGGACCCGGCCGACCGGGCCACGATCGAGGAAGAGCACGCGCTGGAATTGCGCACCCGCGACCGTGAACGCAAACTGCTGAAAAAAGTGCAGCAGTCGATCGCCAGCATCGATTCGGGCGACTATGGCTGGTGCGAAGAAACCGGTGAACCGATCGGCATTCCGCGCCTGCTGGCGCGCCCGACCGCCACGCTGTCCCTCGAAGCCCAGCAACGCCGCGAGCTCAAGCAAAAGCTGTACGGCGACTGAGTCCCTTTCCACAGTTCTGATACCCGTGCCGCAAGAACCCGTCGGCGGTCGCGTCGCGGGCCCCGGCACGTGAATCGCGCGCCAATGCTGCATTGCGGCTGGCGGGAAGGACAACTGTCCCGAGCCCTTGCCTTCCGGCCCCGGCCGAGAACGTTGTTTGGCGCACCGATTGGTGGCCGACCAATTGCACACCCACGCCTTTTTTCGCCTATATAGCGCTATAATTTATTTTGGTTCCTCATGGAATCGAAATTAACGGTTTAACAACAGGAAAAACGTGGCGATTTTCGGGCTCTTTGGCAAGAAGGATGGTCAGCCGGCACCAGAACCAGCGGACAAGAATTCTTCGCGCGCTAAGCGTGTGGACGCCGATAGTTCGACCGGCAGCACCGAACGTTCCAAGCAAGTCCAGCGCAATGTCGCGCGCGCCACCGCCACCGCAAAAAAAATCGATGCGATTGAATCGGAGATGTCGTCCGAGTTCAGTCCGCATGCCGCCAACACGACCCTGCCCGGCCCGCCCTCCGCCTTGGCGCAGCGCCCCGCACCCGTCAAACCAGGAAAAGGCGACCCGGCCGCACCGCCGGTTTTCGAGGCGACCTTGCCCAGCATCGGCATGACCACCGAGATGCTGCTGGGAGAAGAAGGCAAAACCGTCGCGATTGAGGTCGCGGAAGCGGAAAGCTCGCAAACCCTGGAAGAAGCGGCCATCCTGTTCGCCAACGACCAGACCGACATGGTTGAACAAATGCTGCTCGGTGCGATCCATGAAGACCCGAGCTTGCCAAGGGCGGCATGGTGGATGCTGTTCGACCTGTACCAGATCACCGGCAAGCAGCAACCGTTCGACCATCTGTCGATCGAATACGCCAGCAAATATGAAACCTCGCCGCCGGCCTGGGTCCCGCTGAATCAAGTCGAATCGCAAACGGAGGCGCCGGTGGCGCGCACCGGCACCGCGCCAACCGTACCCTTCTCCGGCAAACTCGACGGCAATATCGTCAAGCTGCTGGAGCGCGCACAAAAGCTGGGCGAGAACAGTCCGGTGCTGCGGCTCGAGTTCGCGCGCGTCACTGAAGTGGATCCGATCGGCTGCGGCTTGCTGCTGCGTATCCTGAAAAAACTGCAGTCATCGGAACACGACTTGATCCTGGTTGGCGCGACCGAACTGGTGGCCAAGATTCGTTCGATACTGGAAGTCGGCCGGCGCGATGAAACTGAAGCGCCCTGGCTGCTGCTGATGGAAATCCTGCGGTTGCTGAATCAGGAAAAGGATTTCGAGGAAGCCAGCATCGACTATTGCATCACCTTCGAAGTGTCGCCACCGGCTTTCGTGGCGCCCAAGAATAAAGTCACGACCGATGCCGAGGAAAGCGGTTCGGTCGACACCGTGTCCGATCGCTTCACCATGCCGACCGTGATTGAAGGCAAGACCGACCAGCTGGTAGCCGCCATCATTGCCTATGCAGCCGATCACCACCCGGTCGTGCTGGATTGCTCGCGCCTGACCCGGGTCGATTTCAGCGCCGCCGGACAATTGCTCAGCAGCCTGGCGCCGCTCAGCGGCAAAGGCGTCGAATTCATCCACGTCAATCACCTGGTGACGGCCTTGTTCAATGTGATGGGGCTGAAGGACATCGCTCGCATCGTGCCGCGCAAGCACTAAGAGCCTATCTCAGTAGGAAACAGCCCCGCGTTGCGGGCAAAATGGTGTGTCAACAAGGGTGAAGCGGGGAATTCGGGCAGCATGCTGCCCGCCCGCACAACGGTCTGCGCGTAAAAGCGCAGACGCGCCCTGCAAGGGCGAGGATGCTGCATAGTGATCTATGCGAAGACGAGCAACGCAGTGGACGCGCCATTTTGCCCACAACCCGAAGGGCCGGTAGCCATGGCGTTCCATGCCAGCGTTGCAAGTCCCTTGCGTGGATCAACCACGCGGCGGGACTCGCGCCTTGGCCTGAAACGCCATGACTACCGGCGCGGGGCTGTTTCCTACTGAGATAGGCTCTAAGCGCCTTGCAATCGGGCCGAGCGCCCCCATTTCTCAAGCCTTGATGCAATACGAGGCACAAGGCTCCCGACAAGCAATATCGGCCGGCCAATATCGCAAGGACTAACCATGGAACAATTTCACGGCACCACCATTCTGTCGGTACGGCGCGGCAATCTTGTCGCCATCGGCGGCGACGGCCAGGTCACGCTGGGCAATGTGGTCATGAAGGGCACCGCACGCAAGGTACGCAAGCTGTATCAAGGCAAGGTACTGGCCGGCTTTGCCGGCGGCACAGCCGACGCCTTCACCCTGCTCGAACGCTTCGAAGGCAAGCTGGAAAAACACCAGGGCCATTTGATGCGCGCCTCGGTCGAACTGGCCAAGGACTGGCGCACCGACCGCATCCTGCGCCGGCTGGAAGCCATGCTGCTGGTAGCCGACCGCGAATCGACGCTGGTGATTACCGGCAACGGCGATGTGCTGGAACCGGAAGACGGCATCGGCGCGATCGGCTCCGGCGGGTCGTTCGCGCAATCGGCGGCCAAGGCCTTGCAGGAAAATACCGAATTGTCGCCGCTCGAAATTGTCCAAAAGTCGCTGGTCATTGCCGGCGAGCTCTGTATCTATACCAATCTTTCCCACACCATCGAAACGCTGGAATAAGCGTTCGAGGAATTGCCGACATCATGAACATGACTCCCGCGGAGATCGTCTCCGAACTCGACAAGCACGTGGTTGGCCAGGCCAACGCCAAGCGCGCCGTGGCCATCGCATTGCGCAATCGCTGGCGCCGGCAACAGGTTGCCGAGCCGCTGCGCCACGAAATCACGCCCAAGAATATTTTGATGATCGGTCCGACCGGGGTCGGCAAAACCGAAATCGCGCGCCGCCTGGCCAGGCTGGCCGGCGCGCCTTTCATCAAGATTGAAGCGACCAAGTTTACGGAAGTCGGCTACGTCGGACGCGATGTCGACACCATCATCCGCGACTTGATCGAGATCGGCATCAAGCAAACCCGCGAAGCGGAAACCGGCAAGGTACGCGCGCGCGCCGAAGACGCCGCCGAAGACCGGGTGCTTGACATCCTGTTGCCGCCGGCGCGCGATTTCGGTTTTGGCAGCAACACGCGCCCGGTCGAAGACGAGCCGCAAGCCGGCAGCAGCACGCGCCAGACTTTCCGCAAGCGCCTGCGCGAAGGCGCGCTCGATGACCGCGAAATCGAAATCGAACTGGCCGAAGCCGGGCCGCAGATGGAAATCATGGCGCCGCCCGGCATGGAAGAAATGACGGAGCAGATCAAGTCGATGTTTTCCGGGATCTCGGGCAATCGCAGAAAATCGCGCAAGATCAAGATCAAGGAAGCGATGAAGCTGTTGATCGAGGAAGAAGCCGCCAAGCTGGTCAACGATGACGAACTCAAGCACAAGGCAATCGCCAACGTCGAGCAGAACGGCATCGTGTTCCTGGACGAAATCGACAAGATCGCGAACCGGTCCGAAATGGGCGGCGCCGATGTGTCGCGCGCCGGCGTGCAGCGCGACTTGCTGCCGCTGGTCGAAGGCACCACGGTCAATACCAAGTACGGCATGATCAAGACCGACCATATCCTGTTCATTGCCTCCGGCGCCTTCCATCTGGCCAAGCCGTCGGACCTGATTCCCGAATTGCAGGGCCGTTTCCCGATCAGGGTCGAGCTCGAATCCTTGTCGATCGACGACTTCGAACGGATCCTGACCGGCACCGACGCCTGCTTGACGCGGCAGTATCAGGCGCTGCTGGCGACCGAAGGCGTGACGGTGGAGTTTGCCGAAGGCGGCATCCGCAAACTGGCGGAAATCGCTTTTTCAGTCAACGAGAAAACCGAAAATATCGGCGCCCGCAGGCTGTATACCGTCATGGAAAAATTGCTGGAAGAAGTGTCGTTCTCGGCCGGCGCCACCGCCGATCTCACGATCGCTATCGACGCGCCTTATGTGGAAGATCGACTCGGCGCTCTGGCGATCGACGATGACTTGTCGCGCTACGTCTTGTAGCGCGGACCAGGTCTGCCGCAGGGGACGTCATGGCCAACAAAGCCCTCGCCAAACGCCAGAAGCTGGCGTTCCGGATCGAGCCATCGCAAAAGAGCGGCAAGCCGCGTAACCCGGTCGCCTTACCGGCGCGCCAGCGCACTGCGGCCGGGCCGCACGAAAAATCGACGTCGGCCACGCGTCAGCTGCAAAAGCGGTCGCTGAAAAAACTGCTGGGCGATCACTAGCGCTGCGTGTTAACGGCCCTGACCCGGCGCCGGCGGATTCGGCGCCTGCCCGCCTGGATTGGGCGGCGGTGCGCTCATGCCGGGCGGCACGCCCATTGGGGACGCCTGCGGGTCCGGCAAGGGCACGTTTTGCGGCGGCAACGGCGGGAACCCGCCGGCTTGCTGCACCGGCGGCGCAGCCGATTCGACGCCGCCCTGACCCTTGGCGCTTTCCGGCAACTCGACCCGCTTGATCACCCCGCCTTCCGACAGCAGCACATAGTGCGGATGCACTTCCTTGACGATCACGCCCGGCAGCACTTCGGCATTGGCCCGGACCGCTTGCGCCGGCTTGCCGTCGGCTGACAGGATCGCGATACTTTCACCCGCCGTGCCGGACGCCACCACGCCGCGCAACTGGAAGTTGGTCGCCACCGCGATATTGGAACGTCCGCCGAACAGCTGTGCGGCGGCCTCGATGCGCGGCAGCGGCCGGCTCGTCGGCGGCGGCGCGGTCACCGTGCGCAAGGACGGCCGGAACAGCTGCATCGCCCAATACGCGGCCGACACGCACAGGACGATGAACAAGACGAAACTTGCAATCAGAGGCCAGCGTTTCATTGCATCCCTTTTGATAAACCGCGCATACCCGTTTATTTCCTTAACGCACCAGCTGGTTGATTTCGATAATCGGCATCAGCACCGCCAGCACAATCAACAGCACCACCACGCCCATTGCCAGAATCAAGGCCGGCTCAAGCAGGCCGGCGATGGTCAATGCGCGCCGTTCCAGATCGGCTTCCTGGGCGCTGGCGGCGCGCTCCAGCATGGCAGGCAATTCGCCGGTGACTTCGCCGGCGCGGATCATGTGGATCAACATCGGCGGAAAATGCTTGTGCGCCGACAAGGCGCGCGCCAGGCCGACGCCTTCGCGCACGCTATTGGCGGCATCTTCGACCTGCTCGCGCATGGCCACGTTGGACAAGGTATCGCGGCTGGTTTGCAAGGCGCGCAGGATCGGCACACCGGAGCCGGTGGTGATCGCCAGCGTGCTGGCAAAGCGCGCGGTATTGAGGCTGCGTTCGAACTTGCCATACAACGGCGCGGTCAGCAGCCAGCTGTGCCAGCGCAGCTTGGTAGCCGGATTCTTGAGCGCGCTGCGCCATGCCAGGAAAGCGCCCACCACCACCAATGCAACGATCCAGCCGTAATTGCGCACGAAACCGGAAATGGCCAGCATCATCACCGTCAGGAACGGCAGTTTTTGCTTGGTATTGGCAAACACCGATACGATTTGCGGCACCACATAGGTCAGCAGGAAAATCACGATGGCAAACGCCACTACCGTGACGATGGCCGGATAGGTAAACGCCAGCTTGACCTTTTGCACCAGCGCATTGCGCCGCTCGATGTAGTCGGCCAGGCGCGACAGCACGCGCGACAACTGGCCGATCTGTTCGCCGGATGCGACCAGTGCGCGATAGATATCGGCGAAATCGCGCGGATGGCGCGACAGGGCATCCGACAGCGAAGCGCCGGCCATCACTTCGGAACGGATCGAGGCGATCAAGTCGCGTACATAGGCGCGTTCGGCTTGTTCGAGCAGCGCGGAAAAAGCTTGCTCCAGCGGCAGGCTGGCTTCCAGCAGGCTGGCCAGCTGGCGTGTGAACAAGGCCAGCTCGACAGTCGATAATTTATCGCCGAAGCTGCGCTTTTGCGCCTTGCCGGTTTCGTCGATCTGGGCCGTGATGGCGTCCACAGCAATCGGCACCAGGCCTTGCGTGCGCAAGTCGGAACGCGCGGCGCGCGGGCTGTCGGCATTGACGACGCCTTTCTTGGTGGCGCCGGCCGCGTCTACCGCTTCATAGCGAAATGCCGGCACGGTCCCACCTCATTGTATGTTTCGGCATGGTGTTCAACCTGGAATTAATCCTTGGTCACGCGCAGCAATTCTTCCTGCGTGGTGGTGCCGTCGGCCAGCCAGCGCTCGCCGTCTTCGCGCATGGTGCGCATGCCATCTTTCTGCGCGGTGTTGCGAATGTCGGCTTCCGATGCGCGATTGTGAATCTGCGCGCGGATCTGTTCGGTGGTCAGCAGCAATTCATACACGCCGACCCGGCCCTGGTATCCGGTGTGTCCGCATTTTTCGCAACCGACCGCGTGCCATAGCTGGCCGTCGTAGCGTTTGCATTGTCCGCATAGCTTGCGCACCAGGCGCTGCGCCACCACGCCGAGCAGGGACGACGACAACAGGAACGGCTCGATGCCCATGTCGAGCAAACGCGTGACGGCTGCGGCCGAATCGTTGGTGTGCAGGGTGGCTAGCACCAGGTGACCGGTCAAGGACGCCTGCACCGCGATTTGCGCGGTTTCCAGGTCGCGGATCTCGCCGATCATGATGACGTCCGGGTCTTGCCGCAGGATTGCGCGCAAGGCCTTGGCGAACGTCATGTCGATGCGCGCATTGACCTGGGTCTGGCCGACGCCGGCCAACTCGTATTCGATCGGGTCTTCCACCGTCAAGACATTGGTGGTGGAGGCATTCAGGCGCGACAGTGCCGCATACAAGGTAGTGGTTTTGCCGGAACCGGTCGGGCCGGTGACCAGCACGATGCCGTGTGGCTGCGCGATCAGGCGGTCGAATTGCGGCAAGGCATCTTCGCTCATACCCAGATGCTGCAGATCGAGACGGCCGGCTTCCTTGTCGAGCAAACGCAAGACCGCGCGTTCGCCGTGGCCGGTCGGCAGCGTCGAGACCCGCACGTCGACCGGTTTGCCGCCGACACGCAAGGTGATGCGGCCGTCTTGCGGCAAGCGCTTTTCGGCGATGTCGAGTTGCGCCATGATCTTGATGCGGGAAATCAGCGAGGCGTGAATCGCTTTCTTGGGCCGCACCACATCGCGCAGGCTGCCGTCGATGCGAAAGCGCACCACCGAAATCTGCTCGAACGGTTCGATATGAATATCGGAGGCGCCTTCGCGCAGCGCTTGCGTCAACAACGCATTGATCATGCGAATCACCGGCGCATCGTCGGCCGACTCCAGCAAATCCTCGACCGCCGGCATGTCCATCATCAACTTGGCCAGGTCGAGATCGGATTCATATTCGTCGATCACTTGCGCGGCGTCACCGCCGGAACCGGCGTAGGCCTTGGCGATAGCCGCTTCCAGCACTTCACGCGGCATCGATTTCAACTTGACCCGTCCGAAGCGGCGGCTGACTTCGGCAATTGCGCTCGGCGGCGTTGCCTCCGACACCCACACTTGCACCGCACCGCCTTCCGGACCGCCGTCGCGATGCGCCAGCAGCGCGAAATCGCGCGCAAACGCATAGGGTAAAAGGCGGCCGTCTATCGTTACATCGCTCATTGCAAAATTACTCTATTTTGTCGCCGGCGGTTGCTGCGGCGGCGGTTGTTGCGGACTTACTTGCACGGCGGGTATGACCTGCTTTTGATTGCTCAAGTTCAGCAAGGGGCCGTCAACCATCCGCCCACCTTGCAATTCGGGCAGCAAAGGTGCGCCGTAATTCGGCATGGTCAGGGCCCGCTCCGGTTGCGCCAGCGCTTCCTGGTTGCGAATGAAGTTGTAGCGGTCGGCCGTAAGGTTGACGCCTTGCTCGCTGGAACGAATGACAGTGGGCCGCAAGAACACCATCAGGTTGGTCTTGGTCCGGCCGCGCGTCTGGTACTTGAACAGGTTGCCGAACAGCGGGATATCGCCCAGGCCCGGCACCTTTTCGATGGTGTCGTTGACGTTGTCTTCGATCAGGCCACCAAGCACGATGATTTGACCATCGTCGACCAGCACGTTGGTTTCAATCGAGCGCTTGTTGGTGATGATGTCGGAGGCTGCCCCGCGCGGCTGGATGTTCGAGGTCTCCTGGTAGATCGCCATCTTGACCGTGCCGCCTTCGGACACTTGCGGCCGCACGCGCAGCGACAGGCCGACATCCTTGCGTTCGATGGTCTGGAATGGATTGACGCCGGCCGCGCCGGCGCCCGACGCCTGGGTCGTAAACTGGCCGGTAATGAACGGCACGTTCTGGCCGACGATGATGCGCGCTTCTTCATTGTCGAGCGTGATCAGGTTCGGCATCGACAGGATGTTGGCGTTGCCTTCGCTCTCGAGCGCATGCGCCAGCGCGCCAAGCGTCAGCACGCCGTTCAACTGGCGGAAAACGCCGAGGTTCAAGCCATTGCCCGGAGGCTGCGCGGCAACGTTCGCGCTGGCCGGCGCGGTGGCGGCGATCGCCTGGTTGATCAGGTTGTTGCCGCCGGTGGAAAACCCGGTGACGGTGCCGACCCGGTACCGGCTGCCGGCGTCGCCGGAGAGACCGGCCCACTGGATGCCGAATTCGGCCGCCTTGTTCGACGTGACTTCCACGATCAGCGACTCGATATAGACTTGCGCGCGGCGCGCGTCGAGCTGCTCGATGACGGCGCGCAAATTGCGGTACACCGCCTCGCTGGCGGTAATGATCAACGCATTGGTGGCCGGATCGGCCTGGATAAATCCGCCGGCGCCGCCGGTCGGCAGCGGACCCTGCGTGGTCTGCGCCAATGGCGCGGGCGCCGCTGCGCCGCCTTGGGCAGGCGCCGCAGCGTTGGTGGCCTGGGCCGGTTGCTGCGGAGTTGGCGATGGCGACGCGGCCGAAGTCGAATCGAACGCCACCACCGCGCGCAGCGTTTGCGCCAGCTTGGTTGCTTCCGCATTCTTCAGGTAAATCACATGCACATTGCCGGGCATGGCGGTCGGCTGATCCAGCTTGGCGATCAGCGATTTGGCCAGGTTGGAACGCGCAACCGACGGCGCCCGGATGATGACGGAGTTGGTGCGTGAATCGGCCAGCAGATTGACGCGGCCTTCGGCGCCGCCGCCCGGACCGCCGCCGGCCGACGGTTCCATCAAGCGGTTGACCATGATGGCAATATCGGACGCCGTTGCATGCCGGATCGGGATTACATCGAAATCGCCGGTGGCCGGCGCGTCCAGCGCGGCGATGATCTTGGCCAGCCGGCGCAGATTGTCGGCGTAGTCGGTGATGACCAGCGTATTGTTGCCTGGGTTGGCATTGATGGTGTTGTTGGGCGAGATCAGGGGCCGCAATACCGCCACCAGGTTGGCCGCCGATTCGTAATTCAGGTGGAACAGCTGGGTCGCGATCTGGTCGCCGCGTATCTTGCCGGTCTGGATCGGGCCGGCCTGCAATTTGGCGTCGGCTTCCGGCACCACTTTGGTAAAGCCGTCGGCGGCGACGACCGCGTACCCCTGCAAGCGCAGGGCTGACGTCAACAACTGGAAAGCCTGCGCCTTGCTGACCGGTTTTTCCGACACCACGTTGATGGTGCCCTTGACCCGCGGGTCGACGATGAAGGTATTGCCGGTGTAGTGGCCGATTGCCTTGACCACCGACTCGATATCGGCGCCGACAAAATTAAGCGTGGCCTGATTCGCGCCGGCTTCCTGGGCCAGCGCCGGCTGCAAGCCACCGGTCACGCCCAGCAAAAGGATGGTTGCAGTCCAGCGGCGCCACCGGGCCGGACCTGGGAGCATTGTCGATCGATTGTTTTTTTTCATTTGAACTCTAACGCGATAACGTCTTTGCCGCCTTCTCTGCGGCGCTGTCCCAGCAAATTAAGTAAATTTGCCAGCCTGTTTTCCTGTCCTGCCTCGGCGCTCGCCCTGCCGGAAAATTGCAACCGTCCGTTCTCCAGCGCTCCCGCACCGCTCAACAGCAATGGCCCCTTGACCGTGGTAAGCGTCAATTGCGCCCGTTGCCCACGCCAATCCATGGCCAGATTATAAGCACCCAGCGGCTTGACCGGCGACAGGCGCGACGCGATCTCGTTCATTTCCAGATTCATCAAGCCGGTCATATCGACCTTGCTGCCTTGCCGCACCAGTTGCAACGGATTCCATGTCAAACGCATCTGACCGGACGGCTGCACCGTATTCAAGGGCGCGCCCAGGCCGACCAATCTTTCAGCCGGCAACAAGATCGCCGCCGGGCTGACTTCCCATTCATTCCAGCTACCCGCAAGCCGGATCGGCTGCGACAACGCTGCCGCATTTTCCAGTTCCACGTCGACCCGGCCCAGCAACACCAGGGGCGACAGGCGCCAGGAAAACCGTCCCGGCAAAAGCGGCGTGACCGGATCGGTGCCACTCGGGGCGCCGCCTATGAAAGCCGAACCGCGCCACAATGTGCCTTGTGCATCCCCCAGCGTCAAGCGCCCCCCGGTCTGCTGCTCCAGCAGCGAGGACATCCAGGTCGCCGGCAGGAATGCCAGCGCCGTGATCGCCACGCTCACGATCCCTGCCATTAACCATATCACGAGGCGTTGCACTTGCCCTCCTTTTTCGCGCTGCGGCTTTGGCCCGGGACATGCCCCCGGACCGGCCTGCCGGTCAGGACAAAAAACGAGGCCCTATTCACCCTTTTGCTGACGCAACGTTAATGTCGCATTGACGGTATCGGGTTGAGCTTGCGCAACAATATTCGCATCGACCACTGACACCAGCGTGCTCTTCTGTATTTCGTCCAGCCACGCAACCAAAGATGCAAACGAGGCATTCGATAGTTGCAGGCGCGCAATCTCGCCGGTAACGGCAACGCTATCCGGCTTCAAGCTTCGGCGCGTCAGATCGGCTTCCAGACTTTCCTTGGTTAACGGGGCGGGGGTGGCCGGCGTACTGCTGGCCAGCCCAGCCGCATCCCGCGCCAGCGCCTGCAATTGCGCGACCTGTTGACGCAATTGGGGCAAATCCTTGTGCAGGCGATCGCGACCGCTCAAGGCCGGACCGAGCAGGATGGCGTACAACAGACCCAATACCAACAGCGCAGCGCCGCCTGCCAGGATGGCGCGTTCGCGCGGATTGCGCGCTTCCCAGAACGCGGCAAGCGATTCGGTCGCGCCGCTGAAGTTGTCTGCCATGCTCATTTGGCGCTCCTGATTTGCCACACCACGGCGCCCGCCTGGGCCGGCGCCAATGTCAGCGCCAGGTCGCGCGCGGCCAGCGCATTTTTCATCTGGCTGGTCGGCGCCTCGCCTTCGGGCTTGAGGCGCACCAGCAAACTGCGGTCACGATATTCCAGGGCGGCGATTCCGGGGCTCTTGCCGCCGGACGCGACGCCAGTCCAGGCTTCACTGAAGGCAGCCGCGAGCATGGTGAAATCGTCGGCTGCGGCTTGGCCGGAATTGTGCTTGGCGGCGGCGATCTTTTGCCGCATCTGCGCCAGCGGGTCGACGATCACGGTGTCCCTCGGATAGGCGGTTTTGTAAATCTGCGTCATGCTGGCGCGCAGCGCATCGGCTTCGCGCTTGAGGCGAAACCATTCGATATTGACGCCGACAACGTTGATTACCAGGGCCGCCGCCGCCAGTATCAACGGCCAGCGCCAGCGCTTCCAATCCACGCCCGGGCCACGCCCGCTGCTCTGGCCCGCAAGCAAGTCGATCGACGGGTGATGGGCGCCGCTGATCCAGCGCGCCCAGTTGTCCGCAAATACGCTGACGCGCCCGCTTCCGTCCACTTCGGCCACCGCGTCCTGGTAGGCCGGCACCGCCGGTTGCGGCACATACAAAGTGATCGGCGCGCTCGGCACCACGGCCAGCAAGGCCTGCACCGCTTCACGCGCGGCCTCGCTGGCCTGTTCCGGCATGATCGGCAAACCGATGCCCTCTTGTTCCGACAAGCGCAGCGCCAGGTCGATATCGGTGCCATGCTCGGTAACCACGGCCGTCGCGGCGCCTTCCTGCCATGGCAGGCACAGCTGGGCCGGCAATGCCGCAACATGATTCGCGCCCAGCGAGGTAACCGACCTGGCAAGGATTTCAAGCCAGGCGCGCTCGATCACCGCCACCGTCCGCAATCCTTCCGAGGTGGCGCCGGGCACCACCATGCAATCGGCCGGATCGGCCATCAACTGATCTTCCACCATGTTCGGCAAAGCGGCCTTGAGGCGGGCCGCCGACATCGGCGGCACCTGCACCCGCAACAAACTGACATCGCTGGCAGCCACCAGCAACACCACGCGTCCGGCCCTGGCGACGAACTCGCCCAGGTCCGTCAGCGGCACGGCGCCTTCGCGCTCGACCGCGCCGCCGGTGGAAACCAGTGCGAAGGGACAGCGCAAGCCGACCCAGTGCTCTGCACTCTCGGCGGCGGCTTTGGAAGGCAAACGGATATACAAGGTACTCAAGATGGATTGCTCTTTCTCTTCTTTTTTCTAATTTTCCCGTATCCAGATCAACCGGGTGTTCCCGCCGTTGCGTTCCACCAGCGCTTGCACTTCCAGTCCGGCGCGGCTCATGCGTACCTTACCGTTGACCAGGAAAAAATTGGTTACCACCGCAAACTCGGTACCGGTCAACGAGGCCGGCTTTCCGCCCGGTAGCCGACGATAAAAATCTTCGGGATCGCGAAAGGTGGCGGTCTTGCGGCCGGCCACCAGCACATTGGCGTCGGCCAGGGAGAGTGTATCAATTCTTGCCGCCAAAACCTCGGCCGGCGCGGTATTTACATTGATCGCGGTCACCCGCGGCAACAAAATCACGAAATTCCGCAGTTTTTCAACGGCCGCCGGTGTAAATCCGGGTACCGCCAGCAAGTCGTCAATCTGCGCCAGCGCCATCGGCCGCGAGGGGTCGGCAACCGGCGCCACGCCCGGCACGTCCGGCTTGGGCTGGGATGCGGCCATCGCCGTGGCCGTCGCGCGCGCCAGCACCGGGTTCAAGTCGGCATTGGTCAACAAGCGCTCGAACGCGGCGACCTCGGCGGGGTTGACGGTGCCGCTGACGGCAAGATTGGTCAGGTTATAGCGCGATTGTGCATCGACGATACTTCCCGACAGGCTGGCGTCGGCCGCGTCGGCATCGGCCTTGCCGTTTTCAACGTACTGGTCGAGCCGGGTTTCCGACAAAGGCACCGCCCACGGCTCGTCCAAGGTATCGACGCTGGAAAACTTGGCGTCTTCCCGCAAAATGAGGCGCGCCCAATCCAGCGCGCCGCGCAAGATCCATTGCTTTTGCAATTGCAAACGCTGGTTTTCGATCGAGCGCACTTGCACTTGCTGCTGCCAGAACAGGCTGGCCACGATCGTGATCGCCAGCGTGGTCAGCAGCAGCGCGGTGACCACCGCGACGCCGCGCTGACGGGACAATCGGCCGGCGCGCACTATATCGCTCCCAGCAGGAAAATCTTGATCATGCGGCTGTCGCGGCCCTGCATCTGGATCGACACTTCCAACCCCGTCAATTGACGCTGGTTGAAGCCGGTGATGGGATTGTTCATGGCGGCGCTGTGCGAGGTCGGCGCGGCGGGCGTGGTGGTGGTACCGGGCGGATTGGTGGCGCCGGCCTGCGATGGCGCGTTCAGTACCGAGTCGACATCGCCGCTACGCCACACATTGCTGTCGTTCGACCACAGCCGCGTTTGTATCGACGCCACGCCGGTTTGCAAGACGACGGCCTGGGTTTTGTCGCTGTTGACAAAGGCGGCTTGCCACAAGCCATCGAGTTCTTTCAAGTCACGCGTCGGAATCGATTCGCGCCGCGTCAGCACGCCTTCTTTCACCTGGTAAGTGACGACTTGCAAACGAGTCGGCTGATCGTCGGCGAACACGGAGCGCACCAGCATCAGGCGCTCTCTCTCGGTCACCAGCGGCACGCGGTTGGGGATGGTGGTGCTGGTGACCAGTTGCGAACAATCGCTTTGCAATTGCGCGAAAGCCAGTTGCATGCCGCGCGTCTGTTCCATGTCGGCGGTAAGCGCAACGCGCGCCCGCACAATGCCGTCCAGCCCGCGCCAGCCGAGCACCGCCACAAAGGCCAGGATGCTGATCGCCACCAGCAACTCGATCAGGGTCAGGCCGCGCTGTGCCGGGTTACTGTGCATTGGGCACCACCTGGGTCAGCTTGATGATGCGCCGCGCGGCATTTTGATTATTGAACACGCTGACTTCAACCCGGCGAAATGCAGGGTTGGGCGTGGCCAGCACGTTTTCCTCGCACATTAGGGGCAGGTCGGCCTGTGTACATTCAAATGTGCGCTGGCCGATGGGCGGCCATTCGCGTCCCAGGCGAATTTGCGCCAAACGGTTTTCCGCCGACCAGGTCGCCATCATGGAGGCTTGCAAGTCGCTGCTGTTTTGCGTCAAGCTGCCGACCGCGCGCAGGCTGGCGCCCAGCGCGGTGCCAACGATCACCAGCGCCACCAGCACTTCAAGCAGCGTGAAGCCGCGTGCTGCGCGTGCGGGGGAAACAGCAAGTCTCATCATGTCATTCGACTACAAAATGTCCGATGCCGTCGGCCCGAATCGCGACCTGTGCGCCGCCCATCGACATGGTCAGGATAAACGGCTTGTCGACCGGCTCGCGCCCGAATATGACGCGCAACGGCGGCGGCGATGGCGGGTCGAGCGTGAGCGTGATGGGCGAACGTTTGAATTCGCGCTCGCGCAGCATGTCATCCTGCGTCAGCACTTGCCAGGCATTTTCATCGCGCAGCAAAAAACGGTAGCGGTCGGGATCCGCTTCAAAGGCAATCGGGCGATTGCGCACGATGGCCTCGTCGCGCGCCAGTTGCATGAGCAAGGCAATCCGTTGCGCCTCGCCTTGCAAGGCTTGCTGTTCGCTCGGCATCGCATTGAACGAAACGAAACCGAGCATGATGCCGGCGATCACCATCACCACCAGCAATTCGAGCAAGGTAAAGCCGCGCGGCGGCCGACGCCCGGTGCCGGCAAGCGCCCGGTTCGGATTCACCGCGTTACAAGTCCCACGAACCGATATCGGCATCATTGCCGGCGCCGCCCGGCTGCCCGTCCGCACCGAGCGAGAATACATCGACCTCGCCTTTGACTCCGGGCGACAGATATTGATAACCATTGCCCCATGGATCCTTCGGCAATTTGTCGATATAACCGCCGGTCTTCCAGCCGTTGGCGGCCGGGCCGCTGGTCGGCTTCGCGACCAAGGCTTGCAAACCCTGTTCGGTAGTCGGGTAGCGCTGGTTATCGAGCTTGTACAACTTGAGGCCTTGCATCAGCGTGGCGATGTCCTGCTTGGCTGCAATTATCCGTGCGTCGTCGGTACGGCCCATCAACTTCGGCACCACCAGCGCCGCCAGGATGCCCATGATGACCACTACCACCATGATTTCGATCAGGGTAAAGCCGCGACCCCGCTTGCGCTGCAAATTAGGAATGGAAACGATAGGCATAGATGCTTTTTTGAAAGAGGATGAATTACGAGTATAAGGCCGAAGTTGTTTTTCTTGTACTCATCATTCGGCCTGGAAAGATTTGATTTGCTACAACATTAATCCACGTCAAAACCAGACAGCGACGGCCGCCGCTCCGTTTAATTCACTCGGGTCAATTCTACCGCAGCGTTTCACCAAAAAAAACCAGCCCCGGTGAAGGGGCTGGAATGTTTGCAACGTCCTGCGGATTAAGGGCAGGTCGCGTCGATGACGTAATAGCCGGTACTGGTTTGACGCAGCTTTTTCATGGTGTAGGTATTGTTCAAACCCATGTTCTGGTTCGAGCCGTTGGCCGCTGCATAGTAAGACGACGCCACGTGTGCACGTCCTGCCGTCACGTGTGCGTAGTTGCTGGTGTTATAGCAAGCGCCGGTTGGAGTCGGCGTTGGGGTTGGTGTCGGTGTCGGCGTCGGAGTAGGCGTCGGCGTCGGGGTTGGTGTCGGCGTAGGCGTGCCGCCAGTCATCGGATGGGCCACGAAGTAATCGGCGGCCAACTGGCTGGCATTGATGCCCTTGTTGATGATCCATGGCGCGCGGCGGGCAGCGCCTGGCCACCAGTGACCGCGCACGATATCTTCCTTCACCACCGTGTCGGAGGAGGGATCGTATGGATCGCTAGTCAGTGCGACCACGCCGGCGTTGCGCACCTGCGTTTCGGTCGCATCCAGCACGACTGTCTCAACCATGCCGCCGCCGTAGCTGGTTCTGGTGCAGATCAAGCCGTCGACGGTGCAAGAGGAGCTGCCGGTTGGCGTCGCGCTGATTCCCTGTCCATCGGCGCCGCGCAGGCCGAGGAAGGCATCACGCAGGCTCAGTCCGTTGACCTTGGGTACCGTGCAATCCTTGTTGTTGTAGAGGATCATGACCGGCGGCTGGCGCAGCGTGCTCTTTTGCATTTCTGTCCGCATCTTGGAAATTGCGGTAGAGGTGGCCTGGACCGATCCCAGATTGTAGTCAAGCACCGTCTGGCAACCGGTGGTGCCGGTATAGGTTGCGGATGTTTCACCGTAACCGATGCCGGCCACCATCACCGACGAGGCGATCACATCCGGATACGCCACCTGCATGATGGTTGTCATTGCGCCGCCGGACGAGATCCCGGTGACGTGCACGCGGTTGTTATTGATCGTGAAGCGGCCTTTCATGGCGTCGATCATGCGCTTGATGTCAACTGCTTCACCGGTGCCGCGGTGAATGTTCACGTCGTACCAATAGCCCCAGCAATTCGGGTTGCGGCCATCGTTGTCGTTTCCGCTGGCGTCATTATTCTGGAACGGATACAGGATGATCGCCTTGTCGCGCTCCGCAAAGGTTTCCATGCCGACGTTGTCGGTCATCGCGCGGTCCGTGATGCGGCAGCCGTGCAGCACGACGTACAGCGGCGCAGGAGTGCCGGCGACATAGGTCGAGGGCACGTAATAGCTGTAGTAGCGTTCCTTGGAGCCGGTATCGGCCGAGGCGCCTTGTATGGTGTGATAGGTGAAGCCGGCAAATGCGGACGGTGCGGCGCAAACACCCGTCATGATCAGCGCCGCGATGATTGCCTTGAGTTGCATGCCGCGACGCGGCGCTAACTTGGACGATGCTTTCAATTGTGTCTCCCTAATAATTGTTATGTGCTTCGTTTTACATCTGTTCAAAAACGAAACGGCACTCCGTCGTGGATGAGCGGAGCGCCGTTTTTTTATCCCATTACAAGTTTGCGGCTCGTATCAAGGGCAGGTTGCGTCGATGATGAAGTAGTTGGTGCCGGTGTTGCGCAGCTTCGACTTGTAGAACGTATTGTCGATGCCCATTCTCTGGTTCGAGCCGTTGGCGTAGGCAATGCCGCCGGAGTCATGTGCCCGGCCTGCAATCACATGCGAGTAGTTGCTGGTGTTGTAGCAAGCACCCGATGTTGGCGTCGGCGTCGGGGTCGGAGTTGGCGTCGGGGTCGGCGTCGGAGTTGGCGTCGGGGTCGGCGCATTTGCATCGCGGAAGTTATTCTTGAACCAGAAATCCATCACGTAGGCGGGATAGTTGACCTTGGTGGCGTCAACATAATGCGCATTCTGGCCACCCGAGCCTGCCGGCCATGCATGTCCCATGCTGGCGACCGAAATCTGATGAGTGCGCTTGCGGCCGTTGCCATCGGTGTAGACGGTATTGGTGCCGCCGCCGGAGACAGTGCTGCCTGCCGAGCTGAAGCTGCCGCCGTAGATCTGACGCATGGCATCCATTGCCAGCGGACCGTAGGCTTGCGCCACGGTGAAATCACTGGTGCCCCAAATTGCGCCGGCGATCTGGGTCGAGAACGAACCGGAGTTGGTGCCGGCCCATGCCTTGCATTTGTCGCGCGCATTGGCTGCGGTATAACCGGACGGCACGAAACCGATTTGCGCGGTTGTCGTACCTGGCGTCGGGCCTGCGTTGATGCCGATACCGGAGAAGATGTGCGGCGACAGGCAACCCATCACCATCGTCATGCCGCCGCCGGACGACAGGCCGGTCACATACACCTGGTTCGGATCGATCGCGTAGTTCGTATTATTTTTGAAGCGGTTGATCAAGTCATGCAAGATGCCGCCGTGGCCTGCGGTACGGCTGGGCGCCGTGTTGGCATAGTCCCAGCAGTGGTTGTTATAAACGTTACCGGTTGCGTTCGGGGCCAGGATCACGGCGCCATACTGCTCGGCGACCGCTTTCATGTTAAAGCCGCCGTCGCTGGCGTCATTGATCACATCGCCGGCTGCGGTCTGGGTGCAGCCATGCAGTACCAGCACCAGTGCGCGCTTGCCGTTGGCCGCCACCGGCTGCGATTTCGGCCAGTAGAAATAACCGGTCAGGCTGCCGCCGTTGACGCCGTCGGCTGCCCAGGTTTGATTGCCGCTCCATGCGCCGGGACCTACCGGCACTTGTGCGTATGCTGCGGTCATGCCATTTGCGACCAGGAATGCCGCGACGGCAATTTGTTTCAGGGGAATCTGTTTGATGTTGCGGGCCATGTCTGTCTCCGTTCTTGGGTTTTTTATTGAAGCCGGCTTTTCGCTCTAGTCTTCAGCTCGTACAGCAATCCAGAAAGTCTGTGATGCATGCTGCTCAGATAAGCCGGGAAGCGGCATTCCGAATGCGGGAGGCGGGGCCTGTTCCATGACAACCATGCGGTTGCCGGAAGCGGTCGATGTGACTTGTCTCCTGCTTGTTTTTTAAATCGCCGTGACTTGTTTTATTTTGTCAGTCCGACAATTTTTGTTTGTGATTTGATATTAAAGCAAAATTTCGGATTGACAAGATGGTTGGTATTTCTACTGCTTTCGATGCGGCAATATTGTGAAAGGTCATTGTTTTTTAAAAGCAAAAACAAGTACTTAACAGGCGTTAAGCGGTGACTGTCAATCACAATAACGAGATCGAAAGCGGACGCCGGCCGCAGCTGCGGCCGGCGAAGAAAAAATCGCCCTGTTGGCTCGCGGCAAATAGAAAAAAACCGGTTGCGAGAACCGGTTTTGAGGGAGTGATCAGCGGTATGCGCGTTGCCGGACCCACTTGGTGGTGATCCATTTTTCGCCGCGCAGGACGGGATTGCCGCCGTGGTAAGTAAGCGGATCGACCTGGCTGCGCGAATTGGTATAGGCGAAGTACAAGGCGTTGCCTTGCACCGGCGCGATCTTCAAACCGATGTCCGGCAAAATCGTTTCGCCGCCTTCTTCCACCGTATTCAAATAAGTGATCAGCGTTGCGACGCGTTGCCCGCCGCGTGCGATATGGACTGCGCTGCCCGGCAGTTCGGGCGGGAAGTAATCGAAGTGCGGCTTGTATTCGCCGCCGATCTGGTAATTAAGAATCTGCAAGCCTTCGCCATTTTCCACCGGCACGTTCATCAATTCCGCGATCCGCTTGTCGAGCGATGCAATGAAGGGATTCTCGTTCAAATGGAAAAAGGTCCCGCTGCTGGTCCGATTCTCGTGATACTCCGCCTTGCCGGTGGCGTCGGCCACCGTGGTCGAACGGTTCAGCTTGGGCTTGGAGAGCTCGATCAGGTGCTCGCACTCTTCCTTCGACAAGACATTCCCGAACAAGATGACGCGCGGCTTGTCGAGCGTCATCAGCACTTCGATTTCGCGGTCCGATGTCTTGACTGAATTGCCGACACGCGGGCCGATCTCTTCGTAGACATAGCCCCCGGCGGCAGGCTGAGAAGGCACATTGGCCGGCGCCAGGTTTCCGCTCGCCTTGGCCAGCACGGTGCGCAACGCGACTTCAGGATCGAAGTCATGCTGGATCAAGGTATCGACCAAAGTTTTCTGCGCGACGCCGCGCTCGACGTTTTCGTCTATCCACTTCAGCCACTCGACGGGGATGGTATTCATGTGCGCTCCTGATGCCGGCTATCCCAGGGAAGCCTAGATTTCGTGATAAGTATCGTAAAAAGAATGGAAGTCGTTGTTGAACCTGAAGTGGGTAAACGTCATGGTGATCGACATGTCGAGGCCCTTGACGAAATGCCAGCATCCGACCGGCAGGAACAGTATCTCGCCCGGCTCCAGGATCACATCCATTATTCTCGCATTGCGCAGCAAGGGGAAGCGCGCGTAGTCGATATTGGTCAAATCGAGCTGGCTATAGCAATGTAAATGGTTGTAAACATAAGGCAGGTTGTACGCAGCGATCAGTTTGATGTGCTTGCGGCCACGCACTTGCGCCATGAAGTTGTTGGTCAAATCATGATGCAGCGGCGTGATGGTGCCGGCCGGCCCGAACCAGAAAAAACCCTTGTCGGGACTGTCGGGGTTCAGGTACTCCGGCAGCATGTCGATATCGCTCCACAGACCCTTGAGCGTTTCCATGTTGCGCGAGGCATTGTTGGCCGTCATATAAACATCGTTGGTCGCGCCACTGGAGACCAGGTCGACGTAATCGCCGAACAGCACGTCGCGCTTTAACTTCTGCATGTTGGTTTCGTAATTGCGGTCGGCATTGCGATTGGCCTGGATCTCCACCGTCAAATGGCCATAGTTTTCGCGCAGGTAATCGGGCGTCCATTTTTTCAGCGCCGCCCAGTTGTCCAGCATGCCCTGGATCACCACCGGCCGGTTGGTGGCGTAGTAATCGCGCACGAACTCTTCGCGCGAGAGGCGGTATTTGCGCTCGACTACGCCAGGTGACGGCGCCGTCTCGGACAACGTACGGTAGGTATTGAGCACCCAGTCGCGCTTTTTCAAGCGGGTGGCATAACTCTTCGCCACCTGCAGATAGGGGTGCGCCATGGCATCCGCGATTTCGCGCCGCACGGTATCCGGAGCAAGACCGGAACCGGCCAGCGAGGCAGCAATCTTTTGCGGGTCTTCCTGTTGCAGCAGCCGGTCCGCGATTTGCCGTCGGAGGGCGTCAATCGGTCCGGCGCCGGCCGCCGGCGCCGCTACAGGTTGCCGCATTCCATATTGCGGAGTCGCGGCCGCCTTGCCGGCCGCCGGTAAAGGGTTCAGCCTGACCGGCTGGCTGCGCATGACTTTGTCGAGACCTTCCAGCGCTTCCGGGTCCTGCGGGTCGGCTTGCAGCACTTGCCGAAACCAGGGCTCCGCGGCGCTGAATTTTTGCTGCCCCAACAGCGCCTGTCCCAAACCGCAGGCGGCCCGATAGAAATCAGGCTGCAACTCCAGTGCCTGACGGTAGGACGCTTCCGCCACTTCAGGCTGATGCAGCTTCAACAGGCAATTGCCCAGGTTGTGATGGAAGGGCGCGAAATCCGGCGTGGCTGCGATGGCGCGGCGGAAGCTGTCGCAAGCTTCTTGCAAACGGTCAATGTCGAAAAAAACATTGCCGAGATTATTGTGGAAAAAGCCGACCTCCGGCGTGATTGCGGCCGCGCGGGAAATCATCTGGATTGCGGATAGCGAATCGCCGGTTTCGTGCGAGATCAGTCCGCCCAGATGCAAGGCGTCTACGTGGTCCGGGCTTTTTTCCAGGATGCTCCAGTAGATGGTCGCCGCCGAACCCAGCTCACCGGCCTGGTGATGCCCCATGGCCTTTTTGAGCATGGCCGGGATGTCGTCGGCTGCCGCGCCATTCGTCTCTGCCGGGGGCCGCCTCGTGGTCGGTGGCGGTGTCGGTTGCACCTCCCTCTCAAGCGTAGACGCCGAGAGGTCAATTTTGCTGCCCATGTCGTCTCCTCGAGGGCTTGCTGCCCTTTGTTTTTATCGCATGCCTGTACCGGCTGCGAACTTCCATGATAGTCCGTAACGCTTGTTCTGCAAAGAACCTGCCGCGCGTTCCGCGCACTCGCGCCCACGGCAAAGAATGAAAAAACCCAACCCTCAATGAAGAGGATTGGGTTGAACGAAGAACGAGACGAGACCGCTTTGGCTATTACGGGCAGGTTGCGTCGATGATGTAATAGTTGGTGGCCGTATTGCGCAGCTTGGACGTGTAGAACGTATTGTTCAAACCCATGTTCTGGTTCGAACCATTCGCCAGTGCATATCCGAGATTATTGTGAGCACGGCCTGCGACCACGTGAGCGTTGTTGCTGGTGTTATAGCAAGCGCCGGTTGGTGTCGGGGTCGGCGTCGGTGTTGGGGTCGGGGTCGGCGTCGGCGTTGGGGTCGGCGTCGGGGTCGGTGTTGGGGTCGGGGTGCTGCCAGCCCGAATGTTGTTGGCAAACCAGTAGGCCATCACGAAGTTCGGATAATGGACATAGTTGGCCGAGACATAGTTGGTGTTCTGTCCACCCGAACCAGACGGCCATGCGTGTGCCATGCCGGCAATCGACAAGGTGCTGGTGCGAATCCGGCCTTGGCTATCCTTGTGGTAGGTGTTGGTGCCACCGGTAGCAACCGAAGTGCTTGCCTGTGCTGTGAAGGTGCCGCCGTAAACCTGACGCATGGCATCCATCATCAACGGACCATAGCCCGGAGCGACGGTACCATCGGCAGTTCCCCATACCGCAGCAGCGATCTGGGTTGCGAAGGCGCCTGAATTACCACCTGCCAAGGTGTTGCAATTGTTTTTCGCGGTGGTCGCGGTATAGCCGGATGGAACCATGCCGATTTGCAGCGTGGTGGTGCCCGGCGTAGGACCGGCATTCTCACCCCAGCCGGCAAAAATATCCGGAGCGATGCAACCCAGCACAATGGTTTCACCACCGCCCGAGGACAGACCGGTTACATATACCTGGTTCGGGTCGATCGAATACGATGCATTGTTCTTGAAGCGGCTGATCAAATCGAGCAGAACGAATTCATGTCCGGTTGTGCGGCTGTGGTTGGTGCGGGAATAATCCCAGCAGTGGCTGCCCGATACGTTGCCGGTTGCGTTCGGGGCCAGGATCACGGCGCCGTATTGATCGGCTGCACCTTTCCAGTTGTAGCCGTTGTCGCCGTTGTTGATGACGTCGTTCGATGCGGTTTGCGCGCAGCCGTGCAACACCAAAACCAGGGCGCGCAAGCCATTGGTATGGACCGGCTGGGTAGCAGGCCAGTAGAAGAAGCCGGTCAGGCTACCCCCGTTGACGCTGTCGGCCGCCCAGGTTTGCTGTGCGCTCCAGGCGCCAGGGCCGGCGGTTGCCGCCATGGCGGAAGCGCTGCAAGTCAAAAGAGCTGCGGCGGCGATTTGTTTCAAAGGGGTATTGATATGACGTGCCATGTTGTGTCTCCATCCTTTTGATTGGATTATAGGAATTTGGCTTTTCGCTCTTGATCTTGTGTTTTTTCTTAGCATTCCGGCAATGTTATTTCTTGCTGGTATTTTTATCTTAAGCTTTATTTAACAAAGGAAAAGGGGGGCAGTAGTTCTACCGTATTGCCTTATGGAAATATTGAATATTGTCGCAATGCAATATCTGGAACCGGTAGTGTTATATAAGATTGCGGGAAGAATGCAATAAAGCGTTGCTATAGGGCAATATCAGGCAACTGGGAGTATGGCGCCTTGGGAGGGTAGAACGAATGGCCACACGAGGCGCTGCCGGGCACCTTTTCCGAGATGTGTTGACTAAGGGTATATAGGTGCACTGCAATAACTTATCGGGAAATCAACATGTCACTGCCCCATGCCCGCTCCGGCGACGTCATCAACGTTCGCCCTTTTGGCAACAAATTGAAGTACGCGATCTCTTCCGCGCTGGTCAGCAACGACAAAGTGGAGGTCATGCGACTGGTGCTGGAAGCCGGGAAAACCATTCCGGCGCACGAGCTGCTCGGAGAAGCCACGATCCAGTGTCTCGAGGGCGTGGTTGAATTGCGGACGCCGCACAAGGTGCACCGACTGGAGCAGGGCGACATGGTTTACCTGGACCCGGGCGTGCCGCGTTCATTGCACGCCACACAGGATAGTTCGGTTTTGATGACGCTCTTGCGCCGCCACGGCGAAGACGAGCGCGGCTAACGCTTGTCAGCCGGCTTCACCGCGCGGGTCGCGCGCCAGCAGACGCACCACCATGTCCTTGGGCGAGTCGCCATCGAACAAGACCCCGGCCACCGCAGCGGCGATCGGCATTTCGATGCCATGTTCGGCGGCCAGCGCGCGCACCGCCTGGGCGCAGCGCACACCTTCCGCCACGTGCCCGAGTTCCGCCACGATGGTTGCAAGCGGCTTGCCTTGCGCCAGCGCCAAACCAACCTTGCGATTGCGCGACAAGTCGCCGGTACAGGTCAATATCAAGTCGCCGATGCCGGCCAGCCCCATCAGCGTTTCGGCACGACCGCCGAGGGCCGTCCCGAGCCGCGACATTTCTACCAGGCCGCGTGTGATCAAGGCCGCGCGCGCATTCAATCCGAGCCCGAGGCCGTCGATCACGCCGGTCGCAATCGCCAGCACATTCTTGACTGCCCCGCCGACTTCCACGCCGGTGACGTCATCGCTTGAATAGATCCGGATATTGCCACCGTGGATGGCGCGCACCGCAAGCTCGCACAGCGCGGACGAGCTTGACGCCACCGTCAGCGCGCACGGCAAACCGCGCGCGACTTCCTGCGCGAACGATGGTCCCGACAAGGCACCGGCCGGCGTCGATTCGCCCAGTACGTCGCGCACGATCTGGTGCGGCAACAGACGGGTTTCTTCTTCAAAGCCTTTGCACAGCCATACCAGATTGGGAACCTGGCGTGTCCGCAATTGCGCCAGCAAGGGCCGCATGCCGGCCACCGACGTGGCGACGATCAGCAAGCCGTCGGCACCCGATACATGGGCGACCGCGGCATCGAGATCGGAACTGACGGCCAGTTCGGCCGGCAAGGCAAAGCCGGGGAAATACGCGGTATTTTCGCGCCGGGTGGCAGCGTCGCGCATGGCGGCAGCATCGCGCCCCCACAACAAGACGCTGTGGCGGGCGGCGAGTGTGATGGCAAGCGCAGTGCCCCAGGCGCCGGCGCCCAGTATCGTGATGTTCATGCGAGGCGGACCGGCTTGCATGCAGCGTGAAAAAAAGCTGCGCTGAAAAATTTACTCACCCCAGACCTCCGCCGCGCGGACGTAACCGGCCGGGCCGTCGCGGTGCCTGACCTTGATCCAGCCGGACGCCGGTTGTTCGGCCAACTCGAAAAGCACGCCTTTATCGGCGGTCATCACCGCCGCGCTCGCATCGTCGGCTGCGGCCTTGACCTTGAGCATGGGGACGTTGCTGATGACATAGCGCTTCGAGTTCAAGGCGCGCGCCTCGACCCACGACAAGTCGCCGGCAACGTCGCGCACCTTGACCCAGTCCTGATAAGTCAACACCACTTCAACCGGCATGTTGCGCGGGGCGACAAATACCTTGCGCCCTTTTTCCGATGGCGCGTCATACAGCACCGCGGGCGTTGCGCCGATTGAACGAAAATCGGCGGCGTGCGCCATGCCGGCAAACGTACCCAGCAGTGTCGCGGCAAGCGCAAAGTGGCGAGGCTTCATCTTTCTCTCCGGTGGTGGTCATGACCCGATTCCTGATGTGCGCGGCGTTTGCCGCGCACATCGCATAACGTCGAGCGATCGCGCCGACCGCTTCTGTCAGTGCTTCGCCGCGGAGCCGTCCGGCATCACGAGCCCGGAGCTGCCCTGGGCCTGGGCCGCCTGCTGCGCGAGGGCTTGCTGGCGCTGCTGGTAAAACACTTCGAAATTGATTTCCGACAGATGCACTGGCGGGAAACCGGCGCGCGTGACCATGTCGGCGATATTGGCGCGCAGGTACGGGTACACGATGTTCGGGCAGCCGATGCCGAGCAGCGGATCGAGTTGTTCCGGCGGGATATTGCGTGCCTCGAAAATACCGGCTTGCTTGCCTTCGCACAGGAAGGCAATCTTGTCGCCGATCTTGGCGGTCACGGTGATCGTGACGGTCGATTCGAATACGCCATCGGCCAGCGGCTCGGCGCCGACGTCAACCGCGACTTCGATATTGGGCGCTTCCTGCTCAAGAAAAATCGCCGGGGAATTCGGCTGTTCGAGCGACATGTCCTTCAGGTACACGCGCTGGATCTGGAATATGGGTTGCTGATTCTCGTCTGCCATGAAACGCTTTCGTTAAGATAAAAAAAAGAATGGCAAAGCGCCATTCGCCGAGTTGTTGCGTCAAGTTCCTTGCAGCAGGCCGTCCAGCTTGCCCAGACGGTCCAGCGCACTGAGTTCGTCGAAGCCGCCGACGTGGGTGGCTCCGATATAGATTTGCGGCACCGTGCGGCGGCCGGTTTTCTGCATCATTTCAGTCCGCTGCGCCGGTTCCAGGTCGACCCGGATCTTTTCGATCAGGGCCACCCCTTTGGCCTTCAACAAGCGCTCCGCCATGATGCAATAGGGGCAAACACCGGTGCTGTACATGATTACACGTGCTGTCACGATATGCCTCTACTTCGCCGTCGGCAGTCCCTGCGCCTGCCAGGCCGACAAACCGCCCTCCAGACTGAACACCTCGTTGAAACCCGCCTTTTGCAACTGGCCGGCGGCGCGCGAGGATTGCACCCCCGCCGCGCACACCACGATCACCGATTTAGCCTTGAATTTGTCCAGCTCGCTTACCCGGTTCGGCAATTCCTTGAGCGGGATGTTTTTCGCTTCGCGCAGGTGGCCGGCAGCGAATTCGCCGGGTTCACGCACGTCGAGCACCAGGGTTTTCCCCTTGTTCATCATCTGCGTGGCCTGCAGCAGGGAGATTTTTTTGCCGCGCCGCTGCAGCGCCGGCCATAGCAGAGCGCCGCCGGAAAGGAGGGCCATGGCGATCAGCCAAATGTTGTCACTGAAGAATTTCACGGGGTTCCAATGGTTTTAGTCAATCACGACATTATAAAATAGATGGTTGCAGACGGCTCAATTCCCCTGAATCGCCGCAATCCACTACCCTAATCTTTCACTCACGAACACGAACCATGTACAAAATCGTATTGATGCGCCACGGCGAATCCACCTGGAACCTCGAAAACCGCTTCACCGGCTGGACCGACGTCGACCTGACCGAAAAAGGCGCGGCCGAAGCACGCCACGCCGGCAAATTGCTGAAGGACGCCGGTCTTTCCTTCGACCTGGCCTATACCTCGGTTCTGAAGCGCGCCATCCGCACGCTCTGGATCACGCTCGACGAGATGGACTTGATGTGGCTGCCGGTGGTCAATGACTGGCGTCTCAACGAGCGCCACTATGGCGCGCTGCAAGGTTTGAACAAGGCCGAAACCGCCGCCCAGTACGGCGACCAGCAAGTGCTGGTATGGCGCCGCAGCTATGACGTGCCGCCCAATCCGCTCGAACCTAACGATCCGCGCACTTCCTACAACGACCCGCGCTACGCCGGCCTCAAGCGGGAACAGATCCCGCTCACCGAATGCCTGAAAGATACCGTGGTGCGGGTGCTGCCGGCCTGGAATGACACGATCGCGCCGGCTATCCGCAGTGGCAAACGAATCATCATTTCGGCCCATGGCAACAGCTTGCGCGCCTTGATCAAATACCTCGACGGCGTGAGCGACCAGGACATCGTTGGACTGAACATCCCGAACGGCGTGCCGCTGGTGTATGAGCTGGATGCCGATTTGAAGCCGATCAAGAGCTATTACCTGGGGGACGCAGCCGCCATAGAAGCCTCGCTCAAGGCCGTGGCGAGCCAGGGCAAAGCCAAGTAGATGCCCGCAACGCGCCATTCCGGGCCCGGATGCCTGCGGTTTCTCGCCGCGCTCGGACTGGCGTTCCTGATTGCGGGCGGGCTGCCCGAGGCGCGCGCCGCCAAGGCGACTGACCGCAGCAAGCAAAAGCAGGCGGCCGAAGCGGAACGGGCGGCTTTGCGCCAGAAATTGAGCGCGCTCAAACGCGACATCAACAAGACCGAGACTGCCAAGAGCCATGCGGCCGACGCCCTGGCGCACTCGGAAGCGGCAATCTCGGAAGCCAATCGCTCCCTGCACGAACTGGCGGAAGAACAGAAGGAAACCGCGGCCCGGCTGGCCACGCTGTCGAACCAGCAAGCCGACCTGACCAAAACCATAGCCGGACAGCAAGCCAGGCTGGCCAAACTGGTGCGCCAGCATTACATGGCCGGCAGCGAAGACCGCATCAAGCTGCTGCTCTCGGGTGACAACCCGAACCGGATCAGCCGCGACTTGCAATACATGGGCTATGTCTCGCAGGCCCAGGCGCGCCTGATCGAGTCGCTGCGCGCCAATCTGGCGGCGGTCGAGAAAAACAAGGCCGAGACCGAAAACGCGCAAAACGAGCTGGAAGAGATCGCCCGCGAAGAACGCGAACAAAAAGCGCTGCTGGAGCAGGAAAAGGCCAAGCGCGCCGGCCTGCTGGCCCAGCTTTCGGGCAAGCTGGCGGCGCAGCGCAAGGAAGCCGGCAATATCGAGCGCGACGACAAGCGGCTGGCCGGCCTGGTCGACAAGCTGGCGCGTTTGATCGAAGAGCAGCGCAAGGCCGAAGCGGCCGAGGCGGAACGGCGCCGGCAGCAGGCGGCGCGGCAAAAGGCCGAGCGCCAGAAACAACGCGCCCAGGGCAAAATCCGGCAAAAATCCGCCTCCGGGACCATCCGCAACAACCCGGACGCGATCGATCCGGATGAAAACCCGTCCAAATCGCTGGGCCGCAATGAACTCACTCCTGACCCTGATGTCCAAAGCGGCGGTGCCTTTGCCGCCTTGCGCGGGCAGCTGCGCTTGCCGGTCAGGGGCGAAATGACCGCAAAGTTCGGCGGCAAACGGGGCGATGGCCCGGCCTGGAAGGGCTTGTTCATCCGGGCCCCGGAGGGAACCGAGGTCAAGGCGGTGGCGGGGGGTAAAGTGGTGTTCGCGGAGTGGCTGCGCGGGTTCGGCAACCTGGTGATCGTCGACCATGGCGGCCAGTACATGACCATTTATGGCAACAATCAAGCCGTTTTGAAGCGTCCGGGCGATGCCGTCAAGACCGGCGACGTGATTGCCAGCGCAGGCAATAGCGGCGGCAATGAACAATCAGGTTTATACTTTGAGATGCGGCATCAAGGCCGCGCATTCGATCCACTGACGTGGATATCAACCAGGTGACCCATGAGTAGCAAATTCAAGAATTTCGGTTTGATCGGTTTGGGCATGATCGCAGGCGTTGCGGCCTCCATGCAATTCGACGCCGTTGCGCAGAAAAGCGCAGGCACGCCGCTGCCGGTGGACGAGCTGCGCCAGTTGGCCGATGTGTTCGGCCTGATCAAATCCGACTACGTCGAATCGGTCGAGGACAAGAAGCTGTTGACCGAGGCGATCTCGGGCATGGTGGCCTCGCTCGATCCGCACTCGGCCTACCTCGACAAGAAAGCGTTCAAGGAACTGCGTGAAGGCACCCAGGGCAAATTCGTCGGTCTCGGCATCGAAGTCGGGATGGAAGACGGCTACGTCAAGGTGATTTCCCCGATCGAGGATTCACCCGCGTTCAAGGCCGGCCTGAAAGCCGGCGACCTGATCACGCGTCTGGACGCCACGCCGGTCAAGGGCATGACGCTGGAAGAAGCGGTCAAGCGCATGCGCGGCGAGCCCAATACCAAGATCACGTTGACCATCGCGCGCAAGGAAGAAGACAAGCCGCTGATCATCACCATCATTCGCCAGGAAATCCGGGTGCAAAGCGTGAAGTCGAAAATGATCGAGCCGGGTTATGCCTGGCTGCGGGTATCGCAATTCCAGGAGCCGACAGTCGACGACCTGGCCAAGAAGATCAACGCCTTGTACGCGCAAGACCCCAACATCAAGGGCCTGGTGCTGGACTTGCGCAACGATCCGGGCGGCGTGCTGCCGGGCGCAATCGGTGTGTCCGCAGCGTTCCTGCCGAAGGACGTGGTGGTGGTATCGACCAATGGCCAGTTGCCGGACTCGAAAGCAACCTTTTACGCCAAGCGCGAGTACTACGGTTCGCGCAATATCGTCGACCCGCTGGCCAAGTTGCCGGAAGCGGTCAAGAAAGTGAAGATGGTGGTGCTGGTCAACACCGGTTCGGCATCGGCCTCCGAAATCGTGGCCGGCGCGCTGCAGGATTACAAGCGCGCCACCATCATGGGATCGCAAACCTTCGGCAAGGGCTCGGTGCAAACCATACGCCAGCTGTCGACCGACACCGCGGTCAAGCTGACCACGGCGCGCTACTACACGCCGAACGGGCGCTCGATCCAGGCCAAGGGCATCGTGCCGGATCTGATGGTGGATGAAACCGCGGACGGCGACGGCATGAACGGCTTCCGCTTCCGCGAAGTCGATTTGCAAAAGCACTTGTCCAACGACAAGGACAAGGCGGAAGACGGCAAGGCCGCCAAGATCGACGAGCTGGAAGAGGAACGCCGCATCGCCGCGCTGGAGAAAAAACGCAAGCCGCTGGAATTCGGCGGCAAGGATGATTTCCAGCTGGCGCAAGCCGTCAACCATTTGAAAGGTTTGCCGGTGATCCTGTCCAAGACCGCGAAGGTGGAGAGCAAGAAAGAACCCACCATCAACGAAAAAGATGACAAGAGCAAGGACGACAAGAAAAACGGCGACAAAAAGTAATTTGTGATTCGCGATAAACTAGGCCGCAGCAATGCGGCCTTTTTTATTGCCGCCATTTTCATGGCCTGACATTTTCCTTATGAACGATCAACAACTGCTGCGCTATTCGCGCCATATCCTGCTCGATGAAATCGGCATCGAAGGCCAGCAACGGCTGCTGGCGGCGCATGCGCTGGTGATCGGCGCCGGCGGGCTCGGGTCGCCGGCGGCTTTCTATCTGGCGTCGGCCGGCATCGGCCATATCACGCTGGTCGATAACGACACGGTCGACCTGACCAACCTGCAGCGCCAGATCCTGCACAGCAGCGAACGGATCGGCCAGCCGAAAGCCGCATCCGGCCGCGAGACGCTGCTGAAAATCAATCCGGAAATCGAAATCATCGGGCTGGCCGAACGCGCGGAAGGCGCGCGCCTGGACGAACTGGTGCGGGCAGCCGATGTCGTGCTTGACTGCAGCGACAACTTCGCGACGCGGCATGCGGTCAATCGCGCCTGCGTCGCGCATCGCGTGCCGCTGGTGTCGGGTGCCGCCGTGCGCTTCGATGGACAGGTTTCGGTATTCGATCCGCGCAATGCGGCCTCGCCCTGCTACGCCTGCCTGTTCCCGCCCGATCAGCAATTCGAGGATGAGCAATGCGGCACCATGGGGGTGTTCGCGCCACTGGTCGGCATCATCGGCGCGATGCAGGCGGCGGAGGCCTTGAAGCTGATTGCGCAAGCCGGCGCCACGCTGGCCGGGCGCCTGTTGCTGCTGGATGCGGCCAGCATGGAGTGGAACAGTATCGCGATCGCGCGTAGCGATGTCTGTCCGGTGTGCGGCACGCACCCGCTCGCAGGTTGAGCGCCTTGCGCGAGCTGCCGCTGCGTCATCCATTCCTGACCGCATTGGCGCTCTCGATGGGCGCGGCCATCTCGCTCGGCATATCGCGCTTTTCCTACGCCTTGCTGCTGCCGCCGATGCGGGACGATCTGGGCTGGAGCTATCTGCTGGCCGGCGCCATGAATACCGGTAACGCACTTGGCTACTTCATCGGCGCGCTCGCCACGCCGCTCTTGATGCGGCGCTACGGCGCGCAAACCGCCTTGATCGGCGGCGCGCTGCTGACCGCGCTATTCATGCTGCTGTCCGGCTTCGTGATCGCGTCCGAGGCATTGATGCTGCAACGCTTGCTGGCGGGCGTGGCAAGCGCATTCATTTTCATTGCCGGCGGATTGCTGGTGGCGCGCCTCGGTTCGCTGCATGCACGCCATGCCGGCCTCTTGATCGGCATTTATTACGGCGGCACCGGTTTTGGCATCACGCTGTCGGCGTTGCTGGTACCGGCCACGCTGGCGCAGGCCATGGCGCATGGCGCAGAACACGCATGGCAATGGGCCTGGCTGGCCCTGGGCGCAGCCTGTCTGCTGGCCACCGCCGCCATGGCGCTGCCGGCCCGCCAACTCGACGGCAACCCCGCGCCTGGCGGCGCCCAGAACAATTTCGCCGCACGCAAATTCGCTTACGGCCTGGCCGGTTACTTCATGTTCGGGGTCGGCTATATCGGCTATATGACCTTCGTGGTGGCGTTGCTGAAGGAGCAGGGCATGCAGGGCGCAACCATCACCACGTTTTATGCCGTGCTCGGACTGGCCGTGGTCGCCTCGTCCCGCATCTGGGCCGGGATGCTGGATCGTTTCAAGGGCGGCCAATCGATCGCGATTCTCAATGCCTTGCTGGGCGCGGCGACCTTGCTGCCGGCGTTGACCGCGTCACCGGTCATCGTCTTCGTTTCCGGCATCGTATTCGGCGCCGTATTCCTGTCGGTGGTGGCTTCGACCACCGCGCTGGTGCGCCACAACCTGCCGCCGGCTGCATGGCCGGCCGGCATCAGCATGTTCACCACCGTGTTTGCATTCGGCCAGATCGTAGGGCCGACGGTGGTCGGCTGGATCGCCGACGGCCCCGGCGGCTTGCAGCGCGGCTTGACGTTTTCCGCCTGCGCGCTGCTGGTCGGTGCGCTGCTGGCATGGCGGCAACCGGCGTTGATGTCCGATAACGGCCAGCCCGGTTCCTCCGCTTGAATTATTCTTTGACCTTTACTCTTCGGAACCACCGATGCGCACGGCAGATCTGATTCGGTTATTGGCGCTGGCGGCAATCTGGGGCGCATCCTTTTTGTTCATGCGGATCCTGGCGCCGGTGTTAGGCGTGGCCTGGACCGCGGAGACCCGCTTTGCAATCGGCGGCATCGCGATACTGGTCTACCTCATGGTAACGACTTTACATACGCTTCGCGTGGGGACGCACTGGAAGACCTACCTGGTGCTGGGCATCTTCGGGTCGGCGCTACCGGGCAGCTTGTTCGCGTTTGCCGCATTGACGCTGCCGAGCGGTTATTCGGCGATCCTGAATGCAAGCAGTCCCTTGTGGGGCGCCCTGATTGCGGCCGCCTTGTTCAAGGAAAAATTGACCCGGCGCAAAGTCGCCGGACTATTGATCGGGATTGTGGGCGTCGCGTTTCTGGTGCGGCTGGGGCCGGTCGATTTCACCGGCAAGGTGCTGGTGTCGGCGCTGGCCTGCCTCGGCGGCGCGCTATGCTACGGCATTGCAACCGCCTATACGAAAATGCAATCGGCCACGATTGCGGCGCCGATGATGGCGACCGGCTCGCAACTGGCAGCCGCGCTGGTGTTGTTGCCGCTGCTGCCGTTTTCCCCTGTGCCGGTTGGCGTCACGCCGTGGATCGTGCTGGTCATGCTGGCGCTCGGCCTGCTGTGCAGCGGCCTCGCTTACCTGCTTTATTTCCGTCTGATCGTCAATGTCGGACCGGCCAAGGCGCTGACCGTGACTTTCCTGATTCCGCTGTTTGCGCTGGTGTGGGGGATGCTGTTTCTGAACGAAACGATCGACTTGAATACCTTGATCGGTTGCGGCCTGGTGGTGCTGGCAACCTGGCTGGTGGTCTTCCAGGGCAAGCAGGCCTTGCGGCCGGCAGTTTAAGCCAGCAGCAACGCGATCTGCGCCTGCGCGCCTTCCGAGGGATTGTGCTTGAAGCCGGTCTTGGCGAAGCGGTGCCAGCGCCCCATCACCAGGCTGGTGATCATGTTGGCGCGCGCGCCGACTTCGTTTTCCTTGGCCTGGCCTTGCGTGACTGCCACTCGTAGCGCCTGCTTGATGGCCAGCTCGATGCGCTCGACGAATTGATTCATGCGCGCCTGCAACCGCTCGTCTTCATTGACCAGCGCGTCGCCGATCATGACGCGCGTCATGCCGGGATTCTTTTCGGCGAAATTGAGCAGCATGCCGGCGATGGCCTGCGCTTGCGACAAGCCGTTTTCCTGCTGCGCAGTGATCTGGTTGATCAAGCCGAACACGGTCGATTCAATGAACTCGATCAAGCCTTCAAACATTTGCGCCTTGCTGGCGAAATGCCGGTATAGCGCCGCCTCGGACACATCCAGCTTGCCGGCCAGCGCGGCAGTAGTGATCTTCTCTCCCTTGGGCTGCTGCAGCATCTCAGCCAGGGTTTGAAGAATTTGCAGTTTGCGCTCGCCCGGTTTGGTGGTTGCCATGGTTTTTATCGGTTGGAAAGCAATCGGTCGGTCTCGTTTGGCTAACGTAGTCTATGTAGATTATCAGATAGTTGCCGTACGGATTTTACTTTGACATCGACGTAAGCGGGGCATTTTGACAATTTTCGGCCCGAAACAGCCCCCGCCGGCTGTTGTAAATTGGGGTGGGTCGCCAGATAACGGGTCACCCATACGGTGCGCAAGCCCAGAGCCCGGGCCGCCTTGAGGGTGTCGGCAGTGTCTTCCACCAGGATGCAGCGGCGCGCCGTTGTCCCCTCCTTGGCGACGATTTTGCGCAACAGCGACCTGGACGGCTTGGGCCGCAATTGGCGGTGCACCTGCATCGATTCGATCGCAATATGGCGCGCAAAGTGGCGATGCAGGCCGAGGTGGCGCAATACCTCGTGCGAATAACGGCGCGGCGCATTGGTCAGCAGGATTTTGCGGCCCGGCAGGCGCTTGAGCAAACGCCCCAGCCCGCGCTCGGCGCGGATCATGGTCGGCAGGTCATCGAAGCGATGTGCCTCGCGCAGAAAGTCTTCCGGCCGCACCTGGTGATGCTTTACCATACCGAGCAAGGTGGCGCCGTAACGCCGCCAGTAAGCCAGCCGCACCGCATTGACTTCATCGCTGCCGGCCGGCGCGCCGCTGCCTCCGAGTATCTGCGCGATGTACGCATTCATGTTGCGGTTGATCGCGGGGAAAATCGCATGCGACGCGTCGTGCAGCGTGTTGTCCAGATCGAACAGCCAGGTCAGTTTAGACATCGAATAGCACTCATCATGTATGGAGCAACAATGCGCAGCAATACCGTTTCCCTGTTGATTTGCCTGTCGGCCTTGTTCACCTCGCTTGCCGGCGCGCAGCCGGCCCCGGTCGGCGTCACGCCGGTTGCGGCAACCCGGCCGGCCGAAGCCATCCCGGCGCGCGGCAGCCTGTATCGCGTGCGGCACCAAGGTAACACGAGCTACCTGTTCGGCACCATCCACGTCGGCAAACCGGCTTTTTATCCGCTCGAAGCGCAAGTCATGAAAGCATTCAACGAGGCCGGCAAGCTGGTGGTGGAATTCGATGTCCGCAATTCCGCGGAAGTGATGTCGGCAGTTGCGAAATACGGCATGTACGGCGCCAACGACAGCATCGAAAAACACCTGTCGAAGGATAGCCTGGCCCAGCTGGAGCTGGCGCTCGCCAAGCTCGGCCTCCCGCTCGCCCAACTGGCCAACATGAAGCCGTGGATGCTGGCCAACGTGCTACTCCTGCTCGATATGGAAAAAAGCGGTTTTTCGGCAGCCCAGGGCACCGACCTGTTCCTGCTGGGGCTGGCCGACAAGGCCGCCAAGCCGGTCGAGCAACTGGAGACCGCCGACTATCAACTGTCGCTGTTCGACCGCATGCCGGCGTCGCAACAGGAGGAATATTTGCGCGACAACCTTACCGAGCTGGCCAACGGCAAAGCGCTCAAAAAGCTGACCGAACTGACCACCGCCTGGGGCAAGGCGGATAGCCGCGCATTCGACGCCATCCTGCGCGAAGCAGCGGCGGAAAACACGGCGTCCTCCCGCTTTCTGTTAGCCACCCTGCTGGACAAGCGCAACGTGGAAATGGCGGCCAAGGTGGAAGGTTTTCTCAAGCGCGACAAGTCGAGCTTTGTGGCGGTGGGGTTGCTGCATTTGCTGGGGGAGAAGGGGATGCCGACGCTGTTGAAGAAAAAAGGGTATGAGGTGGAGAAGGTTTATTGATTTTATCTTCCTCCGGCTAATTCTTTTTTCCTTCGTAGTGACTAGTCGGGGGTAGCCCGACAGCTAGTCACTTTTCTTGCTTCGCCAAGAAAAGTAACCAAAAGAAGGCGACCGCGAAGCCGCTGCCCGCTGCGCGGGTTCCCGAGCAAGCGAGGCGGCAAGCGGGGTCGGCGCAAACTCGCTTCGCTCAGACAGTGCGCCGCCCTTATCCGCTCGCCGCCTCGCTTGCTCGGCAGCGTCCCAACGCGGAATTCAAGGTCAAAGTCAAAAGCAAGGCACAGCCCCTCCATAGGCACTGCACTGGTTGCTGTTGCCTTTGATTTGGTTGTTGACCTTGGGGTCCCCGTTGGCGAAGCGCCGAAGAGACGGTGGTTCAAGCGGATAAGAAGTGAAATTTGTCTGAGCGAAGCGAGTTTATTTCACTTCCCGCTTGGACCGCCGGCTCTTCGGGTACCCCGCAGGGGCGCTTTGTTCGGGGTCGCCTTTCTTTGGTTACTTTCTTTGGCGAAGCAAAGAAAGTAACTGGCTGTCGGGCCATCCCCGACTAGTCACTACGTAAGGAAGAAGGGATAAATCAAAGGGGAGACAGGGTTAGCAGTCGCGCAGCGACAAATCAATGCGACCGAATCATCGTCCCAAACGCCTGCTCCGTCAAAACCTCAAGCAACAACGAATGTTCAATCCGTCCATCGATGATGTGCACCGTATTGACACCCGACTTGGCCGCATCCAGCGCCGATGAAATCTTCGGCAGCATGCCGCCCGAAATCGTGCCGTCGGCGAACATGTCGTCGATCTCGCGCGCCGACAAATCGGTCAGCAAGTTACCCTGCTTGTCGAGCACGCCCGGGATATTGGTCATCATGATCAGCTTTTCAGCTTTCAGGATTTCGGCGATCTTGCCGGCCACCAGGTCGGCATTGATGTTGTAAGCCTGGCCATCTTCACCGAAGCCGATCGGCGAAATGATCGGGATGAAGGCGTCGTCCTGCAGGGCCTTGACCACCGCCGGATTGATGGCGTCGATCTCGCCGACAAAACCGATGTCGAGAAACTGGCCGGGGTTTTCCTTGTCCGGCATTTGCATCTTGCGCGCGCGGATCAAGCCGCCGTCCTTGCCGGTCAAGCCGACCGCCTGCCCGCCGTAGTGATTGATGAGCATCACGATGTCTTGCTGCACTTCGCCGCCCAGCACCCACTCCACCACTTCCATGGTTTCTTCGTCGGTGATGCGCATACCCTGGATGAAGGTGCCTTGCTTGCCGATTTTTTTCAGGGCGCTGTCGATCTGCGGCCCGCCGCCATGCACTACCACCGGGTTCATGCCGACCAGCTTGAGCAAGATCACGTCGCGCGCAAAGCCATGCTTCAGGCGCTCTTCCGTCATGGCATTGCCGCCGTATTTGACGACGATGGTCTTGCCGTGAAACTTGCGGATATAGGGCAGCGCTTCGGCTAGAATCTCCGCCTTGATTTGCGGAGGAACGCCGGAGAGATCGGTCAGGTCGGGCATGGCAAGTCCAGAAGAAAAGGTTTCCGCGATTTTACAGGGAAAGCCTGCCAATTTCCCGGCGATTCTTGTGTTTAGGCCAGCGATGGGCTAGGCTTTTGCCCAAATGACAATCACCGCACCATTACAGGACATCAAGGCAATATGAGCGATCTGCTGCACCGGCAACTGGAAAGCCTGCGTCCCGTCTTGCTGCGTTTCGCCGTGCTGCAGCTACGCAACCAGGCGCTGGCGGAAGACGTGGTGCAGGACGCTCTGGTGGCGGTGCTGGAAAAGCCGGAACGCTTCGCCGGGCAATCTTCGCTGCGTACTTACGTCACCGGCATCATGAAGCACAAGATCATCGACGTGCTGCGGGCTTCGAGCCGCACCCGGCAAATCGAAACGCGCGACGATCAATCGGAAGACGATGTGATCGACGCGCTGTTCCGGGCCGATGGCCACACCCAGGACATGCCGCGCAGCTGGGGCGATCCGGACGCCACGCTGGAGCAAAAGGATTTCTTCAAGGTGCTGGAAGTCTGCCTGGAAAAACTACCTGCCAAAACCGCCCGGATTTTCATGATGCGCGAATGGCTCGAGCTGGAAACCGATGAAATCTGTAAGGAATTGAAGATTTCCACGTCTAATGCCTGGGTCATGCTGTATCGCGCCCGCGTTCGATTGCGCGAATGTCTGGACCTGAACTGGTTTGGCAACCCGACTAGCCCCAAGTAGATGCGCCATGGAAAACGAACACACCGGCCTTATCCCGACTTGCAAGGAAGTACACCGTTTGACGTCGGAGGCGCTGGATCGCGACTTGACCCTGATGGAACGCGCCCGCAAGCGATTTCATTTGCTGATGTGCGGGCCTTGCCAGGCCTTTACCAATCAAATGCAGCTGTTGCGGCGCGCCATGCGCAAGCTGGGTAGCGACCAATCCGGGCCGGATGACAAGCCAAAATGAGCGTCTGCACGCAATGTGGAACGGAATTTTCATGCGGCATGGCGGACGCCACCGCCGGCCAGCCTTGCTGGTGTACTGAATTACCGGCCTTGCCGGCCGGCGCGATTCAAGCCGACGCGGCGCGTTGCCTGTGTCCGGCTTGCCTGCGAAAGCGGGTCGAGGCTCTCGATCAAAAGTCGCCTCAGCATTGAGGCGGCTTGCCGGCCTGTCCATCAACCCTTCTTAAACTGCTGTCTCTGCGCTGCACTCTCGCACTTCTTGCGTAGGGAAGCCTGCCTTGACCCGATCCAGAATGTCTTTTGCGCCGGCATCGAGCTGACGCATCTGGAATGCAGTCTTGGTTAGCGCGATCTTGTGCTCCGTCAGGCGCGCGCTGCGCACACCTTTCTGGGTAAGCGCGATCAAATGCGCGCGCGCCGCCTCTTCGGTCTTGAAAATCCCCAGAGAAATTCCCCAGCGCTGCGGCGTACTTTCCAGAATGACGTAAAAATCGGTGATGCCCAGGTTGCGCAGTTCGCCGGCTTTTTTGTCGGCCCCTTCCTTGCCGCCTTGCGGGGCGATCCACACCATGTGGCTGCTGGTTTCCTTGATGTCGCGGCGCGCCAGCTTGTCGCCCAGCGCGAGCGCGGTCAGCTGTGCTTCGAAGCGCTTCGCTTCAACCGGGTTGAAATTGCCGATCTCGGTACAGGCCAGCACGATCGGCTTCCTGGTCGCTGCTGTCGACACCGTCTCGGCGGCGACAGCAGCCGTGCTGGAGCCGGTCGAAGCGGCGCCTGCCGCTCCCGGCAGCGCAGGCGCGGCGGGCGTGGCAGCCGGTGCGGGCGGGATCAGCTTGATCTTGCTGGCATTGAGCTGGTTGGTCACGCGCGCCGGTTCGCGTCCGCTCGGCAGCAACGCCTCCAGATAGCCTTGGTGATACGCGAACAGCAAGCCATTGCCGGCGACCAGGCAGGCGAGAAAAAATTTCAACATGGAGTAAGTCTATTCATCAATTGTGACTCCTGGCAGCGGCTTGCAAGCCGATCAACACCAGGTTTTCCACCTTGTGACAGGGAATCGATAGATGCGGCGCAATCATCGCTGCCGCGCCGCCCGAAATGATACATTGCGCGCCGCCCGCTTGTTGCGCGTGCACGGCCACCGCCCGTTCGATCGCGCCGACTTGCGCCGCCAGGCAGCCGCTTGCAATCGCGTCGTCGGTATTGTCGGCGAACGGGGTCACGGCGTCGATCCGCGCCCCGATGTGCGGCAGCTGCGCGGTGTTGGCGGCGAGCGAGGCCGCCATCGTGGCCACGCCCGGCAGGATCATGCCGCCCAGGAATACGCCGTCCGCGCTCAGCGCGTCTACCGTGGTGGCGGTGCCGCAGGTGGCGACGATCAGCGCCTGGCCCGGGTACAGGGCGTGCGCGCCGATGGCGGCGGCGAAGCGATCCGAACCAAGCTGCCCTGGTGTCCGATAAGCATTGCGCACGCCGGCCAGATTTTCCACCGACTTGAACCACTCGATCGGCACCGGTTTCAAACCGGCCGCGCGCAACAACAGGCTTTCCAGCACATTGCTCATGTCAGGTCCAGCAACATTGGAAACCAGCACGTGGGCAATGTTCGCGTCACGCCAGATGTCGGCCAGCTGGTCCACATCTTCGCGCCGCACCGTGCCGTAGGCCGTCCAGTTTCCCAACGGGGCGCCGGCCAGCGCCGCGCGCGCCATCAGCGCCCACTTGATCCGGGTATTGCCTGCATCGACCAGCAGTAACATGTGATGGCAGCCTCTGACTAACTTTGCGAATCTTGCGAATTGTGTATGCGCAGCGACACATCGCCGGCGGAAATCGCAACCTGCCCCGCGTCGGTATCGAGCAGCAAGCGGCCGTCGTCGTCCACGCCGCCGGCCCGCCCTTCGTGCAGTATGCGTCCCTGATCCAGTATAACCACAGCCTGCCCGGCATAGCCATGCAAACTGTTCCAGCGGGTACGAAAGGGCGCAAAACCGTTGCGGTCGAACTGTTGCAGAACGCGCACCAGTTCATCCAGCAAGACCGCCATGGCCCGATTGCGATCCTTGCGCAGCGCCGGCAAGTCGGCTGCAGGCCGCCCGATCTGCGCGCTGAGCGCCTCCGGCAACGCAATATTAATACCGACCCCGATCACGGCCCATACTCCGCCTCCGCCGCCGGATACCGGAGCGGTTTCGATCAAAATGCCGGCCAGCTTGGCGCCATCCTTCAATATGTCGTTGGGCCACTTCAAACGGGTTTCGACGTTCAGCGTCGCCAGCCCGTCGGCCAGCCCGACGCCGACGGCGAGCGGCAAACCCGCCAGCGCGGAAAGCGGCCTTTGAAAGCGCCAGGCCAGTGAAAATGTCAGTCCGGCGCCGGCCGCCGAATGCCAGGTCCGTCCGGCACGGCCACGTCCCGCGGTTTGCATTTCCGCCACCCGTAGTACAGGCGCTTGCAAGGCAGGCAGACGCGCCATCAAGTCGGCATTGGTGGATCCGGTTTCCGCCACGACTTCGACATCGATGGCGGCATGACTGCAGCTGGCGGCGATCAAATCGGCCGAAAGGGGAAAAGAACTCATGCTGCGCATTGTAAACGCGGCGCACGAAAATGCTTGCCGAAACGTAACAAGATTGACCTGTGGCATGGCCGATGTCCGCCTTTGGTGACGCTGGCTCCCAATCTCCCGTACACTCCGCCCATGTCCGAGCCACAACTTCCCTCGCTTGCCCTGGAACAGCACGACCTGCCTACTGCGCTTGCCAGCGGAACGTGGCGCGTGAATGCGCTGACGCGGCCGGGCGTCATGGACCGCATCCAGTCTATCGTGCAAGCGATGCCGGCCGGTTCGGGCCTGCGCTGGGATTTGAGCGCAGTCAGCGAGCTGGACCATGTCGGCGCCCAGATTTTCTGGAACGCCTGGAAAAAACAGCGTCCGGCGGAGCTGGTGATGGCGCCCGGCCATGAAGACATGTTCAAGCGGCTGGAAGCGGCCGGCGCGCTGACGCTGCCGGCGCCGACCGGCGCGTCGTGGCTTTCGGTCGCGGCGCTGCGTCACAGTGCGCGCTTGGTGCTCGAACATTTTTCCGGATTCGTCGCCTTGATCGGACAGCTGATACTCGATCTCGGCCAATTCCTGCTGGCGCCGCAACGCGGACCGTGGAAAGAAATTTCATCCAATATTTATCATATCGGTTACCAGGCGCTCGGCATCACCGCGCTGGTGGGATTTTTGATCGGGGTCGTGCTGTCCTACCTTTCGGCCCAGCAATTGCAAACCTTCGGCGCCGGCATTTACCTGGTCAACATTCTGGGGATGAGCATCATTCGCGAACTGGGGCCGTTGCTGGCGGCGATCCTGGTCGCGGGCCGCTCCGGTTCTGCGATTACCGCGCAGCTGGGCGTCATGCGCGTGACCGAAGAACTGGATGCCATGCTGGTGATGGGATTGCCGCACGGCTTCCGGCTGATCATGCCCAAAGTACTGGCGCTGGCGATCTGCATGCCGCTGCTGGTGATATGGACCGATGCCATGGCGCTGCTGGGCGGCATGGCGGCGGCGAAACTCGAACTCGGCTTGTCGGTGCGCTATTTCTTGCGTGAATTGCCGGATGCCGTGCCGCTGGCAAATTACTGGATCGGCCTCGGCAAAGGGGTCGTGTTCGGCAGCCTGATTGCACTGGTGGCTTGCCACTTCGGCTTGCGCGTCAAGCCCAATACCGAGAGCCTCGGGCAGGGAACCACAACCTCGGTGGTAACCGCGATCACGGTGGTGATCCTGGCCGATGCAGTGTTTGCGATCATCTTCAAGGGCGTGGGTTTCTGATGCCGAACCCGAACGCCACGCCGATTATCGAGATAGAAGGACTGTGGTCGCAGTTCGACCAGTACGTGGTGCATCAAGACTTGAACCTCGAAATCGATCAAGGCGAAATCGTGTCGCTGGTGGGCGGCTCGGGTTCGGGCAAGACAACCTTGCTGCGCCAGATACTCGGATTGGAAAAGCCTGCACGCGGCAGCGTCAAGGTGTTCGGTCAGGACATCCAGCAAGCCGACAGCGCGTCCCTGCAGGCGCTGCGCAACCGCTGGGGCATGCTGTTTCAGCACGGCGCGCTGTTTTCGGCGCTGACCGCGTTCGACAACGTGGCGCAGCCGATGCGCGAGTTGCGCATGCCGGAAGAACTGGTGCAGGATGCCGTGCTGTTAAAGCTCGACATGGTCGGTATCGATCCGGAACAGGCGCTCAAGATGCCGGCCGATTTGTCGGGCGGCATGGTCAAGCGGGTCGCGCTGGCGCGCGCGCTGGCGCTGGAACCCGAGCTGCTGTTCCTCGACGAGCCGACCGCCGGCCTCGATCCGAGCCTGTCTGAAAGCTTTGTCGAATTGATCCAGGCATTGCGCCAGGAAATGCAATTGACGGTGGTGATGGTGACGCACGACCTGGATACCTTGTTTTCGCTGTCGAGTCGAATCGCGGTACTGGCCGACAAACATGTGATTGCATACGGCACGCCGCCTGAAGTAATCGCGGTGGATCATCCCTTCATTGAACAATTTTTTCGCGGCGCGCGCGGCCGCAGAGCACTGGAAGGCTGGCAGCAAGCCAATTCGACGACCGCAACGCAGCAGCAATGATGAACTGTTTTTTGCCTACGCCGCACTTTTGGAAATGAGTACTGATCATGGAAAATAAATCGCACGCATTGATGGCCGGCATATTCACGATCGTCTTGCTGATCGCCGCCGTGCTGATCGCCATCTGGTTCAATCGCGACCGGGTCGAACGGGTGCCGTATGAAATGGCGACCAAACTGTCGGTGCCCGGATTGAATCCGCAGGCGGCAGTGCGCTATCGCGGACTGGATGTGGGCCGGGTCGACGAAATCAGTTTCGATCCCAAGGTACCGGGACAGATCGTGGTGCATATCAGTGTCGCGCCCAATACCCCGATCACGAACTCGACCTACGGTACGCTGGGTTACCAGGGCGTGACCGGGATTGCTTACGTTCAGCTCGACGATGACGGCAGCAATCCGGTGCGCAAGCCCAGTTCGAAGACCCAGGTGGCGCGCATCGAAATGCGCCCGAGCCTGCTGGACACCCTGCAAACCAAAGGCTTGGCCATCCTGCAGCAAACCGAAGAATTGTCCAAGCGCGCCAACGCCTTGCTGGCCCCGGAAAACCAGAAGGCGATGCTCACGGCATTTGAAAACGTCAGCATCGCCGCAACCGAGATTGCAAAGATTCCGCGCGAATTGCAGCCGACCCTGGCCAAGTTGCCGGCCCTGACGGCGGAAGCGCAGCTGAGCCTGGCGTCGATCAACAAACTCGCGAAGAACGCCGATGCGGTAGCGCTCAAATTGCAGGAACCCAATGGCGCGGTGGAGAAATTTTCAACCGCTGCCGATGAAGTCGGATCGGTGGCCGAGAAGATTGAACTGGAAGCCTTGCCGCTGGTGCGCGATGCGCGCGTTACGCTGCGCGTACTCAACCGCACGCTGGACAACCTGAACGAGCGCCCGCAGAGTATCCTGTTCGGGTCCGGCAAGCTGGCGCCGGGACCGGGCGAAGATGGCTTTGCGGCGCCGGCCAGATAAGATGCGCACATTGTGCTTTAAGCTCGCATTTGAATTGAAGGGTTCCATGAATAAATCCATAGCATTGCGCGTACTTTCTCCACTTGCGGCAAGCTTGCTGGCAGTCACGCTGCTCGGCGCCTGCTCCAGCCTGCGCAGCGATGCGCCGGTGAGCGTGTACGACTTCGGCCTGTTGCGCGCGCCCATGGCCGGTGAAGCCGGCGCCGCGGGGCTGCCGCCGCTGTCGGTGGCCGAAGCGACCGCACCGGCCTCGATGCACAGTCCCGTGATGTATTACCGCCTGGCCTACGCCAATGCGCAGCAAGCGCAACCTTACGCGCATAGCCGCTGGAGCATGTCGCCGGCCAACCTGTTTGTGCAACGCCTCAAGGCGCGCATCGGGCGCGCCGGCGGCGCCGTGCTGCCGGCCACTGACGGCGCAGCCAATATTCCACTGCTGCGTATCGATGCCGATGACTTCATTCAAGTCTTCGACAGTCCCGGCAACAGCAGCGGGCAGGTTGCGTTGCGCGCATCGGTATTGCAAGGCCGCACGCTGGTGGCGCAAAAAACCTTTGTGAAACAAGTGCCGGCCTCGACCGGCGACGCGGCCGGCGGCGCCAAGGCGCTGGCCGAAGCGAGCGACGCCGTTATCACCGACATTCTGGCGTGGCTCGGCACGCTCCCTCTCAAGCGCTGATGGTCCGGGCAAAAACGACCGGCGTTGCAAGCGCCTCGGCTTTCGCCCGGGTCGGTCTTGCGGTCTACACGCTGCTGATCGTCTACGCCAGCTGGTATCCGTTCAGCGGCTGGCATAACAACGGCTTGTCCCCGCTGGCTTACTTGTCCGCCCCGTTTCCGCATTACTGGACCACGTTCGATCTGGCGGTCAACGTGGTCGGCTATCTTCCGTTTGGCATCCTGCTGGTGTTCGCACTCCACCCGCGCGTTACCGGCGCAGCGGCCATTGTGCTGGCCGTGATTGCCGGCGCGCTGCTGTCGGGCGTCATGGAAGCGGTGCAAACCTATTTGCCGAGCCGGGTACCATCCAATCTCGACTTGCTGACCAATGTCGCCGGCGTACTGCTCGGCGCCATCGGCGGTGTATTGCTGAGCCCGATGTTCCTGGCGCAAAGCCGCTTGCTCGACCTCAAGCGCAGCTGGTTTTCGCCGGAGGCGGGACGCGGCATGATCGTGCTCGGGCTTTGGCCGCTGGCGCAAATCTATCCGCAAAGTTATTTGTTCGGCCATGGCCAGCTGGCACCGATTTTCTCGACCTGGCTGTCGGACTGGCTGTCGATTCCGATCGACCTTGGCGCATTGGTGCGGCGCGAGGGCGAATTCGGCATCGAGCAATACTGGCTGTCGGAAATCGTCATTACCGCCTGCGGCTTGACCGGCGCTGTACTGACGCTGGTGTGCCTGATGCAGAGCAAGGCGCCCAGGGCGGCATTGACGCTCTTGTTCATCGCGGTCGCGATCGCTGCCAAGGCGATGGCGAGCGCGCTCTTGTTCACACCGGAAAATGCCTTTGTCTGGCTCACGCCCGGCGCCCAGGGCGGATTACTGATCGGGGCGCTGATGCTGACCGGTCTGGCGTTCGCGCCGCCGGTGGCGCAACGGCGGGTGGCGGCGCTGGCCCTGATCACCAGTCTGATAGCGGTCAATGTGGTGCCGGCCAATCCTTATTTCGTTGCAACCTTGCAGGCCTGGGTACAAGGCAAGTTCCTCAATTTCAACGGTGCGGCGCAATTTCTCTCCCTGCTGTGGCCGTTTTTTGCGCTCTGGTTCTTGTACCATCCGACGCATCGCGCGGCCAATCCCTGAACCGGCCGCCAACCGCCGATTTGAACGCGGTGTATCATTTCACCATGAGCGATAAACCAAGCGACAAACCCTATTATCAACAGCACGTCTTCTTTTGCCTGAACCAGCGCGATGAAGGAAGACCGTGTTGTTTCGGCAAGGGTGCGCAACAGGCGCAGGAACATGCCAAGCAACGCATCAAGGAACTCGGCTTGAGCGGACAGGGCAAGATCCGCATCAACAAGGCCGGCTGCCTCGACCGCTGCGAAGAAGGTCCGGTACTGGTGGTCTACCCGGAAGGCACCTGGTACACCTACGTCGACAATCACGATATCGATGAAATCATCGATGAGCATCTGGTTGGCGGGAAGGTCGTCGAGCGGTTGAAGATTTAATGCTTGTCCGAAGCCGTACGTGATTGATACTTCCTACCCCCTCTCCCATGGCGCGAGCAACCGCTTGCAAGCGGTTGCCGTTACGCAGGCGAGCGGCATGCCGCTCGAAGTCCCTGCTCCACCCCCTCCAAGGGGGGAGAGAGTCGAACGGATTTCCCTTGCAGGGAAATAAGCAAATGAACGTCCACACGCAACATTTCTCTATCGCCGGTCCGGCCGGATCGCTCGAATGCGCGCTCGATGTACCCGAAACAGCCGCGCGCGGCGTTGCCCTGATCGCCCATCCTCATCCCCTGTTTGGCGGCACCATGGACAACAAGGTGGTGCATACCCTGGTGCGCGCCTTTGTGGCGCTGGGTTACGCCTCCTTTCGCATGAATTTCCGCGGCGTCGGCGCCTCGGCCGGCGTGCACGACGAAGGCATGGGGGAAACCGACGACATGGCGGCCTTGCTGAACCATGCGCAACAGCAGTATCCCGATCTGCCGTTGGCGCTGGCCGGATTTTCGTTCGGCACCTTCGTCCAGGCCCGGCTGCAGCAGCACCTGACCGAACAAAACGCCCCGGCCGAACGGCTGGTGCTGGTCGGCTGCGCCGCCGGCAAATGGCCGATGCCCTCGGTGCCGGCCAATACCATCCTGATCCACGGTGAGCTGGACGACACCATCCCGCTGCAACAGGTGTTCGACTGGGCTCGTCCGCAAGAACTACCGGTGGTGGTGATTCCCGGGGCCGATCATTTCTTTCACCGCAGGCTGCAACACATCAAAAATCTGGTCGTCGAAATGTGGCATCGTTAATCTGCATGCTTTAATGTCCACGCTTTAATGTCGATGCTTTAATCTTGAATTAAGGTGCGCCGCACCCGTGCGGCGCTATAATTCTCCTCTTGTATTTCACCAAAGTTCGCTATTGTGCGGGCTTACCTTTTTGTCAGCTTATGAAAAAAATATTTGCCGCACTGGCCGCCAGCCTGTTTTCGATTTCCGTCGCGCTTGCCCAGACCCTGCCCGCGCCCATCATTGCGGCCAAGTCCTGGTTGCTGCTCGACGCCACCAGCGGCCAGGTGCTCGGCCAGCAAGAACCCGACATGCGGATCGAACCGGCCTCGTTGACAAAAATCATGACGGCTTATCTGGCATTCGCGGCAATCAAGGAAAAGCGGCTCGACTTGAACCAGATGGTCAACGTCTCGGTGCGCGCCTGGAAGGTCGATGGCGACAGCTCGAAAATGTTTATCGATCCTGCCACACCGGTCAAGGTCAACGATCTGCTGTACGGCTTGATCGTCCAGTCCGGCAACGATGCATCGGTGGCCCTGGCCGAAGCGGTTTCGGGCACCGAAGATGCATTCGTGGTGTTGATGAACCGCGAAGCCGAGCGCATGGGCTTGAAGTCAACCCGTTTCGCCAACTCGCACGGCTTGCCGAGCCCTGAAAACTATTCCACCGCGCGCGACCTGTCGATCCTGGCCGGACATATGATTGTCGACTTTCCCGACCTCTACAAAATCTATTCGACCAAGAGCTACACCTATAACAAGATCACGCAACCGAACCGCAACCGTTTGTTGTGGTTGGACCCAACGGTGGACGGCATGAAGACCGGCCACACGCAAGCGGCGGGATACTGCCTGATCTCGTCGGCCCACCGGCCGAACGGCAATGGGACGGAGCGGCGCCTGATTTCGGTGGTGCTGGGCACCACCTCCGATCAGGTGCGCGCGCAGGAAAGCCAGAAGCTGCTGAATTGGGGCTTCCTCAATTTCGACACGGTCAAGCTGTATGCCAAAGGCCAGGCCGTGGCCACTCCGGAAGTCTGGAAAGGCACGCAAAACCAGATCAAGATCGGCTTCGCGCGCGACGTCTTCGTGACCGTTCCGCGCGGCATGACCGACAAGCTCAAGTCGGTGCTGGAACGCAAGGATCCGCTGGTCGCGCCGATCGGGCAAAACAGCCGGGTCGGCACCATCAAGCTGATGGCTGACGGCAAACAAGTGACGGAGTTGCCGGTGTTGGCGCTGGAACAAGTCAATCAAGCCGGCATCTTCGGGCGCGCCTGGGATTCGATGCGGTTGTGGGTGAAGTAACCCGTTTGTTGCAGCCTCCACCATGACACTGGCCGCCAATTTTGATCCTCTGGTTTATCTCAACGGTGAACTGACGCCGTTGTCGGAAGCCCGCATTCCAGTGCTGGACCGCGGCTTTATTTTCGGCGACGGCGTCTACGAAGTCATCCCCATCTTCCAGCGCAAATTATTCCGCGCCGAGCAGCACATCGCGCGCCTGTTCCGCAGCCTGGCTGCAGTGCGCATCACCAACCCGCACAGCAAGGAGCAATGGCTGGCCTTGATCGACCAGGTGGTGCAAGCCCATCCGGCCGACGATCAACTGGTCTACATGCAAGTCACGCGCGGCGTCGCCAAACGCGGACATGCCTTTCCGAAAGACGCGGTGACGCCGACCGTGTTCATCATGACCAGCCCGATCACCGTGCCGTCGGCCGAGATACGCGCGGCCGGCGTGGCTTGCGTTTCGATGGAAGACCAGCGCTGGCTGCATTGCGAAATCAAATCGATCTCCTTGCTCGGCAATGTGCTGGCGGCGCAATACGCGGCGGAAAGCAATGCCGCCGACGCGATCCAGTTTCGCGACGGCTGGCTGACTGAAGGCTCGGCCGCCAACGTGTGGATCGTCAAGCATGGCAAGTTGCTCGGGCCGCCGCGCGACAACCTGATCCTGGAAGGCATCCGCTACGGCTTGCTGGAAGAATTGTGCGCGGCAGCCGGGATCGCTTTCGAGAGCCGCCGCATCGCGCGCGCCGAAGTATTCGAGGCCGATGAAGTATTGCTGACCTCGGCTTCCAAGGAAGTGCTGGCGGTCACCAGCATCGATGGTTGCCCGGTCGGCGACGGCAAGCCGGGACCGGTATGCGCGCGCCTGTATGCGGCTTATCAGGCCGCCAAGAGCTGAACGGGTAAAATGCAACCATGACCAATCCGACCGACAGCCTGATTGAATACCCGAGCGACTTCCCGATCAAGATCATGGGACCGAAACATGACGACTTCCTGCACACCATGGTCGAGCTGGTGAGGTTGCATGATCCGACTTTTGACGTGCGGAAAATGGAGATGCGTCCCTCGGCCAAAGGCAATTACACTGCCTTGACCGCCAACGTGCGCGCCACCAGCCGTGAGCAACTCGACAACCTTTACCGCGCCCTGACTTCGCACCCGATGGTCAAGGTCGTGCTGTAGCCTGGGCCGTTACGCGCCGGCCGCCAACTCATCCCATCCGGATTGTTGCTTGAACTGCGCGACTTCCGCCACCAGCCAGGCGCGGAAAGCCTGCACCTGCGGTTTGCGTAGCGCGTCCGGCACGCACGCAAAAAAATAGGAATTGGGACACTTCACGGCGACATTGAACAGCCGCACCAGCTCGCCCGCCGCAATCTCTTGCATCGCGATCACATGGCGACTCAGCGCGATGCCCTCGCCGGCGGCGGCCGAACGGATCAGCATCGATGCATCCGTCATCACCACACCACCGGTCGGTTCCGCCAGGTCGGCCTTGGCCGCTGCAAACCATGGCGCCCACGGCTCGTCGATCGAGCGCAGCAGGGTGCATTGCCCGAGTGCATGGGGCGACGCCGGCAGCCGCCCGCCGTTGTAGCGCGGGCTAGCCACCGGATAAAAATAATCGTCGGTTAATTTCTCGACAGTCAGCCCGGGATAACGCCCAGTGCCGTAGCGTATGCCGATATCGACCGGCTCCCGCGACAAATCAACTAGCTGGTTGCTCGACTGCAGCACTATTTCGGTATCCGGATGCAAGTCGATGAAGCGGCCCAAGCGCGGCGCCAGCCAGCGCGCAGCAAACGAGGGCATGGCCGACACCGTGACCCGCTTGTGCTGCGCGCCGCCGCGCAGCGTGTCGGCCGCCACTGCGATCTCACCCAGCGACTTGCGCAGCACGGCGGCAAACCGCTCGCCTTCCGCAGTAATCGCAATCCGCTTGCCATGCCGGGTAAACAACGACACCCCCAGCTCTTGCTCAAGCGCGCGTATTTGATGGCTCACGGCGCCATGCGTGACATGAATTTCCTCAGCCGCCCGCGAAAAATTCTGGTGCCGGGCTGCAGCCTCGAAAGCACGCAAGGCCGCTAGGTTAGGCAAATGTCGGAAGTGGGCCATTTATGTGAATAAAAGTAACAAGATAATCGAAAATATATCGTTTAGACAAGCGCTGTGCAAGCACTATTATTCACATCATATATAGGGAAACTTCAGATCGAAGCCAGCCCCCATCCGGACCGTGGCCATGTCAATATTATTCACCAAGTACGAACATACACTCGAGCCCCGGCAAGTAATATCGGGCACTGCCGGGCAGGCGCAAACAATTGGCGTTGAATACGGCGAGTTGTGGCTGACGATTGAAGGCGACCCAGCGGATTACTGGCTGTCGGCCGGCGACTCGATGCTGCTCCAGCCGCACCGTCTGGTCGTGGTGGAAGCGCATGACGAAAGTCGGTTATGGCTGCAGCCTGCAGCCTGCCACCATGACCATGACGAACCGGCACTAGCCGCTGCATCATTCAATTGCGACAGCCAGGAAAAGCGGAGCGCGTCGGGGGATTGCGGACCATGACATTCACTTGGCCTTGACTGTCAGGGCACACGCGCGATCGAGCACGTTGATACGGATAGTGATTTTCAAGAAAAACCACCATGCGTGAAATATGGATCAACGTAGGAGTGAATCTCGGCGCCGATGGCATCATGAAAGCATTGGCCACAAAATCGCAACTGTACGAAGTGGCCCACGCCTTGCTGGACAATAGCAATGATGGCGCAGAAATATATAATGTCACCATCGACTACGTCATCATTGAGCCGGGGCTTCCCAACCAGATAGAGATCAACTTCAGGTTCGCCTGGTGCATCTACATCGGTCGCAAGAAGAGGAATGGCTCTGGAATCGGAGAAGGGTGCGAAATCGCCACCTATACCAAGGATGGATTCCTGATCTTCCAGGTGCCCGGGCCGCGCCGGGAGCAAATCAGCGCTGAATGATCATCCGGTTCGGCATGAAAAAACGTGGCGAACCGAACGCTTGCGACGGCATACTGTTGCTCCTTGAACAACTCGATCATTTCCTGCTTCCCTGACGGCGCCCCACGGTAAGCATTTGTACGTAGCGGCAAATCGGCTGCATTTTCGGTACACTTGCAGATATGCAAGCGACCCAGACAGCGCCCGTCGTGGTCCGGCGCGGCATCGAGCCCTACGATCTGACCTACGCCGCCATGCGCGCCTTCACCGACACGCGCAGCGCCGATACCCCGGACCAGCTGTGGATCGTCGAGCATCCACCGGTATTTACCCTGGGCCTGGGCGCCGACCCGGCGCATGTGCTCGATCCGCACGATGTGCCGGTGGTGCAAACCGACCGCGGCGGCGAAGTCACTTATCACGGCCCGGGCCAGGTCGTGATTTACCTGCTGATGGATTTGCGTCGCAATCCCGAAGCGCGCCTGTTTGCCCGTGAGTTCGTGCGCAAGATCGAGCAAGCCGTGATCGAGACCCTGGCCACGTATAATCTGGCTTGCGAGCGCAAGGCGGGCGCGCCCGGCATTTACGTGTCGGAAGGACGCTGGCAAGGCGCCAAAGTCGCCGCACTCGGATTGAAGGTGCGCGCCAACGGTTGCACCTATCACGGCGTATCGCTCAACGTGGCCATGGATTTGACGCCGTTTTCATGGATCAACCCGTGCGGCTATGAAGGCCTGGCCACGGTCGACTTGAAAACGCTGGGCGTGCAAGTAACGCTGGAGCAGGCGCAAACCGCGCTGGCCGGCAAGCTGATGGAAAACTTGAAAGGATAGCCACGGGCAACGCGCCGTGGCGCAGATATGGCTTCAGATACCACCAACCCGCCGGCCGACAAGCAAGCGCCGGCCTATAACCCGAGCGAGAAGCAAAAGGGCGCCGGCAAGACCGCGCGCATCCCGATCAAGATCGTGCCGATGGATAGATTGCCGAAGCCGGACTGGATCCGCGTCAAGGCAGCCTCGCCCTCGACCCGCTTCTACGAAATCAAGGATATCCTGCGCGCCAACAAGCTGGTCACCGTGTGCGAAGAAGCGTCCTGCCCGAATATCGGCGAATGCTTCGGCAAGGGCACCGCTACCTTCATGATCATGGGCGACAAGTGCACCCGGCGTTGCCCGTTCTGCGACGTCGGCCACGGCCGGCCCGACCCGCTCGACGTGAACGAGCCGGAAAACCTGGCCAAGACCATCGCCGCCTTGAAGCTCAACTATGTCGTGATCACTTCGGTCGACCGCGACGATTTGCTCGATGGCGGGGCCGGCCACTTCGCCGATTGCATCCGTCGCGTACGCGAACTCTCACCCGACACCCGCATCGAAATCCTGACGCCCGACTTCCGCGGCCGCGCCGACCGCGCGCTGGAAATCCTGAAAGCCGCGCCGCCGGACGTGATGAACCACAATCTGGAAACCGTGCCGCGCCTGTACAAGGAAGCGCGCCCCGGATCGGACTACGAATATTCGCTGAATCTGTTGAAGCGCTTCAAGGCGCTGCATCCGGATACCCCGACCAAGTCCGGCATCATGGTCGGCCTCGGCGAAACCGACGAAGAAATCCTGCAAGTCATGCGCGACCTGCGTGCGCACGATGTCGATATGCTCACCATCGGCCAGTACCTGATGCCCTCAGGCGATCATTTGCCGGTGCGGCGTTACGTGCATCCGGATGTGTTCAAGATGTTCGAGGAAGAGGCGTACAAGATGGGGTTCGTGCACGCGGCGGTGGGCGCGATGGTGCGCAGTTCGTATCATGCGGATCAGCAGGCGCACGGCATCGTTTAAGGTATTCTCCAAAATAAAAAAAGGCGCCGATGGCGCCTTTTTTTATTCCGGCAAATATTACGCCGCCAGTTCCGCTTCCAGCAATTTGTGCAGCGCGGTCCAATCCGGCTCGCCCAGATAGCGCTTGATGATTTTTCCTTGCTTGTCGATCACATAGGTGGTCGGCGTCATCTTGACATCGCCGAAGGCCAGCGCCAATTCACCCTTGGTGTCGAGCGCCACCTTGAATGGCAGGCTGCGCGTTTGCGCGTAGTTGAGCACGTAATTGGGCGGATCGTAACTCATCGCGACCGCGACAAATTCGAGGCCCTGGCCCTTGTACTTGTTGTAGGTCTGGACCATGTGCGGCATCTCGGCCACGCAAGTAGTGCAGGATGTGGCCCAGAAATTGACCATCACGACCTTGCCGCGCAGGCTTTTCGAACTGACGGTTTCGCCGGTCAGCGTGGTGAAGCTGACTTCCGGCGCGGCCGCGCTGGACGACAACGAAAGATAGCCGACCACGGCAATTGCCAGCACGGCAACGGCGGCGAGCGCCTTGAGCCAAGTCGATTTGCGGGAGGGTGCGGGAGCTGATTCCATTGGAGGATTATAGCCGCATCACGCAGGGGTTGCCGGAGGCGCCCGCCACGTCAATGGCGCCTTGTCAGCCCCGCAACTACGGACGCAAATAGGCGTAACCTTCGCGCGCTTGCAGACGCGCCACCTCGGCCACGCCGGATGGCACCAGTTTCGCTTCCGCCAGCACGGACGAGCGCGGCACGTCGTGCGAAGTCAGCGTGTTTTCGCAGACCCGGAACTGCACGCCTTGTTCGACCAGCTTCGCCACCGCCGGCTCGAACAGCTTGCCGTTGCGCTCCTGGGCGCCGGCCAGCAGGAAGCGGATGCCTTCGCCGTTGGTCACCACCACGATTTTCGCGGTCGGATCGGCCTTGAGATGATTCCGGATATTGCTCATCGCGCGCGAACCCTGCTCGATGCCTTCGGTCAAGTGATACACCACCTTGATCGGTTCGGCCGCGAGCGCCGCGCCATGGCCGGCGAGGACCGCCAGGGATAAGATTGCACCGGCCACGGCCCTCAGAAAAAGACGTCGCATGATGGCTATTTGCCGGCCGGGACAACCGCCGGCCTGGCTTGCGCATCCGCCGGTTTGGCCTGTGCGTCGGCCGGCTTGGCCTCGCCGTCGCCTGCCCGGGCCTGCGCATCGTTCGCATTGGCCAGCTGCCTCAGATCTTCTTCGCTGATATATTCAAATATCTTCACTACTTTTTGCACGCCGCCAACCGAACGCGCCACTTCGCCGGCCTGCTGGCCTTCGCGCTGCGTCACACGCCCCATCAGGTAGACAGTGCCGTGCTCGGTCACCACCTTGATCGAATTCGCGTACAAATCCTTGGCGTCGACAAACGCCGCCTTTATCTTGCCGGTGACCAGCGTGTCGCTGGAGCGCGAGGCAAAACTGGATGGCCCGGCAACGACCAGCTCGTTGACCACCGATTGCACGCCCTCGATGGCGGCGATTTCGCGTTCGACTGCCGCGCGCATCGCTTCATCCTTGACTTCACCGGTCAACAAGACCTTGCGATTGAAGCTGCTGACGTTGACGTGGCCGGCCGGGCCCACCAGCGAACCGGCCCGTTTTTCCGCCTTGAATACAATCGACCGGTCTTCGGTCTGTGCACCCAGTGTGCGGCGATCGGTCGCGGCCAGCGTCCCCATCACCGCGCCGCCGACCATCATCTCGACGCAACCTTGCAGCGCCAGACTGACAGCGCCGCACAAGAGGATGGTAGCCAACGGGCGCTGCATGCGCTGCCAGGCCGATGTGTTTGCTGCGCGGACTTCGATCATTCGCTTTCCCCTCCGAATAGTGCGACATCGATGCCGTCGCATAAGCAATGTATCGTCAACAAATGCACTTCCTGGATCCGTGCCGTACGGTCATGCGGCACGCAAATATGGACGTCGGCGTCGGTCAACAAGCGGCCGATCGCGCCGCCGCCCTTGCCGGTCAAGGCCACGATGCGCATGTCGCGTTCCAGCGCCGCCTCGATCGCCGCTTGCACATTGGCCGAATTGCCGGAAGTCGACAGCGCCAGCAAGACATCGCCCGACTGCCCGAACGCCTGCACCTGCTTGGAAAAAATTTCGCGAAAGCTGTAATCGTTGCTGACCGCGGTCAGGATCGAGGTGTCGGTCGTCAGCGCCAGCGCCGGCAGCGGCAGCCGTTCGCGCTCGAAGCGGCCCACCAGTTCGGCGGCAAAGTGCTGGCAATCGGCCGCCGATCCGCCATTGCCGCAGGCCAGAATCTTGTTGCCATTAGACAATGCCGTAAACATAAGTTCCACGGCTTGCGAAATTGGCTGGGCCAGCAGGCTGCCCGCCTTCGCCTTGAGGTCGGCACTTTCCTGGAAGTGCCCGAGGATGCGTTGGGTAATCATGGGTTGGGATTATAGAGGGGAATCATGGTCTTCGGGCTGCTCATGCCTCAATGGCATTCTTCAACCAGTCCAGTTGCGCGCCATCGATCGCCACCACGTCGAAGCGGCAGGCCGGCGGATGCGTATAGCGCTGCAGGTAAATCTGGGCCGCCAGAATCAGGCGCGCCTGCTTGGCGGCGGTGACGCTGGCTGCTGCGCCGCCGTGGCGCCGGTCCGCCCGTTTGCGCACTTCGACAAACACCAGCGCTTTCCCGTCCTGCATGATCAAGTCGATTTCACCGCCCTTGCAGCGAAAATTGCGCTCGACCATGGCCAATCCGTGGGCCGACAAGTGACGCAGCGCCTGGTCTTCCGCAGCCTGGCCCTCGATCTGCTTGCCGGTGCGGCGAAATACGTCGACCAAGGCTTTCATGGCGCCGGCGACAAGGGCACCACCATGCCATCCCGGTACACCGCAGTGGGCTCGATGCGCTGGAAACGTGTCGGGCCGCGGCCGAAATTGACCTTGAGCCGGCCCGTGACGCCATCGATCTCGAAAGCGATGCGATTCAATGCGATTTCGCGCGCCACCCGATAGGCATCGATACCAAGGGCATACAAGCGCTCCATGTCGGGGCTGCGTTTTTGACCGGGGTTGACCGCCGGCTGCGGATAAACCATGACCGCCGTATGATCCGGCTGTAACTGCCATGGCATGTCGAGCAAGCGAACGCCATTCATTTCCGACACTTTCCAGCACATTGGGATCCTAAGCTTAGAATTCCACGTGGACAAGTTGTCGCGGCCGCTTCTATAGTGTCACCTAAATACTAGTGACTCCAGCGTAACTGGACTGGCCACAGTTAGGCCGCAAATGTAATCACACTGGCTCACCTTCGGGTG